>Ga0181520_10012557_pt1 | contig 10856 bp, 9 predicted proteins | sample PEATcosm2014_Bin_29_FD_132451 | JGI IMG/M metagenome (GOLD analysis project Ga0181520, IMG submission 132451) | Peatland microbial communities from MTU Mesocosm Facility, Houghton, MI, USA - PEATcosm2014_Bin02_30_metaG | ecosystem: Environmental > Terrestrial > Soil > Wetlands > Peat | place...
ATAGGCCCCATTGGGAGTGCTCTCAATCACCATCTCCCCGCCGGGTACGAGCGCAGCCCGCAGTCCGGCCATGGTTGCCGCCGCATCGCCAGACCAGCGAGACACCTCACTACAGTGCATGCTTTGCACGGTCAGACCCCGGCCCGCACTCTCATCCGATGCACTGAGCACACGGAATTCGCTGTCCAGCTCCGGAAAGACCATCTGTCCGACGTTTGCACGGCTGCGCCGGAGATATCCCTCGCGCATGTCCTTCGGAAGACGTTCCCAAAAGCGCTGCGCGATGCGGAAGATGCCTTCCGCCGCCTCGCGCGTCTGGGCAACCTGCACGGTCAGCACTCCTCGTGCTGAAATGGTCTTCAGGAAGAAGCGACCCGCCACCCATGTGGTGATTCCCATCTGGCGCGCCTTCACGACGATGTTCTGGAGCCCCCTATCGTATTCAAATCTTGCCTGCGCTGGGTTAGCATTCAAAATGCTGATGCACCCGGAGCGATCTCTAATCCTGAGCAACTGGCGCGCAAGTATGACGGAGACTAATTCTCCTCTCGAACCTCCCAATCGTTCGTTGAAATGCATTCCCAACTGCAGCAACTGTTCAAGACCATATCCTTCCTCGTTCATCGCATACCACCATCCGATCATTTGAACGGCAAGATTCGTCCTTTCCCGGATCGGGCAGACGAGCCGGACACCGGTTCCAATAAACCTCCTGCTGCTCCAGTTATTCTCTCGTTCCGGCCTATCGCGCACCAGAGATCAACACTAGAACTGTGCTTCCGGTTCTAGATGCAGATCCAGCTTCCATCGGACGCGGTCAATGGCGAGCAATATCCAAACAGAAATTAGGTCCAGCACTCTGAATGCGAGCTGTATGCGTCACGGCTGGAGTTGCCATTGCAAGAATCGCACTGCCATTAACCGTGTGCCCAAAGTAAGGACCATCGCGAAGCCTTCCTTCTACTGCAATCTCTCGATCGTAATGAAACGAGTCCAAACCCCTCCCGTATTAGTACCGCCGCCCAGAATAGATTCAGATTGAATGTTTATTCCGCTCGCCAACGACAGCAGATGAGGATCGCTATAACAAAGTAAAGTTGCTGCTGTACAGTATGCAGACACATAGGTTATAGAACCCACCGCACCCAACTGAGTTGCCGATACATACTGATCTATGGTCGCTGATGTACTACTTGCGGCAGTCATATAAAACGTACTGGACACACGATAAAGGCCAGCAGCCGTGGTTGTGTACACCGTGGCATAAGACGCGGTTGGTGCGCTCTCTGAGAGTGGGGTTTGCACATAAACAACACAGGGAAGATGGTTATATCCATCCAGGCAACCAAGGGTATTGGGTATTGCTGCTTGCGGTGTGAAGCCCAACGCTGACGTCACCTGCTCAGTGGTCATGCCGGTTAAGTTCGCCATGCTAAAAGCCGGTGCCGCCGTGAACCCAGGGGCCGCCGTGCTGCCTGTAAAGTTGCCAAACAATGTGTACGCGCCCGCGGTGGCCACCCCAGTGCGCCTTGGGCCGCACTAAGCGGAGTAGTCAATCCAGAGAGTGAAGCAATATCAGAGTTCGCTCCGCTATGCGCTGGCGTGTAAGCCGCTGCAATCAACTGCTTGCTTGAATTGGTTGCCATAAAACCAGCAGATGCTGGAAAAGCTGCACCATTTACCTGCGCGACCGTTGGGTTTGGGTATGTTCCGCTCAGGTCGCCACCAGCCGAGCCACTGGGGGAAAGTGAACTAGGTACTGCTCCACCGTCGATAATGGATGTGCCGCTCGTATTGCCTATCATGGCCAAGTGACCTACTGTTGCGCCAGAACCCGGTCCGGTTACTGGATTTACAAGCGCCGCCTGCTTCCCGTTGAATGTATTCCAGTCGGCATGAGCAAGATAGCCATCCACTGCAGTATTCGCTGCCGGCATCGAGATTGCCGGAGTCGCTCCGCCGCTCGATACGACCGGGGCCGTGGCTGTAACCGAGGTGATAGTACCGCCTCCGCCACCACCTCCGCTGGGTGCTACCCATGTGCCATCCTCGCGCAGGAAACGCGTGCTCCCGGCGGTTGCGCCGGGATCGGGCACAATGCCAGATGCGTGAGCCGTTCCCGAAGGCCTAAACAGCGGTAAGTATGCCGCCGAGATTGTTCCTGAGTTGATGCTAGCCCCGCTTACTGCCCCATTAATTGTTGTCGCATTCAAAGTCCCGGCATTGATTGTCCCCGCAGTGAACGCTTGTGGATTGAAACTGTAAGGTATCCCCCGCATGTTGAATGTTAACGAACTGAGTGTCGGGGAATAGGAAACGATATCACCGCCGACACTGCTTGTTAGCTCGAAAAGGTCATAGCCGGAGTTCCAATTTCCGCATCCATGCATATTGCAGTTGACCGTAAACACTGCCTGTTCTCCTGCGGTAAGGTTCATGGTGTGTTGCCATATTCCCAGGGCCTCGTATGCGGCTGTAGGAAGGCTATGCGTACCTCCATACCCAAGGTAGTTCTGGCTTGGAGCCGCATTTGCAATCGACCACCCCGTCAATCCCGGTCCATTATTCTGCTGATATTGGAGTCCAGCTCGCTCGGCAGTCAGCGGTCGTGGCACCGTTTGTCCAACATATTCCGTGTCTGCCGCTACATTCTCCTGGTAGTAGTGGGGCTCTTCCACTGGGTCGTTGACCGCCCACGTTACGTTGTTTGGCGCAAGAGTCATCTGTCCGTCCACGCTATTTGCTGACTGATCGAACACGCTGAGGACCTCGGCCATGGGGTAGAGCACAAACCCTCCTGTGAGTATGGAGAGTGATCCTCCTGTGCTGGAGCTGTTTGCGCCGCTCTGCGCATAGGTGAATGTATTACCGCCGGTAGTGGTCACTACATAGTTCCCGTTGTAGCTGCTGTCGGCGACTCCGGCGATCGTGACGCTCAGCCCACTCACATTAGGGACATTTCCAGTGGTGGTCATGGTCACCACGTTTCCGGCCCGGGATGCGGATGCGATGGATGCACTCAAATTTACAAACCCCGAGGTGTTGTTCATAACCCCAACCACTGGGGTCAACCCCCCTGCGTAATACAGGCTGGTTGCTGAGTAAGCCCCAACCACCGGAAAAAGCTGACGAATTCCATTCATAGTATCGACAGTTTGCTCCAGGCCATAGCCACACAATCCTCCAAATGCCAGAGTAGCCATAATCTGATGAGGCTTGTTTAGTGTCATCTGCAGATGGGTTGCATCAATGATCGTGTAGGGCGCCATCTCGTAGTTGTGCGGAGCGAAGCTGGCGTTCTGATCAACCACACAAGCCAGTCCGCTGGAGTCACCGATCGCAGCTGTACTTGCTGCATATCCGGTGGGCATGCCGGAGGTAGCAATGGTGATTGTGACGACTCCGGGAGCCATATTACTGACCTGCGATGGAATGACTTGGCCAGTACTTAGAAACACGCTCAGTGGAAGATTCGTTCCACTGAATTGAGCAACTGCATGGGGCCCTCCATTTGTACCGCCTACGATTACTCCGCCGGTGCTTGCGCTGGTGATCGTCTTCGCCGGATTCGTGTCGATAAGAAAGCGTCCGTCACCCTGCGTCCCACCTCCGGAATCCTGGGCGATCATGACAGTCGTTGAGCCGGTCGTGCAGCCACTAGTGCAGGCCCCCACAAAGACCCTGGAATCCTCGTAAGCCTGTAGATCAAATAGATGTGCCCCTTCGTCTGCCGAATCCCGAAAGCCGCCTGATGCATAGATAAAGCGCGATCCGGCCAGGCAGTCTCCTACGCCAAAGCAATTGCTTTGCTCTGGAACCAGCACATGCTGTCCTTGTGTGTTGTACGTGCCATTCACAGTTAGTGCACTATATCCCATCTTGAAATAGGGGACGGGGCTCTCGATCTCTGCTGGAAAGAGGTTAGAGCCGCCGGCAAGACCCTCCTGAGTGATTACCACTCCCATCGCGCCAGGAATATGGTCTCCTGTCTGCTGTAGCAGGCTTGCCTCGCTCTGCGTCGAGACGTCGTCGATCGCTTCAGCAGTGGAAAGGCCATGGTTCACAACGTCGAGTGGGTTCTTGTAACTGTCGACCTGCCTTCCACCGCGAGTATCTTTCAAGTGGGTCTGGCTGTTGAAGGAAGTGGTGGAATACGATTCATTGGTGTAATCCTGTTCCGCCTGGACTTCACATCCATTTGTGCAGACTGGGCCGGCTAAGGCATTAGCGATCCCATTATTTCCTAGCCCATTCACATACTGACTGGCGTACTCCACCCCGTTCAGATCATTAACTTCCAATTGAGTGCCTGCCGGTTGCACTACGACTTGAGTTGTCGATGGCAGGGTGGAGACCTTTTGTCCCGAGCCACTCGTCGTCGCAGCGACGCTCTCATCCACATAATTCTTGTCCGCCGCCTGGGTCGCCGAAACCGGATCGGCCGGCAACTCAAGCGGACCGGTCATCGTATCACCAGCCTTCAGCACATATGGCGTGGAGTCTAGTGGATGCCCTGTGACAGCGGCAGCGATGGCAGTATCAACGTAACTCTTGCTTACCGTCTGCATCGCTACCGTTGTGGGCAGTACCGTAGACTCGATTGCGCTAATTTTCACCGCAGCTAAACTTACCGGTACCACCCAATACTCCCGGCTCACGCTACTATCGTCCAGATGAAAGACTGCAGTATAGTAACTGCCGATTGGCGTTGAACCTGCGTTCGGAATTAGCTGAACACTGAGTGCTCCACCCGCAGCTATGACCGCGGATGTACTTCCAGTTGGGACCGAATCGCCGTTGCTCGTGGTAAATGCGGGCCAACTGATGAGCACAGTTCCCGTGGCCACCGTTCCATCCGCGTGATAGATCGTGTCCGCCACCTGGGTGGTTGCTACCTGCGCCGCTCCGGTAATCGTCGTCGCCGCCAGCAGCACTCCAATCAACATCCAGTTTCTAGGCTTCCAATGCATTGCACTCTCCTCATATCCACAATCGCGCACCTAAACCCCCCGCAATACTGCCGGCAGATAGCTCCGGAAGCACAATACTGTCTCTCCGTCGTTGGTATCCTTCACCGGCAACGCGCGAAATGCGCCTGCCAGGCGAATCATCTTCAGTGGGGCGGCCAACCCAACTTCCGTCTCAACAGAACCTTGCATCGCCTGTAGACGCGGATAGTGAATCAGAACCCGATCGCCCTGCTCTCCCGGCATGACAAAAAGTCCGGACCACTCCTGAAAAAAGCTCGCACCCTCGCGATCGCAAAAGCCGATAAGTTTGCTCACCTGCATCCCCGCCGCCGGAACACCCGCCAGCAACGGACTTACAAGCTCCAGTGCGCCAGACACAATTGCAGTGACTACGCCCACATTCAGCGTCACTCGACGCACATAGTTCACATCTCCACCCACCGCACTGGCGGATTGCACGTAGGCTGCACTGACACCCGTGCCGACATATCCAAGTTGGCCTGTGTAATCGACGTCCACTGCAACAAGGTTGCCGATATTGAATCCGGCCGCTGCCGTGGTTCCCACGTTCAGGATGGTCGCGGTGGACGCCGGCCCCGTGCCGGTTAGCAAGGGGACCGGCGCAGCAGCCACACCACCGCTTCCGTTCGGCGAGGCACCAGCAGCCGTCGTCAACAGATTGGTCTGTTGCGATCCCGACGCCAGTGTCACCTGTAGCTTTCCCCATGATTCGAACTTAAGCGACACCGTCGCCTCAACCTCTGTGCGAACCTGGCCCACCGTCATCGCTGGAGCGCCAGCTCGAAGCGCATCGATCTTCGTCCCGCACTTTCTCGTAAATTCGGAGACCCACCCGAGGTCTACCCAAGGTGACGGTGGTGCATTTAGGTCAAATCGTCCAAGCTGCGCTGCGTCGAACAGTGTTGGTATTCCGGCTGATCTGTTTACCGGTGCGAAGTAAGCGCGCACCCGCCTTGTCACCGGAGCCACGGACGCCACAACTCCTGCTCCTGTCGTTGTACTCACAGTTCACCCGCCTCCTGGTAGGCAAAGACCAGCACCGTTGAAGTCCGTTCCAAACGCTCGCCCACTGCTTTTGCGGCACTGAACACCGGATCTGCCCAGAACACGTTTGTGCCCATTGCCGTGGGAGCGATGCCACCTCCCGCCGCGGAATAATTCATCTTCGGTATCGTGTGCGGCTCGGCGCCAAGCACCGACACCAACTCAGCATCCATCGCTGCCAGCAGTCGTCCGCGATCCATGCCGCCATTGCCCGACGTCCCATCCGTGGCGTATTGGATGGAGCATTCCATTGCCAACAAAGGCAGCGGTCCCGCGCTATTCGCCTGTAGCCCGGTCCATTGCAGGCGGAATGCATCCATGGGGACCCATGCCGATGGCAGCTCGTTCTCTTCCACCAGCGTTCCCGGTCGAACCACGCCGCGCACCACAATCGTCCGCGCTGGATTTAACGCCGCCAGCCGGCTCTGCAGCGTCACGTAAAACGTATCTTTCGCGTTTTGCATCTCGTCCTCGCTCTCATGCCCAGATCAAATCCGCCCACTCCTAGAATCGACAATCCCATGCGTCCACTAAGTCATCTGTGACAGAGGAGCGCGCAACACAAGCCGGTAGACATAAGGCTGTCCAAAGACCTGGTCTTGCGTAGCGGACTCAATTTCGAGCAGTTCGTCGTCGGACAGAACACCATAAGCCGCCGCAAACAGCACACTCGCCGAGGCATACGTCAGCGATCCCACCAGGCTCTCCACCACCGTCGCCGATACCAGCAGTTCCCACTTCGCTGCCTTACCTTCAGCTACAGTCGCTCGCGCTTTGCGATACACGACCGGCCCCAGCGGAATATCCTGAAACGTCGGCATCGCAATGCCCAACTGTTCGGTTACATCCGTTGGAACTGCTGGTGCAGGCATTCGCAGCATCACTGTCCGTCCGCCCATCGCACGCAGCAAGACATCGGTCGCTCTCGCCGCTGCGCCCGTTGCGCTCACCAGATCGCTCATCGCATCACCCAATCCTCTGCGCCACATAGGGCGCTAACATCATCTGGACATTCGCGTCGATCAATGACCCAGCGAAGTACTGCATCTGCAAGGTGTCCATCTTGCTGCCCTTCACATTCATTGCTGGAGTTGCCTGCGCATTCTTCACGATCTGTGCGCACGCCACCTTCAGTGCCGGCGGCACGACTACCAATCCAGCGGTGTAGGTGACTTCGACCTCGTTGTAGTTCAGTCCGAGAAGGTTTATGGGAAAGGTCAAGTCTCCCGTGACAACATTCAAGTCCACATTGGTCAGATCCATCGCGCTCCAACTGCCGGGAATACTGAATGCCCACGCCACCTGGGCCAGCATGGGGTCCTGCAACTCGCCGCGGCGCGGTCGCCCATAACGGACTTGAACTCCAACCAGTGGCGAGGTCGCGGTTCCTAGCGGAGTCAGTGGAAGATAGCTCAACCTCACCGCCTGTGAGTCTGTCGTCAACCGCATTCGCTCCACATACTGAGTCACCAGTAGACTCGGCCTGCGGCAGTGCCCCTCGATCAAGGCAGACGCCATCGTCACCCAGTCGTCGCTCGTCTCTGTCGTCAATCCATACTCGACATACTCTGTTGGATCCAAGTAACCCATCGCGTTCGGCCTCCAAACCCATTAAGAAAAGAGGGGGCCGGCCACCACAACCGGCCCCACTCTCAGATGTGCGACATAGGAACGAAATCGCAACCGGGTGTTGGTCAGCCCCCTGACCAACGTGCTGCCTCGCGGTAACTCAGCGACGCAAGCAGCCATTCACGGGCACGTCGATCCTCATCGCGCGTTGTTGCGGCTGGCCGACACCCCATCGGTTAGCCGCAAACTGATACCACCTAGCGGTCGACCAGCACCTGGTAGTGGGCATAGCTAGCACCCTTTACCACCACGGCACCGAACTTCACCACCACATACTGCGAGGCCAGCGAACCAGGAACTCCGAGCTGAAAGATTCGCGGATTCGGATCGCTCAGCCAGTGATACTCGATCAGATCTTCGGTCACGATGTACGCCGGCAACACAGCCGAGCCACTACCCGGCGTCCCGGTATAGCTTAGAGTCCACTCAGGAATCAGCGGAAGATCGCCCGCCTGCGTCGACAGCGTCTTCACGGTGAAGCCGGCCCCGATATCCTTGGTCTGGAGTACCACATTGAACTCCGTCTTCATCTCGCGATCGATCAAGTCGAGAAGGACCGGGTTTGCGTAGATGGCCGTCGGACGAACTCCGAAGGAGCTGTTCGAAACCATCTGAGCGACCGTCGATTTGAAGCCGTCCACAATGCTCTGCGCGGTCCCGATCGAAACCGTATTGCCGCCGCCCGCAATCTGGGCTGTCGCGCCAAAGTACTCCGCGGTTGTCGGCGAACTCATGCTCGTGTCCGTGCCGTTCCACAATGCAACATCATGTGTCCGCAGAACGCCGTCCACCGTATCGGCTAGGTCCTTTGCCTGTAGATAGGCAAACTGGGTCTGTTGCTGGCCCAGCTCCATATCGAACAGGTTGTAGTTGATCTGCGCGACCAGGGCCTTCAACGGAACACTGTTCTCCACTCGCGTCGGGAGGACGACTGGCGCAACAATATTACGCGGGTCCACAAAGCCCGAAGTAGCGGAGGGAGACGGAATCGCACGCTCCTCAAAGTACCGTGATGGGTGGCCGGTTGCCGGAACCTGCTTAATCCGCTGTCCAAATATGCCGCGTCGCCGCACAATGTCCAGAATCTCTGTCTGGTACAACGGAACTTCAATCGCTCCAGGCCCAATAATGTAGTCTGCCGCAGCGCTAATCTGAGTAAACTTTGCGTTCATCTTCATCCCCTTTAAATTCAAATGACGCAGCCTCGGCCGCGTCTTATCATCGATCGTCATGCCACTGCCCGCCTCACAACTGAACCCACTGCCGATCCGGTTGCATTGAGCGAAGTTATCGGCTTGCCAAGGCCTTCTAGCCCAGCAATCCGGCCCGCATCAATTGCGACTTCACGGCGATCCTCTGCTCCAGGCTCAGGCTCACTAGCGCAGAGTCGAGAGATCCAGCTTCTAGGGAGTCCACCGTCACACCCTGTTTTGCTAGAAGACTGGTCATCGCCGCCGGCAATGTCTTGCGACCCACCGCAGGAGCTCCAGTGATGCCTCTTACCTGCAACTCGGCAATCTTCAACTCGGCCGCAGCCAGCTTCTCCTCGAGTTCAGTTTCGCGGCGAGCTTCAACCGTTGCCATAATGCGGCCGATGCTCGCCTCCGCATCTTCGGCAAACGCGCTCTGCCTCTGGACCAGCCGCTCCACTGCCTGCTCAAGCAGGTTGGCGGCTGCTGTCAACCGATCCACCGTTATACCCAACTCGTCCTTCATCTCCATCTCCATGCTCTCTCCTTTTATTGCCGCTTATTCGATCCTGCCAACATCTTCCCAATCGGCACCAACCGCCTGATCTGTGGTCCATCCACCTGTCCAACAAATGCCCCGAGCAAACCACCCTCTGTCTACGAAATTCCGTTCAAGCCGATGCTCCGGATGTTGCGGTTGTCGCAGGCATTGCCTGAACATTGAGAATGGCCACCACAGCTGAGACTAGACTCTGAACGTACGATGTACTTGCCCCATTGGCACCTGATTTAGCAAGCAGCGATGTGACAGTAGGCCCAACCAACGCCATCACGGTTGCGAGTTTTTGCGTTCCCGTACCACTCTGGACACCCGCAGCCGCATATTTCTGCTCGACTTCCATCACTGCATTCTGAATCAGCCCGGTAGCATCAGCCAGCACAGTTAGTTCCGGAGAAGCTACTGGGAACAGCAACCCCACCAACTTCTCTACCGGAACCGCGTAGGTGACCGCCCATAGCAGCCCCTTTTCAAAGCCCTTTCCGATTGCTTCCAAAACACCTGTAAATGTCACATTTTCCTTTCGGTTACCAATATATTCGACTGCTCCCCTTGCATCACGCCACTAATTTCGCGAACCCGCCATACGGGATGCTGCGGTCTGCTCCGCCATCGGAACGCGTCCTAGCCGGAAACTCGTTCCACGGTACGCCGCTTTCTCCCGAAGCAGAATCGCAGCGCCGGTAAATGTTGCCCGCGTCAAGGTCCACACCTGTGCCCGCATATCCGCCACATGTGCTTCAGCAAGCTCATAGCTCATTCCCATCGCGCCTTCAATCCCCAGTCGCTGCTCGATTTCGGGATAATCTCTACAGAAGAGAAAACCTGCCACCGTCAGTTGCCCATCTTCCAGTTCAGCGGATGTGATGATGCCGCACTTCTGGCGTGCATCATGTCCATCCCACCCTGACTTGTAGTCAACCGCCATACCAAGCAGGCTCGGCAGAGCCGCCTCAGCGGCTGCTCTCGTCAGCACTACCCGGTGGCCCCTTGCCCCGCTTGGAGCTTTGTCGCTAGCTACGTCCACAAGTGTCAAAACCCCTTCAAACGGAAGCCGGTTTGGATGCCCATGCACTAGGGGAAACTCAACCGCCATGGCATGCATCGCCAGCTCACCCGGATTTTGTCGCCGGACATTGCTTCCCGCTGCCCGGGGCCTCGCTCCACCGGTATACCGCCGATGAAATTCCGCTGCATACTCCATGCCACCTCCTCGATTGCCTTCGTTCGTCGCCTCGTCTGCAAATTCACGTTGGTCGAAGTCAACTATTCCTTCAGACTTCGCCGACGCGTTTCCCCAAGTCCTCAAACAGAGGCTGAGCTAGGGAGACTCTGCACAAGTTCTGCGACCGCAGCCTGATTGCTTAATCAGATAGCTGTGAGGTGAGTTGCGATGAAGCAGCAGAGCTTGGCGGCGCAGGGTGTGTTTGAGAAGTACGGGCG
>Ga0181520_10012559_pt1 | contig 10855 bp, 9 predicted proteins | sample PEATcosm2014_Bin_29_FD_132451 | JGI IMG/M metagenome (GOLD analysis project Ga0181520, IMG submission 132451) | Peatland microbial communities from MTU Mesocosm Facility, Houghton, MI, USA - PEATcosm2014_Bin02_30_metaG | ecosystem: Environmental > Terrestrial > Soil > Wetlands > Peat | place...
CGGGATATCAGCCGTTGTAAATTGGAGGAGGGATAGCGGGGGTTCATGGACCACGATCCCGGGGCAGTACAGCCCGGATTGTAAGATGATGCTGCCGGATTAGTCAAAGCCCGGCCGGGGCGTTCTGACTGATTGTTAAGGTCTATTTCTCTTTTCGGGCTTAATTTGCTCGTATTTTCTTTATTGTTTTCCAGGTAAAATAAGATGATCATTCCCTTATCACAACAGATTATTGCCGCATTGATTAGCCGAACCACGTCAAAGACGCTAGGTTGAGGGTCTTGATCAGGATTTATAGGCTATATCACCGTGAGAGAAAAAGGAATGGAGCGAGGATAGCCAAGCCAGGTCAACGGCGTCAGGTTCAGGCCTGATCTCGCAGGAGTTCTTGGATTCGAATCCCATCCCTCGCATCTAGATCGCATAACAGATCTTTTTTCAGGACATCTCGAAGTCGCAATGATCCATCTTGGACACGTTCTTGCTTTCACTCCGAGAGATTCTGATGGTCTTTGGATTCACCAACCGCAGCAGAACGTCTAAATGCAAAAAATGTTAAAGACATTCGAGAAGGCCATAGGATTTCACGATCTAGGCTGACTGAGACCTGTTTTTTCGGTCCTTCTCCTCTCCGGCATCCAGACAACATCCTGTGTTGATGAGGAAAGAGCCGGTGTATGGCCCCTCAGCAAGAATCCCATCTTCCCTGGTCAATTCCTTATAGAGTTTTTTATACTCTTCTTGAGAGTACATTCCACCACAGAGCGCCGGGAACTCTATTACTTCCCCATCCTCGTATATTCGCTTATAGGTATCTCCTGCGATGAACCTGGTATTCGCATAGTATTCGCACCACTCTCTTTCCCCTTCTTTTCCAAACCGGTACTTGATCATCCATGTACGCTTAACTATCGTCCCGGGGGTACGGGTAACGACGTCTTGTTCGGGAAGAACTATCTTGAAATTGCTGAACCTCTCTTTGAAAACATACCTGATACACGGTAAGGGAAGATCATCACGGCACTCTTTTCCTAATGATTACTGCAAGTAATAATAAAATAAAATAAAATGATTAGAGATAATAATAAATACCTGAATCGCCTATGGATGATTTGCAGGTGACTTTGAATGAACGAATTCAACGAAGAGAAAATCCAGGATGAACGCGATATCCTGAATAATCGTGCGTGCCAGTTCGCTAAAGAGGGGAAATACGCGGACTCGATAAAACTTTTTGACGACCTTCTCGCAACCTATCCAAAAGATCGAAGGGCTAGGGAAAATAAAATAACGGTCCTGGGAATAAGCGGCCGGTATGATGAGGCCCTTGCTCTTTATGAGAAATGTCTGGCCGAGGTTTCGCTCTCGATCACTTGCCGGATAAGTCACGTCAATCTGCTCACCTATATGGGACACTATAAGCGTGCCCTCCAATGTCGCAAATTGATAGGACATCCGCCGCCGATGACCTACATGCTGTTAGGTTCACTTTCGGAGGATTATAAAAAACTTGAAAGTTTTAAATCTAAAAGTAGGACGATGGATGAAGCCGTCAAAAAAATGGAAATGTACAGATCACAAGTGACCGGTGGATCGCCATCGGATAAAATCCCGCGATTTATTTCGTTAGAATGGGCAGCATGCGGTAAAAGGTGGCAATAAGTGAGGTTCAGAAAAATGGATAATTATCTCCATTTGCCAATATGATCGAGTTGAAAATAGTCCATCCCTCCTTCATTGTCCACCGGGATTTTCAAAACAGATTATTTGAACCTGGGGATCAATCAAAATTTTTTAATAAACTATAATCTGCATCAGACAATCTGATCAAGGATTTTCCCTGAAGATGTCCACCCCAATTAGTTTTATTTTTAATAAATTCTAGTTCTTGAATTACATCATTAAAAACGATTGGTGTTTTAAACATTTTTACGACTTCAACTTTAATTCTGATTGGGAAAATATAATTTGAGTTCGTAGGGTAAAACAATGGAGTGATGTCTTCGTATGGCTTTGATAAAGCTTTATAAATAGCTACAATTGATGAGGGATTTTTAAATCCCTTTTTAATGAATATTACTAAATTATCCTTTTTGTTTACTTCGTTAATTGTATTCATTCTCCACTTAGGTAATCCTATCAAATTCACATTTTGTATGATATTCCAATTTTCTATGGTTGTTACGTATAACCAGTTGGCCATTTTGTTTCCCTTATTCTCTTTATATAGATTATCACTATTTAAAAATTTACAAATTCGATTCCCCATATCAGTAATTGTATATAAACGCCCCTTTTTTGCATCAGGGTTCAGACAAGCAGTTAAATTATATGTTCTTAATTGTCTAAGGAGATTACTGATATCAGAATAGCCATAGTCAAATTTTTTTGCAAGCCTTGAAGGTGTTGTTACTGATGAGCTTAATTCAATTAATATTTTGTATCTTTTTTCACTTGCCAAAACAAATGCCAATCCTCGAACGAATTCATTGTCGATATTTTTCATATTGTTATATCCATATGTGAATTATCTTCCAATAATTTATATATAAAGTTTTGATCGTATTTCAACTATATGTCGGAATTTACGCAAAAACAACCAGATCTTAAAAGAATAAAAACATGTATAGATACAACAATCCATGAGATTGGATCTTTTAGCTTAATAGAACCCCGGGTCATTCCAGAAGGATTAAAACTAATTGCTCGTTCTGTTAGTTGGCTAATAGAGCAAGTAATGGTTCAAAATTTGAGATCTAATAAGATAAAATATGGACTCGAAGTTGTAAAAGATCCTCCCCACAATCTTACTCAGTATGATTGCATTTTAAAATTTATCGGAGATGATATCAATTATTATGTAAACTTTAAAGCAAGTTTGGTACAAACAGATGATTCGGGTAGATTTGACATATCCAAAGCTCAAAGATTAATCGAATTTTATGAGGAAGATCTATCAAGGCAGCTTTTGATTGCTGTGATAAAAATTGAATTGGTAAATAATGGAATAAGACTAGTGGACTCAAAAATATTTAATGTTGCTTGGGTTGGTGACATATATTATAATCGTGCTAATCATAATTTACAAACAAGATCAGACGGCGAAGTTGTAATTCGTTCAAATGGGGATTTTGTAAAGATTTTAAAAGATAAAATTAAGGATGCTGGACACACTTCACATTATTAATATCCCATTTTATTATCTCCCGTGTCTTTCCGGTATATTCCATTTCATATTCAATTTTGCGTTGGATGCCCAGCCCTTCTAAAAATACACTTAAAGAGTTTAGATCCTTAATATCAACAACAACCCTATAATTTTCACTTAAAATAATTTTTGTCATATCAACGACGATTTTATCGTAAAACTGAGCTGTCTTTAATGAGACACCTGGGATTTTCATTGAAGCAATCATTGAAAAAACGATATCACTTAATTTTATCTCTCTTTGTTTTTGAATATTCTTTGATGAGACTTTTTTAAGAGTGATAATAACATCTGTTTCGACGCCCCCCTCTTGTGTATATTGATTATGAGATTTTTTCATCGGTTCGAAGATTTCAACATTGTCAAACTCGTAACCCAAAGAATTTAATAATTGCAGAATTTCATTCCAAATTTGGAGATTTGAAAAATGGAAACATATTGATAAATGCTTACCATTTTTTAGAGTCCGAAACATCTCTTTTAGGGAGATTCCAATTTGGTTGATATAAGAATCAAGGTTTTTATCTTCTGATAAAATAATTTCATAATCTTTCATTGGTTTTGCATTTAACCAACAATTCCAAACTGTTGAAAGATCCAAATATTTTACTGCCCCTGCGTATGGTGGATCTGTAAATACATAATCGACGGAATTACTTTTAATTTCATTAAGATCTTGTGCTGGGGATACGTCCAAAGTACAGTTTGTCCTTTTATTATTTAGAAGAGCACTTGTCTCATTTTTTGCTTTAATTATTTTTTCGTATCGCTCATTAAAATAATAAATTACATTATTCTCAACAAACTGTTTTGGCACCCAAAATCTTTTTTCTCCCCATACACCCGCTGGATTCAAATTATTTGATAACCGGTGGTGATTAACAAATATTGATTTTATTGTTCTGGTTGAGGTTGAGATAAACATTAGCAATAGCAGGTTCTTAAATGGATTCTCTTCGTCTATATCACAGATTAAACGATAAATTTCGGATAACACGATCAAATTTCTTTTTGTATATAATTCGTGAACATAATCAACATCGGAATTTTTTGGGAGATCGCAATTATTTGGATACCAATTTTCAATCTTTATCTTTTCAATTTCCTTTAGTTTTGCTCGATCCTCTTCAGTGGATTGAACATTACCTTTGAATCCACAATTGTTACATGAGATATACAAACTGGTAATTTGATTAGAATCCCATATAGTATTGACAAATGAGATTTCTTTATGGCAATTTCTACATTTTGTTTTGTATAGATCTCTGACATTATCTGGGATTTTTTGCATAAATTTAAGAAAGAACTGATTAAAACTCCATAAATCAATATCCTTTTCGCAAATAACTTTTGTTAATAAAATTGATACTGGGTTAATATCGTACGCAATTACATTCCGCTCTAATGCAATTGCTTCAAATGCAGTAACGCCTCCTCCTACAAAAGGATCAAGTATTACATCATTAATGTCGGAATATTTTTCAATATAATTGCGAACAATATACCACGGTTTTCGAGACCAATATTGATGAATTTTATATCTTTCGGCATATTTTTTATGCGAATTATCAATTGCCATTTTTTCGCTCCTTTTATTAATTCTCTTATTCTAAAGGTTCGATTAATAAAATTTTGACCATTTTTCCGACCCAATCTTTTGGGAGATAAATCCCTCCAGAATTCCCCATTGATTTTACGGGCCGTTCTATTACTTCATAAGCCCGTGTTGTTATCTCCATCGGTTCTGGCATAATTAATCATTGTTTCGCGAAAGTATTTAAGATATTTTACAATGTATGGGTTTTAACTATACATTGAAGGTATATTGTATTTATAAAACATATGCTAAATCAATACGAAGGGAGGGAATAATGATAGAACAATTCAGAAAGCCAAGAAAATTACGAGGATTGGATCTTGTCAGAGTCGGACACTATTTTTCAGACAGGTAAAACGAGAGGAATATAGATTGCATTGAAGGATACCTATTACCACGTAATTAAAAAGTTATTTATCTGGACAAATTTAAGAAAAAGATTCTTTGTACTCGTCAGTTCCAGTAACGATTTGTGATGAAAACACATCCTCGCCATATTTAACACTATAGGAAAGATTGTATAATTCTCACACGAAACGTTATATATCATGCAATACACAACCGTCCTTGGGCCCAACGACGAAGGTGGTTTTACCGCTCGCTGTGTGGAGATTCCGGGGACTATTTGTCAAGGTGCGAACAAAGGAGAAGCGCTCGCCCGGCTTAAAGAGGCTATCAAGAGAGTGCAGCAGGCCCAACATGCCGACTTGCACCGCACAATCCGGTCTCTTTCATATGAGATCATTAAGATCGATGTAGCCGACGCCACGTAATCCTGCCTCGCACGAGAGATTTTATCCCATAGAAATTTATTACTTTTTTTTAATTTTACCGGATGAGCATAAAGAAAGAAAGCTGCCGACAATATCGTTCCATCATCTTCCTAAAAACTTCAGAATTTCGGAACAGGAATCCCATTACAGACTTAGCTTACCAAATCTTTCGATCCTGCATTTAAGCCACCCTATTTTCTCTGAATTCACAGATTTCCTCATAGGCACACCACTGACAGCGTAGGTATTCCGGATTTGCCGGGAACTGCTCGCTTGTTATTCCATTGATGAGAGTGCTGAGTGTCTTCTTGAACGCCACGATCGTTTCTCCTGTCGGAACGTACGGAACCCGCTTATCATCTTTTAGGTAGAAGAGTTCTGCTTTCTCCGGGAGCGTACCAAACAATTCCTGCACAGCGAGGCAGTAGATATTCAACTGGATATTCTCATTCACTGCTTTTTTTGTGAGGTCGGAGGGTTTTTTACCAGATTTAAAATCGATTACTGCATACGTACCTTTTGGAGTCTGTTCTATCCGGTCAATAAACCCATGAATTGTACGGTCAGCAATCGTGAAGAAAAACTCTCTCTCGACACCGATAACTTTGTTCGGATTAGACTCCTGCCAAGCAACATAATTTTCGATTAGCGTCGAAGCAGTTTTCCGTGCCTCTGATTCTTGGGTTGCCGATTCATACACACAAGTTGGCCAGAATTTTTTAAGGAGCTCAAGGGCCTGCTCCCGTGGGGAGCGGGAAGGATCCGGATTCGTTGTAAGATTCTCGATCACGGAATGAAGCGTTGAACCGAATTCAAGTTGAACTGCTGGAGGTGTCGGAATTTTGTAGAGATAGGAAAACTTGTAGGAAAGCGGGCAATCCTTGTATTTCTGGAGTGCTGATGCAGAGAACGATTGTGTCGCAGGCACGATTGATTGGTGGGGAGGGGCGATAATAATATCAATATCGGCACTGGTGTCGGCATGGGCAAGGAAAGCGTTGCGGTCAAATTCTGATGTTCCCCGTTCAGCAAATTCCCTCACCCGTTCCAGCGTGACCAGATCCTGAAGCGCAGTGGAGAGCCGCATCTCGGATATAGCCTGGATTGCCTGTTCCTGGAGGGAAGAACGGAGGCCTTCGATGGGAGTAGTATCCATGACCGGCAGATCAGCTCCCTGGGCCGGCGGCTCGATCACCGTGATGAGTGGGTTCTCCCTGAATGACATCTCTTCGAGAAAGAGAGAGGGTTTGCTCTCTTTCTTGTTGTTACCATACCACTTCGAATATGTGAGATAGAGCCGTTCCTCTGCACGGGTCATCGCAACGTAAAGAAGACGGCGCTCTTCTTGGATAAACAGGGCTTTCTCATTATCGCCGGTTTTGAGTCGCCGAGCTAAATTCTCCGGCACGGTGAACTTTTTACTCCGGTACTTGAGCGGGAAACTATTCTGGACAAGATCCACAACAAAGACCACGGGGAATTCCCTGCCCTTGCTCTTGTGGGCGGTAAGAATGTGTACTGCATTACTCTCTTCCCGTTCTTCTATATCGACCGCGAATGCGGAGAAGAATCGCAGGTATTCGAGGAAATCGCCGATGGTTGCATGTTTGGTTATCGTATCGTATTCTTGGGTAATCTCGTAGAATTTGGTAAGATAGAGTCGGATCCTGCCATCATCATCACGGAGTGCCGAACGATAAAGCCCTGATGCCTGCATCATCACTTCATAGACCAGCTCGGAGAGCGTATGTCGCTCTTTTTCTTCAATAAAATGATGGAGCATTCGGACGATCTCGGAAATTTGTCGAGCATGATCAGGAACGACACCTCCAGCATCCTGCATAGTTTCGTAGACACCATCACTCGAATCATCCACTTTCTCTTTGGCAGCGGTGTTGATCTTCTGCACGATAATTTCAGGAACCGTGCAGACCTTCATGATCCTGTTGAGGGAGATGCCAGCAATAAGCGGGTTATCGATGATCCGGAGGTAAGCAACCATGTCTCGGATGACAGGCAGGCGAAGAAAGTCCACGTCACCTTTATATTCGCACGGGATCGTATGCCTTCGCAGTGCGGTCTGGAATTTCTGCCCATCCGCCCGTGAACGGCAGAGGATTGCAACATCGCAGTAATCGAGTGCTCGTTCTTTTCCCTCGTAGTGTGAAAAGAATGTTGTCCCGATCAGTTTGCCAATTTCCAATGCGACATACTCTGCTTCGCCGTCTTCGTTCCCACAGCTTGCGACAACGATGGGTTCCCCATCAGGTTTTTCCGTGAAGAGTTTCTTGTGCTGTCGGTTTGGAGCGCTTGCCATTAACTGGGTTGCGACTGCAAGGATGGTTTTTGAGTTCCGGTAATTCTGGTCCAGGATAGTTTGGGCATGCAGCGTGGCCCATTCCTTAAAGTCCTGGATGTTTGTGAGGTAGGCACCCCGAAACCGGTAGATGGTCTGGTCATCATCACCGACAACACATAGGTTATCACCGCCGATTTCCTTAATGAGCTCGAGCTGGGCAAAATTTGTATCCTGGAATTCATCCACAAGGATGTAACGGAACTGGGAACGATAGGCAGACCGAAGAACCGTATTCGTTTTGAAAAGGTTGACCGCACCATGAATCATGTCGTCGAAATCGATGAGATTTTCGTCCCGCTTGTACTGCTCGTATGCCCGGTATACTTTCAGGAGATCGGTGAGCAGCAGGAGGTATTCCCGCTCTTCATTATCGATATGGGCGATAAGTTTTTTATTGAGATAGACCTGAAGAGCAGCCGGGGTGATCAGTTCATCCCGGAATGCACTAATCCCTTCAATAACTGCCTTGACAATCTCGGTTGCATTATTCCCCACCTTGATATGCTCAAACCCAAACGCATCAATGTTCCGTAATCCCCAGACAAGCTGGTTGGTCTTGCTTATGATGCCCCCGGAAACAGAAAGTCCGCTTGCCAGGACATTTTCCCTCAGTAATTCCAAGCAAAACGAGTGGAATGTATGAATTTCAAGGTCAAGATGAGGGCGCTTTTTATCAATGCGATCCTTCATCTCAGCTGCCGCTTTTTCCGAGAAGGTGAGCGCAAGGATCTGTTCTGGAGGGACACACTGATCGAGGAGATAGAAGATTTTTTCGGTGATAACGCGAGTTTTGCCGGAACCAGGGCCGGCAAGGATGAGTTGCACACCACAGGTTTTTACAGCTGTTTCCTGTGCAGGATTAAAGGACATTAAAAATTATATCGCACGAAATATAGATATTCCTTTGGAAAAATTCCGGAATAATAGTTTATTATATTCATTTTTCCAAAGAAATAACAAGGCAAAAACCTTAATTGTCTTTCCCATTAAATTCCCAACTCTTTTCAGGGTTCAATAACCAATACAAAACAAATAATACATTAAATTGGGGAAATTTGAAATTATATATTCTGTACTGACAGGATCCGGTACGGTTTTCCAGATTTCGCCGCTTTCCCCTCCCATTCTTTGATTCTTGTATAGAGATTCTTTCCTGATTCTTTGAGGTCCTCTATCGCAAACTGGTTAAAAAGTTTGACAGAGAATTCATCGAAGTCCAATTCTAAACATCCCTCTTCTTTTAAAAGGGTATAGAGAACCGAGAAGAGATCGTGACCTTGGCATAATTGTAAGGGAAGGTCCACCTTCGGGTACCGGGTTTTCAATTCCTCCGCATATTTTTCGAGAATAAAATGGCACAACTCGCGTCTTTTTTCCAGTGAAAGATCTTTTTTTACGACGGCTAGCAATGCATCAAGTTTTGCTTTATGTCCGGGAATGTCTATATAGTTCCGGATATGCGGAGGATCCAAGCGAAGATCTTCCTTGAAATTGATCCGCACATCAGGGTATCTCCTGTCAGCACTCAGGCAACGAACCAATCCAATCTGCTGGGTTATCTTGACCGCGTACTCACGTACCTTCTCTCCTTTATTTGGTTCGGATTCAATCGCCGGATAACAGGATTTCAGCATCTTCCGGAATGCGCCTGATGCCGCGACCATCGTATTCATGTCGTGCGAATCGGTGGAAAAGAGATATTTTAAGATTGAGGCTGATGGAGGGGATGCGAGAATTCTATCATAATCGCTGTCGATGAGACCGACTATATTCTCTTTTTTCTGTTCGTTGACTTTATTTATACATTCGATGACCTTCAGCTTTCCTTCAAGGAATTCCACGTCGCAGGTCTTCGTATCGACAATACCCTCTAAAGCGATCTTATCGTCCGGCCCTTCGACAACGAGAATAACCGTCCGTGGAAAGTTCATCTTGGCCCGGCTGATGATTGTATCTGGGGTGTGAGGGATGGATTTGCGATCCTTGTACTGGAAATAACCTTGTGTAGTCACTTCATTCCCTCGTTCAGCTGAACGATCAGGTTCCACTTGTCATTCACGATATCCGGTGAATGGGTAGTGACGATGAAATCGCAGTTGATGATTTTTGAAATCTTCTTGAGGTTTCTCAAAAACTCCCGCTGCCATTCGATGTGAATCGAGATCTCCGGTTCATCGATGAGAACCAGGGTTCCAGGCTCAGAGTTGAAGATGAGGTCGTAATAAAGGATTATCTGGTGCTGCTCACCGGAGGACAATTTTTCAACATCAATAATCTTGCCAAGCCGGATGATCTCGAAACCATGCTCATAATTGATGCTGAATGTCTTGTCTAGAAACAGGCTATTGATAATTTCCTGAAGAAGGAGAATTTTCTGCCGCAGTAACCCGAACAACTGGTATTTTTCCTGACAGTCTCTTACGTGGAGTGTGATTGCCTTGAGGGACTGAGGGTTATTTTTAATCTGCCGTGGATTCGGCCCGAGAGGCAATTTCTGGTTTACCTTGATAAAACCTGTATTACGTAGAAACTTCCGTTCTTTTTCGAGAAGGGCAAGTTCCTCAACTGCATCTTTCTTGGACATGATGGGATATGGTGCATGCAAAAACCGGTGGAACGATTCAACCTCATCCGGAAGATTGGTGAACCGGGACATGGCTGTGCATTCGTAGTCCTCTGAAACTTCTGCATAAATCGAGAAGAGAGATTCAATCCGATCTTTAATCTCCGCACAATATGTACAAAGAAGCGAAATATCACTGTCCCGGATCTTCTTTTTCCGGATGGAATATTTACTGTAATCGGTGAGTCGTGAGGATTTGATAAATTTTACAGGAATAAACGGCAGGGCATTGATAAACTTCCGGAGTATGTCGTCGGCCTGCATGCCAGTCAATTCGTCAAGACAGAAAACCAAA
>Ga0181520_10012560_pt1 | contig 10855 bp, 11 predicted proteins | sample PEATcosm2014_Bin_29_FD_132451 | JGI IMG/M metagenome (GOLD analysis project Ga0181520, IMG submission 132451) | Peatland microbial communities from MTU Mesocosm Facility, Houghton, MI, USA - PEATcosm2014_Bin02_30_metaG | ecosystem: Environmental > Terrestrial > Soil > Wetlands > Peat | place...
CCACGAGCGCAATATTACGAGCCGCAGGTGTTCCCCAAAATGAAAGGTTCACGAGCCCAAATGCGGCGCAAACTCAAAAACCGCCCGGCCAAATCCTAGTGGCATTGGGTTTCTAAACCTGCGCTACGCCGGTTTTGTCCGCGCCCGTCAAAGCAGCTATGAAATATCCGGGCCGGGTCAAAACGCGTTTTTGAAGTGGGGAGATTGCGAAAGGAACTTCCGGGGATTCCGGTAAACGACCTTGTCAATCGCCGCGGCCAAATGGCCGCGTTTTTTCATTTCGAGCGCGGTTTTGGGCACCGCCAGGGGGTCGCTCACCCCCCAGTCGCAGGCGCTGTTCAGCCACAGCCGTTCCGCACCGTAGGTTTCGAGCATGTCAATCGCCCGCGCCGGCGTGCATTTGGTCTCCGGATACAGCGTCATGCCCGCCCACATGCCGGCGTCCAACACCATTCCGATCGTGTGTTCCTCCACATGATCAATAATCACCCGCTCCGGGCGGATTCGGCGCTGGTTCTTCAAGGCGTCGAGAATCAGGCGCGTGCCCTTCCATTTGTCTTCCAAGTGCGGCGTGTGAACCAGGATGAGCTGGTGGTGCGCGGCGGCCAGCTCGATCTGCATTTCCAAGACCTGGAGTTCGTTGCGGGAGTTTTTGTTCAGGCCAATTTCGCCGATGCCCAGGACATTCGGCCGGGCCAGGAATTCCGGCACCAGCGCGATGACTTCCCCGGCCAGTTTCACGTCCTCGGCCTCCTTGGAATTGATGCACAGCCAGCAGAAATGTTTCAGGCCAAACTTGGCGGCGCGCTTCGGCTCGTGCTCGGTTAGCTGGGAGAAATAATCGGCAAAACCGGCGGGCGCGCTCCGGTCAAAGCCCGCCCAGAAAGCAGGTTCGCAGACGGCCACGCAGCCGGCCAGGGCCATGCGTTCGTAATCGTCCGTCACCCGGCTGACCATGTGCGCGTGCGGCTCGATGTATTTCATCGGCGTCCGCGCTCCGGGCCGCGGGGGGCGCCGCAGGCGCCTTTGGCCTCCGCCCGGGCCACCGGCTGGGTCGTGAGGTCACTGAAAGCCAGCAGAACCTTCCGGGCGCGGTCGCGCTGGCGGCCGTCCAGGGCGGCGAGCGCCGCGCGGAAGCTTCGCATCCGGAAATCGTCCGGGCCGCCGGCCCGTTCCACGCGGTCAAGAAACGCGGCGAGTTCCACGAGCCGGTGCCGCGCATCGAGAAAATACAGGTCGAGGACTTGCTGTCGGTTCATACTGGCAGGGGCAATATAGAGCGGAATCGCGGCCCGGCAACCGCAAATAAAAATCACCCGCCGGGGGCCTCTCTGGGCCGCCGGCGGGCAATCCAACCCAAACCAAACCAACCAAATGAAACCAATTACTTAGTCGTATTCCGCCAGCGTCAGCAGGCCGTTGGGATCGTTCACGCCGATGCCCTTGAGAAACACGATGTGCTGATAGCCCAGGCCGCGCAGGCCGATAAACCAGCCCATGGTGCGGTCGCGGAATTCCTGGCCCAACTGGGGCTCGGAATAATTCTCGAGGATGACCACCGCGGTCTGGTGCTGGGAGAAATTCTTGGCCTGATCCAAAAGTTTGCCATTGTCCTCCTGCTTGACGACGGTGGGGGACAACACCGTGCAGGTGGTGCCGTCCAGGGATTCGACGATGAGCGCCGAATGGTCGGTGTTGCGGTATGCCTGCCGCGGAGCGGGCGAGGCACACGAGGACAGCAAAACGGGCAGGACGGCTGTGAGTAACAAAATCGTTTTCTTCATGTCAGCTATGTGTTTCAGTTGCGGCGGAATGGCGTTCTTATTTGTTGTCCATTCACACCAACACCTTCCGCAAGTCCGATGCCACAAATTGGCGCGGAAAAATGAAAGATTTACGGGTCACAATCGGAAGATTCTTCCGGACCTGATGTGCAAAATTCAACATTCCAAAAACGGCTGGAAACGTTTCGCCGGCGTAGTCTTGCAAATCGGCAAACTTTGCCGGTCTTGTCGGCCCACCAGCCGAAAGAGGGGACGTTTAAAAGGAGACACCGTGGATGTTTTTTGGGCATCAGACGAGCTTCGGAAAGAACTCATGCGCCGTGCGACACGTGGCGGCGCTCAACTCGGCGGCCGAACAGCGCTTCACCTGCGCGACGGTATCCGAGATTTCCTTAACATGCGCGGGCTCGCAGCGCTGGCCGCGATACGGCACGGGCGCCAGGTAGGGACAGTCCGTTTCCAGCATGAACCGGCCCAAGGGGGCGGCCGCCACGGCGTCGCGAATATTCTGTCCGTTCTTGAACGTGACGATGCCGGTAAAGCTCACGAACCAGCCGAGGCCGAGGATTCTTTCCAACCGGGGGACGGATTCGCCAAAGCAATGAAACACGCCCCGGGTCTGTTTGGCGTACGGTTGGATTTGGCCGAACAGATCGTCAAAGGAACTTCGCTGGTGAATGATGCAATTGAGGCCGGTTTCCACGGCGACTTCGAGCTGCTGCTGGAAGATCTCCACCTGCTTGCGCCGGTACCGGGCGTCGTCAGCGGCCGTGCCGCCCTGGGAGCTGGGCAGCCGGTAATAATCCAGACCGCATTCGCCGATGGCGACGACTTTCGGGTGGCGCGCCAACTCGCGCAGCTCGGGGCGGACATCGGCGGGCGCGCGGGGGGTTTCGGTGGGATGCCAGCCGATGGCGGCGTAGATCATCGGGTGCTGCTCGGCGAGCGCGACGGCGCGGCGGCTGCTGGCAAGGTCCGTGGCGACGGAAATGATCTTCCGGATGCCGGCCTGCTCCGCGCGGGCCAGCACTTCGGTGAAGTCCGGCTGGTATTGGTCGTCATCCAGATGCGCGTGCGTGTCGTAAAATTCAGCCATCATTGGGTGAATCGTAGAATGCGGGGGCGGCGGTGGCAAACCGGAAGGCCATGGGCGCAACGGCCGGCCGTCACCGGGCCGGGGTGCGATTATTTTTTATTTTCGCCGGAATCGGGTTTGGCCAGGGTCTTCAATTCCTCCTCGATCTGCGCCTTGGCCGGGTAGTCCGGCGCTTCGGCCAGAAGTTTTTCATCGTCGGCGATGGCGTCGGCCGTGCGGCCCTGCGCCAGCAGTTTTTTCTCGAGCACCCGGCGCACGCGAACGCGTTGCTGGGGCGACGGGTTGAGGGTGAGAACCTTCTGCCAGGCGTCAATGGCGGAACTGGGCTTGCCGATGGCGTCGTAAAGCCCGGCGAGCTTCTCGGTGAGGACGGCGCTGCGGGCGGTGACGGCGAGTTCTTCGAGGAGCCGGGCCATGGGCGCTTCCCGCATGCCGCGGGCGAGATCCAAGTTCACCAGGCGCTCGAACGACCATTCGATGAGGGGGTTTTGCGCGCGGGACAACTGGGCGTGCAATTCGGCCGGCGGCTTTTTGAACGGCTGATAGAGGGGGTCGCCGATGACGGTGGTTTGCCAGGAAAGGGCCATTTGCGATGCCCAAGCGGCTTCGCCAAACGTATAGCCGTTGCCCAGGAACTGGAGGAAGAGCGCGATGTTGGGTGTGAATTGGAGGTAGGGCTCGTACACGCAACCCATGGTGCAGGTGGCGCCCTTGGCCAGCAACGGCCCGCACCAGTGCGTGGTGGTGGTGCGCAGGGTGTCGGCGCTGAAGGAATGCAGGTGATAGGCAAAGGCGCCGGGCATGAACTCAACCGTGGGAAGCTTGAAGGGCCCGCTCACATCGCCATCATACCAGCCGGCGTAGATCGCAATCTGGCTCATGGGGTAGGATTCGGGAAAGGTTTCGGCGTTGGTGTCCACATCCACGTCGAAGCCCAAGGCATGGCAAATTTGGGCGCCCTCGCGGAGCCAGACGTCGCCGAGGTAATAGGTGCTGTTGGTCGGTTCGGCGCGGAGGTCAAAATACGTCCGGCCCCAGAGGCCGTCCTTTTCGGCGGCGAGGGCCTTGCCCACGAGGTTGCTGGCGATTTCGGGCGTGGGCCCGTCCAGCCGGGTGACGAGCAGGAGGCCGTTGGTGGGCGAGAGTTGGGAACGATTGGTGCAGCCGTAGAGCAGATTCGGCAGCGGGCCGGCGAGCGGCACGTTCATTTTGATGAGCGGCAGCCAGGTCAATTCCGAATCCACCGCCGCCTCGTCGCGCCGCAGCTCGGGCTTGGAGAGTTTGTCGGCCAGCATGTCCAAGGTGGAGCTGGGCTCGATTTTCAACGGCATGCCATAGCACAGAACGGCATAGCGGATTTTGGAGGAGACAACGCGCTCTTCGGAATGGGCGGGGATGGAGCCATTGGCGGGAACCCGGGCCCGGCCGAAGTGCCATAAATTGGCTGCTTCAAGCTGGTCGGCCAGCGGCTTCTGGAGAAAATCCGTGAAATCGGCGCGCGTCATGACCTCGTTGGTGGTGAGCGCAAAACCGAAAATGTGGTCGGCCGGCACCTGCCGGGCGGCGGCGTAATAATCCGCCACCGCCCGGGAAGCGGGCACGCGGGAATTATAGAGAATGACGACTTCCTCGCCGCCGGCGTGAGCCGCCAGCGGCGCAAATAGAGACAAAAAAAGCAGGCATACACACCTCATGCTCGTCCTTTGACTCCAAATGGCGGCCGCGGTTCACTCATTTTTGCCGAAAAGAGCCTCGTGCATGCCAGCCACGGGACGATTATTGGCCTTGTCCCAGTAGTGGAAACCGGCGCTCCAGTCCCAGATGCACCAGCCGATGTTCTCTTTTTCGAGGGCGGTGCGGAAGGTGGAGTAGAAGTTGAGGCGCGACTGGTTATCCGCCTTGGTGTAGGCGCCGAATTCGCCGAGATGAATGGGACGGCCGTAATAATCGGACCAGGCGCGAATGAACTTGAACTTGCCGGTGAAGGCGAGCGGGCTGCTCGGATTCTTATCAGCCGGCAGCGTGTTGTACTGTTTGAACCAGTCCAGTTGGTAATCCTTCAACTGCAATTTGGGGTCCGGCACCAGCGGTTGGGCCGGCGGGCCGGGGAAGACAACGCCCGTGACCGGCGTCAAGCCGCCGGTCCAGGTGGCGCCCTGATGCGTGAAAAAAAACGGGTCGTAGCAATGGACGGAGACGATGACGTTATCGTCGGGCGGGAGGACGAGGTTGTTCAGCTCGGGAATGCTGCCCCAGCCGCCGGGTTCCACAAACAGGGTGCGTTGGGGGTTGGATTTGCGGATTTCGGTGATGGCGCGCGCGTAGATGGGGTTCATCAGCGCCGTGGTGGCTTTATCGTGCGGCTCGTTGTCCAGCTCGAAGGCGAGCGGCTTGGGGAAACTCTGGTAATGCGCGGCCACCTGGCGCCAGATGGCGAGAAATTCATCCGTGGCGGCGGCGGGATTCTGGTCGAGCGCGTTGAAGTGGTGAATGTTGATCATCACGGCAAGCTTGTCCTGGAGCGCGTTGGTGACCACGAAATCGGCGAGGGCGAAGATCTCCGGTTCGAGCGTGTAGTCCGGGCCGGGGCCGGCGTATTGATGCCAGCCGATGGGCACGCGGACGTGGTCGAATCCCTCCTTCTTGATCTGGGCGATTTCATCGGCGGTCACCTTGATCTGCCGCCAATGGCGCGGGGCTTCGAGGTAATCGCCCAGATTGGCGCCGTGGAGGAAGAGCTTGGCGGCCTCGTAGGCCGGCGTCTGATGGCCGGCGATGGGCTGCATCCCCGGCGGGTTCTTGGGAGCGAAGGTTCCGTCATCGTCGCCGGACTGGGCGGCGGCCGGGAGCAGCGACAGCAACAGCGCGGCCAATGACAAGTGGATTAGGTGGATGCGTTTCATAGTAACCATCCTTTTACAGGAAATGCGGGCAAGTGTCTTGTCATCAGAAATCGTGTCACGATGGAAGGTCATTGGCCGGTCACCTTGAGGCCGTCCCACGCCAGGGTGATGCCGTCCGGCAGTTCGGCCTGGGACTTATCGTGGTCGTAATCGTGGGTGAGATGGGTGAGAAAAGTGTGCTGGGCGTTGATGCGCCGGGCAGCGGCGAGGGCCTCATCCAGACACATGTGGGTGGGATGGGGCTTGGGGCGGAGGGCATCGAGCACGACATTTTCCACGCCGCGAACGGTTTGGACGGCGGCGTCCGGAACCTCCTTGCAGTCGCTCAGATAGGCGAGGCGCTTTTCGCCATCCTGCTCAAAGAGGTAACCGGTGCTGACGGTCCGGCCATGGGGCAATTCGACGGGAGTGACTTTGAGGTCGCCGACCTCGAAGGGGCCGGTGACCACGTGTTCTTCCGGCTTGAAGTAGCCTCTGGGCCAGGGGCCGGCATGAAAGGCGTAAATGAAGACGCGGCGGAGATGGGTCATCGTGGCTTCGCTGGCGTAGATCGGCAGGGTGGTATCGCCGCGGAGATCGCAAAAACGGCGGCAGTCGTCCATTCCAAAAATGTGATCCGCATGGGCATGGGTCACGAGGACGGCATCAAGCCACTTGATTTTTTCGCGAAGGCATTGGGCGCGGAAATCGGGCGAGGTGTCCACGACGAGCTTGACCTTGTCGGTGACGACGTAGATGGAGGGACGGGTGCGCCAGTTTTTGGGGTTGGCCAGGTATTCCGGGGGATAGTCTTTGCCGATGATGGGGACGCCCTGCGAGGTGCCGCTGCCAAGGAACGTAAATTCAAACGCCATATCCGGTGCAAAGTAGCAAAAGAGGGCAAATGAGCCATACTTAAGTGCGGAGTGCCGGAGTCGGAATCCGGAATCACAAGAAGAGAGTTTTGACGCGAATTGGCAGGTATGAACGCGAATTCTTAAGAAAGAGCGTCCAAGCGCGGGCGAGAGAATTCTGGGAGTCTTGCAGGGTTGACCAAGGTTGACCAGGGTTGACCGGCGGAAGGCGGAATCTTTCAGACGCGGGGCGCGGAATTCGTTGGGGCGTGGGGTGATTTGGATTTTTTTGGAGTGCGCGGACACGTCCGCGCATGAAACTGGGCGACCCGTCCTTCGTCGCAGCACTTCGGAGGGTGGACAGGTCGCCCAGTTCCAAAGCGGTGACATGTCACCGGCACTCCAAAACCTGACGCACGCGACTGTGATTTGGTTAGTTGCGCGCCGACGAGCGCCGGGTGGAAGCGCCCGGTCGGCGGCAACCGTCTTGGCATGATCGGTGTTCATCATGGTCCGATGGCAGCATCGGACAGGGGAATATAGAATAAATGCGTATTTTTGTCTAGATAATATACTACATAGTGTTATATAATTATCATAAAGATGCATTTAAGCCGATGCGGAAGGCGGCCGGGTGGTATCCATTCGGGCGGAAAGGCGTTCATTATTGATGAAGCGCAGAATTTGGGCTATTTAACAGTCGTGAATTGGACAGAAACATCCACGCCGGATTTTTCGGCGGAGAAACTTGCCTTGGCGCGGCAGGCGTTTCGGGAGTTTCATGCGCGCTGTTTTTGGTTCATGCGGCGGGACGCAGAAATCGTCGCTGAGGAAATTCCTTACCTCTGCGAACGACTGCGCGCGGACGGCGGACGGCGTGGTTTCCAGATCGCCGCTGAATTATGCCGCTAGGCGACCTCGAAAAATCCATCCTTCGGCTGGTGGCGGTCAACCGCAATCCGGAAAGCTACACAGACAGAATTATTCGATGCCCAGCAGCTCCACCTCGAAGATGAGCGTGCTGTTCGGCGGGATCGTCGGGCTGGGACTGTTCGCGCCGTAAGCCAGGTTCGCCGGAATCTCGAACTTAAACTTGTCGCCCACTTTCATCAATTGCAGCCCTTCCGTCCAGCCGGGGATGACTTGGTTCAAAGGAAAGCTAACCGGCTGGCCGCGGGCGATGGAACTGTCAAACACCGTGCCATCCAGCAATTTGCCCTCGTAATGCACCTTCACCGTGTCCGTGGCCTTGGGCGAAACCGTGCCGGCGCCATGTTTCAAGACCTGATACTTCAAGCCGCTGGCGGTCGTTATCATTTCACCAGTGGTTGCCGTCGCCGCCGCTGCACTGGGAGCATTGGTACTGGCAATATTGTCGCCGGTGGTTTGGGTCGTTTGGTTGCAGCCCAGCAGGCACAGGCTCGCCGCGGCGATCATCGGGAATCGTGGAATCATCATAATAATTGGCCCCCGTGAACGGGCGGCGGAAGCACTTTCGGCGATGCGTGGTTTCAGGTCAAGCATGGAGCAGGCAGAACCGTCACGGAGACTTTGGTAGATAAACCATCCGGTTTTGCCAATCCCAAGTACGGCCCTCGCTTTGCCAGAAAGTGGTCAATAGGCGGGACTGATGGCCATAATCGGCACCACGCACGCTGCCTCGAAAAAGTATGACTCCGGCGTGATCCTGCCCGGCGCGAAGCAACTGCCCGGCATGCCAAGCCAGTGTGGCACGATCAAAGCCCACGAGGACGAGCTTGGCTTCTCCGCAACATATCAACAAAGCCTCATCATCCAGCCCCAGCCAGTTGCCATCCTGCCAATTTGCAATGTGAATGATCGGGAAATGGGGAGCCAACTGTTGGCAGGCGGAAATCAACCGATGTGATGTGTTTTCGTCAGCCAACAGCCGGAACTCCATGCCGTTCTCCTTCCCGCGATTGCTTGATTTCTTCAGGGAACTCCGACGCATAGGCCAGCGCGCGCTTCACCAGCACGGCCGGCCAATGGAAGTGCTCCGCCGTTTCGGCAACGGACCGCAATTCTTCATGCAGATCGACGACTTCCCAAACGGCAACCCGATGCCCCGTCAGGTAGGCTTCCCGCCCGGACAACGAATCCCGGAATGAAATCCCCGGAAACTCGCTTTCGAGCGACTTTTCCATCACGTAGCGGGCGACCAGATCACTCTTGGACGTCTTGGCAACGCGTGCCTGTTTTACCACCAATCGCGCGTAGCGCGCCGGCACCCGCCCAGATACGAATGCTGTGCTCATCTCCCAATGTTGTGCACAACGTGCACAAAGTCAAGTGCGCATGGACCCCCACGATCCGGGGTCGTTCACAATGCCCATGAACAGGATGCTGCCACTCCGATCATCAAAAATCACATAAAAGGATGGGTGAACCGCGCTTGCAGGCTCGGTTCCAAGCGGCCCAACGATTCACGTCCGGACGATTGCTGCCCCGTGTGCAGGTTGCGCGTAGATAATCATCTGAAGCATCGCAATGCTAATAGTCGCCCAGGTTGTCCCACGCCTTCCGTTACCGTCCGCCAAACTGGTCCAGTTCGGCAATGAAGGCGTCCGGTCCGCCCTCCGCGTAACCCGTTTGCCGGCCCAGTTCCTTGCCGGCGGCGTCCAGCAATACATAGGTGGGGAATCCGCCGACATTGAATTGCTTCGCGAGCGCCTCGTTGTCCCGCCGCAACACATCCGGCAACTGCACGCGGTGCGGAAAATCCACCTTCACCAGCTCCAGTTTTCGTCCCGCGTAGGCCGCAAACTTCGGCGTGGACAAAACTTCCTGATCGAATTTGATGCACCAGGGACACCAGTCCGAACCGGTGAAATCCAGCAGCACCAGTTTGTGGTCGGACCGGGCCTGGTTCAAGGCCGTGGGCAGATCGAGCCCCCAGACCGCCGCCGCCGCCGTGCCCGGGGCCGGGATGGCCGGGGCAGGCTGCGCCTGTTCCTGATATTTCGCTTTGTTTTCCGCCTGTTTCGCTTCGGCGGCGCCCGCCTTTTGAACATTGTAATTAAAGTGCTTCTGCAGCTCCGGCGAGAGCTGTTTGATCTTCACGTTGCCCATCCCGCCGGGATAGGTGAAAAAGACATCCGTCGCCGTGACCTCCGTGACGGTCACGTTGGTGTAGGTTTGAATGCCGGCCTGCAGCACGGCGAGTTTTTCATCCGCGTGGGCTTGAACCGACACCCAGGTTGCCAGGGCCAGGAAAATCTGAAAACGCATGGGATTCCCTTACAAGTTGGCATTCCGGCTGTCAAGTGTGGTCAGGTTCCACTTCATGGCGCCGCCGCGCCATCACGCCGCCCCCGGTAATCCCGTTCGCGTCATGGACTGCGCCGGCAAAGCGCCAGCGGCGACGGCGCTTTCGCCCGCACGCGCGAGTCGCGAGCTTTTGCAGACCGGTGCCCGCACGAAAGCGGCGTCGTGCTCCGCTTCCCGCCGCCCGCCGTTACTGGACCCGCACCCGGACCGCGGCTGTGTCGCAGACCAGCCGCAGCGCTCCGCAGGAATGACCGCGTCGGAAATATTCAACCGGCTTGAGGGCCCGACGCGCTGCGGCTGATCCCGCGCCGCGCGGGACACAGCCGCGCTCCGTGACGCCCCGCGCCATCCCGCCGCACCCGGCAAGTCCGTTCGCGTCTTGGACTGCGCCGGCAAAGCGCCACCGGCGACGGCGCTTTCGCCCGCACGCGCGACCCGCGAGCTTTTGCAGACCGTTGCCCGCACGAAAGCGGCGTCGCGCTCCGCTTCCCGCCGCCCGCCGTTACTGGACCCGCGCCCGGACCGCGGCTGTGTCGCAGACCAGCCGCAGCGCTCCGCAGGAATGACCGCGTCGGAAATATTCAACCGGCTTGAGGGCCCGACGCGCTGCGGCTGATCCCGCGCTGCGCGGGACACAGCCGCGCTCCATGGCGCCCCGCGCCATCCCGCCGCACCCGGCAATTCCGTCCGCGTCTTGGACTGCGCCGGCAAAGCGCAGCGGCGACGGCGCTTTCGCCCGCACGCGCGGCCCGCGAGCTTCTTCTGAGGACCGTCGCCCGCACGAAAGCGGCGTGGCGGTTCCCGCCGCCCGCCGTTACTGGACCCGCGCCCGGACCGCGGCTGTGTCGCAGACCAGCCGCAGCAGCTCCGCAGGAATGACCGCGTCGGAGATACTCAACACGGCTTGAGGTTCCGACGCGCTGCGGCTGATCCCGCGCCGCGCGGGACACA
>Ga0181520_10012561_pt1 | contig 10854 bp, 11 predicted proteins | sample PEATcosm2014_Bin_29_FD_132451 | JGI IMG/M metagenome (GOLD analysis project Ga0181520, IMG submission 132451) | Peatland microbial communities from MTU Mesocosm Facility, Houghton, MI, USA - PEATcosm2014_Bin02_30_metaG | ecosystem: Environmental > Terrestrial > Soil > Wetlands > Peat | place...
CGTCCCCGCTGCGGTTCCGGCGATCGCATTCCTGTCGGGCGGTCAATCGGCAGAGTTGGCCTCTTCCCGTTTGAACACGATGAATGTGAGATTCAAATCGCGTCTGCCTTGGACTGTGGCTTTTTCGTATGCACGAGCCATTCAGCAGCCGGCGCTGGAACTGTGGAAGGGCCTGGATGCGAATGTGCCGGCAGCGCAGCGGGCTTTATATCACCGCGCGTGCTGCAACCGGGCCGTTCGCCGGGGCGAATATTCGCCGGAGATGGAGAAGAGATGACGGGAAGCAAGAACAATCATGAAGGAAACGGCAGCGACAAAGGTGAGCCCAGTCCTGGCCCTTACTGGACGCGGATGCATCGCGACTGGCGTTTCTGGTTCGGGGCACTGCTTATGGCAGCGGCGCTTGCCGTTTACGTGCTGAGCGGCGACCTCGCCTGGCTGCCACATGGGCACCGGTTTCCGTAAGGCAAGGTCGCCGCCCAGCACGAACAAAGACAGTTCAGGCCGGGTGAAGAACGGCTAAATCTCATATCTGAGCATCGAGAGTTGGAGATGAATGAAGAAGCTGATTGTTTTCGACTTGGACGGAACGCTCGCCGCAAGCAAGTCGTCCCTTGACGCTGAGATGGCATCGCTCTTGCATGACCTGCTCGGTGTCGCCAAAGTGGCGATCATCTCCGGGGGCGCGTGGCTGCAGTTTGAAAAGCAAGTGCTCTCCAATCTTCCCAAGGATGATCTCCTGGCAAAGCTCTCAATCCTACCTACCTGTGGAACGCAATTCTTTCAGTTCACGGGGCAGTGGAAAAAACTCTATGCCGAAGACTTCACTGCTGATGAGAAAGCGAAGATCGTTAGTTCTTTGAGCAAGGCAGTACTGGCCTCGGGATTCGCTGTCGAAAAGACCTGGGGAGAGACAATCGAGGATCGAGGAAGCCAGATAACTTACTCCTCGCTGGGCCAGCAGGCACCGCTGGAAGAGAAAGTGAAGTGGGACGCTGATTTTGCCAAGCGGAAGAGGATCAAAACGGTCCTCGACACTCTCATTCCTGAGTTCTCGGTCCGTCTCGGCGGCGCGACATCTATCGACGTTACCAAGCCTGGCATTGACAAGGCATATGGCATCAAGAAGCTGCGCGACATTCTCGGCATTTCAATCGAAGAGATGATTTACGTTGGAGACGCCCTGTTTCCAGGAGGAAATGACTACCCGGCCGAACAGGCTGGTGTCATCTCGATTCCGGTTAAAAGCCCTGCTGAAACCAAGCGCGTCATCGAAGCAATCATCGCTTGCCTGGGAGATGATCAACAAACGCGACCTTTCCAAGTAGATTGATGGTTGCCGTTGGCCCGCCACGCCCGAGTTGAGCCGTTGGTAACGACAGCGCTGCCGCGAGAGCGATATTGGACCATTGCCAATGTAGTATCACCCACCGGAATCGACCGTAACGACGGTATTGGCAAACCCGAACAGGTCGCCGTATATGACGGGATGGCCGGCAGTCGCTCTGGTGTGGCACTGCCTCGACACTTCGGATTTCCGGACAAGTGGCTCTTGGTTCAACTGGTGCCACCCGTATCACTCATCGAGCCTCCGTTGCCTCTGCATACGGAATACAACCCTGTAAACTGGCATGTCTTCAACTTCCGGTCTCTTGCAGCCCCCAGCTAGCCGCTTTGGATCATCAGTGAAGCGCCGCGCCCTTACACTTTTTCGCTTTACGCTAAAAAGTGTAAGAGCTCCCGCGCAGTCTGAATTCAACCCAACGTCAACCCATCCACCAAACTCCTTGAACTTGCTGTCAATTCCTTGAAACAGCTTCCCGTAACCAACCATGCCAGCTAACTCTATGATATTACTACATTTAAGAACTCATAACCCAAAAGTCGTGGGTTCAAGTCCCATGAATGCAACGACAGGGAAAGAGGCCAACCCAATCTGGTCCCGCAGAGAGACCGCGCATTCAGGTTGGATGGAGCCGACAGTCGACGATTAAGATACCAAATTGCCGGCCAGTGTTTATGAATGTGCTCGGCTCCACTTGGCCGTAAAACGGGCTATCCGGACAATGGGGGAAATCGGGGTTACTTCCCACTTGGCGACCATCCAGGCGGAGCCTACAGTTCGACCTTCGCTAACCGATGGAAATCATCAACATGGGACGTTCCGAAGCGCGCACGGATGGTACGATTGTCGGCAACAAACACTGCGCAATTAAGATCAAGGATCTCGGCCTAGCGATCGCGAGTCTTACCAGCGGGTGGCAGAAAGGGCGGCGTGACTGAGATCGTGGAGAGAGGCAAGAACGTTTGGGAGATTCGAATGATAAGACTCTTTATAGTGGTCTTCGTTTTCCCGATCCTTGTTGCAGCCTTTCATGCGCTGACTATCGTTCCGGCTTTCTTCGTTCTTCCATTGCTCGCGCATTTCGGGGGACATCTCAAATTCGGGGCGAACACATACTCTGTAGTAGCCATGCTGCTTGCGTGCCTGTCTGCAATCGCCGTATGCAAACTGATTTGGACTAATTCAAAGTAGCCTACTAACGGAATGAACGTGAGCCATATCACGTCAGTGACGAGTAGGCGACGATTCAGGCGGAACTCGAAGATTCAGCGATTTCACGGTAGCCGACCATCCAGGCGCAAGCCACCAATTCCATGGTTCCATGCTGTTCGCTGCAAGATTGGTGTACTCTTCTCGCAGCAACCACATTCAAGGATTCGCCAATGGCACGTCGGACTCTCATTTGGGCTTGGATCGCATGGGTCTTGTTAACCTTTGGAGCGGTTGCCAGTGCCTACCAGGTTCTGTTCGACATCTGGATGACGGCTTATCCTTTCGCCAACGCAAATGAGTGACGTGCTCGTCTCTATTTGCGGCTGGTGACCACACTTGCCATCGGTTTGCTCTGGGTAAGTCTTGCAATTTGGCTGTGGCTACAAAAGAAGAGAGCGAATGAATCCTAGTGGTGCCCAGGGCTAAATCGCAAAGCGTGCGGAGTGTAGCCCGCCTGGCTCAGACCGTCGCAGGTTTTCGGAAGCTGGGGTTGTAAACTTCTGGAATGATTCGGCTGATGCTTCTTTTACTTTTGGCCTCGACAACGACTTCGGTGGTGCTGGCCCAGAATCCCGACTCGACCCCAGTTCCAACGTCACCTGCGATTACCTGCCCTGTTGAGAGCGGGCCGCCGTCCCCAACTCCGCACAAATGGGTAGCTGTTTCGACCGGCCTGATGGCTAGGTACAGAAGCGGAGGGAAAGATCCCAAGTATCCCTCTGCTGCGAAGCGGGCACATGTCGAAGGGCGCGTGGTTCTCGTAGCGACGATCTCGGTCTCTGGAACCGTGGAAGAGCTTTGCGTCAGTCAGGGACCAGAGATGTTGAGACAAGCCGGATTCGACGCAGTGAAGGCTTGGAAATACAAGCCGTTTGAGGTGAATGGTCAGCCAGTAGAAGTGAAAACCCAGATGAACGTGGACTTCACGCTTCCGTAAGGCGCCCTCAAAGCTTCACTCCATTCCGGGCAGCTTCCTGGCTGCTGTTGATCGCCAATTATGCGACCTTCTTCGCTGGCCTCTGGAGCAGCTCCGTGGCCGGAAATTCCGCCACGACCAATCCGTTGGTTATCGCGCTGGGCTGCCTCCACTGGGGCCCGTTCGTCCCAGGGCTCTTTGTGGTCGCTGCATGCCTGCACCTCGCCGCTCGTATCGAGAAGCTTTCAAAGCCTCTCGGCGCCCCGAACCCGCCTGCTTGATGATTTTCTATGGTCGAAATCGCCCGTTGCGGGGGATTGACGGGCTACCCGGAAATTACCATTCGGTTAATACCGAAAACGATAATACAGAAGCCGCCCAGACAACTGGCAACGGTCCGCGATCGATGGTCACTTGACGAGAACAGCCCATCGCATGAACTGAGCCTGTGCGTTTGTGGCAGCTGCTTCGAAATGAACAACCAAGCGCTCACTCACTCGTTGTGCCGGGATTACCGCAATAGGGGCAGAACCCCGGCTTTGGCCACTCCAGGGCTCTCTGGCAGGCACTGCCCGCAGTTGCCCTGCTGCGCGGCGCACGGGCCATAGGCACCCATGCGCCGCCCGCGGCCCAAGTCTCACCGCTGGTTGTCGTCCTGATCCAGTAGCCATGCAGGCACAGACAGGAGAGGCGCGTCGGGGCGTGTGTAAGCAAACACCTCGCCGGTATGAAGGCGAGACGGCGGCGCCATGACGAGCCCCTCGTGAAGCGTCACGCCCGCCAGGCACGGGTCAATGAGCCGCGTCCCCTGCCCTGGATGCGCAAAGATGAAGAACTGCGCATTCCCGGCGTGGAACTCACATGAGTCCCGCCATGTCCAGTCATCGCCACAAAGCGCTCGCAGCGAGGCCATGGAACGCCGACCGGCGACTTCGAGAACTATCAGGCCCCACTCAGCGCCGGCGGCAATCGCAAAGTTACACCCCGGATGCTCGGCCACCCATTGCCGGAGCTGGACGCGATCTGACGTTGGGTAGCCGATCATTTCCGCAGGGGACACATCCTTCGACCGGGAAAGGACCGGGACCATGCGCCAGGAGCGAAGCGTCGCTTTGTTGATCTCGCATGGCAGTGAGAAGGAGTGCGGGTGGAAGGTTGATGCGGCGGCTATCGCCTCGGCTAGTGGGAGGCCGCTACGCAGGAGCCCGATTAGACTTTCTGCTGACTTCATGTTTCCTCCAAAAAGAAAGCGGCCCCCGGCACCCTGCAGGTTCTGGCAGGTTGCCGGGGGCCGATCAGTCTGATGGTTAAGTTTGGGCAGTTCTCCAGATGACTGCCGTTCGATTCCGTGGACTCAATGCCAGGCACAACTTCAGGCAGGCTCGATGGGCGGATCTCTATTGTGGGAGTTCCTCTGTTGGAGTTTGGTCATTGCTGGTCCTTCCGGATGGATGGGGTTTTTGCGAGGGCGGCCCGCGCATCGAGGAACTGGCGCGGACGATCTACACGCGTAGAGGGGTTGATGCCGAGGGCGAACGCCGGGCGTGCCGAGCTTCAGTGGATGGGGAATGTGTCCTGGAGGCGGGCTATGGAATGGGAGGGGCGTAAACGCGGCGCGGGAGAGGTTGTTTGGGAGTCTGAGAATGTAAACCTTTCGCCCCCTTACATCCCCATCGCCGGGACGGCGTTCGGCTTAGACTGTTGCTTGTTCGAACGTGCATGCTGCTTGGCTTCGAGTTTCGAAGTCTCTGCGTAGACGGGGTTGCCGGAGGGCCCCGCGCAAATGCGCTATCCCAATCAAGACGGAATCGGCGAGAAGAATGCCGAGGACCTTTGAGCCCAGTTTGTGCCTGAAGATGTCGCTTCTGCCGATTTGAGCGATTTTGCCGATTCTGGAATCAGGAACTTACGTGTTTTGAATACCGGGGCAAGGTTCGACCCCCCCTCCCGGCACCATGAAATCAACCAGTTACGACATAGCCTCTGCGGCTACGAGCCGCGTCGAGCCGCTGTACAGAAGATGGTAGGCCTCGTTGATCGCCGCCATCTTAACGGTAGCGATCTGGCGCAGATTCTCCGTCTGACATTCGAGCAGGTCGGGATGCCACCTGGTTACCAGTCGGCGGTATGCGGATTTGACCTGCATTCGTGTGCTCGCAGCGGTCACTCCCAGGAGCCGGCAGGCACGGTCCTGTGTCATGGGAAGAAATGTCTCCTGGCTCCAGTCAAACTCCTCGGCGATCGCCACAGGCTCCTGCGGAGCATCAGGCTGCGATTGCGCCGCGAACCCCTTCAGGGGCTCGGGCGGCCGGTTGGAGTTACGGGTCGAACTGAGCTGCTCATCTTGCGGCTCACTCTGATGCACGAAGAAGAATTGTGCGCCCAGAATGTCGAAATCGCTAAACCGAGCGGTCCGGCCCGGTCGATCGCTCTGCCGGAGCCGTCTTTGTCTCAGGTTTTCGGCCGCGGCAGAAGCTCCGAGCGTCCAACTCTCTTCGAAAAAGAGAGGATCCGGCTCGAAGCTGTCCCCAATGAGTTGCTCGAAATCGTTGACAAACTGCCAAGCCTGCGAAGGACCAGACGGATCGACCGCGGGCGAGGTGCCACATCCTCCCTGCATCGTCGAAAAGGCGCCGTTGTCTACCTTGAAATTGCTTTCCATCCCTCACCTATGCAGCGGCGCACATCTGAGTTCGCGTCAGGCTCAAGCGGCCACACTCCAGCTATCGGCAGCTCGATGTATTTGTTCTATGTTTTTTGGGAGAACGAAGAGCTGGGTGTTGCCACCGGTGGTACCGGGGATCCGATTCGCCACAGCGGTACGTTGCAGGTGGGATTGGGAAAGAGCGTTTCTCAACCGCGGCGGAAGCCCATATCCGGGTTTCGCTGCAGGAGCGCCCTCAGCCCACTTCTCAGCATGGAGTGGCGAGGGATCGCTGGCTCATTTGGGTTGGTCGAGCAAGGGAGAAACAGATTCCGAAAGAGTCAAATCGGGATTCTCCATGGAGGAGTTTTCGCCATTTGCCGGGTCTACGCGAGTGCCCATTTCAGCGGGCATAAGTTCACCCGCAGCCTTGCACTGCCGTCTTTCGCAAGCTTCCCATTCGCCTAACGTGCATTGGCCTTTCTTGCAATCGTATTCGCAAAGCCCAATGTCTTCAGGCACATCCTGGACGATCTGATCTTTGATCCAATGCCAGGGCCGGGTCAAGGGACCTTTCCATTCAGGCATGTTCGGGAATCTCCTTATCCGCCAGATTGCCGGCGGCTCTGGCAGAGGCTAAATCGACTTTTACTGATAGGAATCCAAAGACTGATAAATAGGAAAACGGCGCTAGAGAAATCCACAGGGGTTATCAGACCTTAGCAAGAATCATCTCTCGCCGCAACGGTTTTCTTTCCGAGTTGGGATTCAGCAGACCGACCCGCTGGTCCGGCGCCTCTCCATCTCATCCTGTCGGTGATCCAGATGCCGCCCTCGCCCAAGCGAGCCGCATCATGAAGAGGAGAGCGGGGAAAGATTTTTGTCGCGGACATACACCTTTGCAAGTTTCAACGAATCTAACGCAGGCAGGATGGGGATTCGGACGGCCAGCCCCCGCGGAGATCTGGCTTCGATGGGGTTCTCTCGCTTATGTTAGGGGCACGGTCTTCGAAAGGCCTGAAGATGAAAGGAATATGAAAATGGCAACTTCTGCGACAACGGTTGACGGTGGGCAGGGAATCGGATCACTGACTGAATCCAGTGCCTGGAAGGCACTCCAAGCTCACTACGGGCAGGTCGGCTCTCTGCATCTGCGCGACCTCTTCGCGGCTGATCCGGCGCGCGGGGAGCGGCTGACTGTTGAGGCCGCAGGCCTGTTCTTTGACTACTCGAAGAATCGCATTACCGACGAGACCGTCAAGCTGCTGATTGCGTTGGCTCGGGAGTCGGGCCTGCAATCGCGGATTGACGCCATGTTTCGCGGCGACAAGATCAACGTGACTGAAGGGCGGGCCGTGTTGCACGTGGCATTGCGCGCACCCCGAGGGGAATCCATCGTTGTCGATGGGCAGAACGTTGTTCCGGAGGTTCACGCGGTTCTGGATCGGATGGCCGCATTCTCCGACCGCGTGCGGAGCGGGGCGTGGAAGGGCCACACCGGCAAGCGCATTCGCAATGTGGTCAACATCGGTATCGGCGGCTCGGACTTGGGGCCGGTCATGGCTTACGAAGCGCTCAAGCACTACAGCCAGCGCGACCTGACCTTCCGGTTCGTCTCCAATGTGGACGACACCGACTTCGCCGAAGCTGTGATTGACCTCGACCCGGCGGAGACCCTCTTCATCGTCTCTTCAAAGACGTTTACGACTCTGGAGACAATCACCAATGCACAATCGGCGCGCGCCTGGCTGGTGAACGGACTGGGCGGCGACGAAAGTTCGGTGGCCAAGCATTTTGTGGCTGTCTCCACCAACGCCGCGGGAGTGGGGAAATTCGGCATCGACACCGCCAACATGTTCGGCTTCTGGGATTGGGTTGGCGGGCGCTATTCGATGGACTCGGCGATCGGCCTGGCCACCATGCTGGCAATTGGGCCGGACAACTTCCGCGCCATGCTCGACGGCTTTCACCAGATGGACGAGCACTTCCGCACCACTCCCTTCGAGCGCAACCTGCCCGTGCTGTTGGGCCTGCTTGGCGTGTGGTACACCGACTTCTTTGGCGCGCAGACGGTGGCCGTGCTGCCCTATGAGCAATACCTCAAGCGCTTTCCGGCTTACCTGCAGCAGCTGACCATGGAGAGCAACGGCAAACACGTCACCCTCGCGGGCAAGGAAGTGGACTATGCCACCGGGCCCATCTATTGGGGCGAGCCTGGCACCAACGGCCAGCATTCCTTCTATCAGCTGATTCATCAAGGCACCAGGCTGATTCCCTGTGACTTCATTGCATTCGGGAAGTCGCTAAATCCGCTTGGGCGTCATCACGACATGCTGCTGGCAAACGTGTTTGCGCAGAGCGAGGCGCTGGCGTTCGGCAAGACTGCGGCAGAGGTGAAGGCCGAGGGCACACCCGATTGGCTGGTGCCGCACCGCGTGTTTGAAGGCAATCGTCCCTCGAACACCATCCTCGCCGAGAGGCTTACGCCCACGGTGCTCGGCAAACTGGTTGCGCTCTACGAGCACAGCGTATTCACGCAGGGGATCATCTGGCAGATCAACTCGTTCGATCAGTGGGGCGTGGAACTGGGCAAGGTTCTCGCGCAGCGCATTATTCCCGAACTCGAAAGCCCAACCGAGCCGGCCTTGAAGCACGACAGCTCAACGAATAACCTGATTCGCCGCTACCGCAAACTGAAGGAGTAGATATGAGCATCCGTGGCTATCAAAAGCCGCTGTACATTCTTCCCTTCGATCATCGCGGCTCCTTTGAGACGGGCATGTTTGGCTGGAAGGGTGCACTGGACGCGGAACAGACGGCACAGATCGCTGCGGCCAAGCAGGTCATCTTCGACGGCTTCCAGCAAGCCATTGCTGCGGGAGCGCCGAAAGAGAAGGCCGGCATTCTTGTGGATGAGCAGTTCGGAGCCGCTATCCTGCGCGATGCGGCAGCGAAGGGCTACACAACGGCTTGCCCCGCGGAGAAGAGTGGACAGGAAGAGTTTGACTTTGAATATGGCGAGGACTTCGCCGCGCACATCGAGGCTTTTCACCCGACGTTTTGCAAGGTACTCGTGCGCTACAACCCCGAAGGAGATGCGGCGCTGAACCGCGAACAGGCCGCACGCCTGAAGCGGCTATCCGATTACCTGCACACGGCCAATCGCAGCCTATTCATGTTCGAGCTTCTGGTGCCGGCTGAAAAGCCACAGCTTGCGAAGGTGAATGGCGACAAGAGAGCCTACGACGTGCAGATTCGCCCGCAATTGATGGTCGAAACGATCAAGGAATTGCAGAGTGCGGGCGTCGAGCCGGATGTGTGGAAGATTGAAGGACTGGACCGGCGCGAAGACTGCGCGCAGATCGTGGCAACTGCAAGGGCGGGCGGACGGGACTCGGTAGGCTGCATCATTCTCGGCCGCGGCGAAGATGACCGGAAGGTGCGTGAATGGTTGACCACGGCGGCCAGCGTTCCAGGATTCATCGGATTCGCCGTCGGCCGCACAGACTTCTGGCAGCCGCTAGTCGACTGGCGCGAGAACAAGATACCGCGGGAAGCTGCGGTGGCCCAGATTGCGGGGCGCTATCGCGAATTCGTCGATCTGTTTGAAAGCGCAGCCGCAGCCCGCGCGAAGGCCTGATTTCGCATCCGGCTCGCAGCTTCAAAAGTCGTGATGGTCGTCCACGAGCGCGGCGATTGTCTGCGATTGCGCGGGATTGGAGATTGCTGCACTCGAGGTCGCATCGGCGGCCTCGGTCTGGGCGCGCAGTTTGGCAACTGCGAGCCAGTTGTCCTTGTGTGGAGCATCGGCGATCCATTGCGGCAAAGGCATGGAAAGATGATTGCTCAGAGCCCGGGCGTAGCCTTCGTAGAGGGCACGCATGTCGCGCAGTCTTTCAAACGAATGGCCGTCGCGGCAGACTTTAACTCCACTTTGGCAAAGCAGATTGTAGAGCTGCTCATAGCGCTCGGCGGGGAGCCGGTCGGGAGCATTATTGATCGGCGCGAGGGAGAAGATCTGCGACAGATCAACCAGCGCGTGGCGGGCCATAGCAAAGGTCAACTGCGCCTGGCGCGCCTCGTGCCCACGCACGCCCGCGATGAGCAGTGCCGAGGTGTCCAGCACGGCTGTCAGGGCGCTGATCCAGCTCTGGTTGCTGTGCTGCGAGCGGAAGTAACAAAGCAGCGGATAGGAGATGTGGCTCTCCAGCAACTCTGCCGACCAGCGTTCCCACTCCACGAGCAATTGCGAAAGTGCGTTCTCCCCGCCTTCATAGGAATGGCGGCGCAGCAGTTCCGCCGCCGTGGGAGGCGATCCAGCTCGCGCGTCCAGCAGCGAGATACTCACCTCACGCCTCGAGAACGCGCTGTAGAGCACCGGGAAATATCCCATGACAACGGCGAGGAGGCCAAAGCCAGTGCCGGATTCCAGAATCACGACGGCGCGCACCCAACCGCTGTGCGGCGTCACGTCTCCGAGGCCCAGCGTGAAGAGCGTGGTGCCGCTTACATAGAGGTCCGATAGAAATCCGGGCCCCTGTGCGGCGTCGTTGAAGGGGCTTTGCAGAGCGTAATAGATGAGGGCAAAGCCCAACACCATCGCGCCCGCCCACATGGCCAGGAGAAAAATCAGCGACATGGGCCCGTAGTAACTGAAGACGGACTCCCGTTTGCGCACGTCGCGGAGACGCCTGGCGAAGAAGGCCCATGGCTTCCAAGTGAAAATGAAGAAGATGC
>Ga0181520_10012563_pt1 | contig 10854 bp, 7 predicted proteins | sample PEATcosm2014_Bin_29_FD_132451 | JGI IMG/M metagenome (GOLD analysis project Ga0181520, IMG submission 132451) | Peatland microbial communities from MTU Mesocosm Facility, Houghton, MI, USA - PEATcosm2014_Bin02_30_metaG | ecosystem: Environmental > Terrestrial > Soil > Wetlands > Peat | place...
ACAGCGTTTTTTTCTGCCGGTGGCCGGGGCTCAGGCTCCGCGATAAACTGCGCGCGCGGTGCAGGTCTCGGCCACCACAATTTCGGTGAGCAATGGCAGCCGGGGTTTCAACTTTTTCCAAATCCAGATGGCGACGTTTTCGCTGGTGGGATTTTCCAGGCCGGGAATTTCATTCAAGTAATAATGATCCAGTTTTTCCCAGAGGGGCTTGAATGCCGCGGTGATGTCCGCGTAATCCATCAGCCAGCCGAGTTTGGGGTCGCACTCACCGGCCACGACGATTTCCACACTAAAACTGTGGCCGTGCAGGCGGCGGCATTTATGTGTCTTGGGCAGATGCGGCAGCAGATGCGCCGCTTCAAACTGAAACGATTTTCTTAATTCCATTTTCATAAAATTGTTTAACCGCAGATGAACGCAGATGGGCATGGATAAAATCCGAAGGCCGAAATCCGAAATCCGAAAGAAATCCGAATGACGAAGCCCGAATACGCCGCGCGCGCGGAGCGACGCGCCCTACCTGGTGACGAACGGTTCATATTTATTCGTGGTTCAATTCAATGTCTGTCCACGTGACCAGATCGCCGAGCGCGGGGCGGCCGTCGTGGCGCCAGGTGAGCGGTGGATTTTGCATCTGGCCGGCTGGGCAAATCCGCGTGACACCCCAGCGCGCCAGTTGCGGCGCGAGATCCTTTAACCTGTCCGATGATGCAGCAATGCCCACGGTGGAAACTTTTCCTTTCAATTCGTCCACGCCTTGAAAGACCGCAGCCAGGTCCGGCACGGGCTTCACAAAGACAAACCGGTTCAGCGGCGAGAAATGGAAACGCACTTCGTGCTCAAATACCACCGTCCAGGCCGTGGAGTCGGAGCTCTGCCAGATTTTGACGTCGCCACGATGGGTTGCGAGCGTTTCATAAATGGAACGGCGCGACGCGATATGGGCGGATTCCGTCACCGGAATGGTCCCGCGCGGTTCGACGGCTTCGCGTTTCATCAGCTCCGCGGCGAGCAGTCCGGCAAATTTATCTGATTCCACCGCGCCGCGTTCCTCGACGTAAATGACGTGCGGTGAAAGGCAGCCGTTTTGATCCCAGGCCGTCACATCGTCCGCCACGCGCGAAACCAGTTCCGCGATGGTTTCTTCGCGCAAGACTTCACGCGCCACAAAACCGAAGCTCACCCGCTGGCCATAGCCGAGAAAACGAACTTTGGCGGGCAGGCGCGAACGAATCGCTGCCAAGGTTTCGTCGCTGCCGGTCGCGGTCACACAATCCGCTTCGGCAAACAAGGCGGCTTCATGCTCGGCCTGGCCGCCGGGCCATTCGGCGAGTTCCAAACACGCGCCCAGCTTGTGATCGGCCTCGTAAATCGAGTGGGCAAACAGCCGTGGCAATAGAGACGCGCCGCTCGCGCATTTCATGAACTGCGCCGACCGGGTGAGCAGGCCGAGGGTGAGGCTCATCAGCGCGGGGTTGGGAAGGTTTCCCGCCGCGATGTGGCCGAGCAGTTGCGGGCCGTGCCACAGGTGACGATTGACCCGTGACCCGCCAGAGGCGTCCGCAGGATCGCTCACAGCCGCAAGTTCGCCGAGGTCCTGGGCGAACAGTGCTTGAAAATTTTCGGGGGTGAACCGGCGGAAAAATTCATCGAGGCCGCGCGCCATGGTTGCCGTGGAAAAGGCCGGCGCCGGAGCGCCGGACTCCAGCGCCAGCCGGCGAAATTTATTTTCCGGCTGGAGCCAGCCCGCGGCGACTTCGCAAAGGATTTTCACGAGGTCGTCAGTTTTGCGCGGCGCGAGATATTTTTCGCGGTTGCGCTTCAGGGTTTCGCACGCCGCGGTGATCATCGTCGGCGAGAGGGTGGCTTCCGGCGGCAGGTCGGCGAGGCAATAGTTGGGAAGGTGCATTGAATTTACGAGTTGCGATATGCGATTTACGCGGTCATCAGCGAACAGCCGCGCGGTTCGGCCAGTTGCGCGCGGCCAATCAATTCAAAGCCGTCGCCACGGCGGATGCCCAAATCCTCGGTTTGGATGGCGGCCACGGAGAACACATTCGCCAGGTCGAAAATGCGGATGAGTCCGGTTTCGCCATCGGCCACTTCGCGGCTGGTTTCGGGGGAGATGATTTGCACCCGTGCCCAAGGCGGGAAGTGGAAAATGCGAGGATGGAGGGTGGAGGATGGAGGATGGCAATCAGCGTCATACGCCTGCGAACTCAATTCGCTCATGCCGTATTCGCAGATGATGTTTTCAGACGGGACACCCAACTGCTCCGTGATCAGCGCGTGCAGCCCGGCTTTTGGCAAAATCCGGGAACGATTTTTGTAGCCGCCGGTTTCCATCACCCGCGAGTTTTCGGGCAGCTTAAAGGGCAGATGTTTCTCCGCCAGAAAATCCAGCAAATGCACGAACGAGAAAGCCGTGCCGAGAATGGTCAAAGGCCGGCCATCGTCACACGCGGACTGCAAGGTTTGAACGACGGCATTGAAATCAATCGTCCAAGCGCCATCGGCGGCGGTGTTGCCGAAAAATTTTGCGTCACCTGCGGGATCACCCGGCCTGCGAACAAGTTTCTGGACGGTTTCAAACATGTGGACGAGTGATGAGCGGGGGGCGGCAGATTGATTCGGCGTCAGAAAAACGAATTCGGTTTCATCGGTGAAATGGAGACTGAACCATGCCCACAGCGATGCCTCATAAACCCACAGCGATTCGGGACAATGAAAATGCCGGCTGGGTTTCTGGTCGGTCGTGCCGCTGGAATGGAAGACGGCGGTGCGTTGGTCGGGTGAAAGGCTGGAAAGCTCCAATTCCTTGAAGGCGCCCGTGGGCACGAAGGGAATTTGCGTCCAGTGTTCGACCATTTCGGGCGTTGGTTGCCGGGCTTCACAAATTTTCCGGTAAGCCGGATTGTATTGGAACTGGAGCGTGAAGAGTTCCAGGGCGAGCCGGTCAAATTGCCGATGGCCAGTGGCCGGTGGCCAATGGGAAATCGTCGCGCGCAGACGCGTGGCGAAACTGGAAATTTGCTGGTTCATGCGGTGTTTGTTTACCGGCTGGTTTTCCGCCACAGCCGATGGGCATGGTAACACGAACCGCTTTTGCCGCAAGCGAGATTGCCATTGCTGCATTTGTCCGTCAGACTGTGTGTTCAACGATGAGCAAACGGTTTTACATCACCACCGCGATTGATTACGTGAACGGCCAGCCGCATCTCGGCCATGCCTACGAGAAGATCATTGCCGACGTGATCGCGCGGTCGCGGCGCAGCCTCGGCCAGGAAGTTTTTTTTCTGACCGGGCTGGACGAGCACGGGCAGAAGGTGCAGCAGGCAGCGCAGGCGGAGAAAAAAGATCCGCAGGCATACTGCGATGCCCTCGCGGCAGACTGGCAGGCGTTCGTGAAAAAACTGGAACTGACGAACGATGATTTTGTCCGCACGACGCAGCCGCGCCATTACGAATATGTGCAGGCGACGTTATCCAAGCTGAATGCGGCCGGCCATTTTTACAAGGCGAGCTACACCGGTTTTTATTCTGCAAAAGAGGAGACATTTCTCACGGACAAGGAGCGTTTGCCCGACGGCAAATTTGACGCCAGCTACGGCGAGGTGGTGGAATTGAAGGAGGACAATTACTATTTCAAGCTGGGCGCGCACCAGCAGTGGCTGATTGACCATATCGAGGCCAATCCCGATTTTATCTCGCCGGCACACCGGCGCAACGAAGTGCTCGGTTTTCTCAAAAACAACAAGCTCGAAGATCTCTGCATTTCGCGTCCGGAAGCGCGGCTGAACTGGGGCATTCCTATTCCCTTTGACCCGGAATTCGTCACTTACGTCTGGTTTGATGCGCTGGTAAATTACGCGAGCATTGCGTTCGCGCACAAATCGCTCGACCTTTGGCCGGCGGACATCCACGTCATCGGCAAAGACATCGTGAAATTTCACGCGGTCTATTGGCCGATCATGCTCAAAGCGATGGGCCTGCCGCTGCCGAAACAAATTCTCGTTCACGGCTGGTGGCAAAAAGACGGCGCGAAAATCAGCAAGAGCACCGGCAACATTGTTGACCCCATTGCGGTCATCAACGAATGGGGTTTGGACGCCTTTCGCTTTTATGTTTTGCGCGAGCTCGACATCGGCCCGGACGGCAACTGGACGGATGCCGGTTTCCGTTCGCGCTATCAGGCGGAACTGGCGAACGGGCTGGGCAACCTGCTCAACCGGTCGCTTTCGATGCTCAAAAGGTATCGCAATGGGATTGTGCCGGCGAAATCGAACGAGCTGGCCGCCGACGCGGCGAAGGCGGCGGATGAAACGCGGGCGTTGCTGAAACAAAACCAGCTTCAGGCTGCGTTGCAAAGCATCTGGGGCCTCGTGACGCGCGCGAACCAGTATGTGGATCAGACCAAGCCGTTCAGCCTGGCGAAAGATCCGGCGCAGGCGCAACGGCTCGATGAAGTGCTTTACAATCTGGCGGAGACCTGCCGGGTGCTGGGGGTTTTGCTCTGGCCGTTTCTGCCGGGCACGGCGGGGAAAATTTACGCGCAGCTTGGCTTGAGCGGCGAGCCCAGCGCGCTCAGTGCCGCGACCTGGGGCGGGCTGCAGCCGGGCCATGCCATTGGCGAACCCGCGCCGCTGTTTCCGCGGAAAGATGTGTGAGGCCTGGAAGCGCCGCGGCCCGGCGGCTTGGGTTTTGCGCGGTTAGTTGTCCACCGTCTCCGGGGGCGGGGTCAAGGGCGTGGCTTCGGATTTGCCCGTTGCCTGGCTGGTGGTCGCGCGTGGCGTGCCCCAGCCGAACTTCAAATTCATCCAGAAATTCCACAGGCTCGCAATGACGATGGCGATCATATTGGCCAGATAGACATTCAGGTGCAGAAAACGCACCTGGCCGTTCAGCAGGAGAATGCTGATTCCCATGCCGGCCAGGCAAATCAGGTTGAACTTGCCAAAACGCCCTGCCCGCGCGCCCCAGGCATTCTGTTGCCGCGAGATATCGCCGAAAGTCCACGCATCGTTCCAAATAAAATTGCTGACAATGGCGGTTTCGGCGGCGCAAGCCTTGCTCAGGGAAAGCCCCCAGCCAAGCATCCTTGGGTCCGAGAGGCAAAAGAGGATACCCATATCCACAAAAACGCCGCTGGCTCCCACCAGCCCGAAGCGGATGAAGCGTTTGATCGTTAGAATTTGGGCCGCACTTACGCCCCGGGCCGCCAGATATTTCCAGATGATCTTATCTGGCTGCATAAGGCAGGAGAGAGTTGCCAGTCGTTCGTGGTACCCGCCACGCCAGGTCGCGGTTATTGGGTGTGATTGGTTTTAATCCAGCCGGCAGACGCTGACCGGCGATAGACGGCGGCAGGGCAGCGCCACGAACAAAATTCGTTATAAGATTTCTTTGGGTTCCAGACATGGCCGGCTTTTGACTGGTTGCGTGGACAGTAAACATAATGCGTTTTCAGGGGAAGAGGAATTTTAGCACGATCTCGCCGTTTGGATCATGGCGAGGCCGCGCCGTTCGTTATTGGCGCCAGGCGCGAAAATCGTTTTTGGGACTCCCTGAATGAAGGTTGCCTACTGTCGGCTTGAAGGGTAGATTTGGTCTGCCGACGCATGAACACGTTTCAAATCATTTTCACGCCCACCAGCGCCGCCGAACTGGCGCGGATGCCCAAGGAATTGCAGCTCCAGATCCTGGGCGATTTTCGCGGCCTGCCCCAGCATGTCCTCGGCAGCGAGCTGGAAGATTTCGGCAAACTTGAAAACGACGGCCACATCCTGCACCGGTTCCGGGTGGGCGATTACCGGGTTTATTTTGAACGCCATCAACTGGGCGTGCTGGTGCATCGTATTTTGAGCCGGCACACGCTTAAAGATTTTCTATTCCGTTCCGGCATCAAGATGGGCGAAGATCAGGCGCTCCAGGAAAATCCCAAGTTTTGGGAACTGATCGAAGCTGCCAAAAGCTCCGAAGTTGAACCTGCAAAGGGGTCTTAAACGGTTTAATGAGAAGAGGAAATGCCGCTGGTGTAAAATGCCAAATCCGGTTGCGTTTGGCAGCAGACCAGCCGGTTTTCGGTTGCTGGCCACCCTTGAAAACATGGGAAAAAGCCCGCCCATCAACTCCATAAAAAAAAGTTTGAACAAATTCCCCGCAGGCTGGTCTCATTTACAGGTGATTGGGATAGGGTTAAAGAGCCTGACTTTTTTAGTGGTTTTTTTAGTCAGGCTCTTTTTCTATGTCCGCATCTGTTTTGACGGGTGGCGTGGCGCTAACAGCCCCGGCAGGCCTGCCCTGCCTTGCCGGCTGTGTTTGAGGTGCGCATGGAGTGACGCACCCTGCCTGAAATGGGGGATGGATAATTCCCTTCTTGCACGGCGCTTTTTTGGGCTTAAAATCTTTGCCGCTCATTATGAACTACAAAATTTCTCAACGCGCGGCCTCGCTGTCGCCATCGCTCACCCTAGCCATTGATGCCAAAGCCAAGGCGATGAAGGCGGCGGGGGAGGACGTGGTCGGTTTTGGCGCCGGCGAACCGGATTTTGACACGCCGCAGCATATCAAGGACGCCGCCGCCAAGGCGCTCGCCGCCGGGTTCACCAAATACACCCCCAGCAGCGGCATTCCTGAATTGCGCGAAGCCATCGCCGCCAAGTTCAAAAACGAGAATGGCCTCACTTACAAACCGTCGCAGGTCATCGTCTCCTGTGGCGGCAAGCATTCCTGCTTTAACGTCATTCTGGCCACGTGCGAACCGGGCGATGAAGTCATCATTCCCGCGCCCTACTGGCTGAGCTACCCGGAAATGGTCAAGCTGGCCGGCGCCAAGCCCGTGATTTTGCCGACCACCGACAAGACTGAATTCAAGGTCACGCCCGACCAGTTGCGCAAAGCGATCACGCCAAACACCCGGTTGTTCGTGCTCAATTCCCCCAGCAACCCGACCGGCTCGGTTTATACGCCGGACGAAGTGAAGGCGCTGGGCGACATTTGCGTGGAGAAAAACGTGCTCATCATGAGCGACGAAATCTACGAGCACCTGCTTTACGACGGCGCGAAGGTGAAGAGCGTTGCCAGTTTTTCGCCGGCGCATTACGACCATACCATCATCGTCCACGGCCTGGCGAAGGCGTGGAGCATGACCGGCTGGCGGCTGGGTTTTCTGGCCGCGCCGGAACCAATTGCCAAGGCCATTGACGCGGTGCAAAGCCACAGCACGAGCAATCCCACCTCGTTTGCCCAAAAAGGCGGGGTCGCCGCGCTCACCGGCCCGCAGGATCATCTGCCGAAATGGCTGGCGGAATTCGACAAACGCCGCCGCTACGCGCATCAGAAATTGAACTCCATTCCGGGCATTTCCTGCGTGAATGCCAGAGGGGCATTTTACCTGTTCCCGAACATTTCCAAGACTGGCCTCAAGTCGGCCGATTTTTGCGCGAAATTGCTGGAGGCGGAAAAGGTGGCGGCCGTGCCCGGCATCGCCTTCGGCGCGGATGATTATATCCGGTTGAGCTACGCCACCGGCATGGCGAACATCGAGAAGGGACTGGACCGCATTGACAAATTCTGCCGGACGCTGGTGAAGTAACCTGGCGGACGAATCTATTGCACAAAACAAAGGCCGCGAGCAATCGCGGCCTGTCTTGTTGGGCCGTTAAACAGGTAGCAGGCGTAGTTTTTTCCATTGCCCCGTTGCGTCCCGGCGTCTTTGCGTTAAATATTCCATGTGCAAGTGCGATTTCTACTTGGCCCCGCCGGCAGCGGCAAGACGTTCCGCTGTCTGGCCGAAATCCGCGCCGCGCTCGCAGAGTCGCCGGACGGCCCGCCGTCGCTTCGCTTTGGCGCGGCAAGCCCGCCTGTGCTTTGTGGGGGCGCGGCCAGTCCGCCGCTTATCCTCATCGCGCCCAAGCAGGCCACGTTTCAGCTTGAACGCCAGTTGCTCGACGGCGAAACTATTTCCGGCTTCACGCGGCTGGAGGTTTTGTCGTTTGACCGGCTCGCGGAATTCATTTTTGAAAATCTCCATGTCGCGCCGCCCAGCCTGCTCTCTGCTGAAGGGCGGCTCATGGTCTTGCGCGCCCTGGTGCGGCAGCATGACGCGGAACTGAAGCTGTTGCGCGGCAGCGCCCGCCGCGCCGGTTTTGCCCAGGAAATCGGCGGGCAGCTTGCGGAATTGCAGCAACACCAGTTCAGCCCCACCCGGCTCCGCGCGCTGGCCGCGAACGAATCCTTGCGCCCCGAATTGCGCGACAAGCTGCACGATCTTGCATTGCTTCTGGAAAAATATGCGGATTGGCTGAAACAGCATGATTTGCAGGACGTCAACTGCCTGCTGGATTTTGCGACGGCGCGGCTCCGTTCCGAGCCCGACCCGCCCAACTCGCCATTCGTCATTCAACATTTGTGGATGGATGGGTTTGCGGAGATGACGCCGCAGGAGCAGGCGTTGTTGTCCGCTATTGTCCCTTTCTGTCAAAAGGCGACGCTGGCCTTTTGTCTGGAAACCGAGCCAACGCCCGCCGCCTCGTGGCTGTCCATCTGGTCGGCCATCGGCAAGACGTTTCAGCGCTGCCGCTTACAACTGGCCGCGCTGCCGGGGTGCCAGGTGCGGACGGAAATTCTCGGGCGCACGCCGGGGAAGAACCGGTTCGCGGAAAATTCCGCGCTGGCCATGCTGGAAGCCGGCTGGGCGCTGCCGGTCGCCGGCGGATTTGAGGGCGCGGATTTGAAGGCGCAAGTTTCCGTGACGGCCTGCGCTGATCCCGAAGCCGAGGCGGTGTTCGCCGCGCGCAAGCTCTTGAAATTTGTGCGGGCCGGGAACCGTTTCCGCGAATGCGCCGTGCTGGTGCGCAACCTGGAGAGCTATCACCAGCCGCTGGCGCGGGTGTTCCGCCGTTACGAAATTCCGTTCTTTCTGGACCGCCGCGAAAGCGTGGCGCATCACCCGCTGGCGGAGCTGACCCGCAGCGCGCTGCGGACGGTGGCGGGCGACTGGCGGCACGATGACTGGTTTGCCGCGCTGAAGGCGGGTTTCACGCCGCTGCCGGAAGGGGACATTGACCGGCTGGAAAACGCGGCGCTGGAATCCGGCTGGCGCGGTAAAAAATGGCGGGAACCGCTGCCGGAGGAGGATTGCGAACGCCTGCGCCAGAGGATTTTCCCGCCGTTTGAACATTTTTACCGCCAGTTGAAGCGGCAAAAGCTTCAGCCCACGGGCGCGCAACTGGCCGAGGCGATCCGCGAACTTTGGGACGACCTGGAAGTGGAAGCCACGCTCGAAAAATGGAGTTCGCCGGAAACGGGCGACCTGTCCGGCATCACCCGCCACGCGACGCTGCATCAGACGGTTTTTGAACAGATGACGAACTGGCTGGACAATGTGGCCATGGCGTTCCCGCGCGAGCCGCTGCCGCTGGGCGACTGGCTGCCGGTGCTGGAAGCCGGCCTGGCCGGCCTGACGGTGGGCGTGATTCCGCCGGCGCTGGACGAGGTGCTGGTCGGCGCGATTGACCGGGCGCGGAATCCGGATTTGAAGTTTACGCTGCTGCTGGGTGTGAATGAGTCCGTTTTTCCCGCCGCGCCCGCCGCGCCGGTGATTTTGACCAATTCCGACCGCGACGAGCTGGACCGGCAAAACGCCACGCTCGGCCTGGACATGCTCAACCAGATTTCCCGCGAGCGTTATCTTGGTTACATCGCCTGCACGCGCGCCAACCAAAAGCTGGCGGTGACGTTTGCGCGGCAGGATGCCGATGGGCGGACGTTGAATCCGTCGCCGCTGGTGGCGCAGTTGCAGAAAAATTTTCCGGCGCTTGAAATTGGGGAATTTTCCGGTGGGGCGGACTGGCGCGAGGCGGAGCACGCGGTGGAGTTGGTTCCGAGGATTGTGGGGCCTCAGCATGAACTGGAAGACACCGGAAGGCCGCCCTCACTTGAAAGAGGCGGGAAAAGCGATGTTGGTGGAACGACTCACCTCACCCCGGGCCGAACCTCGGCTTGGCACCACTCCCCTCCATCCGATGGAGCGGAGAGGGAGAAACGCTCCCAGCGTCCTGGCGAAATCGGACGTTTGGTCGGTTCAGGGGTTCAAGGTGCGAATTATGGGGGAAGTTCTCACCCCGGCCCTCCCCATGAACCGGAAGACGAGTTGGAGTTGGAGGGAAGCGCGCCCTCACTTGACAGAGGCGGGAAAAGCGATGTTGGTGAAACGACTCACCTCACCATGAACCGAGGGGACAAGTTGGAATTGGAAGGAAGGCCGCCCTCACCCCGGCCCTCTCCCCCAGGAGAGGGGGAAACGCTCCCAGCGTCTAGGCGAAATCGAACGTTGGGTCGGTTCAGGGGTGAGGGTAATTCTCCAATGCTCACGCAACTGCTCGAAATTCCGGCGCTGAGATTGCTCGCGGAAAAGCTGGCAGAGCTGCGCGAGCCGGATGAGCGGGAAAATCTGTCCCCGGCGCTGGCGGAAAAAATTTACGGCGCGGTTTTGAGGTCGTCGGTCAGCCGGCTGGAAGAGTTCGCGCAATGTCCGTTCCGCTTTTTTGTCCATTCGGGTCTGCGCGCCGAGGAGCGGAAAAAATTCGAGCTGGATGCGCGCGAACGGGGCAGTTTTCAGCATGAAATCCTGAAAAAATTTCACGAGGATCTGACGGCTGAAAACAAACGCTGGCGGGACGTCACGCCGGCGGAAGCGCGCGAACGCATCGGCCAGATCGCCGCCGGTCTCGCGCCGGATTATCGCGAGGGCCTGCTGCGGGCGGATGATGAAAGCCGGTTCACGGCCCGCGCGCTGACCGCCGCCCTGCAGGATTTTGTGGCTACGCTGGTGGCCTGGATGCGCGGGCAATA
>Ga0181520_10012565_pt1 | contig 10852 bp, 9 predicted proteins | sample PEATcosm2014_Bin_29_FD_132451 | JGI IMG/M metagenome (GOLD analysis project Ga0181520, IMG submission 132451) | Peatland microbial communities from MTU Mesocosm Facility, Houghton, MI, USA - PEATcosm2014_Bin02_30_metaG | ecosystem: Environmental > Terrestrial > Soil > Wetlands > Peat | place...
ACCAGCGGCATACGAGGCTGCCTGTTTCAGTTTGCCAAGCTGTATTCATGGAGCCACCCCTTTTCCCGCAGCCCGTGGGCAATCCAGCGATGAGCCAAAGCGGATTTGCCGATCTGCCGTGCCAACAATCCTACTCCACTTTGCCTGCGTCGAGAATACGCATCTTGCGCGGCCCCGCGACCCGCCAGTTGCTATCATTGCAGCCATGATGAACCGTCAGGTTCTCGTTGCGAGTCTCGTTTTCTTCGCAGGGCTCGCAGGAGCTCGAACGGTATGCGCACAGGCGAAGGGCACAGCTGCGCCAGCTCAAGCCGCCGCTGTTGCGATCCCATTCGTGGGCTGCGCGTCCGACGGTATGGCTGGACCGCAGCCCGCGCCAAGCGGAAAGAGCTTAGCGGCCGCGATTCCTGCCTCGGTGGCGCAAGGGCTCGCCTACTACAAGGCGGAATACGGTCCGGGCGCACTCGCGCCGCGAGGCTGGAATTGCTTTTCTATCTACGGCTCGGATGGGAGCAATCTCTACGTGACTCCCGACCCCATCGACACAACCATGTTGTCTTCTCTGGACTGGAAGGGATTCACGGGGCAGGTAGTCGAAGTGTCAGATTTGGATGGCGGCACGTCTGGAAGATTTGAGGTTGCGAAGGTCATCGCGCGCGTGTTTCCGGCCTACAAGACATTCGCGCAAAACGTGATTGCGGAGGGAATCGAGCCGGCAAGCGATTTTCCATTTGGCCCTTACCCCAATGACAAACTCACCTATCGCGGCAAGAATATTGTGGAGTTCGATACGCCGCCCAACGCGCAGGGACTGGGAACCGACTCACGCCTGCAGATGAACGCGAGCCCGATTGATGGAGTTGCGATCATTGCCGGCGCGGATACCGATCTGGTGCAATTGTCAGCGCGGGTCCCGGCGACCGACAGCGATCTCATCCCGGCCATGGTTGCGCAAGTGGAGAGCGATGCCGCGGCCACCCCATCCAACTAGGTCCGGCGCGCTGGAATTGACGCCAACCGCGTATGGTATGGTGCGAAAGGGACGCGCGGATGCCGTTTGGCTGCCCAGCCTGCGCGAACGGGAGCAAAAAGCAAGGACATGAAGATCGCGATTCAGGGAGAGCCGGGCTCGTTCAGCCACGAGGCGGCGCTGAAGCTTGTGCCGAACGCGGAGATTGTCCCCTGCGCGCTCTCGGCGGAGGTTTTTGCAGCGCTCGACTCAGGCGCGGCCGACGGCGCGGTGATACCCATTGAGAACAGCCTGGCGGGATCGGTGCTCGAGCACTTCGACCTGCTGCTTCATCACGACGTGAAGGTGGTGAGGGAGACTCTGATTCGCATTCGCCACAACCTGATCGCCGTCGCCGGCGCGAAGATGGAGGAGATCGCCCGCGTGTATTCACATGCCGTGGCGCTGGCGCAGTGCCGCCGTTTCTTGGCCGCTCATCCCCGGATGCAGGCCGTCGCCTTTTACGACACCGCGGGAAGCGTGAAGCAACTGGTTAGTTTGAGCGACAACCACGCGGCGGCCATTGCGAGCCGGCAGGCGGCCGCCTATTACGGCGCGGAGATCCTTGCCCGCGACATCGAGGACGACGCGGAAAACTATACGCGATTTTTTCTGGTGCGGCGCAGCGCTGAGGCGGAGACCGATCCTGCTGCGAACAAAATGAGCGTGGCCTTTACGCTGGAGAATCGGCCCGGCGCGCTGGTGGCGGCGTTGACCACCCTGAGCGCCATGGGCACGAATTTTACCAAGATCGAGTCGCGCCCCGTTCCCGGCAAGCCGTGGGAGTACATCTTCTATGTGGATTGCGAGATCGCTTCAATCGAAGAAGGAACCCGCACGCTCAAAACGCTACGCGAGCACTGCGGCATGGTGAGGGAACTGGGCCACTACCGCGAGGCGCGCGGCACTGAGAACGCGGACCCTTCATAGAAGTCACGGCTTTTGAAAAGTAAAAAAGGGACCGGCGCTCGCCGGTCCCCTCATTTTTTGGCGCGTACGCCGTGCCCTTAGAAGTGATATGCCACGCCAACGGTAGGCACGGAGATGTTGTACCAGCGGTTGGTGGTGAAGTTGTAGCTTGTCGAAGTCACGCCGAACGTGGGCACCTTCGTCACGAATCCGCGATATTCAACGCGGATATCGAAACTGGGACTGACTTCGTAAGCAAAACCCGCGCCGTACAGAGCGCCGACCTCCGTTTGCTGGTGCGCGTCGAGAGTCTTGGTGCCGGAGTTGTAGATGGGCAGGAAGATCATTGCCCCCGGTCCTCCCTCTACAAAAGGATTGAAGTTCTTGAAGACGAAGGAGCGCACATAAGCTCCCGAGATCTCCTGGGTGCGAACTAGAATGCCGATACCGTTCTGGAACTGTGGTCCGTAGTACGTGATTTTGTTCTGGTAGGTGATGCCGTAGTTAGCTTCAAGCGCGCTGGACGGTGTGAGCATGAAACGATAACTGGCCAACCCGCCATAAGCGGTGGTGGAGTGGACTTGAATGTCGGTGGAAGAAGCCTTGTACGGCTCGATCAGCGCTGTACCACTCAGGCTGATGTCCTGGCGGCTTTCCTGTGCGCGGGCTGCGGCCACACACACCACCAGCAGACAGACAAAAAAAGCGATCCTCTTCATTCGATCCTGATCCTCTTGGACTGCACAACCGTGCGGGTGGCAAAGCACTAGTCGATTGCCGAGCACTGGTCCGGCGCACCGGAAGGTCCTGTGCCCCGCTCTCAGAATTGTAAATGGCCGGAGCGGGTTGGGGCCTGTCATCCGAGTCCGAACGCCGGTGCCGGAAACATCTGGAGCCTTAGACGCGCGAGAAGTAAAGAAGAAAGTTGGATCGGGACCAAATCCAGAGCCACAGGGTTGAGCTACCCTGCCCGTTCCACGTGATAGTAGAAAGGCGGTCCCTGCTCTTTGGCCATGGTTCTGAGTGTTTGCAGAAAGGCCTTGGCAGCGTAGGAGAGCGTGGCCTGACGGCGATGGACGAGGCGCAGCACGCGGCGCACATCCAGTTCGTCGACGCGCACGCGGACCAAATCGCCGGTTTCGAATTCACGTGCCGCAGTGAGATGGGGAACCAGCGCAACGCCATTGCCCATAGCCACAAAACGCTTGATGGCCTCAATAGTGGGCAACTCGATGGCCATGTTGAGCGGGGTACGGTGGCGCTGGAAGGCCTCAATCACCTTGCGGCGCAGCGGCGAGGCAACATTGTGTGCGATGAAGATTTCGTTGCCCAGGTCGCGGATGGAGACGCGCTGCGCCCCTGCCAGCGGATGATGCGGGCTGACGATGAGGGCAAGGCTGTCACCGTATACGGCGATCGTGCGAATCTGCGTGGGGTCAGGCCGAAATGAGATGACGCCGAGTTCGAAGGTGCGCAGGTTCAGTTCCTCGGGAATGCGCGAGGCCAGCATGCGCTGCACGGTGACGCCGACATGGGGAAACTCGCGGCGAAAGGCATCGACGGCCGGCAGCAGGTACATGCAGGTGTACTCGTTGGCGGCCAATTGCAGATGTCCGCGTTCCAGACTCTTCAGCTCGTCGAGGGCGCTTGCGGCCTCGCGGCGCAGGGCCAGCAGGCGCAGCGCGTACTCGCGCAATAGTCCGCCGGCTGCTGTCAGCGAGCCGTCGCGCGCGGCTCGGTCGAAAAGGGTTTCGCCCACTGCGCCCTCCAGCTTGCGGATGACCTGGCTGACGGCCGGCTGGGTGCGGTGCAGGCGCACGGCCGCGCGAGAGAAGCTGTGCTCCTCGGCGACAGCGAGAAAGGCTTCGAGCTGGCTAAGTTCCATGGGCGCTCCTCCGGAATGCAGAACGCGTGGCCCGTGAATCGTGGTTCGTGCCCTGGGGCGGCGGACCCACCGCTCACGATTCGCGGATCACGTCCCACGATCTATAATATAAGCAATTCTAATCGATTATAAAAGAATTATAACTTTGCCTTATAGGATGCGGGTGGGCGACAATAAGTGGAGTCGGACGAGGTCGGTCTTCCCCGGCAGGCAGACAAATGAGCACTGAACCCGTAGTTTTCTTTGACACCACCCTGCGCGACGGCGAGCAGTCGCCCGGTTGCAGCATGACCACGCAGGAAAAGCTCACCATGGCCCACGCCCTTGAAGATTTGGGAGTGGACATCATCGAGGCCGGCTTTGCCATGGCCTCGGAGGGCGACTTTGCCGCCATTGCGACGATTACGCAGGCCATACGCAAGCCGCGCATCGCATCATTGGCTCGGGCAAAAACCGAGGACATCGAGATGGCGGCGCGGGCGCTGCAGTTTGCCGACCGGGCGCGCATTCATGTGTTCCTGGCGACCAGCGATCTGCATCTTGAATTCAAACTCAAGATGAGCCGGGCCGAGGCGCTGGAGCAGTGCGGCGAGTCGGTCCGGCTGGCGCGATCGCTGGCCGACGACGTGGAGTTTTCGCCGGAGGACGCGACGCGCTCAGATCGAGATTTTCTGGTGGAGATGGTGCGGACCGCCGTCGAAGCCGGCGCGACCACGATCAACATGCCCGACACAGTGGGCTACGTTACGCCGGAGGAGTACGGCGGCATGTTTCGCGAAGTGCGCGAACGCGTTCCCGCGATCGACGAGAAGGGCGTTGTGCTTTCGGCTCATTGCCACGACGATCTCGGCTTGGCTGTCGCGAATTCGCTGGCGGCCATCCAGGCTGGGGCGCGCCAGGTGGAATGCACCATCAACGGCATCGGTGAGCGGGCGGGCAACGCGGCGCTCGAGGAGATTGCAGCGGCTCTTTACGTGCGCGGTGATCGCTTTGGCGTGTCCACTTCGATCAAGCTTGACCAGCTTTATCCCACAAGCGAAGTGCTGGGCCAGCTGATTACCTTCAGGCCTTCACCGAACAAGGCGGTGGTGGGCGCCAACGCGTTCGCGCACGAGTCGGGCATTCATCAGCACGGCATGCTGGCCAACCCGCTGTGCTACGAGATCATGACACCGCAATTGGTGGGCGTGGCCAAAACGCATCTCGTGCTCGGCAAGCACTCCGGCCGCGCCGCTTTGAGACATAGATTGGAACAGCTTGGATTCACGGTCTCGCGCGACGAGCTGCAGCACGTTTACTACCGGTTTGTCGCGCTGGCCGACCGCAAGAAGAACATCTACGATCAGGATTTGGTCGGATTGCTGCCAGACAACATTCGCGAACGGCGGAGCGAGCCGGTGAGCGAGCTGGACTGAAAAAGACAGGGACCAAGGCACCGAGCAAACGAGGGACCGGAAGCGCTGCCCCCGAACTCGATCAACTGAGAACTGTGAACCGGAACAACAATCTGGGAACTGAGAACTGAACAATGAAGCTGAGGATTCTAGTCACGGCCGGCGACGGCATCGGCCCCGAGGTAACCAGCGAAGCGGTTGCCGTGTTGAAAGAGATGGCTGCGCTGGGCGGCCATGACTTTGCGTTCACTGAGAAGCGCATTGGCGGCGACGCCATCCGCAACGACGGCACTCCGCTGCCCGCCGGCACGCTGGCCGCAGCGCTCGAGTCCGACGCCGTTCTGCTTGGCGCGGTGGGCGCCAACGAGTTCAACTCGCTTCCGCCCGAGAAGCGCCCCGAAGTGGGCCTGCTGCAACTTCGCACCGAACTCGGCGGCTTCGCGAATCTCCGTCCCATTTTCGCGTTCAAGGAGATCGAGGCCAACAGCCCGCTGCGGCCCGAAGTTATCGACGGCGCTGACGTTCTCTTCGTCCGCGAGCTTCTGGGCGGGCTTTACTTCGGGCATCCCCGCGAGTGGGACCGCGCCAACGGCCAAGCCTGGAACACCATGCACTACACGCGCGACGAGGTTGCCCGCGTTGCCCGCATCGGCTTTCAGTTGGCCGGCAAGCGCCGCAAGAAGCTGACCAGCGTGGACAAAGCCAACGTCCTTGAGGTCTCCCAAATGTGGCGCGCGACGGTGAACGAAGTCGGGGCGGAATTTCCCGGCGTGAGCGTGGAGCACCAATATGTGGATGCGATGGCGATGCACCTGATGACCCGGCCGCGCGAGTTCGATGTGGTGCTGACGGAGAATTTGTTCGGCGACATTTTGAGCGATGAGGCAGGTGTCATTACGGGCTCGCTGGGCATGTTGCCCTCGGCGACGATCGGCGGCAAGGTGAATTTGTATGAGCCGGTCCACGGCTCGGCGCCCGACATCGCGGGCAAGGGGTTAGCCAATCCGCTGGGCGCGATTTTGACCGGAGCGCTGATTCTGCGCCATTCGGGCGGCCTCGAAGCCGAAGCTGCAGCGATCGAGTCCGCGGTACGCAAGGTTCTCGAGCAGGGCTTCCGCACGCCGGATCTGGCGCGAAACGGCCATCAGGGGTTGACTGTACTTTCGACCAGGGAGATGGGTGCGAAGGTGAGAGAAACGGTGAAGGAACAGGTTGTTCACGCATAAGAGCTGATAGCCGGAAGCTGTTTTCAGGAGCTTTTTTCAATGAGTAGCGAAGCGAAGACATTATTCGAGAAGGTGTGGGAGCAGCATGTAGTGGTTGAGCCGAAGGGCGAGCCTACGCTGATCTACATCGACCTGCAATTGGTGCATGAAGTGACCTCGCCGCAGGCATTCGAGGGGCTGCGGCTCGCGGGGCGCAAAGTGCGCCGGCCGGACCGCACCATCGCCACGGTGGACCACAACGTGCCCACGACCATCGAAGGGCGCCTGAACATCGTGGACCAGATTTCGGCGAAGCAGATTGCCACATTGCGCAAGAATTGCGCCGACTTCGGCGTCGAGCTTTACGACGTGAACTCGCGCGAGCAGGGAATTGTGCACGTGATCGGGCCGGAACTGGGACTGACCAAGCCGGGCATGACGATCGTGTGCGGCGACTCGCACACCTCCACGCACGGCGCGTTTGGGGCACTCGCGTTTGGCATCGGCACCAGCGAAGTGGAGCATGTGCTGGCGACGCAGACGCTGCCGCAGTCGAAGCCGAAGACCTTCCGCATCGCGGTCGAGGGAAAGCTGCCGCTCGGCGTAACGGCCAAGGACGTGATCCTAGCCATCATCGGCAAGATCGGAACAGACGGCGCGACGGGATGCGTGATCGAATACGCAGGCTCGGCCATCCGCGCTCTCTCGATGGAAGGCCGCATGACCATCTGCAACATGAGCATCGAGGCGGGTGCGCGCGCGGGCATGATCGCGCCGGATGAGACAACGTACGCGTACCTGAAAGGCCGCCAGTTCTCGCCGAAGGGCGCCGATTGGGAAAAAGCGGTGGCAGAGTGGCGCAAGCTGCCATCCGATCCCGGCGCGAAGTTCGATCGCGAGTTAGTGATCGACGCGGCGACATTGGTTCCGTACGTAAGCTGGGGAACGAGCCCCGGCATGGTGGCTCCGGTAGTGGACAATGTGCCCGATCCGGCAAAAGCGACGAGCGAGATTGACCGCAAGTCGTTTGAGCGGGCGCTTGAATACATGGATCTGAAGGCGGGAACGCCGCTTGAGGAGATTTCAATCGATCGTGTCTTCATCGGCTCGTGCACGAATGGCCGAATCGAAGATCTGCGCGCGGCGGCGAAGATTGCCGCGGGCCACAAGGTCTCCACGCATGTGAGCGCGATGGTGGTGCCGGGATCGCAACAAGTGAAGGCGCAGGCGGAAAAGGAAGGCCTGGACCGCATCTTCCGCGAGGCCGGATTCGACTGGCGCGAGCCGGGCTGCTCTATGTGCCTGGGCATGAACCCCGACATTCTTCAGCCGGGCGAGCGATGCGCCTCGACGAGCAACCGCAACTTCGAAGGGCGGCAGGGACGCGGCGGACGCACCCACCTGGTATCGCCGGAGATGGCCGCGGCAGCCGCAATCGCCGGGCACTTTGTGGACATCCGCACCTGGCGCGTGAACGAGGGGCGCGTGAACGAGGAGGTAAAAGCCTGATGGAACCGTTTCGCACATTGACCGCACTGGCCGCACCGCTCGACCGCGCGAACGTCGATACCGACCAGATCATTCCCAAGCAGTTTTTGAAGCGCATCGAGCGCACCGGCTACGGCGATTTTTTGTTCTTTGACTGGCGGCAAACGCCCGAAGGTGAGCCGATCGCGGGGTTCATGCTCAATGATCCTCGTTACAAGGGCGCGAAGATTCTGATCGCGGGCAAGAACTTTGCCTGCGGATCGAGCCGCGAGCACGCCGCGTGGGCGCTAAGCGACTATGGCTTTCGCGTGGTGATTGCGCCTACCTTTGCCGACATCTTTTTCTCGAATGCGGGCAAAAACGGGATCGTGCTGGCGAGGCTGTCGGAAGGTGAGGTCGATACTCTCCTCCAAAACGCACAAAAGATTCCGAATTATCAGCTCACGGTCTCGCTTGAAGCGCAGACCGTCACCGACGGCCGCGGATTCAGCGCGAAGTTCGAGATTGATCCGTTCCGGAAGTTTTGTCTTGTCGAGGGACTCGACGACATCGGCCTGACGCTGCGGCACGCTGCGGCGCTGGACACATTTGAGACAAAGCACGACGAAGCGGGCTGGTTGAAAGCGAAGTGAAGGGCAAATGACCATCGAAGGCAAGCGACAAAGCATTCCGTTGACCGAGGGACCGAGCCGCGCGGCGGCGCGGTCGTATCTGCGCGGTTCAGGATTCAAGAAAGACGATCTGCACAAGCCGATCATCGGCGTCGCGAATACGTGGACGGAGATCGGCACCTGCAACGTGCACCTACGCGAAATTGCTGAGGCGCTGAAAGAGGGGATTCGCGAAGCGGGCGGAACTCCGATGGAGTTCAACACCGTGACCATCTCCGACGGCATCACCATGGGCACGCAAGGAATGAAAGCGTCGCTGGTGAGCCGCGAGGTGATCGCCGATTCCATTGAGCTGGTCGCGCGCGGCAACCTTTTCGACGGGCTCGTCGGCATCGGCGGATGCGACAAGAACATGCCGGGCATCATTATGGCGCTGTGCCGGCTCGATATTCCCGGCATGATGCTTTACGGCGGATCGATCGCGCCGGGCAAGCTGGACGGTCCCAACGGCACGAAGATCGACATCACGATTCAGAATGTGTTCGAGGGCATCGGCTCATACGCCGCTGGGCGCATCGACGATGCGGGATTGGAAGCCCTCGAAGCCAATGCTTGTCCCGGCGCGGGCGCATGCGGCGGGCAGTTCACGGCCAACACCATGGCCATGAGCGCGGAGATTCTCGGCATCGCGCCCATTGAGCTTTCGGGTGTTCCCGCCACCTCACCCTGGAAACTTGAGGCCACCCGCGAGGCAGGCCGAATCTTGATGGACGCTGTGCGCGCGAATCGCAAACCCTCCCAAATCATCACTCGCAAATCCCTAGAGAACACCATCGCCAGCGTGGCCGCAAGCGGCGGATCGACCAACGCGGTGCTGCATCTGCTGGCCATCGCGCGCGAAATGGGAATCGAGCTGAGCATCGACGATTTCGACGCCATCTCAGCGCGTACGCCGTACATCTGCTCTCTCACGCCGGCAGGAAAGTATGTGGCGTCGGATTACCAGGCTGCGGGCGGATCTCGGCTGCTGGCCAAGCGAATGATCGACGCGGGGCACGCGGACGGCTCGGCGCTGACCGTCAGTGGCAAAACGCTGGCGGAAGAGGCCGCGCTCGCGAAAGAGACGCTAGGTCAGGACGTGATCGCCACCTTCGAAAAGCCCATCAAGCCCAACGGCGGCCTCGTAATTCTGAAAGGGAACCTCGCGCCGGAAGGTTGCGTGATGAAGATCGCGGCGGCGGGCAAGTACGAGCATCGCGGGCCGGCACGCGTGTTTGACTCTGAAGAAGACTGCTTCAAGGTTGTGCAGGCAGGCGGCATCAAACCCGGCGATGTGGTGGTGATTCGCTACGAAGGGCCGAAGGGTGGGCCGGGCATGCGCGAGATGCTGCAGGTGACGGCGGCCATCAGCTCGAATGCGGAGTTGAGCGCGCAGGTGGCGTTGCTTACCGACGGGCGATTCAGCGGCGCGACGCGGGGATTCACCGCGGGGCATGTGGCGCCCGAAGCGTTTGTCGGCGGGCCGATTGCTGCGGTGCGCGAGGGCGACATCATTCATTTTGACGTTGCCAAGCGGACGCTCGACGTCGAAATCAGCAAGGAAGAAATGGCCGCGCGGCTCAAAAACTTCAAGCCGCCGGCACTGCGCTGGCCGAAGGGCGTGTTTCGGAAGTATGTGGATCGCGTAACGTCGGCGTCTGAAGGGGCGACGACGTAAAGGCAGGGACGAAGGGACCAGGGACGTAGGGACTAAAGGCAACTGACACAAAGAAAGCCCAAGGAGTTGTTATGGGACACAAGGGAAACGCGAAGACGAAAGCGCACGACGCGAACGGGAACGCCGCAGGTCCGGCCGCAAACGCGGCAGACGCGAACGCGCACCTGACCACGCCGACGCGCCTGACAGGATCGGAAATTTTGTGGGCCACGCTCGTCGGCGAAGGCGTTACGGATGTCTTCGGCTATCCGGGCGGCGCCATTCTGCCGGCATACGACGCGCTGCGCAAATTTCCCATCCGACATGTCTTAGTCCGCCACGAGCAGGGCGCTGCGCACATGGCCGACGGCTACGCGCGAGCGTCGGGCAAGGTTGGCGTTGCCATCGCCACCAGCGGGCCGGGCGCGACCAATCTCGTCACCGGCATCGCCACCGCGATGCTCGATTCGATTCCCATCGTGTGCATTACCGGCAACGTTTCGAGCAAGGTGCTGGGCACGGACGCATTTCAGGAAGTGGACATTACCGGCATTACGCTGCCGGTGACGAAACATAACATTCTGGTGAACAAGGCTGAGGATCTGGCGCACGCCCTGCGCCATGCATTTCAGATCGCGCGCTCGGGGCGGCCCGT
>Ga0181520_10012566_pt1 | contig 10852 bp, 5 predicted proteins | sample PEATcosm2014_Bin_29_FD_132451 | JGI IMG/M metagenome (GOLD analysis project Ga0181520, IMG submission 132451) | Peatland microbial communities from MTU Mesocosm Facility, Houghton, MI, USA - PEATcosm2014_Bin02_30_metaG | ecosystem: Environmental > Terrestrial > Soil > Wetlands > Peat | place...
CACCGTCCAACTGCGGGTCAGCCACGCCGAAGGCAGTTGGCCCCACCGCAGGTGGCAGTTGGCACCACGGCGGGTGGCCGGCAGGTGTTTCCGAATCGCTACCAGTTCACACCGTCCAACTGCGGGTCAGCCACGCCGAAGGCAGTTGGCCCCACCGCAGGTGGCAGTTGGCACCACGGCGGGTGGCCGGCAGGTGTTTCCGAATCGCTACCAGTTCACACCGTCCAGTGCGGGTCAGCCACGCCGAAGGCAGTCAGCCACGCCGAAGGCAGTTGGCCGCACCGAAGGTGCCTTGTGACTGCAATCACTCGACAGTGTTCCCAACGGGTGGTACGCTTCGTTTGACTTTCCTCGGGCTTTTGTGAGGATGCGAATCGTGTGGCCGGTGGTTGAACGGCGTCAAAACCTTAACTTGGGAGGATTTGTGACTGCACAGTGTTTGGTGTATCTCTTTCTGGCCGTGAGCGGACTCGCGCTCCTTTGGGCCATCTCGAAACGTCAGTACAAGACCGTGGCAGCTGTTATGGGCCTGTTGCTTCCCACCTTCGCCAATGCGCAGGAAAAGACGGGCGGCGAGGCGAGCCTGGTGCTGCCCGATTTGTCTTCGGTGCATTTCTTCGGCATGAACGGACATAACCTCCTGTTGGCTGGGTTGATCTTCTGCCTCTTCGGCCTTTGCTTCGGCATGGCCATCTTCATGCAGTTGAAGAACCTTCCGGTGCACAGCTCGATGCGCGAAATGTCCGAGCTGATCTACGAGACCTGCAAGACTTATCTGATCACGCAGGGCAAGTTCATCATGCTGCTCTGGGCCTTCATCGCGGTCATCATCTCGCTGTACTTCGGATGGCTGGCGCCGGTAGGCAACGTTGCCGTTACCCTCCCCATCATCCTCGCATTCAGCTTGGTCGGCATCGCCGGCAGCTACGGTGTGGCCTGGTTTGGAATTCGCGTCAACACCTTCGCCAACTCCCGCGTGGCATTCGCCGGATTGAAGGGTAAGCCGTATCCGCTCTTCGCGATTCCGCTGAAGGCCGGCATGAGCGTCGGCATGATGCTCATCTCTGTCGAACTTCTGATCATGCTCTGCATCCTCCTGTTCGTTCCGGCCTCCTATGCCGGCCCCTGCTTCATCGGCTTCGCCATCGGCGAATCCCTTGGCGCCGCTGCCCTGCGTATTGCCGGCGGCATCTTCACCAAGATCGCCGACATCGGCTCGGATCTGATGAAGATCGTCTTCAAGATCAAGGAAGACGATGCCCGCAACCCTGGCGTCATCGCCGACTGCACGGGCGACAACGCGGGCGACTCGGTTGGCCCCAGCGCCGACGGTTTCGAAACCTACGGCGTCACCGGCGTAGCCCTCATCACCTTCATTCTGCTGGCCGTCAAGAGCCCCGACATTCAAGCTCAATTGCTGGTCTGGATCTTCGTCATGCGCGTGGCCATGCTCATCTCCAGCTCGGCTGCCTACTTCCTCAACGGGTTTATCGCCAAGATGCGGTATGGCAACGCCGACGAGATGGACTTCGAGGCGCCCTTGACCTCGCTGGTCTGGATCACCTCCATCGTCTCGATCGCTTTGACCTACGTCGTCACCTACCTGATGATCCCCACCATGGGTGACGGATCGCTCTGGTGGAAGCTGGCTTCCATCATCTCCTGCGGAACCCTGGCAGGCGCGCTCATCCCCGAATTGGTCAAGGTCTTCACCTCAACCAACTCGGCCCACGTACAGGAAGTCGTCACCTCCGCAAAAGAAGGCGGCGCTTCTCTCGGTATCTTGTCCGGCCTCGTCGCCGGCAACATGTCGGCCTACTGGCTCGGTTTGAGCATGGTTGCCCTCATGGGCATGGGATACTTCTTCTCGCAGGGCCCCGCCATGGATGCCATGATGCTGGCTCCCGCGGTCTTCGCCTTTGGCCTGGTCGCCTTCGGCTTCCTGGGCATGGGACCTGTGACCATCGCCGTCGATTCCTACGGCCCGGTTACCGACAATGCGCAGTCTGTCTTTGAGCTGTCGCTGATCGAAACCATCCCCGGCATCGAAGCCGAGTTGAAGAAGGACTTCGGCATCGACGTGAAGTTCGAGCGCGCCAAGTATTTGCTGGAAGCCAACGACGGAGCCGGCAATACCTTCAAGGCAACGGCCAAGCCGGTTCTGATCGGCACCGCCGTCGTCGGCGCAACCACCATGACCTTCTCCATCATCATGGCCCTCACCCACGGACTGACCCAGAACGTTGAGAAGCTCTCTCTGCTGCACGCGCCCTTCATGCTCGGGCTCATCTGCGGCGGCGCGGTCATCTTCTGGTTCGCCGGCGCTTCCATGCAGGCCGTCACCACCGGCGCATACCGCGCTGTAGAGTACATCAAGGCCAACATCAAGCTGGAAGGCGCCGAGAAGGCTTCGGTCGAAGACAGCAAGAAGGTGGTCGAGATCTGCACCAAGTACGCCCAGAAGGGTATGTTCAATATCTTCCTGGCCGTCTTCTTCGCAACCCTCTCCTTCGCGTTCATGGAACCGTTCCTCTTCGTCGGCTACCTGTTCTCGATCGCCATCTTCGGCCTCTATCAGGCGATCTTCATGGCCAATGCCGGCGGCGCCTGGGACAATGCCAAGAAGGTTGTTGAAGTCGACCTGAAGATGAAGGGCACACCGCTGCACGATGCCACCGTTATCGGCGACACCGTCGGCGATCCGTTCAAGGACACCTCCTCGGTGGCCATGAACCCCATCATCAAGTTCACCACCTTGTTCGGTTTGCTTGCCGTCGAGCTTGCTGTCACGCTCTCTGCGACCAACCCGATGCTCACCCATGTGCTCACCGTCGCCTTCTTCCTGGTGTCGGCGTTCTTCGTGCACCGGTCGTTCTACGGCTTGAGGATTGAAACCAAGGAAAGCAAATAATTCCTGCAATCTAGTTCGAACAAAGCAGAGAAAACGCCGCCCGCAACCGGGCGGCGTTTTCTTGTCCCAAAAAACAGCCATTTGCAGAGAATTACACTCATTCGGCGCACACTATTCTCTGAAGCGGTACTGCCTGTCCTTCCGCGTTCCAGTTGAGAACGAACCTGCCCGAGCCGTCGCAGAGCATCCCTAACTTGCCAACTCGCTATCTCCGCGCGGCGGAGGCAAACTTGCTGCATCGCGTGTCCAATCTGTCCATTCACCGGTACTGACTGCAAGGAGGCTTCAAAATGCCCGAAACGCGCACGCCCTGCCCAATCGAAACCGACGCGCGTACAAGGCAATTCTCCAGCGAGAATCATGCACCTGGTCCGAAAATGGGATGATGATGAACAGATTGGATGACCACCCCCACCTCTCCCCTCCCCGCTTTTCGCCGTAAATATTAGAAAACACATGGGTTAGACCAAAAATAACCCCTAAATCCTATTTGGGACTGTTCAAAACAAAGGACTTACGGACGACAGTGTTTCCTGATTTGAAATCGATCTGGAGTTCGCTCTGCGCGTTTTGCTATCATGGCTCACAACATCCAAGGCCACAAAACTATCGCTCTCGGCGGAAAGTCTGCGCGAACCTTCGTGCACTTTGAGGATCGAATTTCATGGGTATTCGTACGTTTGCGTCTGCAGCTCTCACACTCGCTGCCTTCATCGGGATTTCCCAGGCAGCCATGGCCCAGAAGTTTCAGGAGCCCACCAAAGAAGAGCTGCAGATGACTTCGGACCCCAAGGCTCCGGGCGCCGCGGCCGTGTATCTCTACCTCGAGGAGACCACCAACAACCACGACCACACGGTCAGCAGTTACGCCCGCATCAAGGTGCTGACCGAACTGGGTAAGGAATGGGCCACGGTCGAGATTCCCTACATTCCCGGCTACACCGCCCAGCCCATCATCGAGGGCCGCACCATTCATGCCGACGGCACCGTCATTCCGCTGGTCGGAAAGACCTCGGATCTGCTCCTGTTCAAGAGCCACAAAAGCCATGTGAAAGCGGCGGTATTCAATCTGCCCAGCGTCGAGGTCGGCAGCATTCTCGAGTACAAATGGACCATCCCCATCACCGGCGGAAAGAACGTAGCAGAGGACGAAGGGGAATCGGGCGACTATTGGGCCTCGTCCATGGCCATGTCTGTTCCCGATTGGGATGTTCAGCAGGAAATCTTCGTTCACAAGGAGCACTTCTACTACAACCCGTTCACCGAGAAGGGACAGGACCCCAGCGGCGGTCACGGAGACTTTACTTACTACGAAGACGGCGAGATCGCCAAATACCTGCTTCACACCCAGCGCCTGCCCGCCGGGGCCAAAGTAGTCGGCAGCATGGACGGCACCTTCGCCCTCGACATCCAGGACGTGCCCGCGTTTCCGCGCGAAGCCAGCACTCCGCCGGAAAGCAGCTTTCACTACCGCGTGCGCTTCTTTTTCTCTCCCTATCCGGACGCCGCAACCTATTGGGACAACGAAGTGAAGCGCTGGTCGAAGCAGGTAGACGACCGCGCCGATCCCACCCGGGCCATTCGCGATGCCGCCAACCAGATTGTCGCGGGTGCGGACACCGCCGAAGCCAAAGCACGCAAGATCTATGACGCGGTGCAGGCCCTCGACAACACCGACTTCTCTCGCGCCAAGAGCGATGCCGAGCGCAAGCAACTGCATCTGAAAAAAGTGGCAAAGAAGGCCCAGGATGTGTGGGACGAGAAGAGCGGCTCAGGCAACGACTTGGCGGCGCTATACCTTGCCTTGGCGCGCGCCGCCGGCCTCAACGTAGACGCCGTCCAGGTCGTCAACCGGGACGAGCGCATCTTTGACGCCAACCTGCTCTCGCTCCGTCAACTCGATGCGCTGCTTGTGGTGCTTCACCTAGATGGCAAGGACATCTATCTCGACCCAGGCGAGAAGCTCTGCCCCTTCGGCCTGCTCCACTGGAAACACACCCTGGCCGGTGGCCTGCAGGAGAACACCAAGGGCCCCATCTACACCCCGCAGAATCTGACCAAGGATGCCATTACGGCCCATGCCGCCGAGCTGACGATGGACGCCAAGGGTGCGGTCACCGGCACCGTCAAGATCCTCATGAACGGCCCGGAAGCGCTGCGCTGGCGCCAACTCAACCTGACCGCCGACGCCGACGAGGTCAAGAAACAGTTCAACGAATCTCTCCATGGCCTGCTGCCCGAAGGAGTGACCGGCGAAGCGGACCACCTTCAGGGGCTGGACACCTCGGCCGGCTACCTGGGAGCCACGTTCAAGGTCTCAGGCCAGTTGGGTACCGCAACCGGCAAGCGCATGATGGTTCCAGGCTTCTTCTTCTCTACCGGCGCCCACCCCCAATTCGTGAGCGAAGAGAAACGGGCCGTCGCTGTCGATCTGCACTATGCCGAGCAGGTGATCGACGACGCAGTCTTCCACCTGCCCGCCGGTTTCACCGTGGAGAGCGCTCCGCAACCCGCGCAACTGCCCTGGCCCGATCACGCCACCCTTGTCACCAAAACCAACGGCGCTGGCGCTGTCGACATCAAACACATCTTTGCCCGCACCTTTGTGCTGCTCGATCCCAAAGACTACCCGGCCCTGCGCGACTACTACCAGAAAATCGCCGCCACCGATCAACAGCAACTGGTGCTGGCCGCGGCGCCGGTAGCAGGGAACTGAGGGGCCTGAAATGGAAAATCGAAGCCTGTTGCCCCGGGAGATCTTCCGACCTAGCCCGAATATCTCGCGGGTCGCATCAACGAATTTGTAGCGCTGGCCTCCTGGCCGGCTGTAGCGTGGGTCTCCCGACCCACGCTACAGCCGTTTACTCTGCCACAGTGTGCGCAAAGGGTACAGAGGAATGAGGCTTTACCCCGGCGGCGAGGACGCCGCCAGTACAGCCGACCGGGAGGTCGGCGCTAAATGATGTCGATCTGGCCGTGAGAGATGCAGGCAAGCCTTTGCCGCTGCCGGCCCTCTTCGTCGAAGTTGTCGGGGTTCAGCCAAGCCTCGAAGGCGCGCTTGCGCTCGGGCCATTCTCCGTCGAGCATGGAGAACCACGCCGTGTCGCGATTGCGTCCCTTGCTCACCAGGTGCTGGCGGAAGATGCCTTCGAAGGTAAACCCGAATCTCAGCGCGGCGCGGCGGCTGGGCAGGTTCTCCGCATTGCACTTCCACTCGTAGCGGCGATAGCCCAGGTGCTCGAATACGTGCCCCGCCATCAGGTACATGGCTTCGGTGGCGGCGGTGGTCCGCTGCCACGAGGGCGAAAGCAGAATGTTGCCCACCTCGACCACCCCGTGCTCCGGCTCGGCTCGCATGTAGCTGGCCCACCCCGCGGCAACACCGGTAGATTCCGGCACAATGGCCAGAAAGACGAAGCCCGGTGCGGTCTGTTTTTGGACGATTGCGTTGCGCAGGGCAGCTTCGGCGGCGTATGGACCGTCGAACAGCCAGGCCCACACCTCGTCGTCCTCACGTACCGCCTCCCAAAGGGCTGCAGCGTGGCTTTCTGCGTCAAGCGGCTCCAGGGTTACGGTGCGTCCGCGCAAGGTTACCGGCCCGGGCGCCAGGGCCGGCTTCCAATCGAGAAGGGAAGGGATGGGTTCGCTCACCCCACCAGCCTATCAGGGCCCCTCGGGCGGTGTTCGGATTGTCCGGCGGATCGGCTTAGGCGTCAGAACGATGCGTTCTCTGGTTTTTCAGGGTCTTTCGCGGGAATGCCGCAGCCGAAAGATGACCAGGGAGCATTGTGCGGCATTTCAAAAGGTCGGCATTGTCCCGATTGTCCACTTTCCCACATAAACTGCACCGTTTCTGCGCCTTGTGGCCATGGAGGTTCTGCATTAGGCTCAGCAGAGCGACCCGGGACCGCAAGACTCAAGCTCGCATCTAACTCGGATGAAACTCGCCGGGCTCAAGTCCGCGTCCTGCAAGGCCCGATTAAGCTTTCCACATGCAATCGCCAGCAATTCGGAATGTGGGGGCGGGAACGTGAACAAAATACAAGATATTGTGGTTTGAAGTTGACTTCTACCACAGAGAGCGGTATTTTTTCATCTGCGGCTGTAAACAGATTGTAATGTGATCCAGTGCGCAGAGCCGCTGCCAGCCACTGTCAGATGGAAGCAAGCGGTAATAGCTCGCGGTAACTTCAGCCCCCGATTTCGGTTTTTCAAAGGTTACTCTTGCCCCTTTCCTGGCTGCCGCGCGCCGGTTGGGCTGAGTCACACACCACTTTTTGTCGATATTAAGGAGACTATATGACCGAGGCCCAACCACAGGCATCCACCACTACACTCCAGAGCCCCTACACCCAAAGGGGCCTTATCTTCTCGCGCCGCTTCTCCACCGAGGGCGTCTCCCCCTACAACGAGGTCCAATGGGAACGCCGCACCGCTTCCATCACAGACACCAAGGGCAACTCCATCTTTGAGCAGAAAGATGTCGAGGTCCCGGTGGACTGGTCGATGACCGCCACCAACATCGTGGCTTCAAAGTACTTGCACGGGCAGCTCGGCACTCCGGAGCGGGAGACCGGCGTGCGCCAACTGGTGAGCAGGGTGGTTGAGACCATTCGCGATTGGGGCATGAACGGGGGCTACTTTGCTTCGGCAGAAGATGCCGCCGTCTTCCATGACGAGCTGACGAACATGTTGCTGACCCAGAAAGTGGCCTTCAACTCGCCGGTATGGTTTAACGTGGGCTGCGATCGCCTGGAACCGCACGCGCAAGGCCTCAGCTGGCACTGGGATCCGGCAACCGGGGGCGTGAAGTATGCTCCCACCGGCTACAAGAATCCGCAATGCTCGGCGTGCTTCATCAACTCCGTCGACGACTCGCTGGACGCCATCCTGACCTTGGCCAAGACCGAGGGGATGCTGTTCAAGTGGGGCTCGGGCACGGGAACCAATCTGTCCTCCATCCGTGGCTCGATGGAGCATCTCTCCGGCGGCGGCCAGGCTTCCGGACCGCTGAGCTTCATGCGCGGATTCGATGCGTTTGCCGGCGTCATCAAGTCCGGCGGCAAGACGCGCCGCGCCGCCAAGATGGTGATTCTGAACGTGGATCACCCGGACATCATGGACTTCATCGACTGCAAGTCGAAGGAAGAGGCCAAGGCCTTCTCGCTGATCAAGGCCGGATACGACGGCTCAGGACCGGATTCCGAGGCGTATTCCTCGATCTTCTTCCAGAACGCCAACAACTCCGTTCGCGTCAGCGACGAGTTCATGCGCTCCTACGAACGCGGCGGCGACTTCACCACCTACACGGTGAAGGACCACGAGCCGGTGAACACCTACAAGGCGCGCGACATCATGCGCAAGATTGCCGAGGCCACCTGGCTTTGCGGCGATCCCGGCATGCAGTTCGACACCACCATCAACCGCTGGCACACTTGCAAGAACACGGCGCGCATCAACGCCTCCAATCCTTGCTCGGAGTACATGTTCCTCGACAACTCGGCCTGCAACCTGGCCAGCTTCAACCTGCTGAAGTACCAGACCCCGGCCGGTAGTTTCGACATCTCCGCCTATCGGCACTCCATTTCCGTGGTCATCACAGCCATGGAGATCCTGGTAGACAACTCGGGTTATCCCACCGAGGCCATCAGCCGCAATTCGCACGACTACCGGCCCCTTGGCCTGGGCTATGCCAACCTCGGCGCGCTCTTGATGGCCATGGGACTGCCCTACGATTCAGCAGCCGGCCGCGACTTTGCCGGCGTTCTGACCGCGATCATGACCGGACAAGCCTATCTGCAGTCGGCCATTGTGGCGGCCAACTGCCCGCAAATCGCTTCGGCTACCCCGCTGACGGCCAGCGTGGAGCGCCAGGGCGGCGCCTGCCCCGGCTTCTATGTCAACCGCGAACCCTTCCTGGACGTGATCCGCATGCACCGCGCCGAGGTCAACAACATCGGCAAGTCGCGGCAGAGCGGCGAGCCCTTCCATGTGCCGCAGCTTGACGCCCTGATCGACGCCGGCCGCGAGTGCTGGGACATGGCGCTGATCTATGGCGAACGCTACGGCTATCGCAACTCCCAGGTCAGCGTTCTGGCCCCCACCGGCACCATCGGCTTCATGATGGATTGCGACACCACCGGCATCGAGCCGGATTTGGCCCTGGTCAAGTACAAAAAACTGGTCGGCGGCGGCATGATCAAGATCGTGAACAACACCGTGCCGGCAGCGTTGTTCAAACTTGGCTACGACAACGACGAGGTCAACGCCATCGTCAGCTATATCGACGCCACCGGCACCATTGAAGGCGCGCCAGGCCTCATGCCCGAGCATCTGGCGGTCTTCGATTGCAGCTTCAAGCCCTCCAAGGGCACCCGCTCCATTCAATACATGGGCCACATCAAGATGATGGCCGCCACCCAGCCGTTCCTCTCCGGCGCCATCTCAAAGACCGTGAATCTGCCCCACGAGGCAACCGTTGAGGATGTGGCCGAGGCCTACGCCGAAAGCTGGCGTCAGGGCATCAAGGCTGTGGCCATTTATCGCGACGGGTCAAAGGGTACCCAGCCGCTGAACGTCAGCATGGACGCCAAGAAGGAACCGGCCAAGAAAGAACCCTCGGCGCTGGATACCGCTGGTACGCGCGTTCTGGTGCATCTGGCCACCGGCCAGCCCCCGGCCGACGCCGACATGAAGGCGCTGGAAGCCAAGATTGGCGACAAGCTCGAGGTAAGCGCCAAGCAGGTCATCGCTGCGGCTTCGGCCTTCCAGGTAGCCTTGGGAGAAATCGCCAAGGCGGCCTCCATACCTGTGCTTACACCCGCATCCCTGGCCGCCGCCCACAAGGCGAGCGAGTCCGCGTCTGAAAAACAGGACCCCAACGGTCCGCCCCGGGCCATTCGCCATCGCCTGCCCGAGGAGCGCGCCTCCGTCACCCACAAGTTCTCCATCGCCGGTCACGAGGGCTACATCACCGTGGGACTTTATCCCACCGGCCAGCCGGGCGAGATTTTCATCAAGATGGCCAAAGAAGGGTCGACCGTCTCCGGCCTCATGGACGCTTTCGCTACCTCGGTTTCCCTGGCCCTGCAACACGGCGTTCCGCCCAAGGTGTTGTGCGAGAAGTTTGCGCACACCCGCTTTGAGCCTTCGGGATGGACCGGCAACGAGCAGATCGGCTATGCGAAGAGCCTGATGGACTACATCTTCCGTTGGCTGAACTTGCGCTTCCTTTCCGGCACACAGCTCTCGCTTTTTGCCGGGTTGGCACCTCAAGGCGCGCCCCTGCCCGCTTCTCCCAGCTTGCTGCCCGACGCGGACCAGGAAGAAGACGCCCCAGCGCAGCAGCACCACCTTGCCAAGCTGGCTGAAGAGGTAGCAAAAAGGATCAATAAGGTCAATGAAAGTTCCTCGCCGTGGGCAGGAGGAGGCGGAATCGCACCGGAAGTCAAGGCGTCGCAACAGGGGATCTCAACGCCCCCGCCCACGCACGGCCCAAGCCTGAAGGACCGCGGCATTTACCACGAGGCAGACGCCATGCGGGAGATGTACGACATGGGCGACGCACCCAGTTGCGGTACCTGTGGCGCCATCATGGTCCGCAACGGCAGCTGCTACCGTTGCATGAGCTGCGGTTCGACAAGCGGATGCTCCTAGTTACATTGACTTTGCTCTAATAGCCTGTTATGAACTAATCGCCCGCGCGAGAGCTCATAGCAGGCTCCAGGAGCAGAGTGCTCTCTGCTCTCTTTTCGCCGATTACCGAGCCGTGGTTCATGCAAATGTTAATTACTCTGGGGTATAGCTTCCAAAGTTCTGTCTAGGAGTCTGTCGGAGATAACCGGGCGTGATTTTGTGGTTTGCTTCTGTGGGCATCGGCTTCTGGTCGATGTTCACGGAGGCAGACACCAAGTAGTCAGCCGTGGGGCTTCTTCCGCAGCC
>Ga0181520_10012567_pt1 | contig 10852 bp, 9 predicted proteins | sample PEATcosm2014_Bin_29_FD_132451 | JGI IMG/M metagenome (GOLD analysis project Ga0181520, IMG submission 132451) | Peatland microbial communities from MTU Mesocosm Facility, Houghton, MI, USA - PEATcosm2014_Bin02_30_metaG | ecosystem: Environmental > Terrestrial > Soil > Wetlands > Peat | place...
AACGTCTGCACACCCAATATGGACTGTATGAACTGCCGACTACGGCCAAATGGAAAGCCGCCTGATGAATGAGCTCGGAGAGCCGAATATGGGAAACCCGTCCGTTCGGTTCGATGAGGGGCGAAGCGAAACACCGGAACCGACAACGACGGTCCGTTTAATCCGTCTGGTTTCGCTTTGCCTACTCTACCAAAATTCTTTCTGGAGCCCGGCTCCGCCCCCCCGGAGGTCCCCTGCCCTTCCGCATGTTCATGCAGTGGAACATCATTTGCCACTGTGGCAACGTCTTCCGATGTTCCACTGGCGCCGCCTCATCTCTGCGCTGCTGTTCGCCTTGCTCGCATCGGTCCTGCTTGCGTCGGCTCAATCCAGCCGGCCCGGCTGGGGCGCCACGCCCTATCACGACGCCTCCGGCACCGGCGTCACCTTCCGCGTCTGGGCGCCCGACGCCTCCAGCGTTTACGTCCCGGGCCAATTCAACAACTGGTCCACCACCGCCACGCCCTTGGGCAAAGAATTGACCAATGCCGTCTGGAACGGCGTCTGGTCCGCCGATGTCTCGGCCGCCACCAACGGCCAGCAATACAAATACTACCTCAATTACCCCGGCGGCAGCGTCTGGCGGCATGATCCCCGCTCCCGCAAAGTCGTCAACGCCGGCAGCGGCTCTGGTGACAACGATTACATCTACGACCCCACCCTCTTCAATTGGACCAACGACACCCCGGCGTCCCTGGCCTTGAACGGTCTCGTGATTTATGAGCTGCACATCGGCACCTTTTACAATCCCAATTCCAGCGGCTCCACGCCCGCCACCTTCTTGGACGCCACCAACCGGCTGGATTACGTGAAGAGTCTCGGCGTCAACGCCGTTGAGGTCATGCCCATCTCCGAATTTCCCGGCGCCATGAGCTGGGGCTACAATCCCGCCGACATCTTCGCCGCCGACAACTACAGCTATGGCGGCCCCGACGGCTTCAAAACGTTCGTCCTGGCGTGCCACGCCCGCGGACTCGGCGTCATCCTGGACGTTGTCCACAACCATTACGGCCCCAGCGACCTCGATCTGTGGAACTTCGACGGCTGGGCAGGCACCAATTCGCTCGGCGGCGGCGGCATCTACTTCTATGAGTCCAATACCAACTGGGAAATCACCCCCTGGGGCGACACCCGGCCTAATCTCGGCAGCAACCAGGTGACCAGTTTCGTACAGGACAATTTCTCCATGTGGCTCAATGAATGCCACGTGGACGGCTTCCGCTGGGACACTCCTTATACGATCATGCATGGCAACGACGGCAGCTACATTCCCGCCGCCGGCCAGGCCATCCTCGCCATCAACCAGATAATTCACACCAACTACACCGGCAAGCTCAGCATCGCCGAGGATGTTTACGATTCCTATGGCTACGATTCCACTTGGGACACCACCTATCCCTACGTCGTCACTCCCGTCCTCACCAACACCGTGGACGCCGACCGCAATATGGGCACGCTCGCCGGTGCCCTCGAATACAACCAGCGCTTCGGTGGCCCCGCCAGTTCCAACCGCGTGGCGTTTCTGGAATCCCACGATGTCGTGGGCGACCTGAACAGCGGCGTGCGCCTCGTGACCGCCATTGATCCGGTCACGCCCAACAGCTATCGCGCCCGCAAACTTTCCCTCGCCGGCGCCGCACTCACGTTCACCGGGCTGGGCGTGCCCATGATCTTTCAAGGCCAGGAGATGCTCGAGAACCAGCAATTCAGCACCAGCCGGCCCGTGGATTGGACCAAAACGAACACCTACAGCGCCATCGTGAATTGCTATCGCGACATGATTGGCCTGCGCCGCAACTTTGATGGCGGCGTGGTGGGACTGCAAGGCGACCAGTTCAGCCTGCTGTTGGAGGATAACAGCAACAAGCTCCTCGCCTACCGACGCTGGTTCAGCGGCGGCCCCACGCAGGACGTCGTGGTGGTGGCCAATCTCGCCGGCATCGCCTTCACGAATTATGCGCTCTCGATGCCACGCGCCGGCTTGTGGTATGTGCATTTCAACAGCGACTCCACCAATTACAGCAGTGATTTCTCGAACCTCGGCACGAACGTCGTCGCCACGGCCCCCGGCAGTCCCATCGCCGCGCTCACCATCGGGCCTTACAGCGTGCTGGTGCTTTCGCAGACGCCGCTGGTGCCCACACTCGCGTTTGCCTTCACCGGCGGCCTGGAATCCGTTTCCTGGCCGGCCGCTTATGGCGGCTGGACCCTGCAAACCACCACCAACCTCTTCGGCGGCGCGTCCGCTTGGACTTCCGTCCCGGCCCCGCAATATCAGACCAACGCCGGCGCCATCTTCCTCTCCGTGGGCCCCGCCAGCCAGGCGGCGTTCTTCCGGCTCCATAAAAATTAGGGCCGGCGCATGAACGGTCTTGCCGCCGGCATGTCAATGAGTATGAGTTTTAGTCATAACATGAATTTGCCGGAGCGATTCAACCCGCCGGATGACAAACTCCGCAAAAGCCCGTAGTATCGCCGCCGCTAAATCATGAAAATGGATGCTATTCTCAAATCCGGCCTTTCACTGCTCCCCGCCACCGCCCTGGCCGGGGATCTGCCCGCCACCAACCAACCGCCCCGCGTGCCGGCTTTTTCCGTGGCCTACATGGACCGGTCCGTGGATCCCGCCAAGGACTTTTACCATTTCGCCGACGGCCAGTGGCTCAAAGACAATCCGGTGCCGCCCGACAAGTCCCGCTGGGCCGCCTTCTCCGAGCTGGCCGAGCGGAACTGGTATCTCATCCATGGCATCCTCGACGCCGCCGCGTTGCAGAGTGGCTCGCTGCCGCGCCATTCGCCCCGGCGCGAAGTCGGCGATTTCTACGCCGCCATCATGGATACCAACCAGATTGAGAAGCTCGGCCTCCAGCCCCTTGCCGCGGATTTGCAGCAGATTGACCGCCTGCAAACCACCAAGGATCTGTTCGCCCTGCTGGCTGATTTCCATCAGCGCGGCATTGACGGGATCTTCGACATCAGCTTCAGCCCGGACGACAAAAACAGCTCCATCTACGCCGTGCAGTTGGGGCAATCCGGCCTCTCCCTGCCCGACCGTGATTATTACCTGAAGGACCATTTCGCGGAGCAGCTCAAACAGTACCGCCAGCATGTCACCAAAATGTTCACGCTCCTCGGCGACCCGCCGGCCGTCGCCGCCACCAACGCAGACACCGTGATTTCGCTGGAAACCGAGCTCGCCAAGGCCGCCCGCACCCGCGTGGAACTCCGCGACCCCGACAAGAATTACAACAAGTTCGTGGGCGGGGCACTGGCCGCCCAAACCCCCGCGCTCCCGTGGCCGGTTTATTTTTCCGGCCGCCATCTGGTTGAGCCACCCTATGAAATCGTTGGTCAGCCCGAGTTCTTCACGGCCGTCAACCGGCTCGTCCTAGAACGCCCCCTCGCCGATTGGAAAGTCTATCTCCGCTGGCATCTCCTGCACAGCAGCGCCCCGTATCTGCCGGCCGCGTTCGACGAGGAGAACTTCAATTTCTACGGCCGCGTGCTGAGCGGCCAGCCGCAGCCCGAGCCCCGCTGGCGCCGCGGCGCCCGCATGATTGATGGCACGATCGGCGAAGCCCTCGGCCAGCTATACGTGGAGCAATACTTTCCCCCGGAAGCCCGCGCCCGCATGAACGATCTCGTCGAGAATTTGAAGAGCGTCTTCCACGACCGCCTGGAACGGGTCACTTGGATGACTGAGCCCACCCGCGCCAAGGCCCTGGCCAAGTTCGCCCGCTTCACCCAGAAGATCGGCTATCCCGCCAAGTTCCGCGACTACTCAGCCATCCAGATCCGCCGCGATGATCTGCTCGGCAACATCCGCCGCGCCGCCGTCTTCGAGTCCCGCCGCCACATCGCCCGCGTGGGCAAGCCCGTGGACCGCACCGAATGGCAGATGACCCCGGAAACCGTCAACGCTTACTTCAATCCCTCGGGCAATGAAATCGTCTTCCCCGCCGGCATCCTGCAGCCCCCGTTCTTCGACCTGACCTTGGATGACGCCGTGAATTACGGCGCCATTGGTGTCGTCATCGGCCACGAAATGACCCACGGCTATGACGACGAGGGCCGCAAATTCGACGGCGATGGCAACCTGCACGACTGGTGGACGGAAGCCGACGCCAAGGCATTTGATGCCCGCGCGCAGTTGGTGGTGGATGAATACAACGCCTTTGAGCCTTTGCCCACCATTCATGTCAACGGCAAGCTCACGCTCGGGGAAAATCTCGCCGATCTCGGCGGCGTTCACATCGCCTACGAAGCCTTGCAACGCGTGCTGGCCAAGGATCCGGCCAAGCGCCAGCCGATTGACGGCTTCACGCCGGAGCAGCGTTTCTTCATCTCCTTCGCCCAAGTCTGGCGGACGAATATCCGCGACGCCGAGGCGCAACGGCTCGTCACTGTGGACCCGCATTCGCCCGGGAGATTCCGCGCCTATGGCCCGCTCTTGAACGTCCAGGAATTTTACGACGCCTTCCACATCCCGCCCGGCAGCCCCATGTGGCTGCCGCCCGAAAAACGCGCGGTGATTTGGTGACCGAACGGCCGCGGGGCTACTTCGCGATCATCCCCGTCTGGCGAGCGTAATTGAAAATTCCGCCCGCGTCCACCACCGGGCGGACGTCGCCGAGCGGCTTGAAGCTGTGGACCTTGCCCGTCGCCTTGACGGTCACCGTGCATTTATCCAAGTCCACGGTCACCACGTCGCCCGTCTTGAGCTCATCGCAGAGCCGCTCGATCATTTCGCAGGGATACAATTCGCCGGTGGCCACGCAATTGCGGAAGAAGATGCGCGCAAAGCTCTCCGCCAGCACCACCCGGCACTTGGCCGAACCCATGGCAATCGGCGCGTGCTCGCGCGAGCTGCCGCAGCCGAAATTCCGTCCCGCCACCACAATCGGGTATTCGCTGTCCAACTGACCCTCCTTCACGAAGCGCGTGGCGTACAGCGACTCCGGCAGGCCGGCGAGGGCATAGCTGCCCAGCTTCTCGTACTCCTCGGGAATCGTCGGCACCAGGTTCAAATATTGCGCCGAAATGATCTGGTCGGTGTCAATATTGTCGCGCACGACATAAACAGGTCCGGTAAACACAGATTGCATAGCAGTCCTAAATGTGCCGTGTCCACCGACCGTTTTCAATCAGATTTAAATCCCCTCCCCGCCGATGAATTCCACGTTGCCGACCTCCTGCTTGGTCACCGGCCTTCCCTTGGCCACGTCCGCCAGGGTGGCCTGGTCCATCAGGCTCGCCACGTAGTTTCGCGCCTCGAAGAAGACCCGGCGGAACCGGCAAACCGGTTCCTGCGAACACCGCTTGTATCCCGTGACCGAAACGCAATCTATCGGGGCGATGATGCCGTCGAAATGCCGCACCACCTCGCCCATCGTGATGCGGGTTGGTGGCTTGGCCAGAAAATATCCGCCCCGAATCCCCGCCGAGCTGTCCACCCACCCCTGCGACTTCAGCGCCAGCATGATTTGCTCAAGAAAGCGCTTCGGCGCGTCATTGCGCCGCGCCAGTTCCCGAATCGGTATCGGCGACCCCCCGTAGTGGTCCACCAAGGTAAACAACGCGCGCAATGCGTAATCGGTCTTTCTGGATATTCGCATGTAAAAACGATAAACCTAGTTGTCTTTTAGTCAATCAATAAGATTGCCTGGCGTGAAGAATTTACAAGCTAAATACTGAAGGTACCCCGCAATCACTGTGCGATAACCTGCATTCTCTCCTGATGGTCAGACCAATTCTTGTAAAACATCTATTGACACGGTCGTTATTTATGTTAAATTCTGAACGCTTGCAGCCGATTGGTATTGCTTGCAACCGGCCCACCGGACTACTGGAGGTTTCATTTAAACTGTTGAATATGTCAATTCCTAAAAAGCGCGGCCAGCCCCCTGCCGTCTCCCGCCTGGAAAGGTCCGGGTCGCTGCCCGCCATCCCACCCGCACGTATGAAAACACCGCTGAATCAAAAACCGGCCGAATATGTGGCCGCGGAGATCGCACGCAAATTGCTGTCCGTTCGTTCCGCCGTGAAGTCCTCCGCGCACCGCTACGAGCGCCGAAAAATCCGCGAACAACTCCGAAACCTCGATTGGGCCCTGCCCTCCGTGGATTAAGCCTCGTGGCCGTGCCTCGTAAGAGCACGGCTGACTTCCGCCGGATCTTCCGTCGCCCCCCCCTTATCGTTTCGCCGGCCCGGTGGAATGCAACAGGCACACCGCCGTCTCCGCCCGGAGATTCGGCAGGTATTGAATTCGATGTCCCCCGCTGAAGAAAGCCTGCCGCGTCGCTTCAAAGGCTTCGTCCCGGCAAAAGGTTTCGAAATCCGCCACCGACAGGAAATGCAGGTTCCGCGTGCGGTACCACGGCGCCGGCAGCGACCGCGTCAACGGAGTGCGTCCCCAGAACAGGAGCTGCAGCCGCACCCGGTAATGGGCGAAGTTGCTGTAGGAAACGATGATCTGACGGCCCACGCGAAAGGCTTCGTGAATGATCTCCGCCGGTTCCAGCAACTCCTGAAACGTCCCCAACAGCAGCACAAAATCGAACGTCCCGTCGGCGTATTGATCCAGGCCATCCGCGATGTCCCCTTGGTGCACCACCAAGCCGCGTTCCACGCAGCGTCCCACCAGCGCGGCATCCTTCTCCACGCCTTCCCCAACGACCCGCCGGCCTTGAATCAGCCGCTCCAAAAAGGCCCCGTCGCCGGTGCCCAAATCCAGCACCCGGGATTTCTCTGGAATCCACTGTGCCACCGTTTCGTAAACGCCCTGGTTCATTTCAAATTCCCTCGCCCAACACAGCGGCCCCGGCCGGATTCGGCTTGTGTGCATGTCCGCCGTTCAAAAAATTCCCCAGGACGTGCGCGAACGGTGGGTTCTCGATGAGGAATGAATCGTGGCCGTAGTCCGTCTCCAAATTCAGGTAGGTCACCGCAATCCCCGCCCGCTTCAACTGCCGCACCAGCTCGCGCGATTGCGCCGGCGGATACAGCCAGTCCGATGAAAACGAAATCACCAGGAAACGCACCTGCATCCCCCGCAGCACTTCCGTCGGCGCCGTGTTCCCGAACAAGTCGAATTCATCCAGCGCCCGCGTCAGATACAGGTAGGAATTCGGATCAAACCGCTTCACGAAACTGCTGCCCTGGTGGTCCAGATAGCTCTCCACCGAGAACTGGTTGCCGTCGGTGGCGTTCGCCTGCCGGCGCCGGCCGAATTTCCGCGTCATGGCCAGCTCGCTCAAATAGGTCACATGTCCCACCATTCGCGCCACCGCCAGCCCGTGCGAGGGAAAACACGATTCCGAATATTCGCCGCCATTCCAGTCCGGGTCCGCCGTGATCGCGCGGCGGCCGACTTCATTAAATGCAATCTGCATCGCGCTGTGCGCCGTGCAGGTGGCAATGGGAATGCAAATCCGCGTCCGCGCCGGCCAATCCACCGCCCACGCCAGCGCCTGCATGCCCCCCATGGACGCCCCGACGACCGCAAACAATTTCTCGATGCCCAAGTGATCCAGCAGCGCTGCCTGCACCCGCACCATGTCCCGGATCGTCACGCGCGGGAAGGTCATGCCAAACGGCTTGCCCGTGCGCGGATTGATGGAACCCGGCCCCGTCGTGCCGCTGCACCCGCCCAACGTGTTGCTGGCAATCACATAAAACTTGTCCGTGTCAATCGCCTTGCCCGGCCCCACGTGCAAATCCCACCACCCCGGGCGCCCCGTCTGCGGGTCGCTGCCCGCCACATGCGCGTTGCCGGAAAGTCCGTGGCAGACCAGGATCGCGTTGTCCCGCGCCGGCGACAACTTTCCCAAGGTCAGAAAGTTCACGTCCACCGTATCGAACTTGAACCCGGACTGCGTCTGAATGCCCGGCAGCGTGACCGTCGTGGTCCGCGTCACGCCCAAGGCCGACTGGTAGCCGGCGACCTGCTGGTCTTGCAGGTCGCCGTCCAGGATGCTGACATGCTCAGCTCCCATTTTATTTCGCCGCCGCCCGCAAGGCCTGGTCTATATCGGCCTCGATGTCCTCCACGTCCTCGAGCCCGACCGACAGCCGGATGTAATCCGCCGTCGCGCCCGTGGCCTCCAGTTCCGCCGGCGACAATTGCGAATGCGTCGTTGAAGCCGGGTGAATCACCAGGCTCTTCGCGTCGCCGATGTTTGCCAGGTGCGAGAGCAGCTTGACCGAGTTGATGAACTTCTTGCCCGCTTCCAGGCCGCCCTTGACGCCGAAGCCCACGAGACCGCCGAAGCCGCGCTTGAGGTACTTGGCCGCCACTTTGTGGTTCGGGTCGCCCGGCAGGCCGGGATACGTCACCCAGCTCACCTGCGGATGCTTCGTGAGCCAGCGCGCGATGTCCAGCGCGTTGGCCGAGTGTTGCTTCTGGCGCAACGGCAGCGTCTCCAATCCTTGGATGAACAAGAACGCGTTGAACGGGCTCAGTGCCGCCCCCACATCCCGCAACAACGTCACGCGTGCCTTGATCACGAACGCCACGTTGCCCATGCCGGGCACGTTGTGGAGCGCGTCCCAGTAAACCAGCCCGTGATAGCTTGGATCGGGCGTCGTGAATTCGGCGAATTTGCCGTTGTTCCATTTGAACTTGCCCGAATCCACGATGACGCCGCCAATGCTCGTGCCGTGGCCGCCCACATACTTCGTGGCGGAGATGACCGTGATGTCCGCGCCGTAATCAATCGGCCGCACCAGCCCCGCGCCCACCGTGTTGTCAATGATCAGCGGCACGCCCGCTTCATGCGCGATCTTGGCCAGCGCCTCGAAATCCGGCACGTCCAGCTTGGGATTGCCCACCGTTTCGGCGTACAGCGCCCGGGTCTTGTTCGTGATCGCCTTGCGGAACGCTTCCGGGTCGCGCGAATTCACGAATTTCACCGTGCGGCCCAGCTTCGGAAAGGTGTGGTTGAACAACGCATAGGTGCCGCCGTAAAGGTTGTTTCCGGCCACCACCTCGTCGCCCAGCTCCGTGATGGTCAGCAGCGCATAAGTGATGGCCGCCGCGCCGGACGCCACCGCGAGCGCGCCGGTGCCGCCCTCGATTGCCGCCATGCGCTGCTCAAAAACGTCGGTCGTCGGATTCATGATCCGCGTGTAAATATTGCCAAATTCCTTTAACGCAAACAGGTTGGCTGCATGCTCCGTGTTCTTGAAAACGTACGAAGTCGTCTGATACAGCGGCACCGCGCGCGCTCCCGTTGTCGGATCGGGCACCTGCCCGGCATGCAATGCCGTCGTGGCCAAATGTTTGTATGATGTGCTCATGTTTTACTCTTTTGTTTTATACTATTGGTTTATTCCAAGCTCGGAGGCGGTGGATGTCAACGGCAAAGTGCGAATGATCCGCCGGCCGTCCAGTCTCATCCGCCGCTCCCGGCTTGAGTTGTTTGTTTAAAATTCCCATTTCGTCGTGATGCCCCACACCCCGTCTGCCTGGTGATTCAACACGTTCCCGAAGTGTCCGTAACCCACCGCCAATGTCAGGTGTTTGTTCACCACATAGGCCGCATCCAGCGTCCACCAGTCGCTTTCCGCCCGCACCAAGTTGCCGATCGGCGCGTAACTGTCCGGTTGCTGCTTGTATTCCGCCGCCAGCAAAATCTTGTCGGTGACAAACACCACGACGTTGCCTTCAAAGACGAAATTGTAGCCGCTCGTGAAACCGCCCAGCCCGTCCCAGACCGCCCGCGTCGCCCGCCCGCCGGCCTCCACCAGCACCGGCCGCGGCAGTTGCGTGAACAGCTTCGACGCGTAGAGGGTGAAATCCGCCGCGTTGTCATACGATATGCCGTGGGCCGTCAGCGCTCCCCCCGCCGCATTGTTCACGTCGCTGATGTCGTCGTTGTATTTGTAATGCACCCCGGCCGTCAGCGCCGGCAGCCACTTCTGTTCGAATTCATTTTCCTTCACCAATTGGTACCGCGCATTGAAATTGTGCAACTGCACGCTGTTCGGACCGTTATACCCTCCGAGCGCGTTGTTTAGCGCCAGCGGCAAATCTCCCAAACCCAGGCGGTTCCAGCCATACCCCAGTTCCAGCCGCGGCAATGGCGACTCCGTGATCGTGAGCGATTCCAAGTCCCGGTCGTTTCCCAGGTTCACGTAGGCAAAACCCACGCTCGGCCGCCCCAGCCATTCCCCGTTCCGCGGCGGATTCACAATGTAAGCCGACAAGGTTGAAAAAATGCCGCCGCTGCCTTCAATTTGGTGCAGCGGCAACGGGTCGCCTTTCTCGCTGGGGCTGGCGGCCGGCGCGGTCGTCGTCACCGCGGCGGCCGGGGCGTTGGTCGTTTGCGTTTGGATTTGAGTCTGGTCGTCTGCGCGCGCGCCAACTCCCGCCACCAGCAGCAGCCCTGTCAGATAGATCGCCGAGCGGTCCTGCCGCTCCCCTGCTTTCGTTCTTTGATAACCGGTTTTCATTTTGCTATTCCTTTCCAGCCAACCCTCCGGTTATCCGGTCAGACCGCTGCCATGGTTTGACTTGTTTGTTTGTTTCCCCCAGTTGTCTGGCGGGAGTTTCTTCGCCGTTTCCGTGATGCTGCCACGGCCGGCAATTCCTAATGACGACTTGTTGTATAGTCTTTAACTTCAAAAACATCCGCCCATTTCTTGTCATTTGTCTTACTTTTATTGTCCACACATGCTCGCTGAATGTCAATAATTAGTTGCTGCTTTTGCCGTTGTCCATTTGACACCGGCGGCCCTTCGGCTTAACTTTAACCCTGTAAAGACGACTGTATAAGTGCGTATATAATTATTATGAACCGTCAGTCAAATGCCG
>Ga0181520_10012571_pt1 | contig 10850 bp, 20 predicted proteins | sample PEATcosm2014_Bin_29_FD_132451 | JGI IMG/M metagenome (GOLD analysis project Ga0181520, IMG submission 132451) | Peatland microbial communities from MTU Mesocosm Facility, Houghton, MI, USA - PEATcosm2014_Bin02_30_metaG | ecosystem: Environmental > Terrestrial > Soil > Wetlands > Peat | place...
CAGCACGTTAGCCAGGTCATAGAAAACCTTGTACACCCCAGGCTTGGTTGGCGGCGGCAGCACCGCTACCACACAGGTCAAGAGGATGCCCGCCCATATCTTGACCGACATCGGGTCGGGAAGAAACTGCACCAGGTAATCATGCATAGCGAATCCTTTCAGTTGCCTCTGGCAATGGCGATGCCGCCGGCGATTCCCGGCGCGACCTTTAACCCGTATTTCCCAGCCTGCCCCATGCCGTGCCAGAACGGATGCTTCCCGGTGTACTTCGGGGGAAAGAGCCAGGTGTCGGTATGTTTTACGATGGTGGCGGAGTTCAGGAATAGTGCATTCAGGTTATCCCGGGTATCGGCAGTCACGGGGTCATTGACGAACTTGCGTACGTCTGTAGTCAAGCCCTCGATCGCATAGAGGGTGGGCGGCACCGCGTCGGAGACTCCATTCAGGTGCGCCGGGATGGTGGCATAGGCATCGATTGCGGTATCAAGCTTTTCTGCCATGGTGTCCACATCGTAGCGGGTGGAATCGACTGCGGAGTCTAGCTTCGCGCTGGTCTTTCCGGCCGCATCCACCAGCTTGTTCATGCTTCCCACCAGGTCCAGGCTTTCCGTACTCACATCATTGGCGGTGTCTGCCGACTCGCGCACCGATGCCATGGTGGCGGGCAGGTTCGCCGCACCCGCCTCAAGGCTGCCGATGGCGCGCTGCCCACGCTCCTGCATGTTGTCGATTGCAGCCAGCCAGCCGGGAAGGTGAAGAGCCACCATTACCGCGCAGATGCAGCAGACGCTCAACAGCAGGCAGAGCAGCCATTGGGATAGAATCTGCGGCAGCTTCATTGCGTCTCCGCCTTGGTGGCGCACTCCAGCAGCGCTGACTTTGCGCGCACTTCGTCATGCTGTGCAGCCTGGTAGGCATCCTTGAGCCCGCTCAACAGCTTTCCCGCATCGGGCGCGGGCTGCTCGCGCACCGCGGCAATGCCCTGCTCGATCATGGAAAAGATCATGGCCGCGGGCAACCGCTCGGGCTTCGCCAGAATCGTAATCGCTAGCTCGCAAGTGCGCTCATCGAAGGAGTGGGTGAGCTGGACTGTGCCAAAAAATGATTTGATCGCCACTTCGCCGTGAGTCATCGCCCCCGACACGTAGTATTCCGGGCGCTGGCGCAGTGCATATTCAAAGCGGAAGAGTTCAAACAGGGTCACGTGGTATTTGCGGGATTCTGGCATTAGTGTGCCTTTCGCCTCACGTAAGGGTCTGGGCTATCCGGGTCAATTCCCATGGCAATGCAGATGCGGTTAATCTTGCGGTCCAGCGTGGCATTCGATTCGTTGAGGTTCACGATGCCGCCCTCGATCGACTTCATGCGCTGCTCGATGGCGGGCTTGTCTTGCACGTAAGGGTTAGCGGCGCTTGCCACCAGCGACTCCGCCTCGGCGCGGGTAATGCCGCCGCCCTTGGAGACAAAGCCCGCCAGGAAGAGCAGCACGGCAAACAGGATTCCCGCGATCCACTTCCATACGTCCAGGGAGTTGGCCGCGGCCTGGGATTTGATCGTTTCGATTTCGTGATCTAGGTCTTTAACCGTCTCCATCGCCCAGGCCCCTTGCTCGCCTACTCTGGATTTTTCGCAACCATTCTACCTTACTACTGAATTAAGTGCGCAAGATAATCTATCGCTTGCGGTCAGGAGTGATCGCTACCTGACCATTGGCGCGAAGTGTCACAGTTCCAGAAAAGTTGCGCAACGTCGCGGTGCGCCCGGATTTTTTGATCGACGGATTTTCCTTCTCGGGCCTAAACTGGCTAGCGGGTTGCATCTGCCACATATGCAGCGACCCATGCTCGCTAGTTCCGGGGACATTATAGGCAAGCATCATCCGGGAACCCATTTTGGTCTTTCGGTTGTGACGTTTCTTCCATCCGTTTATGAAGCGGGTTTTATATTGTTGATCTGTCATTTACCCAGCCTCCTCCATTTCAATACTTGAAAGAATATCAATCTTTTATTCGGTTGCCTCTTACCTTGGCAGGTTCTGGCTAAAGCTGTTGGGCGCTCGCCCGTTGTCGCTGCCGCGATAGTCCCGATTCTGGCCGTTGCCGCGCCGGTCGCCGCCTCCTGCCTCGCGTGGGTCGTAGTACGTTCCCTGGCCGCCGTAGCAGACGTAGCCGCTCAGCAATCCAGAGGCAAAGCCGGTTGCCGATGCCACCGCATAGGTTGAGCCCGCTACCCAGAGCTGCAGCAGGTCGTTCTCCTGCAGTGTGACGTAGGTCTGCAGCGGATTCTGAAAGCTACCCAGCTGCGAGAGAATGTCCTCAAAGCCCGGGACCGAGATGCCATTCAGCGTCAGGTGCCAGACGGCCGTTCCGGAGTTATCGATAAAGTTTGAGCCGTTCGCCGCCGTGACCAGCCCGGTGAGCGCCCCGGATTGGCGCGGCATCACCTGATAGGCACAAAGCAGCACGGCATTGTCGTATTCGGCAGGGAAGGGAACCTGCGCCGCGCCACCCGGGGCATAGACCTGCCACGGCTTGTTGCCCGCGGCCTGCACGTTGGCTGTGGGCTGGATGGTCGGGTCCGCCATGTCCAACATGCGCAATTTGCGCCCTAAAATGCTCTGCTCTGCAAGGTTCATGGGTTCACCGCCTGGTTGATGACTGGTAACTTGTTGTCGCGCGCGATCCAGCCCGCAAGAAACTCCTCGCACTGCGGCTTGTTGGCCACCACGGCATGGCGGAAGATAATAGCCTGGCGGATGCATTCGTACACCAGTTCGAGCGGATCGCAGCGGTTCATCATCAAAATCGTGTTTGGCCCGAACTTCTTATCCATGGGCAGCACGTTGGGCCAAAAGGTATTGATGGAGCGCTGCATGAGCAGCACCGCTTCGCCGGCGCGTCCGGTGCCTTCCATGTTGAGAGCCCAGTCCAGCAGCTTGATGCGCGGTAGCGGATACTGGATCTGGCCATATCCACACCAGTATTGCTCGCGCGCAATCACGTCTGCCTGCTCAAAGGTCAGGTTTTTGATGTCTACCGTGGGATGGTCGCGCTTGCAGATTCCGAATGCCGTCTCGCCGCCCGGGTCGCGCGGATTGTTGACGTAGCCACGGTCACGCAGCGTGAGATAAGGCGGACGCGCGCCCTCATTGCCAAAGGCATAGGTAATGGCCTGCAAATAAGCGTTATCGTCGGGATTAACCAAGGGGCTCACCGCCGATCATGGTCAAGTAGCAGTAAAGGTAATCGGGATTGAGGTTGCTGGCGCCTTCGTAGCCGGGGAAGACGGAGGTATAACTGCACTCCACCGTAATCTGGTCGTTGGGCGCAAACAGATATGGCGTCTGCAGGTAGCCGGGATTCCCGCCCGTGCCGAACACGGTAGGCGTGAACAGCGACTTCTGCATCAGCTGCAACTGCACCTTGCGGTGGTTGTGGTAAATCTGGATGCTGGGCTGCCCCGCCCATGGACTTAGTCCGCTATTGACGAGGTTGACGGTGAACGTCGCGAGAGGATCACCCCCAGCCGCCGCCGGCATAATAAGCCTCGGGGCATAGAGAAATCCCTCGCCTGGATTAATCAGGACGACACCATCTGGGTGCACGGTGCCATCGGCATTCACTGTAATCTGAACTTCTGCCAGTGCAAGTGGAAGATAGCGCGGTGGAGGGCCTCCGCCCTCAGTAAAAGTAATATAAACACCCGGCGTCATTCCCGCGCCCGGAGTGTCCACGGTAACCGACTGCACATACCCATAGGGAAATGTGGTGCTAAAGCTTAGATTCACCGCCGTGAGCAGGAAAGGCTTTTGCACATTGTTGGACAGCTGAGCATTGCCCCAGCTCGGAATTCCGGGGAAGTTGAAGGGAATGAATTTCGTAATCCAAAACTCGGGCAGCTCGTCCGCCGGAGGAATGAACATGTCCGAAGTCATCACGCCTTTTTGCGGAAGATAATCGAAGGATAACATTGACGATTGCTCCATTGAGTGATGGACAACTCGAAACCCCGGCGTGGGGCCACACATGGCCAGCTCGAGCGGGTAAGGCTATGGGCTGGCCTGCGCGGACAAACTTTAAGACTTCGGGGCTGCGGCTGCGGCACCAGCCGGGCCAACCGGGCCAACTGGACCCGCAGGACCGATGGGACCGACCGGACCAACTGCGCCAGCGGGGCCAGCAGGACCGACTGCGCCCGCAGGACCGGCCAGGCCTAACGATTTTCCAGACTGGGTGCCATAGGCAGCCAGTGCATCGAAGAGCTCAGCAACCGTCTTGTGTTCCAGGATGCTTTCGCCTTTGTTGATTTGCGCTTCGCGTGGCATATCTCTCTCCTTGTTGCGGATCTCGATTTTTGAGCTTCCATCGTCAATGGCCCAATCGCCAAATGACGCAATCCCGGTTACCCGACCTGCTTTTTCTGCACACCGTTGATGGTGATGTACACCAGATTATTGGCCACGTAGCTGACATCCTGCAAGGTGAATCTCACAATATTCTGCAGCGGCGCGGTGAACGGAATAAACAGGCGGTTGGGCTGGCCGGCGTTGGGGCCAAAGATGGTTGTGGAATGCGCGCCCTGGAAGAGCGCGTTCGCTCCCTGCGCCATCAGCGTGACGGAGGCCACCGTAATCGAGCAGAGGAACGCGCCATTGGAGACGGCCAGCAGATCGATGCCCACAAAATCATTGTTGATGATGGTGAACTCGGTAGTGACCGGAGCGCCCGGCACGCCCAGGTAGCCATTGCCCGCTGCCGGAGCGGTGCCGACGGGAAGCACGATTGGAGGCGCGGCATACCAATACTGCATCCCGTTTTTATCGGTAAACTTGTCCAGATTCATGACGTGCCACTCCTCGCTCTCGATGAAATCGCGGGCAAGGGAGCCGTTTTGCTCGCCCTGCCCGCGCACTGCACATGCCAGCGATTACGCCAGCTGACGGATGCGGTAGCCGTCCAGCCAGGCAGTCATGGTCAATCCGGTGCCGCCATCCGCAGCCGTAGCCGTGGTGTAGACGCCCGTATTGATCAGGATCATCTGGAACTGGTCGAGCGGAGTGATGAGCACGCCATCGTCTCCCAGGCGGAAATAGTTGTGCCGCATGGGCGCGCCATTGACGATCGAAGTCACCGGCGAGGGATAGGTGGACGTGATGGTGGCCAGCGAAGATGCCGCCGTGGCATAGGCAGCCGATCCACCCGGGTAGCCCTCAGGCGGTCCCTTGAAGAAATCGGCGTTAAAGAAGCGCCAGTTCAGCCACAGGTTGTTGATGATGTACTGCACGTCGGCATCGGCCGCCGAGTAGGTCCAGCCAAAGCGCACACCCTTGAGCAGGAACGAATCCTTGTTCGAGGTCTGCTGGCTGGCCATCATGTTGGTCTGGGCAAAAGTCACGCCGTTCTGGTTGGCCACATCGGCGAAAAATGTGTACTGGCCCGGAAATGCCGTATCCGGTCCAATGGTTTTGCGCGAGAAGTAGAAATCCTCGCCCTGGTAGGCCATGGTGCGGCGGTCGCCCTGTTGCAACTGCGCGACTACCAACTGCTCCACTTCGCTTCGATACATAGTCGTCACCCTCCCGGTGCGTCCTGCGGTACTGCTGGGGTTGGCGGAAGGCTAACGGGGTGGCCGTAGCCTTCCGAATCTCGTTAGGCTACGAATGCATCCTCATGCCGAATCGCAGGCTTCACCGGCATCGGCAGGGCGCTGTAGGAATCTTCCGGGTGGTAGGCATCGGCGATGTAGCCGCGCAGGCTGGCCGCGCCCCAATCGTCGTAGCTGATGTCGCCCAGGCCCTTGCCGGCAGACTGCCCACCGGTGATTGCCAAGGCTGCTACCTTGTGCACCAGGGAGATGTTCTCGTCATACCAGCGCTGGTAGATGGTGCCCACGCCGCCAGCCGCCACGCCGACGCCCAGCAGCGGCATCTTGGCAAACTTGGCAACCGCGTAGCCCACGCCCAGCGCCAGGCCGAAGTTGACCACATAACCGGTGGCGCCCTGGTTATTGGCCGCGCCCAGCAGCATGGCCGTACCCTTGCGGGTTACCGCGGCTCCAGCTACGGCGCCTGCGGCGATCTCGGCAATCTGCTTGAGGCCGAAGCCGCCCACGCCTACCGGATTGCGGCGATGCGCGGGATTCCGCTTGTGTCCCCTGTGCGCCTTGTTGCGATAGCGCGTAATAACCTTGACGGCCGGATTACGATGAGCCGCACGCATCCGCCGGGTGGCGGCCTTCTGTGCGGCAGTCCGCTTTTTTGCTTTGTTTGCCATACTCAGTAGAACCCCCAACGGAGCCGGATTGGAATGCTTGCCGCGCGCGGCCCGTTTGCGCGGCGAACTTTTGGACTTGCGTTTTTTTGCCGGATTGACGATCAGGAACTCGGCCATCGCAACGCTCTCCCTTAAAAAACAAAACCCCCGCAGAGTTACCGCGCCCATGTCGAGCGCCGCCTCTGCGGGGGCCTTTTTTTTGAACCTTACTCCGTAGTCCCGTGACGCTGGATGTTCCACGTGGAACATCCGAAAAGCTTGTGGGCCAAAAGAAACCCCCGCGCCATGGGTCCGCCTGGGTTAACAGGCATTGCATGGTACGGGGGCCTTTTTCCCTACTTACTACGTGTTTACTGCAATTGGATCACGGTACTACTTAACACTTATGATTATACCCGAACTCTGGACAGCTCCGCAACAACTTTTTTTGCATATTCCAGATTTTTTATGTCCTGCTCGTTCAGCGTCTCCTGCACCCGCCCAGTGCCACGGCAGGGAACGCAGCGCGGCGCCTTGGCGGTCCACTCCCACAGCGCGACGTGGCCCTTGGCTCGGGCTTCCTCGCGCCCGGCATTGTCGCGCCCGGTGCTGATCAGTTTGGTTCCTCCGCAGAGGGCGCAGATTTGGTATTGCGTGCACTGGCATACCGGGCAGGGCTCACTCTGGGTCACAATGCGCTTGGTGCCCTTGCAGGCGCAGCTCTGGGGATGCGGATCGGGGAATTGCGCAGTGCAGACCCTTTGCGCATGCACGATGATGCCGCGGCCTACGCAGCCAAAGGCCTGGCAGCGCAGCTTACCCTCGTCATTGCATTCCGGGCAGCGCGCCTGGCAATGCGGGCAGGGCTGCTCCGTGTTGCGCGTGGGAATATCGCCCATGGCAGGTTGCCAGCGATAGCGGCCCTCGGAGCTAGGCCGGACTAACTCGCCATCCGGCGATACCCACGGCAACGTGGGCGGCTGAGTGGCCAGTTTATCGAATGGACCAGCAACGGACGCATCCCCGACGCGTAAATCATCGTCGCCTGCATCCACCCGTAGGGCCATGCAATCGCGAGTGCGGAGGCTATGGAATGTTAACCCCAATAGAGCCAACACGCCTATGCCTACGGCTACGATGACGATCCCTAGGCCTATCCACTGTTGGTCGATAGTGCTCAATTTCTGCTCCCGTCTCCGCGCACTGCGGCTTGCACGCCTGCGATATGCTGCCAGGCCTCATCGGTTTCCGCCCACCAACGTACCGCATTGCGGACGGTGGCTACATCGGAGAGGTGCGCCAGCCCGCCAATGATCGAGCCAAGGATGGCGGCGCACTCACGGTCGGTCATATCGGTGCGGCTGGCTTCGGTGCTCAGTGGCTTTTTCATTGTCCCTCGCGTAGATGGCGCTTCAGTTCGTCTACCAGCTCCTGCATGGCAATCAGAGTGGCGTGGCCAGCGGGAAGCACGTGCCGCGCCAGGTTGAGCCACTGTTCGCTCGCCATGAGCAGCGCAGGCAGCGCCACCGATTGCGCCGCGCGCTCGATGTGGTCTCCCAGGTGGATGGTGCAGCCGCCGATTGTAAGGTTTGCCATCAGTTCCTCTCGGATTGACGATTCCCGGATTGAGTCATCGACGATTTCACTTCGTCAATCGTACTTCTTTCACTCGTCAATCTCAGTTGTTAATCCCATTCCAGAGGGTGCGGTAATCGCCGCCCACCAGGTGCATCTGTTTGTGCTCTGGATCATACACCAAAGTCGGCCGCTTGCCATTTTCTTCCCCGAGCTGGTGGTAATACTCCACCGGGCGGAAGTCCTCGACCGCCTTGCGCTCGAAGTATCCGATCTCCTCCACTTCGCCAATCGGGACGATGCCAGACTTAGGAAAGCGCTTCCCGTTGGCCGGGTCCAGTCCGGCGCGGCGTAGATCGGCGGCCGTGATCTCCGACGGGTTCCAGCGCGCCGGCGAGGGGATACCGTTGAGATCCTGATTGCCTCCGTGGAAGTAGTATTGCCGTCCGCTGGGGTGCGAGAGCAGCTTGGGCCGCTGTGTGCCACGAAAGCAAATCATCCCGCCCTTGAGCGCAGGATTGCGTACTTTGAGATAGCTGAGCGTTGCCAGCTTGGCGACCGGGAGCTTGCCGCCTTTGGCGTTGCGCGCCGCCGGGTGGGCGGTAGTCTTGCGCGTCAGCTTGCTGGCTGGCTTGCCGATGAATTTTTTGTACAACCGCTTGGCGGTTTGGATGGTAGCGCCGCCAGGATTGCGTTGCTTGGTTAATAGCCGCAGATGCGCCTTTACTTGGGCCGCCTCTTTGCCGGTGATTCCTTCATAGGCAATCAACCGCTCGATAGCCTGTGCCTGGCTGTCGCCTTTGTGGCGCAGTTTCCTGTACATTTTTTGGTAGTGCACCATGCGCGCCGGGGCCACATGATTACGCTTGGACTTTTTTGCGGCCTTGCGCTTCACCATCTTTTTAGTCGCAGGCTTAGAGGCGGCTCGGGCAATCGCTTTCCTTACTGCTTTTGGCCCGTTCACCACTTGATAACCGGCCTTGCGTAGAAATTCGACGATATCAGTCATCGCATCCTCTTTCCGCCCAGCATCAGCGCCGCCAGCACTCCCAACCCGATGGCGCCCAACAGCAGCGTGTGATTTTCACTGCCAAAGAGCACCGCATGTTTCTCCGCATCGGCATTGGCTGCGGCCTGCCCACGGCGTACTTCGGGCTCGACAATGGCGCGGGCCTGCGTATAGCTCGTATGGCCACCACTGGCGCGGATGTAATCGCGGGCGCGAGCGTCGACGAGGGCCTCATAGGTGCTGGGACTGGCCTTGCCTTGCAGATCGAATTGGAAGAATTCCAAAAGACTGCTCATGCAACTCTCCACCCGGGAAACCGCATCATTGTACTCTGAAGGGAATGCGCCATGTCAAAATACCTTGTTGCCCTCTTCGCCCTACTCGCCGGATTGCTGGTGATTGCAACCTACGGTACCCAGCTTGATCTTTTGCATCAGCACCCGCGCCCCGTCTACCGCATGGTGGATGAGGGCATCAGCCTTGGCCCCGTCGGCTACCATACCCAGAGTTGGCGGTGCGTCGAGCACTGCGACAATCAGTGATCTTGGCTTATCGGTCATGGATTCCGCACTTTGTACAGACGTTAGCACGGACGAACTTTCCCAACTTCCATAAATGCTTAAAGCCGTCGAATTCGTCCCTCATGCGGCTAATCCATTTCCAGTGATGTACACACTCGATCATGAGGCCCTCGTAGGAAGTTGCAGTTTTGCCTTGACTGCCGGGTGCGCCACTGCCGTAGATGGCGTGTTAGCGCCATGGTGCTGGCGATAATACCAGTAGGCTGCTCCTAAGCCCAATCCGGCGACTCCGGCAATCACCAGGTTGCGCGGGGTAAACATCTGCCCGGCCAGCTTGCGCGTGCGGCGAGCACTGCGTTTTACCGTGCGTCGCGCCATCTTGATGGCATCATTGAGCAGATATCCGCCCACCAGACCCAGGACGCCAACCAAAAGCAGGGTTTTGCGGTCAGTCCCAAGGCTACGGGCGGCCGCATCGAGCGACCATGGGGTGTATGCCACGGGCAGCGTTCCACGTGGAACACTTGGGGCAAGATGCGGCAATGTTCCACGTGGAACATTCGCTACCGGTTGCGCCATCATCGCCTCCGTTTCTTGAGCGCCGCCAGCACCAGGATAAACGCCGGAAGGGCGAATTTCATCTTCACCCCGCCGCCGAAGTCATAGTCCAGAAACTTGCCTAGCGGATCGTCGGCAGCTTCCGGGCTAGGCGAGGACGGGACTTCAGGCTTAGACTGTGTGGCAAACGGATCATGGGCTGCCGGACTCGTCTTTGCCTTCACCCGGCTGGCAGCCTGCTGGCTGAGCAGCGATGGTTTCGGGTTGGGAGCCGGGCCTACGGTATTGCCGCTCGCTCCCACCAGGTAAGGCTGCCCTGCCGAGTTGTAGAGTACCTGCATGGACATTGCCGCACACTTACTCCCAGCGCCGGTCAAAGCGCCGATCTTCGCCGAAGTTGCGGCGCTGGCCTTGCCACGGCTGGCGGCGCTCGCCTTCGCGCCATCGCCGTCCATCCCACCACTCGCCCATGCTGCCATCGGCGGGCGGGTTGGCATCGGTCGGAGTATTGAGCGCCATCGGCGCTACCGGGGGATTGCCGTAGATGTTCGTCGGCCCAATCGGCAGATCGATATAGGAACGGTTGATCGGCACCGGAGCGGGATGCGGACGCCGCTCTTCCCATGCCCGAATGCCACGGTCAAAGAGTCCGCCCCAGTCGATATGACGTCGCGGAGGAATGGGCCACGGATGCCCGTATCCCGGATATCCCGGATGCGGACGCTCCCACTCATAGCGCGGCCGGCGGGCATCAAAGCCTCGTCCATAGAAGCGTTCGCCGGGATGGAAGGCTCCCATGCCGCCACCATCTTCCGATTCCTCTCCGCCGCCGCCTTTGCCGCCGCCACCGCCGGGCTGGCCTCCGCCGCCCTGCGCCGCCAGCTGCTGCTCCAGCTGCTGGATTTCCTGCTCGAGCTGCTGCAGAGTCAACCCGCC
>Ga0181520_10012572_pt1 | contig 10849 bp, 5 predicted proteins | sample PEATcosm2014_Bin_29_FD_132451 | JGI IMG/M metagenome (GOLD analysis project Ga0181520, IMG submission 132451) | Peatland microbial communities from MTU Mesocosm Facility, Houghton, MI, USA - PEATcosm2014_Bin02_30_metaG | ecosystem: Environmental > Terrestrial > Soil > Wetlands > Peat | place...
GATTTCGAGATAGAAGCCGTCCGGCTTTTCGAGGAGTTTGAGGCGGGGATCGAAGTCGGCTTTGACGAGCGGGCTGGTCTCGTGTTTGGAAGGCTTGGCGCCGCCGAGGAACACATTGCCGGCCATATACACGGGCAATTGGGCGGTGTCATAAGGGCTGACATCGCCCCGCAGGACGAACAGGTTGTTGTAGTAATGAACGTCCCCGCACGGGTTGTTGTGAAGCCCGGCAAGTTCCGTCGAGTGCGCTTTGTGGAGCGGCGTCATGCGGGCGTCGAAGGGGATGACATGCATGTCCCCGGCGATCAGGTTGTGCGCATAAGCGCCGCCCTGGGAGACGATGAGTTGCGCCTGGCGGGAGAGAAAGAGGTTGTTGTCCACCAGGAAGGGGCCGTGGTCCACTTCGAGGAATAAATCCTGGTCCTGGTTGTCGTGCAGCAGGTTTCCGGTGACGTGGGCGCCCTGGGCCATCCAGTCCAGCCAGATGCCCCGGATAGTCCGGTAGATGTGGTTCCCGCTGATCTCGACGTCGATGGCGCCGTGGAATTTGATGCCGGCCATTTCGGCTCCTGAAAACAGGCGATGCACGTGGATGTCGTGGATGTCATTGCCGGTGACGGTGCTGAAGGAGCAACCCAGGCTGCCCACAACCCCGGTCTGCTCGCAATGGGAGATTTCATTGTTGCGGACTGTATGGCGGCCGATGGTTTCTTTGTTCCAACCGTTCCTGAGCGCGCGGTTGATTGTCCCCACGTAGCCCTCGGCGGACTCCGCCCGGTTGTCCCATTCGTCGCCGTATTTGCCGAGCGCGACGCCGGAGCATTTCGAGTAGCTGATGGCGTTGTTCTCGATAATCCAGCCCTTGCTCCAATGGGTGCCGATCAACCCCATCTGCTCGGCTGTCGGCGGCGCCCAGGGGGTGGCCGCGTGACAGAGCGTGAACCCGCGCACGGTGATGTAGTTGACGCCCGGCTTGTCCGGGTAGAAGACCGTTTGGCGCACGTTGATCTCCACCTCCTGGGCATTGGGATCGCCCCCCTTGACCTGCGCCCAAATCGTGGTGGTGTCGCTGTCCGTCCGGCCAAACCAGAGCGCGGGGTCACCCGCGGGTTTCAGGACGTCGTCGAGCTTGGGCGCCTCGATGAGCCAGTCGCCCTTCACATAGACGGCCCCCGTGTGATGCTCCCGCCCATTGGGGCTGAACCAGTCGCCGTGAATCACATCGCCGTAAGGGTTGAACTTCCCGAAAAAGGTGTTCTGGAGTGTTACCTTCCAGGTGTCCTCCTGGACCTTCACCCAGCCCTTGATTACCTCCGACCCGGTGATAGCGACTTTCTCGCCGGGAGCGGCCTGGTACACGATGCGCCTGGCGTCCGATTCGCCGCCACGGGGCGGGTTGACGCGCTCGCGGTAAACCCCTTCATGCACCGTGATCACATCGCCGGGCCGGGCCAGAACAGCGGCCGCGGAGATCGTCTTGAGCATCCTGGATTTTGAGCCGTCGTTGCCATCGTTCCCCTGGGCCGAGACGTGGTATTCCTGGTCCGCCGACGCCGTGTAAGCCGCAGCCATGGCCAAGGCAGCCATCCAAACCGGTTTGAAAATGTCCTTCGTCTTCATGTGTGGCGCAGAGCGTAAGCACACCGCTTCCCTCTGCCAAGGAGCAAACCGATCCTTTATCGATCGTCCTTCGCACTTCCCCCTTCCCCCTTTCTCCCGGTCTTGCTACCGTCTGCCGCGCATTGAATGGCGTCATGTCAAACCACCCTCCGCGCGTCCGTGTCTGGAAATGGATATGTTTTGGTCTGGGCCTGTTGGCGGCTCTCCCCTTGAGCGGCCAGACCCCGCTCACGAACTTGTGGACCATCAACATCGGCAACCGGAGTGATTCTTCGCCGGCCCTGGGCAACGACGGCACGCTCTATTTCGGCGTGCGCGACGGTAGGCTGTGGGCCGTCGATACCAATGGAACCGTCAGGTGGGTGTTCCGCACCGATCGTGAAATCAAGTCTTCCCCCGCCGTCGGGATGGACGGCACTGTTTATTTCGGCTCACGCGACCGCTGCTTTTATGCCGTGCGCGCCGACGGCAAACTCAACTGGAAGTTCAAAACCGGGGCTTGGGTCGATTCGTCCCCCGCGCTGGCCCATGACGGAACGGTTTGCTTCGGAGGCTGGGACAAGAATTTCTACGCCTTGAACGCCAACGGCTCCCTCCGATGGCAGTTCCCCACGGGCGGGCAGATCGTTTCCTCCCCCGCCATTGGCCTGGACGGCACAGTCTATTTCGGGTCTCACGACCGGAAGCTTTACGCCCTCGGCTCCGACGGAAAGAAGAAATGGGAATTCGCCACGGGCGGTCCGATTCTTTCCTCTCCCGCCCTCGACCGGGACCAGTGCCTTTATTTCACATCGGTCGACGGCTGCCTCTACGCGTTGAACCCGGACGGCTCCCTGCGCTGGCGCCTGCGCACCGGCGGCATTACGGAATCCTCGCCGGTCGTCGCGCAGGAAGGCACAATCTATCTGGGCGTAAACCACGAATTATGGGCCGTCAATCCGGACGGCACACAAAAATGGCCGCGTTGGAACGAAGAGCCGATTGATGCCACACCTGTAGCCTTGGCCAATCACACGGTCAGCTTTCTATCCCGGCGCGGCCTCTTGCTCACGCTGGACGAGAAGCGCGAGCCGGTGTGCAAATACTATTGCTATGGGGCGGGCTACGCCTGCCAGGCCGTTGGCCCCACGGGCCTCTCTTATGTCGCCGAGCGCGTCTTCCTGTTCTCCGCCCTCGATTCCGCTCTGCCCCTGGCCGCCAGCCCCTGGCCCAAATTCCGGGGTAACCCTCGCAACACCGGCAACCTCGCCGACCAGGGCCAGTGACAAGGTCCCGGCCAGGCCACTTTGGGGTGCGGTCGCGAGCGGAGCACCCCGCCGCTTTGGCCCCGCCACTGAAGGACTCGTGCCGGCGCCAAAGCCAAACGTGTGGGCGTTCGTAGTGTCATCCGATGGGATGAGCTCCGCGGACAGCCCGGACAAGGAAGCTGGAGCTCAGTGCGCTGGCGTGCTCGACTTATACACAAAGCTCACGCTGTTTGTCAGGGAGTCGTTCCCTGCGGCATCTTCGGCGAATGCCTGCACGAGATTCGTGCCTGGACTGAGCGTCACCTCCGCCGCCCAACTCGTCCACTGATTCGTCGTCGTTGCCGGGTTCCAGCCCGCCCCGTTCAGTTGAAAATAGACTCGCGTTACCCCGACGTTATCGCTCGCCTTGCCGGTAACTGTGAATGCTGCGCTGGTCAACGTCTGGTGAACTTTGGGAGAGAGAATGACGGCGACCGGACGGGTCACATCCACAAAATTGGCCGTCAACGTCAGATTCGGGGCCATTACGAACGACAGTGTCGGGTTGTTGGTCAAGAGGCTGCCGGACCATTTGAGAAAGCCAAAGCCCTTGCCCGCTTTGGCGGTCATGCTGTATCGGGTGCCGATGTCGAGCGATTTCCCGTTGTAGTCCGGGGTCACTGTGCCAAAGCCAGGCGGGGTGACTTTCACCGTCAGCGGCGCGGTCAAGACATAGCCAATCGTCACTGTGTTGGTGAGCGAGGGGTTGCCGCTGCTGTTCAGGGCGTACGCGCTGATGGTATTCGAGCCAGGTTTGATCAGAGTGACGCTGGCAGTCCAGTTGGTCCAGGAGTTGGTGGTGGAAGCCAGGTTCCAACCTGAATTGTTCAGTTGATACCACACGCTTGAGACCTGCACGTTGTCCTTGGCCGTGCCGCTCAACCAAAACACCGCGTTGCTCCAACTCTCCCCGGTCTTAATGGGGTTCGTGATTTTCAACGTCGGCTTGTTTGTGTTAGGCGGCACGACGACCTCCAACGTAAGCGGCTGTGTCGCCACGGCAGACCTTGCGTCGGTCGCCCGCACGGTGAACTCGAAGAGACCGTTGGTCGTCGGTTTGCCGGAAATCAGGCCGCCCTCCGCAAGCGTCAATCCCAGAGGCAAAACGCCGGAACTGTTCGTCCAACTGTATGGTGGCAGCCCGCCGCTGGCACTTAGCACCTGGTTATAGGCCGCGAGGCTTGTCCCGTCGGGCAGCGAGGCTGTGGTCACCTCGAGCGGAACGATGGTTGAATCGTACAGCTCCGAGCTGGCGACAGCGGGGCTGCCATCGCCGGGGCCACAGCCCCCTGCCATGAGCACCTCGCCATTGGTCAACAGCGTCGCCGTTTGCCACTCTCGGGCCGTGTTCAAATAACCGGTTGCTGTCCACACACCGGCGGCTGGATCATAGGTCTCCGCGCTGGAATGAACGTCGCCATCATCCTCCTCGCCCCCCGCCATGAGCACTGTCCCATTAGACAGCAACGTCACGGTGTGACCATGTCGTGACCCCGTGGTGAGCGAGCCGGTCGTTGTCCAAATCCCGGTGGCCGGGTCGTAGAGTTCCGCGCTGTTGGTATTGACATCATTGCCGTCGCTGCCGGTGATGCCGAGCATGCCCCCGACCAGCAGCACTTTGCCATTGGATAACAAAGTTGCGGCGGCCTGCGAACGGGCGGTGTTCGGAGCGCCGGTCGGTGTCCACTTCCCGGTGGCCGGATCGTAGAGCTCAGCGCCGGGGATAGGGGTACCTGAGTGGTGGCCGGATCCGCCTCCGGCGATCAGCACTTTTCCACTGGGCAACAAAGTCGCCCAGTGACCAAAACGAGCGGTAGTCATCGGACCGGTCGTTGTCCAAGCCCCGGTGGTTGGGTCGTACAGCTCCGCGCTGGCAAGACCACTGGTTCCATTGAGGCTCCCCCCCGCAACCAGGACCCTCCCATCGGGCAACAAAGTCGCCGAATGAGCGCCGCGAGCGGTGTGCATCGAGTTGGTCAGGCTCCACTTCCCGGTGCCTGGATCGTAGAGCTCAACACTGGAGAGAAACGCGGCGCCGCCCCATCCCCCCGCGACCAGCACTTTTCCATTGGGCAACAAGGTCGCGGTGTGATACGCGCGTGCGCTGGTCAGCGAGCCGCTCGCGGTCCATGTGCCGCCGTCCGGGTCGAACAGTTCCGCGCTGGAAAGGTACACGCCGCCCGTGTCGGCATTGGTGACGCCCCCCGCAACCAGCACCATGCCATTAAGCAGCAGAGTAGCCGTGTGGTTCTCCCGATTCGTGGTCATCGAGCCGCTGAAGGTGAAAGACTGCCCCCCAGCCCGCTGAATGAGAGAGGAATTGAGCACCAGCGCCATCAAACATACGAGTGCGGGTTGAATGATCTGGTGAAGGACTGTGTTGTTCTTGGTTCTCATGGTTCTCATAGTCAAATTCCGGGGTAGGCTTCACTGAATGAATTCGCGGTGGCAGGCTCTTATATTCAATTCTCTCCTTGGTAATGTACATTCCAGGTCTGTTCCGGCGCTTGGCGCAGCTTCGTGGCGCGGCTCCCCTTTCCTGACCGCGCCACGCTCTCGCACAAACCCAATTTCTCGATCCCCAATGCCATTTTCATAAACCGATAGCCACCAACAGACACCACAAAACAGCAGACTCTGAAGCCCCATTGGTGATTTCTGTTCGGTAATCTTCGGACTTCACCACGAATCAAAGAAACTGTCGAGAGAAAATGTCTGAGCGGCGGTCAGAACCTGTTGCCGCATCGAGGACGGGAAATGTTATCCAATAATCCATAAACCCCAGCCGGATGAAAAGACAACATGGGGTGGTCAGGCTGGGAAAAACTCGGCAACCTCACCCCCATGATACTCGTGCTGTAGGGCTGCGACGCGGTGGCCCGAAAGCTCCGAGCGCAATATCCGAGGGACACGTCGAGTCGTCCCCGATCGCTGCGCGTGGACCGGCTCTTGTGTGGACGGGGCATTCCCAAGGACTGCACCGCCGGCCGATTTGTTGCGCTATTTCATTATCGGGCTGCCGCCGTCTTCGCCTCTGCCAGCGGCAACTGATAACCGGCGGCTTCCTGGGAATTACGGACGTAGAGTCGATCACCGACGACCACCGGATGGTTCCAGGTCTTACCCTCCAGCGCCTTGAATGAAGCCACTTCTGTGTGCTCATTCGGGTCAGCCCGGAGGAGCACGACCTGTCCCTTTTCAGCGGCGATCAGCAGCAGGCCGGAATTCTCCAGCAACAGCACCTGGCCTTTGCCGTAGCGTCCGCCTTTCCATTTTCGCTCACCCGTCTTAAGGTCGATGCAAGTGAAGATTTCGCCGTCCACTCCATAGGCGTAGCCTTCATGGCTGACAATGTCTGTGAAGTCCGGCTTCAGGTTCCGCGACGTCCACAGTTCTTGTGCCGTGAGTTGTCCGTTGGCCTTGGCAATATGAATAGCGCGCGTGCCGATGTTCATTCCGGTGGGTAACAGGATTGTGTCGTTCCCAATGAGGCGCGGCTGCAGCGCCCGGTAGGGCGCGAACTTCCAGTCGTAGCTCAGGCGTGGTTTCCCGTTGGCTGGGTCGAGAAGGACCAAACCTTCATTAGACAGCATGAGCACCAGTTCCTCGCCGAGGATTGTATTCAATTGAGGCGAACTGTAGGAATCGTTGCCCGCGGCGGCAGACCAGCGGAGCGCGCCGGACGCGGCGTCGAACGCGAGCACCCCTTTGCCATCAGCGCCTCCGGCATACACAATTGCGACGGCGCCGGTGACGAGCGGCGACGCTGCAAATCCCCACATCGGAACTTTGCGCCCCGCGACTGCGGTCAGGTCCTGTTTCCACACGATTTCGCCGGTTATTGGATTGAGCCGCAGGAACATTCCCGTGGCGCCGGTGACGAATAACCCGCCGTTCGCGAGCGAGGGGGTCGCCCGAGGGCCAGGTCCACCCATCGGATCGTCAAAGCGACCTTCGAGCGGCTGGTTCCAGACCTCGTGACCTGTTTCCCCGTCATAACAAACCACGGTTTCCTTGGGTCCGCGCTGTTCCTGCGTGAAGAGCAGTTTCCCCGCGACCGCGAAGGACGACCACGCCGGACCGACCTGGATTTTCCATAGTTGCCGGGGCGGAAGGGCGGTCCAGTTGGTCGAGATTTGCGGACCGCGCGAGCACGAGGCGCGGTCAGCGCCGCGAAACCCAGGCCATTCCGGATTCGCAAGGGCCAAGCCGAGCTTGCCAGAATCCGGGAGTTCCGGTTTGGCGGCGTCTTTCTGGTTCCGAGCGGAGAGCATCAACTCTTCCGGCGTTTGCGACCAGCGCCAACGGGTGCCGAGGGTGTAACTCCCGGTCATGCCTTCATTGCGGAGCAGAGCTGAAAAGCCAAACCCCGCAAACGCGAGAAGCAAAGCCAGGCCGGTCCTCGTTGCCGGGCGGCGCTCGCTGAGCAACGTCGCACCCAAGGCAAAAAAAACCATCCCCATTGGGAGCGTCAGGTAAGTCGTCCCCGGCCCACGCATGGTCGGATCAACCAGCCTCAAGGTGATCATGAAGGAGCCGATCACTCCCAGGGTGCCGAACAGGCGTTCTTTCCATGTCGCGCGGCTCGCGGCCAACCACCAAATCACCAATAGCAGGCAACAGATCATCGGCCCAAACACAGCGATCATCCAGTAACTCGACAGACCACCCTCGAGGTATGCCGGTCCGAATCGCGTCAGGAACATAAGCGCGACCAGAAGCAACGCAGGCCAGGTGCGCAACGGGCGAGGTTTCGCGGAGTTGGCTGAACTGTCTGGTGGACCGGCGCTGGGGCCGGTGCCGTCTGTCTTATCGCTCATGCTGGATACCTCTTGGTTAATGGGTTGGTTACGGGCAACCCGCGAAGAAGCTACCACAGGCGACCCCTACGCTCAAGCTACGGGACCGTCGCAACTCCCGATTTGGCAATTCAAAGACAACCGGGTCCTGGACGGCGTCGAGGAGGCCCTCAAGATGCTCAATGCCTCAAGCCGGCTGGATGACCTGGGCCGGATGCTCTTTTTCCTCTCGAACCGAGGATTCCTCGGCGGCAAACGCCCCTTGGCACCAGCGCGCCGGGCATTACTTATGCACCACATCCCATTCACACCCCCATGAATGGGGGTGTTAATCGGCAACTGGAGGGTCATAATGCGAATTGCTGCGAGGCTGTTCGGGAAACTCGACAGAATATATGGGGTCAGCCATATATCCATACATGGGGTTGACCCCTGCTCCCCTGCTATGCCATGGTTTACGAAGTTGACGAAGGCAGATACACGTGGCAACATGCAACGGTATGGCAGCACAGGTCATTGAGCCGACGACCGAGCGCCTGACGGACGCCGACGCCGAGAAGCAAATTGTGTCCGGCATCCGCGGCGTTTTGCGGAAGCTCGCCTCAATGGGCGTCCTCGCCGGTGCGGCACGGCCTGCGAATCTGGCCCGATTGACCGATAAGGCGTTCAGGCAGGAATTTCCAGCCGCAGAGCCTGACAACCGCTTGGCCAGCGCAATCGCGCGCGGAATCCCCGCTCGCCGAAAACTCATGGAAGCCGAGGGCGGAAGCCTCTCGGCCCAACAAGCGGCGCAAGAATTGGGGATATCGAAGGCGGCGATATTGAAGCGTTACAAGAAGGGCCAAGTCATCGCCTGGCGCGAGGAACGGCAACACGCAGTCCGCTTCCCGATTTGGCAATTCAAAGACCACCGGGTCCTGGACGGCGTCGAGGAGGTCCTCAGGATGCTCAATGCCTCAAGCCGGTTGGATGACCTGGGCCGGATGCTCTTCTTCCTCTCGAACCGAGGATTCCTCGGCGGCAAACGCCCCTTGGATTGCCTCCGAGAGGGCCGGTTGGAACGGGTCCTGCTGGCTGCCCAAGGCTATGGCGGGTAGCCCAAACCCGCGCCCCCTTCGGTTCCCCCCAGCGGACCTGGCGACCCGCGCGTTGCCGGGAACACGGCAGATTTCGCGGGCGTGGTACCGCGTACACCCCAAGACTTACACCGCTATTCACTTCAGCTTGACCCCGACGCACCGCTATTCACACCCCGATTGCCCCCACCCTATCCTCTACGTCGCAATGGACCCGGAAACCTCCCTCTGGGAACGCTTCGGCGATAGCGTCTTTGACAACGGATACACCTTGCCCCAGACACTGTGGGACGACGCGATGATCTCGACAATCGACGTCCCCAGTCTGCACCTGTGCGACCTCTCAGGAACAAAGACGCGCAGCGCCATCACGGTCGACCTCACGGCGTTAATGAACGAGGATCTCACGGTTCCCCAACAGTGGGGGCTCGAGATCCAGAAACACCCAGCGCTGGCGCCAGCCATCAAGTTCAAAAGCAGATTCACAGGGACCGCTTGTTTGGCGGTGTTCGATCGGGGAGGCATCCGAGCACAACTCAAAGAAACGCCGTTGAGCCCCCTGAGCCAGTTTAATCCGGCCTTGGACTGGCTCACCAAAAACGATGTCACGCTGTTTTAGGCCTGTCGGAGAGGCCACATTCGATTCAACGCTGCCCTCGCACCAAATACGAGGCTGTTCGGGAAACTCGACAGAAGGCCCTTTCACGCGCTAAAGTCGGCGGCCTGAGAAACAACATGAGAAGGAACTGTGTGCGAAACTGGGTCCTGGCCCTGGCGACAGGGGCGATTGCCATCAACTCGACGGCGGCCGAGCAGGTGCTTCTGGACTTCACGGGCAATTTTGATTTCGGCGGGGTCGCGGCAACCGACGCGACGGCAGCCCGATCTGAGAACGGGCCGGCGTTGAGAGTTCGCACTGGATGCAAGGCGCCGTGGCCCGGCGTCACTTTGCGCGCGCCGCGCGGGTCGTGGGACCTTTCGCAATTCGGGCAGGTCACCATGAGGGTGCGCAACGCCGGCGCCGACAAGGTCACGGTCTCTTGCCGGGTCGATAATGAGGGCGCGGACGGCACGGACCATTGCGTGACCGCCTCCACAGCGGTCAACCCCGGAGCGACAGAAACCTTGAAAGTCCCCTTGAAGCAAACCGGCGATGACCAACTCGGCGGCAAGCTCTTCGGGATGCGGGGTTACCCGGTGAGGCAGGGCGGACCGGGAAGCGTGGATGCCCGGCACATCACTCAACTGCTGGTCTTCGTCAGCAAACCGACCGTTGAACACGTCTTCGAGATCGAGGACGTTCGCGCCTCAGGCCAATATACCCCGCCAACGGCCTGGGTGACGGATGCCGAGCCGTTCTTCCCCTTCATCGACGCTTTCGGCCAGTACCGGCACAAGGACTGGCCGGGCAAGGTCAAATCCCAGGCCGACCTGGCGGCCCGCCGGGAGCAGGAGGCGGCCGAACTCGCCGCGCACCCCGTCCCGAAGGATTGGGACCGCTACGGCGGTTGGGCCGCCGGACCGCAACTCGAAGCAAGCGGTTTCTTCCGCACCGCGAAGGTCAATGGCAAGTGGTGGCTGGTGGACCCGGACGGACGGGTCTTTTTCTCGCACGGCATCGATTGTGTCCGGGCGCTGGACGCCACGCCCGTCGAGGAGCGCGAAGGCTGGTTTGAAGATTTCCCCGGAAAGCAGCCGGAGTTTGCGGCGTTCTTCTCCCGCGGCTACGCGCTCAAAGGCCATTACGCCGGGCGTTCGCCCCAATGCTTCTCCTTCGCCGGCGCCAACCTCGCCCGCAAATACGGCCCGGACTGGCAGAAGACCGTTCGCGGACTCATTCACAAACGGCTCCGGAGCTGGGGCATGAACACTATCGCGAACTGGTCCGATGAAACCACCTGCCTCATGCGCCAGACCCCTTACACCGACGCCATCGGCAGCGGCCGCACCCGGCTCATCGAGGGCAGTGAAGGTTATTGGGGCAAGTTTCCCGACGTGTTCGATCCCAGCTTCCCCGATTCCCTCCGCCTCAGCATGGAGGCAAAGAAGGCCAAGAGCGCCGGGGACC
>Ga0181520_10012573_pt1 | contig 10849 bp, 8 predicted proteins | sample PEATcosm2014_Bin_29_FD_132451 | JGI IMG/M metagenome (GOLD analysis project Ga0181520, IMG submission 132451) | Peatland microbial communities from MTU Mesocosm Facility, Houghton, MI, USA - PEATcosm2014_Bin02_30_metaG | ecosystem: Environmental > Terrestrial > Soil > Wetlands > Peat | place...
ATGCAGGCGGCCGGCGGTGTCGACGATGAGCGTGTCGCAGCCCATGATGACGGCTTCGCGGCGCGCTTCTTTGGCGAGACGCTCGACAAGAGCCGAACCGGGAGCTTCGCCCTTCAGATCTCCTTCGTAGATGCGCGCTTCAATCGACTTGGCCACGACCTTGAGTTGCTCGCGCGCGGCGGGCCGGTAGACATCGACCGAAACCAGCATGGGACGGTGCCCTCCCTTCTTGAGCCAGGCTGCCAGCTTGCCGCTGGTGGTGGTTTTGCCGGAGCCCTGAAGTCCTGCCATCAGAATCACCGTGGGCGGCTGCGACGAGAACTTGAAGCGCGCCGTGTCTTTGCCGAGCAGTGTGATGAGCTCGTCGCGAACGATCTTGATGACCTGCTCGGAGGGCGAGAGCGCGGTGAGGACTTCGGTTCCGACGGCCTTGACGCGAATCTGCTCGATGAGGTCCTGTGCGACCTTCAGGTTGACGTCGGCTTCAAGCAGGGCACCGCGAATCTCGCGCAGAGCTTCGGCGATGTTCTCTTCGGTGAGCGTTCCCTGGCCGCGGAGTGTCTTGAAGGCGCGCTGGAGCTTGTCTGTAAGATTTTCAAACATAGGTCAACTCCCAGTTTAACGGAGTCGCGCAGACTGGGTACGAAGACCGGCCCGCGAGCTCAGTCCGTGAGAAAGCGAACGATGTGGCCCCAGTAGGAGATGTGTGGCTTGTGGAAGGGTTCGCTGTGGCCGAGGTTTGGAACGACTACAAGCTTGCTCGTGGGCAGGAGCGCGGCGAGGTCCCGCGACATCTGGACAGGGAACAATCTGTCTCTTTCGCCGTGGACAAGGAGTACGGGCGCGGTGCAGCTGGCAAGCGTTTCGTCTGTAGTCCAGACGGGAGGAACGAGTGGCAGGAGAAAAGCGGGAAGGCCGCAGGAGCGCGCGCCTGCGCGAAACGAGGTGCAGGAAGCGCAGAGGATGAGGCGGTGCGCAGAGATGCGGTGGATGACAGCGGCGGCGATGCCGGTGCCCATGGAGAAGCCGAGGATCGAGACTGGCATCGGAGCGACAAGGCGCTGAAGCGATTCGAAGGCGGCAACGGTGTCGTCTTCCCATTGCGTCCAGTTGGCGATGCCGGGGCTGCGGCCGTAGCCGGAGTAATCGAAGATCACCGAGGCCGTGCCGTGCTGCGCGAGGAGGCACTGCACGGGGAACCATTGGTCGACGACTTCGCCAATGCCGTGGCAAAGAAGGACTGATGAGTTGGGCGGCGCGTCATCGGGCTGAACGAAGACCGCGTCGAGAAGGTTTCCGCCGCTCTGGAAGGGCTGGTGCGAGGCGACGATGCCGGCAGCGCCGCCGCTATGTCCTTTGCCGACGCGGCCCAGCACGCGTTCGCGGAGGGCGAACACGCGGCTGATGGCGCTCATGGCAAAGCTGAAGATCTCGCGATGTGGAGGCATGGTTACTCGGAGGGGAGGCCAGTTTGTTTGTGCACTTGTGAGGCGGTGCGGATTGTGCTTGAGCGCATGGGTTCGGTGCAGTTCCTCTATGCCGAATGGTAAACGAATCGGTCAGGCAGTGCGGGCAAGAGTGAGGGCGGTGATGTCGTCGTCCTGGCCGAACAGCTCTGCTGCTTTGGCAATTTGGTCGGCTGATTGGCTTGAGATCGCGGCGGCGCGATCGAAGCCGAAGAGTTTCCCTGCCTTGTCGCGGGCTTCGACAACACCGTCGGTAACGAGGGTGAGCTGCTGGCCCTCGGCCAATTGGAACGAAGACTCGATGTAGACGGAGTCGGCGGCCAGTCCCAGCGGGAGGTTATTTTCAACCGGCAGCTCCTTGCCGGCAAGGTAAGGCGCAATGTGGCCTGCGTTGGCCACGGTGAGTTTGCCCCCGGGGTCGGCGCGCAGAACGAGGCAGGTGGTGAATCCGCCTCCGCTGCGGGCCATCATGCGATGGTTCATGGCGGTGAGGATTTCGGCAGGGCTCTGGGTGTAATGGGCGAGGGTGCGGACGGTGCCTACGAGCAAAGATACGGTCATGGCAGCGGGCATGCCCTTGCCGCTGACGTCGCCAATGACCACCAGCACGCCGCCGCCTTTGACCGGAAGAAACTGGAAGAAGTCGCCGCCTACCTGGCCTGCGGGCTTATAAGTGCTGTGCAACACAAAGCCGGGAATGGAGGGAATCTCTTCAGGGATCAGCACCCGCTGCACCGTCCGCGCGGCCTCAAGTTCTGCCGCTGTCTGCGCACGCTCGCGGACGATGCGGACGGTGCGCAACACCAGGAACAGCAGCATGCTGACGCAGTAGACAACGCTCCACACATCCCAGAGACTGAATCCATAGCCGGCGGGACGGAAATAGGGAAAGGGAGGGATCTTCATCGACAAATGAAGATAATAAAATAGCGTTGGCAGGAAGTTCCAGAAAGCGAAAAAGGCAACAAGCGCGAACGGGGGAATAAAAAAGCGCGCGTCGCGGTTGCCCCGCAGCGCGCTCCAGATCAGCAGCGCGGGTAACAGCAAAGCGTTGATCACCGCCGGAACCCAGAAGCATGCGAGAGCCACCAATCCCGTCCAGAGGCCGGTACCGAAAAGGGGTACAACAAAGGCGCTCAGGAACAATATGATTTCCATCGCCAGCAGCCAGCGCGTGCGCCGCAAGTGTGCAATCAGGCGAACGAACTCAAGGTTCGCGACCCCCACAATCCCCACCGTAAGCCAGTTCAGAAAGTCATTAGTGGCATTGGCGGCGTGCAGATGATTCCATATGGTTCCGGCTGACTGAAGGCTGACGGCAAGCAGCGCAATGGAGATGGCCAGATACTCCGCCTGGCTGCGCATGGCCAGGTAGAGCGCGAGCGCAACGATGCCCACGATGAGGTTGAGGCCAAAGAGAGCGAAGTAAGTTGCGGTCTGATGGGTTGCCTCATAGCTAGCGTCGCGTTGCGCCGCGTCGCGGCTGGCCAGGAAGACACAATCGGCGCCGAGGGGCGTGCTGGTGCCGATGGTAGCCGGCCCCATTCGGTCGATGGCGAAGCGAATGGCAATCACCAGGTCGCCATTGGGGGCAATCATGCTGTCTGGAATGTCGTATGCGGTCAGGTAGTCCTGGCTGGACTCCCGCATCCCGACCATCTTGCCGTTGGCGCCGATGCGCACGCCGTTGACGTAGAGCTCGTAACTGCCGGTGATGTACTGGACCTCGATTGCCACGTCCCGCATCCGAGGGGCAACGTGAACATGCAAGCGATACCAGGCATAGGGGATGTCGTGAATGCCGTAGTCGGTCAACACCTTGTTTGTGGAGACGGTCTTCCAGCCGCTGTCGTCGAAGCCAGCCGAGGCGTAAGCGGGATTGTCGTTTGGGGCGAAGAGCCAGTTGGGGCCAAGGGAGACGCGTTCGCCGAATTGAGAGGCGTCGACGTGGCGCGGGTCATCGCCTGCAGATCCCGCCGTCTGGGCAACAGCGAGAGCGCCGCTGGCGACGGCGAGGAGCAGACAGACTGCTGGGCGAATCGTGCGGGGAAGCATCGAGTTCACTATAGCGCAGCGGATATGCGACAAGCAGTTGGAATTGGTTGGCTCTTAGGATTGCCGAACGAGCGAGTTCGAGCGCAGATGCGTCAGGCCGTGCGGGCGAGGGTGAGGGCGGTGATGTCGTCTTCCTGGCCGAACAGCTCCGCTGTCTTAGCGATCTGGTCGGCGGATTGGCCGGTAATTGCGGCGGTACGGTCAAAGCCAAAGATAGCGCCCGCCTTGTCACGCGCCTCGACCACACCGTCACTGAGCAGGGTGAGTTGCTGGCCTGCGGCGAGTTGGAAGACGGACTCAGGATAGGAGATGTCCGCAGCCAGTCCAAGCGGAAGGCCGTTCTCGAGTTGTAGTTCCTTGCCGGCCAGATAAGGGTACAGGTGGCCTGCGTTGGCAACGGTAAGTGTTCCGTCGGTGTCCGCGCGGAGGACGAGGCAGGTGGTGAAACCGCCGCTGCTGCGGGCGAGCATGCGCTGGTTCATCGCCTCCAGAATTCTTCCAGGACTCTGCGTGTAGTGAGCGAGAGTGCGTACCGTGCCCACCAGGAGCGAAACAGTCATAGCCGCGGGCATGCCCTTGCCGCTTACATCGCCAATCACAACCAGCACGCCGCCGCCTTTCACGGGAAGAATCTGGAAGAAGTCTCCGCCCACCTGGCCAGCGGGCTTGTAGACACTATGCAGGTCGAAACCAGGAATTACTGGAATGTCGTCCGGGATGAGCACATGCTGCACGGTGCGGGCCGCTTCAAGCTCGGCAGCCACGCGGGCGCGGTCGCGCGCAATGCCGACAGTGCGCAATACGAGGAACAGCAGCACGGCGGTGTAAAAGATCGCGTCTCCAATCCGGTAGAAATCGACCTCGTAAGTTCCAAGGTGCACAGAAAAGACGAGGAGCCGATACAGCGAGGTAATGTGGCCGCCGGAGATCACGTCGCAAACGAACTTCCAGTAGTCAGCCAGGCTTCCAATAACAATGGCCGGCAGCAGGACGCCTGCATCGCGATTGCCGCGGGCCCAACCCCTGATCAGCAGCACCGGGAGCAGGACTTTGATGGTGAGGACAGGGAGATAGAACCCCACGAGAGTGAGGGAATTCGAACCGAATCCGATCGAATTGAAGAGTTGAATAAAGAATGCGAGTGAGGAGATCACCTGGAGTGCAAGGAGCCAGCGCCTGCGCGGAAAATGAAGGACCAGGCGGACAAATTCAATGAGGGCAAAGTTCTCCACACACAGACAGGCCCACATGAGAGCAGCCACCGCCAATGAAAAGTTAAAACTGGTCCAAACCAGAGCCGCAAGGCTGCCGCTCGCAGCGAGAAGGTAGACAGTGACGGCGAGGTACTCACGTTGGTCTCGCATCGCCAGATAGAGAGCAAAGGACACGAGCGCAACGACGAGACCAAATCCGCAAAGCAAAAGTGGTGGCCCTGACGCGTGGGCTACAACATAGCTGACAATCAAAGGAGCCGCGGTCTGATCGATGAGGTAGACCGACTCCCAATAGATCGGTGTGCTTGTCCCTCGTCCCTTCCCGCTCGCCGGGTTGAGCGCGCACCGGATCGCCAGGACGAGATTGCCGGAAGGGGCGGTGGTGCTGTCAGGAACCGGATAGGAGATGAGTGCATTGTGGCCTGCGCGCATTACTTGCTTCATGGCGCCATGGCCCCCAATGCGGATTCCGTTGACGAAGACCTCATATCCGCCACTGACATCGTTCATCGCGACCGCGAGGTTGCGCGCGCCGGGGCGCAGATGAATGTGGATACGGTACCAGGCGTAGGGAATGTCGTGAAACCCGGCGTCCGGGAGGCTCACATCAGTCGAAATGGTCTTCCATCTCGAGTCGTCGAATGAGGGTGAGGCCCAGGCAGGATTGTCGCCTGGAGAAAAGAGCCAGTCAGGGCCGACGGCAACGAACGAGCCAAACCCGGTGGCGTCGAAGTTGCGAGGGTCGTTAGCGGCGGCCTGGGCGTCTGCATGCTGAACGCAAGTCGAGGCAAGGATCGCGAAGATCAGGGCCTTTAAGATCTTAGGAAACATCGAGTTCACTATAGCGCAGCCGGGATGCGGTAGGCTGTGCAGAGGCGGAAAAGAAGAACGCGCCGAGGGAACTGGACTGGGGAGTGCGGATGGATCGGTTGGTTGCGGGGCACAAGCGGTTTTTGAAAGAGGTTTTTCCAGCGCGGCGGGAGCAATTCAAGCTGCTGGCGGACCGGCAGGCGCCGGAGTGGCTGTTCATCACTTGCTCCGACTCGCGTGTGGTGCCTGATTTGATTCTGGGCACCGGGCCGGGCGACCTTTTCATTACTCGAAACGCGGGCAACGTCGTGCCGATTACCGGGAACGATGTGGACGGGGTGACTGCAACCATCGAGTACGCGGTGGACGTGCTGCGCGTGAAGAGCGCGATTCTCTGCGGGCACTCCGACTGCGGCGCCATCAAGGCAGCGCTGGACAAGGAAGCTCTGGAGAAGCTGCCCAAGGCCAGGCGTTGGCTCCAGCATGTTGAGAGCGCCTTCAGCCATCGGCAGCCACCGGACCCGGCCGACGGCGAGCATGCGGAACTCGGATCATTGATTCGCGGCAACGTGGTGGCGCAGTTGCGGAACCTGAAGATGCAGCCCGCGGTGGCGCGAGCGATGGCCGAGGGGCGCCTTACCGTGCACGGCTGGTACTACGACATTCTGAGCGGACGGATCGAGGCCTACGATGAGCAGGCCGGGCGGTTTGAGCCGCTGCTGAACGCGGAGCCGGACAGGGCGCGTTGAAATTCATTGAAAGAGCACGCCACCTGGGCTCTTGAACTGTGGATATACTGGCCGCGCGGTATAACTCCGCCGACACGTCCCATCTTAGGAGAACTGTTATGTCCCCCACCAATCGCACCGACCCCCTGCTTGCCGGAAACTTCGTAGTGGAGATTCCAGGCATCATCTCAACTGCCTTCAGCGAAGTTAGCGGCCTTGACGCTTCAATCGACGTCGTGGACTATCGCGCTGGTGACGACCCGGAGAGCGCCCCCAAGAAGCTTCAGGGGCTGAGGAAGTTCACCGACATTACTCTCAAGCGTGGATTCACCAGCGATCTGTCGCTGTGGGCCTGGTTCCAGAATGGGCTCACAGGATCGGTTGCCAGAGTGGACATGACGATCGCCCTTCGTGATCAAAATGATGTTCCGGTGCTGGTGTGGAAGGTGAGGAACGCGTGGCCGTGCAAATGGAGTGGCCCCGTGCTTTTGGCAAATTCGAGCGACGTGGCCATCGAAACGCTGGAGATCTGCCACGAAGGGATTGATCTGGTTTTGGCCTGATCCGATGCCGGCTGTTCGTGAAGGCGGTTCGCCGTGCCGAGATGCTGAGACATTCTGGGCGGACGGACGGGGCCTGCAACGTGCGGTCCGGCAGATTTGTGCCGCCGGCGGATTGAGCCGATAAGTGAATCCAAGATGATTTGGGCGGTGGAGGGTCTATGCCTACGAATATCGGCGTTGAGGAACTGGAATCGCAGTATTTCGAGATCCTGAAGCGAGTGTGCCAAGGGGAGAGCTTCACTGTCGTAGCCGATGGAAGAGCTTTGGCTGAGATCCGCCCCAGCGCGAAGAGACGCCGCAGTAAAGAGACGATCAAAATCTTCGAGGAACTGTCCTCTCCAAGGTATGCCAGTGCTTCTGACGATGAGATCCGGGAACTGCTTGGGGAAAAGCCCGCCTGAGTGCCCGCATTGGCCACGTTTGACGGCCAGTTGGCGGAAGCTGTGCGGAAAGCCGGCGGCAGAGACTTCGGCGATCCGGCTTAGTTCTGCGGCGTTACTTTGTTTCGCAGGTTACGTGGAAGCCTTCCTGCCTTGCGCGGCGACAGTAGTACTTCTGCGCGTCTTCCAAATACTTCCAGTCCTTTGGGCTGTCGGGATAAAGATTATGTAGATCGTCGAGCGCGGCGTCAGTGATGTTGCCGCAGAAATCGAAGACTGCATTCCCGACAAGGTACGGAATTGCCGGTCGATACCTGCATTGGCCAAATTGGCGAACCGTGCTCTGGTATTGCATGCAGCCTTGGTTCCGATGCCGTCCCTTTGAAAGCTCGCTGAGTCCGGCGAGATCACATTTCTTTGCCAGGTAGTTTGCGGGCCAATAGAAATCCTCGCCGTCCTTCTTTCGCTCAATCAGGACCCTCTGCATGAATGCAGTTACTTCAGGGGAATCGAAGTGGTAAGCTACGTGCTCGATTCCGCCCCTGATCTCCCAATTTGGCTCATTCCAATAGCGGGCAAGGAGATCATGCGGGTTTCCGCGGCGCGCGATTTCATCGGAGATTGGCCAGCCACTGGCTCGGCCCTCACCCGTTCCGCAAATTCTCCAGTTGGCGAAGCACGAGACCAACTTGTCAGTCGTCAACTGCGGCAGGCGGCCGACCAACTCGTCCGTGATTGCATAGATATCGTGTGTCCCGCAAACGTCCGAGCCATCAAGACACGCCGTCAATTGCTCCGATGTGAACTTGGTTAGGTCGGCCTTGCGTGCGTTCTTCCCTGGTTCTCTTTGGCCAAACGAAACGGCGAGGGTTAGAAAAAGAAAACAGAGGCGGGTCTTCATTCGAATTTCCAGCGCGGAATAAATGTAGTACGGAACTCCTCAGTGCGCGCCGGGTGGGGGAGCGGAGCCACGCTTCGGTTTCTTGAAGAGCCAAGCGGCGGCGGCGCAAAAGAAGGCCAGCAGCGCGGTCCAGCGGAAGACATCGACGTAGGCCATCAGCGCGGACTGCTGCTCCATCAGGCCATAGAGCATTCCGAAGGAGCCTCCGCGTGCTTGCGCGGGGCCGACATGGTGGGCGAGGTAGTGGCCGAGGGCAGCCGAACGCTGCTGCAGAATCGGGTTTGAAGGCGAGAGGCCTGCGCCGATTTCGTTCTGGTGAAGCGCGGCGCGGCGAATGAGGGCTGTGGTGGCCATGGAGATTCCGATGGAGCCGCCGATGTTGCGCAGCATGTTGAACAGCCCGGTTGCGTTGCCCATCTCTTCGCGGGGAACGGTTGAAGTGGCCATGGTGGCGAGCGGCACAAAGACAAAGCTGAGCGCAAAGCCGGTGATGGTAATGGGGATCAGCAGCGTGTAGGGTCCGATGTCGAGGTTGACCATGCCGAACATAAGCGCGCAGACACCAAAGCCAATAAAGCCCGCGCAGAGCAGCTTTCGCTGGTCCATGCGGCTGCCAAGGAATCCGACGACTGGCGATCCGAGGATCGAGCCGATGCCGCGCGGGCCCACGACCAGGCCGGCAGTGAAGGCGGTGTAGCCAAGCACCTCCTGGTAGTAGAGCGGCAAGATCGCAATGGTGATGTAAATGGCCATGCCCAGCATGGCAATCAAAAAGCATCCGGTACGGAAGTTACGATCTTTGAGAATGTGAAGATCGACCAAGCCTTTGGGATGGAACCATGAGTGCCAGACCCAGCCGATAAGCGCGATCACCAGCGCGGCCACTGCCCAGCGCACCCACAGAGCGCCAAACCAGTCGTCTTCCTGGCCCTTGTCGAGCACGATCTGCAGAGCGCCGGTCCAGACCATGAGCAGGCCGAAGCCGATGTTGTCGAAGGGGCCGACCTTGGCGTTTTTGATCCACGGCGGGTCGTACACAAAACGCATGATGAGGAAAAAGGCGAGGATGCCGACCGGGATGTTGATGTAAAAGGCGTAGCGCCAGCTGAACGTATCAGTGAGCCATCCGCCGAGGGTGGGGCCGAGAACGGGCGCGAGCACAATGCCCAGGCCATAGGCGGCCATTGATTGGGAGCGCTTTTCGAGGGGGAAGCTTTCAAGCAGGATGGACTGCGAAAGCGGCTGAAGAGCGCCGCCGCCTGCGCCTTGCAGCACGCGGGCAAGCAGGATCACGGACAACGAGGGCGCTGCGCCACAGAAGAATGACGCGACGGTGAAGATGACGACGCAGAAGAGCAGGAAGCGCTTGCGTCCGAAGCGGCGCGCGAACCAGTTGGACGCGGGCAAGATGACGGCGTTCGCCACCAGGTAGCTGGTGAGCACCCAGGTTGCTTCAGAGTTGGTTGCGGAGAGCGAGCCGGCGATATAAGGCAGCGCGACCGAGGCGATCGCCGTGTCCAGCACCTCCATAAAGGTGGGCAGCATGACGGCGACGGTGACGAGCCAGGGATTGACGCCCTGGGTGAGCGGATAGCGAGCTTGGAGGGCGGGGTTGGTCATCGGTTGCCGGACCCTCAAGAGGGTAACCGATCAAACAGCCGGTGGAAAGTGATAGTCGCCACCCAGCATCGGCAGAACCTATGGGAATTGTGAGCGCTCACCTTCGTTGTCTGCCTACGCCCGCTCGTTCCATAGCGCACAGATCGCGGTAGATGTGAGCATTGGGCTGTTACCGTAAACCAATAATTTCGCATAGGTCGATCCGCGAACACTGGGCGACATTTCGACGTGGACGAAAGGCGCCGGCCATTCGCACGCTGCACGAGCGGGATGACGCCAGAGCGTTAACTCCGGAATCTGTGATCTGCTGGAGGCGCAAATCCTCCGGCCGCCTCGGCCGGGGGTAGTCTCACTTTGAGTAGGATCGGAAAGCTGCGCTGCGCAGACGAGTTAGAATGCAGTGATTCTGCGTTGTACATTGCGAAGGGGAGCGTGGCCTGATGGACTCGGCGTCGGCAATTGTGAGGATTGCTGTGGCATTGGCTGCCACGGTTGTTGCCGTCGGGGCGGCGACGCCGCGTTGTGCTGCCCAAGCCGCCGCTGCCGACACGCCTGCGAACAGCAGCAGTGTCAAAATCGACGTCCGCCTCGGTCAACCGGAAGTGGAACTGACAGGCCTCTGGCACTATCGTGCCGGCGATGACCTCCGCTGGGCGCAGCCCGGATGGCCCGACACCTCCTGGCAGACCATTGATCCCGATTCCAACAATGACTTGGACTCCCACGGCGCCTCTTTCTCATGGGTGCGCCGGGCCGTGCGCATCGAGAGAACCACGCCCGGGCAGAGACTGGCACTCTACGTCCGAGCCCAGGACACCTACGAGGTCTACTGGAACGGCCAGAAGATCGGCAGCGAAGGCAATGTCCCGCCTCGCTTCAACTTCCCCTATCATGAGTCCCGCGTCTTCGAACTGCCTCTCGGCAGCGCGCCGGTCACCGAAGCCGTCGTCGCCATCCGTGTCTGGTGCCGTCGGCCCTACTCCATCGCCATGAGCTGCGGCCTTTACAACTCGCCCTTCATTGGCGACCTCAGCGTGGAGCAGGATGAACTCCTCGGTTCGGACGCGCGCACCATCACCTGGAATCTAGCCATGATTGGCAGCGGCATCCCC
>Ga0181520_10012574_pt1 | contig 10847 bp, 5 predicted proteins | sample PEATcosm2014_Bin_29_FD_132451 | JGI IMG/M metagenome (GOLD analysis project Ga0181520, IMG submission 132451) | Peatland microbial communities from MTU Mesocosm Facility, Houghton, MI, USA - PEATcosm2014_Bin02_30_metaG | ecosystem: Environmental > Terrestrial > Soil > Wetlands > Peat | place...
ATAGACATGCTGCCCTTCCCGGAAAGCTTCGAGCAGCGGCCCGTGTGTTTCGTCGGCCTTGCTGCCGGACTTTGGGGCGCATTGCGACCCGTGGAGCAGTTGCAGGCCATCTTTGGCTACCGCAACGCCTATATTTTCCCCGAACGCGTTTTCATGCCCGGCATCGGCAAGCTGCTGGATGACCACGGGCAGTTCACCAGTCCCGACCTCGAAAAACGTTTACACAGCCAGGCGTCCGGCTTCGTTGGGTTCGTCGAAAAACTCCGCGGCAAAAAATTGCATTAGGCGCTGTTTCGAAATACGAAGCGCAGCCATGCTCGATTGCTAATTTTGAATTTCGTTAATTTGAATGTTCCCGCCAACATTATCGGACACTGAATCTGGCGGCGTCCGTTTCAGCCAACTATTGCTCTCCTTGAGGATTCCTTGGAGCCAAAACGCAAAAGGGATCTGATTCTTGGTTATTTCCTTGCAATAGGCGAACATTGCCCCACAATAAAATCAATGGTTTTCTTGATGCGGTCCCAGCGATTTGGGTGTTTTTTGATTGTGGACGGATCAAATCGCGGGGTACAATGGAAAAGTGAGCGCGAAATGTAGTTGTAAATCGCTGATAATCAAGTGGAAGGGTGGCTGAGTGGTTAAAGGCACCTGACTCGAAATCAGGAGAACCCTCACGGGTTCCGTGGGTTCGAATCCCACCCCTTCCGCCATCACCAAATCCTCGGAATATTTGGTCAGGGCGAAACGATGTGATAGATCCTCGGATTGACGGTGTCGGCCACCTTCAATCGTCTCCCCGTCGGGACCACTTGCCCATGGCCGATCTGAAAATCCCGGCAAGCCCATTGTTTGCAGCCTCCTGCTTCTCACGGTTTTGGGCAGCACGATCAAGCACCTGCTGGATGTGAACCTCCACCTGTCGGATAAACGACGGCGCGACGGCGTAACCGTCGCTCTCGTAGGTCAGAATGGGCATGCCTTGCTGGATGCACAACGGCTTGAGGATGGCCTCCGAAATGCGAAAGGGCAGGCAGTTGAACGGCCCGATGACGATAAGCCCGTCGTAACCCTCGCTGGCGGCAGCCAACCCCTTGCCCACCGTTGGCGTAACTTCACCGTAGATCGAGGGCGACACATGTTCAGCGGCTTTCTCAAACAGCGCGGGCACCTCGTTGGGGCCGGCCACCGTCAATCCCGTCCGGCGAAAAAGATCCCGGCAATGTTTGTCACATTTCCGCCCGGCTTCGTAGTTCAGCCACTGTTGGAAGTATTGCCGTCCGTCTGGTTGAAAAACCCTGGTGCAGGCCTTGGCGAACGCCAGGCTGCCCGGCTTCATGCTCCAGCCTTGAGCCGCCTCGGCGACACCGCTATACGCCACATGGAGCAGCAGGTCGCTCACGTCCACCGGTTTGAGGACAATGCCGCGGCTGGCATAGAGCTCAGCGATGCCTTCCATGAAGAACGGACTGAAGCGCGTGAAAAAATCTCCGGTCACCGCCACGCGCGGACAGCTCAAAGGATCGCGGGTGCGCGGCAGCGCCGCCAGCCAGTCAATAAAGGCTGGCAACTGGGTTTCAAAATGCGCGAGCGAAGCCGTCGTCGTTGCCAGTTGTTTCCACTCCTGTTGGACTCGTTGGCAACTGCCGTTCCCGCCCACGACCCGGAGGACGTTCTCAATTTCAACCAGCACATCCGCCACTGGTATGGCCGCCGACAAATCCTGCGTCAGTTCCGGCAGGTCGAATTTACCGTAGTCATTCTCTTTCCTTAGATCGAACATGAATACGTCGGGCAACTGCTGTTCGGCGATGAACCGTTCGAAGTAGCCCATGTAGGAATCCACCACGCAAGGCGCGCCGCCGCGCACCATGAAGAAGCCGATGATTTCACCGGGCCGCCGGCTTTCGACCGCCTGCAACAACTGGCCCAGGCAGATTGGCAGCGGGAGACATTCACGGCCTGACGTGTGCTGGAGGCCGCACTCAAGCTGGCTTCGCTCCAGCGGCATCACCTCGCCCGGATGCAGCCCGATCCAGCGCGCCACCATCGTCAGTGCTTCCGTGTGAATTTGGGAGAAGTTTGGAAACACAATGTGTACGCGCGGGTCGGTGAGTGCCACCGCGTCGCCATTTGATCGAATGACGCGGCCGCCGGGAGCCAGCCGGCAGGGGCTGAACGACCGGGTTTGGGCGGGAGCTCCGGTCGTGAAATTTCTGATGATGTCGAGAAACGCTTCCAGACGCGTCTGCACGCCAGCGTCGGCCGTGTGGGCGTCAATCTCGATAATCAGGTATGGCTTGGCCCCCAACTCCGAGCCGAGCATGGCCTGGGTGAACGCGTCAATGGTGCAACTGAAGTTGCTCACGCACAGCAGGAACAGGTTTGGGTGTTGTCGGACCAGGGCCACGGCATTGAGGATATTGTTCGCGAAATGCCACGCCGTCGGACCTTTTTCCACCGGGGCAAGGCAGTCAGCCGGAATGACCGTGACGCCCATGCTGGACAATTTCCTGCCCACCGATTGCGAAGCCTCCGGCGTAAACGCATTGTAACTGTGGCCCGCCAGCAGGATGGCCGGTTTACCTTCGGCCACGGCTTGCGCCAGGGCCGTTTGCCCCAACTGCCGCAGCGCCATTTCCGCTTCCGTTTGCGCCTGCACGGCGGCGGTCCACGCCTGCCCGGCCAGCGGGCGCGGCATTCCCAAATCCCGGACGGCCAGCTCCACGAGCGCCGAATTGGCGGCGTAGCCGTTGGTGAAATCCAGCAGCGGAGACAGGAGGCGGATTTCAGGAAATGCCTTCGCCAAAAAATAAGGTCCGGCCTGCGTGATCGGGCAGAGATAGGAATCGCGACAACTCCCGGCCGGCGGCATGCGCATCACCTGCGGCAGGAAAATCAGATTCAGTCCGCGCTGCACGAGATCCAACACCGCGCCATGCGCAATCTGTGCCGGAAAGCAGAAGCCGGAGTTCGACTTCAAATCGCCGCGCGGGTCCACCTCGGACAACACCACGTCCATGCCCAGGCCGGAAAAAAATGTCGCGTAAAGCGGATGAAGCGAGTGGGTCGTCAGCGCCCGTGGCAGTCCGATGCGCGGCCGGCCGTTCCCAGCCTGGTCGCGAACGCCGCCAAAGAGCAGTTCGGCCCGCCGCTCCACCAGATCGGGCGCGGCGGCGGTGCGGGCCTTTCGCTTCCACACATTTTCATACAAGCTGCAACGGCCGCCGAATGGAAAGCGCCGTCCGGCCACCTCGAAACGATCAATGCTGCAATACATTTTGCAGGCCCGGCAGGTGAAGCGGCTGACGAGTTTCATCTCCGGCGCGGCCAGGGCCAGCAGTTCCGGCGTGGCGGGATCGAAAGCTTCCGCTGCGGCGGTTCGTTTGAACGCCAGCACCGCCACGCCGAGCGCCCCGAGCAATTCAGGATGCGGCGGAATCACGACCTCGCGGCCAACGCTCTGGGCGAAAGCATTCCCGAGCGCGCGGTTCAGCGCGACCCCTCCTTGCAGGAAAACTTTTTTGCCAACCGGGCGCTGGCCTTTGACCTTGGTGAGATAATTGGCCGCAATGGCGTAAACCAGTCCGGCGACGATGTTGGCACGTTCGTGGCCTTCCTGCTGGGCGAGGCGGATATCCGAGTTGATGAAGGCTGCGCACGTCGTCTTGAACTGCACGGGGGCGGGTGCAGCCAACGCGATGCCGGCAATATCCGACACCGCAATTCCGAGATCGCCCAGCGCGCTTTCTTCGAGGAAGGAACCGGTGCCGGCGGAACAGGCGTTGTTCATCGCGTAGTCAATCGGGACGCCGTTGCGCAGATAAATGTATTTTGCGTCCTGCCCGCCAATCTCAAAAATGGTGTCCACGTCGGCGTCAAAGTGGTTCGCTCCGACCGCCTGTGCGGAAATTTCGTTGAACACGTGCTGGGTGCCAAGGTAGGCGCCGATCAACTCCCGCGCGGAACCAGTGGTGGCGGTCAGGCGCACATGGCAATTGCCCGCTTGATTCGCCAAAGCTTGCAGGCACTCGCGCGCTGCCGCCACCGGATCGCCCCGGGTGCGGGTGTAATGCGAGGCCACCACGCCGCGCGTTGCCGGGTCGAGCAGCACTGCCTTGGTGGTGGTTGAGCCGGCATCCACTCCCAGCACCAGCGGGTGCTCGGGCGGCGGTTGCCGGGGTGGCGCCGCGATAACTTTTACGCGCTCCGTGGAGAGACCAAGCGGCGGAAGCTGGCCGAGGCCCGGCTGAACCGAAATGTTCGGCGTTTTGTAAACCGGTTCGTCCCGCGTCAGCAAGGCGGCCCCCCACGCCTCGAACCAGAAGCTCTCCGGCAACACCACGAATTCCGTGCCGGGCTGCTTTCCGCGCAAGGCCGCCAGCATCGCCGCGTTGCGCGTCAGGCCGCCGATCAACAGCACCCGCTTGAAATCACGCTGGCCTTTCTCCAACAAGGCAATCACCTTGCTGGCCATGCTGTCGTGCAGCGTGTGCAAAATGTCCTCCGGCGTGGCCTCGTTGCGGTTCAGCTTGTGCGTGATGTCTGTTTTGCAATGCACCGAGCAGCGCGAAGCCAGCGGCACCACCCGCCCGGCGAACGAACGCCGGATCGCTTCGTCAAGGCTGCATCCCATCCGGCCAATCTGCTGGACGAAGAACTCCCCGCTGCCGGCGGCACATTTGTTGTGTGAAAGGACATTGGTAATCCGTCCGTCCCTGAGCAGATAAACCAGGAACGATTCGCCGCCCAGGGAAACGGCGGCGTCAAAATTTTCCCCCAGCTCTTTCAACGCCCGCTGGATGGCCGCCGCTTCCGAAAGATGGCCCAAATGGCCGCACACGCCAAAAAATTCGGCCTTGGCAAAATCGGCGCCGGCGAGAATTTTTTTGAGCACCTCCAGCGGCCGGCCTTGATGCGGGAAGACCCGGGAAATCCTGTCGTTGCCGCGCAAGCCCACAACCTTCACCGTCAATGCGCCAATGTTCACCCCCACGCAAGCCATCGCGTTCTCTTTTGGCAGCGCCTGCTCCGGACGGGAGTTGGCAACGTTTCTGATGGGACAACCTACGCCTGCAAGTCATCGCTGTCCAAGGCTGATTGGATGAAATAGTTGCGTCCGGTCGCCTGCCCATTTCCGATTCCGAAAACAATGTCCCGGCCGCGCGCTGTTTTGATTCCTAAAACATAACGGTCTGCCGTGCCGATCAACCTGCCGGTTATGCGTCAGACAGAAATTGTCACCCATAACGCAAGGAATGATCAGGTATTATTTGAACATTCCTTTGACTTCGCGCCGCTGCGGGTGTCTATTGAAATTGGCCGAGTTGCAACCGTCCTATCTCGCCTCATTTCGAGCCTCCGAGCCGCGATTCAATCTTGCCTGGAAAGTTGTCTGTCAAAGTTTTTATGAGCAAAAAAGTCTTGTTGACCAGCGTTTGTCGTCCCATGGGCCCGCAATATGGGGATGCGGCTTCCGTGGGTTATGAACTGCTTTACCGCCAGGTCACCCGCGCGCAGGGCATTTTCAGTCCGCGCACGGTGAACGTCCATTTCGGGCTGGATTATATCGCCGAAAATCTCGACACGCCCGCCGTGGTGCTCCAATACCCGTCCCGGCGCGAGCTGATCAAGGAACTCAAGCGGGGCTACGATTACGTGGGCATCACTTTCATCATGGCGGTCATGCACAAAATGAAGGAGACCGTCGCGCTCATCCGCCAATATGCGCCCAACAGCAAGATCGTCCTCGGCGGCTACGGCACGGTGTTGAAAGACGACGTGCTCATGCCGTATGCGGACTTCATTTGCCGCGAAGAAGGCGTGGGCTATTTTCGGCGCCTGCTCGGCGAACCGGAAATTCCGATGCCTTACAAACATCCGTTGATCGTGAGCTGGCTGAAAGTGTTCGGCTGGAAGGTTTCCGGCACCGGGAAAATTTTCGCCGGGCTGGGCTGCCCGAACGGCTGCGATTTTTGCTGCACCTCCCATTTCTTTTCGCGCAAACACATCAAGCTGCTGCCGACCGGGCGCGACATTTACAACGTCGTCGAACGCTATTTCGATCTCGATCCCAGCCTCGTTTTTCTGATTCTCGACGAGGATTTTCTCCTGAACAAAAAGCGCGCGCTGGAATTTCGCGAGTGCGTTTTGGCCGGCGGCCGGAAGCCTTCCATCTTTGCGTTCTCCAGCATCAAGGCCATCAGCCAGTTCACCGTCGAGGAAATTTTGGAGATGGGCATTGACGGGTTCTGGATTGGCTACGAAGGCACCCGGTCGAATTATGCCAAGCAACAGGGCCGGCCGGTGGACGAGATCCTCGCCGAATTTCGCGCGCATGGCATCACCATGCTCACTTCGATGATCGTCGGCTTCGATTATCAAACTCCGGAGATTGTCGCGCAGGAACTGGACGGGCTGATGAAGCTCAAGCCGGCGCTGGCGCAATTCCTGATTTACGGCCCCGTGCCCGGCACGCCGTTCTACGAACGCATCATCAAGGAGAATCTGTTGCAGGACGTTTATACGACCGACAAGGATTTGTTTTACCGGCGCGCGGACGGCTTCCGCACCATGATCAAGCACCCGACGCTTTCGCCGGCGCAGATCGAGGACATTCAGAACTGGTGTTTCGAGCAGGATTTTCAACGGCTCGGACCCAGCATTTATCGCGTGCTCGAAACCCGTTTGCTTGGCTACCTGAAACTCAAGGATTCGCCGAACCCCGTTTTGCGGCAGAAGGCCGGGTATTTTGCGCAGGAATTGCGGATTGCGTATCCCGTGTTTCTCGCCGGCAGATTGTTCGGCCCGAATGCGACCGTGCGGAAATGGATCGGCCAGTTGGAGCGGCGCATCCACGCGGAACTGGGGCAGCCGACCTATGCGCAGCAATTCAAGTCTGTCCTGGCCGTGGGCGCGGCGGTGTGGACACGATTCACTTTGAAATTCGAGCTGTTCCAGCATCCCAAATTGCAGCGGACGACCTATCGCCTGCCCGAAAAAAGCTGGAGCTCATTTGATTTGTGGGAAGCGTTCCAGAAGAAACATCCGGTCCCGAACTTTTCCGTCCAGGTCGAGTTGCAGCACGCCGAGCAGCAGGTTTGGATGCGGCTCGAAGGCGCGCTTTCTGCCTCGGAAGCGGAAAGCCTGGCGGCGCGCATCCGCGACTCCCTGGCGCGCAGCAAAAACCGGCTGGTGCTGGATTTGCACAAGCTGCACTGGGACAAGGCGCAAAATCTGCGTCCGCTCGCCGAACAGCTCGCCGGGTATCGCTCGCGCATCCGGCTGGTGCTGCCTAAATTATCGGCCGCGCATCCCGAACTGCTCCTGCTGGCCAGCGTGTTTCACCATTACTAGTCTGGTGAGTCGAAACTAACTTGCATAATTCTGTGGCCGCTTTTCCATTCCGGTGCCAGCGCCAGGGTGGGCTGCAAGCCCAGCCTATAACAGCCCAGGGCAACGCCCTGGGGGGGAACGTCCGCCCAATCAATCAAGCTCTGAAGGAGCGCCCCAATTTATGCAAGAATTCACTGACTCAGGAGACTATGGCGTTTCAATTAATACCGTGGCCATCAGGGTGCAAAGTCAATGCCCGGGGAGCGCACCCGCCCCGGGTGCTGTTTTCCGCGCCCTCGCGGAAAACCACCCGCGCAAGCGGCGCTCCCAAGCCTTCCAACCGCATGGCTCGCACTCAGCGCCTCCTTGTCCGTGGCTGCCCTAAAACTTGAAACGCAACTGACTCAAGGATGAGGCGTGTCTTCAAAAGGTCATGCACGACCATGCCAGATAATTTTTGGAAGGGAGGCCAGTTGCAAAAAGCATTGAAAATATGAGGCCCGCCGTTACGCTGTTTCCACTTGATTCCCCTCAAACATCTCTGTTCGCGCTTCCGTGGCACACTGGCAATCGCGTTGTTTTTGGCGGTGGGCGGAGTATGCCTCGTGGCGTCGCCCGGCCGGGCACAAAACGCCGGCGGCGGCGACAGTACCCACACCAAACGGGTGCTGCTGATTTTCAGCGAGACCCGTGATCTGCCCGGCAATGTGATGATGGAACAAGCCGTGCGTGTACAGATGCTCAAGTGTACTACCAACCGGATCGAGTTTTTCATCGAAAGCATGGATGCCAGCCGCTTTCCGAACCCGCAGCACTACCGGCTTTTCGGGGATTACATCCGGAACAAATACACGGGTCAAAACCTCGACCTCGTCATGATGTTCATGACCCGTGATTTCACGCTGACGCAGGAATTGCCGGCTGCGCTGGCCGGCAATCTCCCTTCCATCCTCGTGGTGGTCAATGATCTGCCGGTGCCGGAGCTGCCCAATGGACGTCCGTTCACGGGAATTGTTCAGCGCTTCGATGTCCAGGGGACGATCCAGTTCATTTTTCATCTTCAGCCGCAAACCCGCCGGGTCGTCGTCGTTGGCGGCACCTCCCTCGCCGACCAGGCCGTAATGGCGAGGATCGCGGAAACCGCCCGCTCGGTGGCTGGCGTGGACTTTGAGTTTTGGACCAACCGGCCGGTGGCAGAAGTATATCGCGCCGCCAGGTCGCTCCCCGAAGACACCGTCATCTTGCTCGGCACCGTGCATGGGGATGTGACCACGCAACCCGTTTACACGTCGCAAGTGGTGCAAATGCTGGCCCCCGCAGCCAGCGTGCCAGTCTATGTGCTCGGGGACGGGCTGATTGGCAGCGGCGCTTTGGGCGGCAGTGTCGTGGATTTTGAAGACCTTGGCGCCCGCGCGGGCAAACTGGCCGCTCTCGCCCTGGCGGGAACGCCGGCCAGCCGGCTTCCGGTCGAGCTTAAGTCCAACGGCGTCCCCATGGTGGATTGGCGCGCGCTGCAACGCTGGCACATCACGCCGGGCCGGTTGCCTGCGGATTGTGTGGTCGGCTACCGGCCGCTTTCGATGTGGTCGAGTCATTGGGAACTCATCCTGTTCGTCGTGGCCGGTTTTCTCGCGCAGGCCATCACCATCGCCGCGCTGCTCCTGCTGCGGAGACGCCAGCGCCGCGCGGAAGCCGAAATTTTAAAGCAGCGCACGGAATTGGCGCATGTCGCGCGCGTCTCCACCATGGGCCAGTTGGCTTCGGCCCTGACCCACGAACTCAACCAGCCTTTGGGAGCCATCTTGCGCAACGCCGAGGCGGCCGAAATTTATCTCCAGGCCGACCCGCCCAACTTGAAGGAAGTTCACGCCATCCTCACCGACATCCGCCGGGACGACAAACGCGCCGGCAATGTCATTGACCGCATGCGCAGCCTGTTCATGCGGCAGAAGCTGGCTTCAAGCACGCTCGATTTGCGCGATCTGGTGGAAGACACCATCGCCATGGCCCGGCCCGACGCCGTCGCGCGCCAGGTAAAAGTGAAGGTGGAAATCCCGCCGCATTTGCCGCCGGCGCAGGGCGACCGCGTGCATGTGCAACAGGTCCTGTTGAATCTTATTTTGAACGGCATGGATGCCATGAACGCCATTCCCAAGTCCCGGCGGTCGCTGGTCGTGGGCGTCCTGGCCACCAAAAATGGCAATCTGCAGGTGACCGTCAGCGATTGTGGAACCGGCATCTCACCGGACAACGCCGTCCATGTCTTTGAACCCTTTTTCACCACCAAGTCCAAAGGCATGGGCATGGGACTGGCCATTTCCCGCACCATTATCGAAGCGCATGGCGGTGAAATCTGGATGCACAGCAGCGCCATGGACGGAACAACTTTCACCTTCATCCTCCCCCCGGCGGGCTGCGAGAAGATAAAACCTGGCGACTTGCCAGCCCTCCCCTGAGGTTTAAATTGAACCCATGAGTGACACCCACACCAAAAAAACCGGCACGGTTTTTATCGTTGACGATGACACGTCATTTTTACGGTCGGTGTCGCGCCTGCTGACGGCGGTGGGTTATTCCGTGGAGGCCTTTATGTCCGCGCATGAATTTTTGGCGCGGCCGGCGCCGGAGCAGCCGGGCTGTGTCGTCGCCGATTTGCAGATGCCGGGCATCAACGGCCTGCAATTGCAGGAGCTGTTGCGCAAAAGCGAAAATCCATTGCCGATGATTTTCCTGACCGGCCAGGGCGACATTCCTAGCACGGTCAGCGCCATGCGGAGCGGGGCGGAAGATTTTCTGACCAAACGCGCCCCCAAGGAAGAATTGCTGGCCGCCGTCGAGCGGGCGTTGGCACGCGACGCCCGCGAGCGGCAGCAGCGCCTGCGCCTGCGGGAATTGAGCGGCCGGCTGGCGGAATTGAGTGTGCGGGAAAAAGAAGTTTTAAGCCACGTCGTGCGCGGCATGATGAACAAGGAAATCGCGGCGGTTTTGGGCATTAATTTGCGCACCGTCAAGCTGCACCGGACGAACATCACGCGAAAATTGAACGTCCAGTCCGTGGCCGAACTCACCCGCCTGGTGGATGAGACCGGTCTGTTCAAAACCCCAAGCGCGAATCCCCCCGGCTGATCCGAACCGCCGGTAAATGCTCCAATAAAAATAAAACGTCCTGTCCCCACGAGGGAATGGCGCTTTGTAGCGCACGACGTGAGGAGTGCCCTTCCGTCAAAACGCCCTGTCCCCATGTGGGAATGCCGCTTTGTAGCGCACGACGTGAGGAGTGCTCTTCCGCCAAAACGCCCTGTCCCCATCGGGGGTGAATGGCGCTTTCATCATAATCGGGTCCAGCGTCACGCTGGTCAAAACGCCCTATTCCCATGGGTGAATGCCGCTTTGTAGCGCACGACGTGAGGAGTGCTTTTCCGTCAAAAGCCCTATCCCCACGGGGGTGAATGGCGCTTTCATCCATAATCGGGTCCAGCGTCACGCTGGTCAAAACGCCCTATTCCCATGGG
>Ga0181520_10012575_pt1 | contig 10847 bp, 9 predicted proteins | sample PEATcosm2014_Bin_29_FD_132451 | JGI IMG/M metagenome (GOLD analysis project Ga0181520, IMG submission 132451) | Peatland microbial communities from MTU Mesocosm Facility, Houghton, MI, USA - PEATcosm2014_Bin02_30_metaG | ecosystem: Environmental > Terrestrial > Soil > Wetlands > Peat | place...
GCGCTCGATCGGCAACCCATCCGACGCGCGCGCTAACATAACTTGAATCGCAAAAACGAAAGGAGTCCCCGCTTCGCTAACCCTTCGCTCCCTTCAGGCTCATCCTTCAATTGGAAAAGACTCATGTAGCGCAATGAAACAGCGGGCCTGGTTCAAAATCGGACCTTATGAGGTGCCGGAATAGATAGCGTTGCCAAGTCAGTCTGTCCTCTCAACCGCTCTATATTGATACAAACACGGCGGACTTTCAGCAATATCGATGCCGGGGAGTATGGGCCGGGAAGGGCAGCCGGCCCGCCTCCAATCCCGGCCTAAAAGTTGAAAGCGATCTTCGCCGTCAGTGCTCGCGGAGTCACATAGTGGGTCCCGCTGAAGGTGGAGAGGAAGTTATACAGAGCGTACTTGTTGGCGACGTTGATTGCAGTCAAGTCGAAGTTCACCTTGTACCTCTCTTTGTGGAAGATGTTGTCTTTTCCGATGGTAGCGTCGAAGAGATTGCGCGGCGCGATGCGCGGCGGGTTGTGGTCGTCGTTTTCGGTTCCCGGCGCGGGAATTTTGACCAGTGATGAGCTGTACTGGGAGGGCAGGCAGGACTGAAAGCCCGCTGTGCGCGTAGCTGTGACGCCGTTGCAGGTCAGGCCGGCCTGGGCCTGCTGGTCGAAGGTGAGTCCGCTCAGATCGACGGGCGTGGTGTTGTCGGTGGCGAAGGGCACCGCCCCGGCCACCAGGCCCGAGTCGTAGCGCCAGTTCCATCCCATCCATGGCCCGCGCTTGCCCAGTTGGTATTGCACATGGGTGGTCTGGTTGAACTTCTCATCGTGATCGATGCGGAAGGGCTGTCCGCCGGTTTGCGGTGTGGCACCCGCCCCGGCTGATTGCGGCTGGAAGAAGCGCGCTGCCACGGATGAGGCCACCATATAGGCGCTTACGCCGTGCCAAACCGGCACATCGACATGCAGAGCGTAGCCGGGGATTTTGGAGTTGTGCCAGTCGATCGGAAAGGTAATGGGCGTGTTACCCAGGACACTGAAGTCGAAGGCGTTGTGGGTGTACTTCCAGATGTACTCGCCACTAACAACGACTCTCTTGCCGACGGCCTGCTGGAATCCGGCATGAAACTCGTTGCGGAAGCCGGGAGCCAGGGTTCCAGAGACACCGGGGGCGCAAAGAAGCAACGGAGAGAGAACGGCATCCGAGCAGCCACTGCTTGAAAGAACCAGGTTTTCGTTGAAGGGCGTTTCCAGCGTGCGGGCATAGGAGACACGCAGCACTGTCGTCGTTGGCTTGATGTTGTAAGCAATGCCTATACGCGGCTCGATCTGGTTAGCATCCGTCAAACCATTGTACAGATCCTCGCGCAAGCCCAGATTGAAGAGCCAGTTGCCGGCCTTGATCTGGTCCTCGGCGTAGATTGCGGCTTCCTTCACATCGGTGTGGCCTAAGTAGTGGTAGGATATGCCGCCACGCGTCAGGTCGTAAGGCGCAAGAACCGAAAGGTAGCTGGGGTTCGGGAACGAAACTATGCCATCGCAGGGCGTGGGGCCCGCGGGGCCGGAGTAGCCAGGCAATGGGTTGCCGTTTACATCAACGCAGGGCGAGTTGTAGGTGGGACCGACCACGCCCAGGCTGTCGTTTTCTCTCAGGAAGGTCTGCCCGTACTGCAATCCGACCTTGATGTTGTGGATTCCCCTGGCATACGAGTAATCCGAGTGAAGTGCCGCATTGGTAAGGGTGCGGTACTGCGAGATCGAGGAGGTTTGCAAGTTGGCCGGCCCCAGATCCGCCAGAGAATTTCCGCTGGGATAGTAGTTGTATTCGTCCCGGCGGAGAAAGGCGCCCAGGTTGAAGACCGAGTACGTACTGAGGATGTGCGTATAGGTCGGCGCAATGTTGTAGGTGTTGATCTTGGAGCGTTGATCGGCGTTGCCTACATTGACGAGGATAGGACTTGCACTGCTGCCGCTGTTCGGTCCGCTAGACTGCACGTTCTGCACGTTCAGGTTGTCGTAGGAGTTGGGCGTCTGGAACCAGGAGCGGCTGTAATTGAAGTCGAAATGAATCGAGTCGACCGGAGTAAGAACATAGTCCACGCGATCGAAGACGTTCTGCTCATTGCCCTTGTCGTGGAAGACCGCAAACTCCGGAGGATCGAGAAAACGTCCAGTGTTCAGGCCGTCTACCTCGATGAAATTGCCCCATTTCTTGCCGCCATAGGCCAGATCGAAGCCGCCTGATGCCGACCCGAATGTGCCGTAGGAACTGCTGACGCTGCCGGTGGGCTTGGCAATGCCTTGACCGGAGCGGGTTGTGGCCACGATGACCAGGCTGGTCTTGCCGCCGTACTCGGCCGGCGGCGCGCCGGAGATAACTTCGATGGATTGAATGGAGTCGGCCGGAAGCTGGTTGGAGAAAACCTTGCTCTGCTGATCGGTGATCGACTGGCCATCCACTGAAAACGAATTGGAAGCGTGGTCGCCGAGGCCGTGAAAGAGGCCGTTGGAGTCCGCCGCCACGCCGGGAGTGGAAAGCGTGACGAGTGAGCTGAGCGTTGAGGACTGGCTCTCCAGCGGCACCTTGACGAACAGGTCTCGGTCCACGTCGGTGTGGAAGGTGGGGTCGTTCTCGATGAGGTCGCCGCTGGCCTCGACGGTGACGGTCTGCGAGCCGCCGGCAACCTGCAAAACCAGCTTGAGATTGGTTCCCACCGCCGAGCGAATCTCGACATTCTGGCTGAAGGCGGCAAAGCCCTTGACCGAAACCGCGATCAGATAGGGGTTGAAAGGGACGTTGGTGAACTCGAACTGTCCGAGACTGTCGGTGAACGTGTCGCGGCTCAGGCCGCTGGTTGGGTTGGACAGGGTGACCGTCGCGCCGGGAATCACCGCGCCGGTCGAATCGGTAACCGTGCCGCGGACGGCGCCGGCATTGCCGCTCTGCGCGGGCGCGTGAAGCGCGGCGAAGAGCACGCCGAGAATGGGCAGTATACGAAGAAATTTGCTACGAAGAAACTGCATGGAAACCCTCCTGAACAATGGCTGTAATATGCGGAGATTGGACCGCGGCGTGAATAGCCGCGGCATCGTTCCGTTTTAAGTCGGCGTATGGATATGCGCCAGCGGCTCGCCATAAAAAAACAGGCAAGCTGAGTCGCGCATTGGACGGAAACGAAAAGATCGGAACCGGGCGCTAACTGCCGCAGGGAGGGGGGCGCGTATAGAGCTTGGGATGCCAGTGGCGGACTGCGGCGCGCGGCTTGAAAACCGGCGCCTCTCTCTCGATTTGGACCATCACCACCACGGCGGCCAGCACCGCGACGGGCGCGGCGGTGTGCATGGCGATGCACACCGGGCAGTGGTCCGCGTCGCTGTCGAGGGGATGGACGTGGGCCACTTGGACCACGGTCAGCAGCGCCAGCAGGACAAGGCACAGCACGGTGAGCGCCGGCAAAGCGAAGAGCTTTGCGCGGCCTTTCCCGCCGAAATGCGCCCGCGATCCGGTCAAAACCGCATCCTCTCTTTCAAGGATATATGGAATTGGACGCGGCGTTCCGCGCAAGGATGCGTTTTCTGCCTCGTTTTGCCGCGCCGCCTCTTGAAAGCGCGGTCGCGCAGATTCGTCTAAACTGTCCGAATATGACCTATCCGCGTCCCATGCGGCTCTTGCTTGCGGTCGGTCTGGCGGTGTTGTTGGCTGCCACGACTCCCGATGCCGCGCAGACCCAGAAGCCGCTTCCACTCAAGCCCGACCTGCCCGGCATGGCCTCCAATCATCGCCTCATCCTCAAGGACGGCACTTATCAGACGGTGCGCAAGTACGAAATTGCGGGCGACCGGGTGCGTTACATCTCCGCGGAGCGGGGCGGCGATTGGGAGGAACTTCCCACGGACCTGGTGGACTGGGAGGCCACGCGCAAGTGGGAGCGGGACCACGCCAACCGGCCCGAGGAAGAAGCCTCGCCGGCCATGAAGGAGGCCGCCGCCATCGATAAGGAAGAGGCCGCCGAGCGCAACGAACAATTGGCGCGAATGCCTGAGGTGGCCAAGGGTCTGGAACTGCCCGACGAGGACAGCGTCTTTGCGCTCGATACATACGAGGGCAAGCCGGAGTTAGTCGAGCTTTTGCCGGTTGAGTTAAGCATGAACGGCAAGACCAAGCGCGGGCTGAGCGCGCTGAATCCCATGGCGGGAGCCAAGGCCACGCTCGAACTGGAGGGCGCGCGCGCCAAGGTTCATCTGCACGTGAACGATCCGACGATCTATCTCTCCCTGGCCGCCCGCGACGATGCCGAGAAGGTCGTCTCCCACGCCTTGACGGTGCAGACGGGCAGCGCGAAAGAGCCGGTCAACCGCAAGCATGGCGCGCATTCGCCCGCTTCTGGCTTCGCCATCGTTCATGTGGACGAGCGCAAGGCGGTGCGCATCGTCGGCGCCATCCATGTCAGTTCCGGCGGCGCGGCAACTCAGGACGAGGACGTGGTCCCCGCAAAGGTCGAAGCGCTGCCTGGCAAGCATTGGCTCAAGCTGACTCCCATACAGCCGCTCACCATCGGCGAGTATGCGCTGGTGGAGATTCTCTCCGCCTCCGACATCAATCAATCGGTCTGGGACTTTCGTGTCGACCCGCAACTGGGGGACAACGAGGGGGCGCTGGGGCCTATCTTCAAGTAGCGGGCAACGGATCGCAGCCTCGACGCGGAAGCGGCACTTTCATTTCACCCCGCTTGCTTGGGACGACATCGGGAAGGTACGTGAGTTGGCGATCGGCGACAACAGGTTCATGGCACGCCGCAGATATAGATTCCGGTTGTTCTGCGCTACCATAAAAAGGATAGGGGATGGGTATGTTCGTGGTTGTATGGCAATTCGAGATTGCCGAAGAGAAGGTTGCCGGCTTTGAATCCGCCTACGGGCCGGAGGGCGCCTGGGCGCGGCTCTTCCGCCTCTCGCCCGACTACCGGGGCACCGAACTGTTGCGCGACGCCTATATTCCCGGCAACTACCTGACCGTCGACCGCTGGACAAGCGAAGCAGCCTTTCGCGCCTTCCGCAAAGACCACGACTCCGCCTACGAGACCCTGGACCGCGCCTGCGATGAGCTGACCGGGCGGGAAACCCGTATCGGCGCTTATACGGTTTGAACAAGGCGCTGTCTTTCATCCTTCCCGGCTCCAGCCTCGGTGCTGGGATTGCAAGTCTACCCCGCGACGGCGGGACAGGCGCGATACAACTTACCCGACGATGGTCTCTTTAAGTTTTTCAAAGACAGATTCCTGGACAAGGGGCCGTCAATTGCGTCTTCGCGGGGAGCATCTCATTCCCGCGATAGAGCCAAAAATCGCTCACCGGCTGCCAGGAGCGTGCCTTGAACAAGATCAAGCTGATTCGTCCCATGTACGCCGAGCGATTTCGCTGCATCGGTCCCGCCTGCGAGGACTCCTGCTGCATCGGCTGGACGGTGGCCATCGACCGGGACTCCTATGAAAAATACCAGGCCATTCCGGCCGGCCCGTTGCGTTCGCTGATCGATGCCAATATCGTGCGCGCGCCGGAAAACGCGGCGGGCGCGCGTCCTGGAGAATTCGCGCAGATTCGCCTGACGCCGCCTGAACTCCGCTGCCCGTTTCTCTCCCATGAAAGTCTCTGCCGCATTCAGGTGGAGCGCGGCGAAGGCTTTCTATCCCAAGTTTGCTCAACCTTTCCCCGCGCGACCCACACCATCGACGGGCAGGTCGACCGAACCCTCACCCTCTCCTGTCCGGAGGCCGCCCGCATCGTTCTCCTCGACCCGCACCTGCTCGTCGAGACCGTGAACGCCGCACGGCCGGTTCCCTGGGACCAGGCCGCCGCGGACGCCTCCGCTCCGCGCTCCTACTTCTGGCCCATCCGCGAGTTTCTGATCGCCCTGATCCGCAATCGCTCCTATCCGCTCTGGCAGCGAATGTTTCTGCTGGGAACCTTTTGCCGCCGCCTCGAAGCCATCGCCCACGGCCAGCTCGATCGCGGCGTCTCCGCTCTCTTGAGCGACTTTTCGTTCGCGGTCGCCGCCGGCAATTTGCGCGCTTCAATGGAGGCCATCCCCGCGGACCTGGCGTTGCAATTGAACACTCTGGTCGAACTGCTCAAGCTGCGCGTGAACAACGTTCAGTTGAGTCCCCGCCTGATGGAGACGCTGAAGGCCTTCATCCATGCCATTCAGATGGAAACCGCGACCACCCTGGACAATCAGATTGCCCGCTACGGCTCCGCCTACCGGAACTACTATGCGCCATTCTTCGAAAAGCACCCCTATATCCTGGAAAACTATCTGCTGAACGCCATCTTTGGGGGGCTTTTTCCCTTTGGGGCGAAGCTCTTCGACCCCGCCGCCGCTCAGCAACCCGCCCGTGAATTCGCCCTGCTGGCCACCAAGTTCGCGCTCATCAAAGGTCTGCTCATCGGCGTTGCCGGTTTTCACCGCGAGGCTTTCTCCGCCGAGCACGCGGTGCGGACAATTCAAGTCGTCTTCAAGCACTTCGAGCACAATCCCAAGCAGCTCGATCAAGCCCACCAGCTTCTCGTCTCCCGCGGCCTGGACAATGCGCGTGGACTGACCATGCTGCTGCGGAATTAGCGGCGTTCCGGTTCAAATTGTTCGTTCGACGATTCTGAGAATCCTCCCAACCGCGCTTCTTCCCAACGGCTCTCCGAATGCATCGTTTCAGGGCGCATCTAACCCAGTTCACAGCAATCCCTCGCTGCCAGGAGGGCCGGTTGCCACAAGCCAGGTTGATCCGCCCCACGTACTCGCAACGCTTTCGCTGCATCGGCTCGGCCTGCGAGGATACCTGCTGCCAGGGCTGGACCGTACCTATTGATCGCGAGGCTTGCGAGAAGTACCGGGGCCTTCCCGACAGCCCCTTGCGTACACTGATAGATGTCAGCCTTACGGTCTCGCCGCAATGCGCCGAACGACCCAAGCCGGCCGGTTTCGCCGCCATCCGCATGGACGCCTCCAACCGCTGTCCGCTGCTTACGGAAGACCGCCTCTGCCGCATTCAAGCCGATCTCGGCGAGGAGTTTCTCTCCCGCGCCTGCGCCACTTACCCGCGCATCGCGCATTCGACCGGCGGCATCGAGGAGACGGCGCTGACTCTCTCCTGTCCGGAGGCGGCAAGGCTGGTCTTGCTGAGTTCCGATCTGCTGGAGGCGGCAAGCCCGCACGAGGAGTCTTTCGGTGGCGGCGATCCTTCGCTTCCGCCTCATTTTTGGCCCATTCGGGCAGCGGTTCTGGCGCTGGTTCGCAATCGCCTCTATCCGCTGTGGCAGCGGCTTTTTCTGCTCGGCCTGTTCTGCCGCCGCCTCGATTCGATCGCCAAGGGCGAGTTGACGGGTCCCGTTCCCGCCTTTGTAGAGGGCTTTGAATCCGCAGTGGCCACCGGCTCGCTGCGGCAGGCGATGGAGACGCTGCCCATCGACCGCGCCGCCCAATTGGATGCGGTGCTGCGGCTGGCGGGGACGATGCTGCATCGCTCGAATCTGCACCCCCGCTTCGTCGCCTGTGTGCAGGCTTTCACCGTCGGCATCGGCAACGGCCCCGGAGCCACCCTCGAATCCCTCGCCGACCGCTACGCTTCCGCTCACGATCGCTACTATGCTCCGTTCTTCGAGCGCCATCCGCAGGTCGCGGAGAACTACCTGGTCAATACGATTCTCCGCTGCCGGTTTCCCTACGGCCGCGAGGGAATGCTTCCCGGCGCGCGCGCGGAGATGGCCCGCGAGTTCGCCAAACTTACCGCCCAGTTCGCGCTGATGAAGGGATTGCTGATCGGGGTGGCCGGTTTTCACCGCGAGCGATTTTCCGGCGAGCACGTGGTTCATACCGTGCAATCTGCCAGCAAGCACTTCGATCATCACCCGGAGTTTCTCGACATGGCTCACAAGCTGCTCGTTGAAAGCCAGTTGGACGGCGCGCGAGGGACAGCGATTCTGCTCAGGGATGCCGGTCCAAGCGCGCCCATGCCGACCGCGCCGGCGGTTCATGCGCCTGAGCCGCGGGCTGGAAAGCGGGTTTGATTCCGCGCCATCGGAAGGCTCGTTTTCGCTTGCCGGTTTCGATGGTGGCATCCCGTTCCCGGTTTGCCCAGGGTTCGCACATTTTCTCTCGTTTGAGCGCGCCGCGCCGATCTACGCTTAGGCGGGGGCGCGGCTCCGGTTCACGGATGCCGGCTCCCGGACAGAGGCGAAGAATGACGGTTGCCGCTCTATCGACTGCGGGATTCTCGCAGTACATCTCCGCATCGAGCAACGTTTCGGCCTCGCAGCAGGCCTGGCAATCGCTCCAGCAGAGCCTTTCGTCGGGCAATCTGCGCGCGGCGCAGAGCGCCTTCAAAGCCTACAGCCAACTGAACCGAAGCGCGTCGGCGAGCGGAAACTCGACTTCCAGCGGATCGTCGAATACCCAACTATCGAGCGATTTGAAGGCGCTGGGAAGCGCCATCGGATCGGGCGACCTGACCGCCGCCCAGGCCGCCTTCGCCACGGTGCGGAACGACCTGAAGTCCACGCCCTCGCAGGCGGTCGCGAACGCGGAGAGCGCGGTGAGCCAGACCGTGCAGTGGGTGGACGACCTGCTCAATCTCTCCGATACGAACAGTTCCTCATCAGCCTCGGTCGATCCCACGACAGCCATTCTGGACAGCGCCTACGGACAGAACTCGTCCTCCGCCGCCACCGCCCCGACGGCCTCGATCCTGAACAGCGTCTACGGAACAAGCGGTACGGGAAGCTCCTCAAGCGCCGCTGGCAGCATTGCCGGGAGCGGCAATCAAGGAAGCAGCGCCGGCGTCAATGCTTACGCCTAGCATGGCGACCGCATTTCATGCCAGGCAATCGTTTCGCCGCACCAAAAAAATCGGCCCCCGCCTTTGACGGGGGCCAAGTTGCCTTGGTTCTCTCGTGTGAGGAGAGCTTGGTTGGCGGCCTGACGGCATTGCTGCCGCCGGCGCGGCGAAGACATTCTGCGGTTGGCAATTATAACTTCTAGTTTACTGCCTTCCCGCACCCGCAGAAGATGCGACATCCTGTGTGGACGCGCTTCCCTGGGCCGCCAAACTGTTTTCCATCAAACGTATATGCACCGTGCTGGTCCTGACCGGCTTGGCGTCTTCATCGCCGGCGCCGCGGGCATTGCCCAGAGCCACTGAATGCAAACGGTAGACGGGAATCTCATGTTCCGAGACTAAATAGCGCTTGACCGCCTCGGCCAGACGCTCGGAACTCTGGATGCCGGCGCTGCCCGCGACGGGGGTATGCGCTTCGATCTCCAAAACGTAACCTTGATGACCGGTGAGGCTGGCCGCCAAATCGTCCAGTTGCTTGTGCGCAGCGGAAGACAAGGTTGGCTGTCCGCCGCGGAACTCCACTTCGACCTCGCTGATCTGGCGATACTGGTCGAGACCGTTGACAGTGCTGTTCAACTGGTCTACTCGTCCGGATGCTCCCCGCGCCATGGTGCCAGCCTTCTGCGCCTGGTCGCCCGCGACCAGCGCGGCTTGGTTGGCGGCATCGGCAGAGGACTGCGCGCGGCTAATGCCAGCCTGCGCCCTGGAGTCCACATCCTGAATGTCGCGCCCGTTCTTGGCGTTGACCTCATCCAGTTCGCTCAGTCGATCCTTGAGCGGGTTCACCCGATCGTTTACCCACTTCTTGCGGGCAAAGGGATTCACTCTTCCCCAGAACCCTTCCTTGGGAGCACTGTTCGCGGCCGCGGCGGGGGACTGAGGCCGCGTCTCCGAAGGAAGGGCGCCTTGCTCGCCAACAACCGGCTGCGGCTGCTGCGTCATGGCGGGGATTGCAACGACAGATGCCAGGAGAAATACAACGGCCTGACCAGGGAAGGGAAAACGGAGCGATGATTTTCTTTTCATGGAGGACAATCCTCTCGGAGCCTTTTTCGCCAGACTCCTAACGGGCTGAGCGATTCATCCGCTCACCGTTCATGGTGCAATGCCCATGCCAAAGCGGAATAATTCGGGAATGAATATATATCTCTTTTAGATTGTTTAGCATGAATGTGCGCGTTCAGCGGAAGGCAGGGACGGATCAGGATTTCGACAGGCGTTGGGGTGGGTATTTTATTCCCGATCTTGAATTTTTTACCATGCAGAAAAGAACCCCGGACCTACTTTGTGTCCACGTGAATCACGCGGAGTTCCGGGTACGCGCCGTCCCAGTCGGGCGAAACCGCGTCGAATATCAGGCGGAAATCCTGTTCGCCGCCGGGCTTGAGCGGCGCGGCGGAGACCGGTTCGATGTCGATGTAAGGTTCTCTCATGCGGATCAGCTTGAGGGGCTGGGTCTCGTTCTGGGCCACTTGGCGGGCAGAGTTGCGGAAGAGTACCTGAACCGCGATGCCGGTGATTGTGCGGTCGCCGCGATTGGCGATGTGGCCGTCGAGATAGGTGATCTTGCCTCCAGCCAGATTGGTGGACTCGCTCATGGACAAACCGTCAATGGACAGGTTGGCGGCGTAGGCGTCCGGGGCCGCCGAGACCGGCGTTACGCTCTCCAAGCCGTTGCGGTTGCCTCTTTCAAAGAGGACCGCTATCAGAATGGCGATGAGAACGACCGCAACGGCGATAGCCGGCGGCAGCCAGTTGCGCTCCCGCGGCTGGGGGGAAGGGAGGAGTTGAGGACCAGCGCTCATTTGCCGAATTTTACACCGATCGGCGAAGGAATACGCGGCGAACTCTTGTCCAACGCAAGATGAGCCTAGAGCAGGCAGTTGATTCCAATGCAAGATGAGCCTGAAGGAGCCTGGGCGGGCAAGCTGAGGATGGATGATCAGCGTGCTTGGAGCAGAGAAGTTGA
>Ga0181520_10012579_pt1 | contig 10846 bp, 6 predicted proteins | sample PEATcosm2014_Bin_29_FD_132451 | JGI IMG/M metagenome (GOLD analysis project Ga0181520, IMG submission 132451) | Peatland microbial communities from MTU Mesocosm Facility, Houghton, MI, USA - PEATcosm2014_Bin02_30_metaG | ecosystem: Environmental > Terrestrial > Soil > Wetlands > Peat | place...
AACGACGCGGCATTCGCAAAGCGGTTGGATAGCGTGCTGAAGGCGCTTCGGGAAGTGAAGCTCCCGGAGAGATGGAGGCCCAACCTGCCGGACGTGGGCGACGTGTCCTACGACGTCAAGACGCTTCAGGGGCGACTCTCCGGCGTGCGGGACAGGCTCAATGCCTGGGACGCGCTGGTGCAGGCCATGAAGTCCGGCGACGCCAAGGTCGTAAAAGCTCTATGCACGTCGGAAGGGTACGCGAGCCTATGGGCCGATCCGGACGAGGCCCGGAAGTCGGCAGGCGAGACTCTTAAGCCGTTGGGCGGGTCGTGGTCGAAGGGAACGTGGTCGAGGTGGTCGAGATGGTCTGCTGTTTTGTGGTCTGAAGTCGGCATGGGCCAGGAGGCGGATGGAGCGAAGTTCCGCCTATACAGGGTTCCGCTGAATAGGGCTACAGACAAGGACAAGGGCAAAAAACCTTGGATCGAGTTCGTGAAAACAGGAGACAGGTGGCTGCTCTCGAAATGGACGCCAAAGGAGTAGGTAGCTGTTGCGCCATTGACGAGGAGCGATCGCAGCGGTTTACTGGTGCCTGGTCCAAAGCGGACAGGCGACTGACCGACGTTCGACACTACAGCGACGGAGCCGGTCGATTTCCGGCTAACTTCTTCTCTTCAAAGGAGCAGGATGATCTCGGAACGTGAAAACATGCTGCGGGCGATCCAGTTCCGCAACCCAGAGTGGATTCCGTGCAGCTTCATTTTCTTGCCGATCGTCTGGCAGGCGCACCGGGAAAAACTTGAGGACGTGCTGTTGCGGCACCCGCGGCTGTTCAAGGACTTCAAGCGTGGCAGCGTTGATTTTGATCATCCGGGCGACTTCTACCGACGGGGCGACTTCCGCGACAACTGGGGCTGCCTCTGGCACGTTGCGATCGATGGCGCCGAAGGGCAGGTCGTGGAGCACCCGCTGGGAGACTGGGACGCTCTGAAGACGTTCCACCCGCCCGATTCGCGAACCCACAGCGAGCGCGAGGCACGCGACTGGGGAAAGGTGCGCCAGCAGTATGCCGACATGAAAAGCAAGGACATCATCCGCATCGGGTGGGGCGAGCGGCTGTTCGACCGCCTTTACGCGCTTCGGGGCTTCGAGAACCTCATGATCGACATCGCCACCGACGACCCGCGGCTGGGCGAGTTGGTCGAAATCCTCACCGATTACACGATGCGGCTGACTGACCTTTGGCTGGAAGCGGGTGTCGACATGATGGCATATCACACCGACATCGGCACGCAACGCGCCCTGATGATCAGCCCAGCGAAGTTCCGGCAGCACATCAAACCGATGTTCAGCAAGGTCTTCAACCACGTCAGGGAACAGGGCGTGGAGGTGCTACTGTCCTCCGATGGTTGCCTGCTGGAGATCGTCGACGACCTGATCGAGTGCGGGGTGTCGGTTCACGACCCTCAGATACGCGCTAACACCATCGAGGGCATCCGCAAGGCATACAAGGGCAAGATGTGCGTCAACCTCGACCTCGACCGGCAGATGTTCATGTTCTGCAAGGCGGATGACATCCGGCAGCAGGTAAAGGATTCGGTGAACGCCCTTGATTCCCCGGAAGGCGGCCTGATGATTTACGCCGCGTTCTGCGATAACGCGACCCCGCTGGAGAACATCGAGGCGACCTGCGAGGCGTTCGAGAAATACTGCCTCAAGGGCAGACCGGCATAGCGCCGCCGCGGGCACAGATCCTATCTTGTTCGTTACCGGAAGGAAGGCAATTGCTTTATCGAGGTGACGATTCCACATTTCGCGATGCGGAGGGAACTGCCTGTCTTCGGAGACCCGCCATAGAAGAATGAACCGCTTCTGCGACCAGGAATCAAGCTGCGAGGATTCCGTCTTGACAGTGCGGCCTTTCCCATAGAAGTTCCTCCTGCAGCCGAGGGCCGCACATGCAGATGTTGAGAATCGGGATTAATGGGTATAGTAAAGGCAGTCTGGGAGCCGGAAGCAGGCTGATCGACATTGGCGCGATTGAGTCCGCATAGAAGTCGGAACGAGATATTTGTTGTCAAAGTGGAAATTTCAGCGCAAAGGTGAAACAATTACCAAGTATTTAAGAACCCTCAAGTCGTTTGATGTTTTACAAATGGAATAATGCCGATCGATGCTTTGCTTTGGAACAGAGACGGGAAGGGATTTGCATGAAAAACTTACAGAGATTGTGGACGGTAATGGTTGTGATGGGGTTGTTGGCAGTCGTTCTTGCGATGGCAACGGGGGGCAGCCTCCCAACACAAGCCGCGGAGCAAGAATGCAATCTGCTGGCGAACGGATCTTTCGAGTTCTGGTCGCATTGCGCGGTCGGAGTTCTTCCCGAAGCGAGGAAGTGGCCGTTTGAGGGCGACGATCCGCTATTCCCAACGCGCTGGTCGTGGGACTTTGCCAAGCCCAACCGGCTGGCACGTTCCACGGACGCGCATGGCGGGCGGTATGCCCTCTCGGTCGTTGCCTCGGCGAGTGGCGGCAGCTTGTCGCTTGGCAAGTTGGAGGTGGTGCCGGGAGCAAAGTATTCGTTCGGCGCGTGGGCCAAGGGAACCGGCGAGTTGCACGCGGAAGTTATTGGTTGGGCCCCTGAAGGCCCTCAACGATTGGGCTTGGCCGACGGCAAGGCCAGCAAAGAGTGGACGAAGATCGGCGGATCCCTTCAAATCCCGGGGCACATCAGGATGGTCAGTTTGTGCTTGCGCGTGGACAAGTCGGCCGACCTGATTCTTGACGACGCGTACATCGCTGCACCGCTGGACCAACCCTACGATCCCGATGCCGTACTAGCGAAGAAGACTGTCAAGGATGAAAACACGCTGGTTTTGCTCGATTTCGACAAGGACGCATCGGCACTGCGTCTCGAAAAGAACGCCAAGCTGACCGGTCCCGATGGCGGCAGGTTCGGGCGTGGTCTGCGCCTGGACGGCGGAAAAAATCGAGGCGCGCTGGCGTCTTTCCCCTTCAAATTGCCGGCAATGCCGGTCGAGGGCACGCTGGAATGCTGGTTGTCGCCCGATGATTCGCAAACCGGCGACAAGCAGCAGTACTATCTTCAAATCCGGTCTGCCGAACAGGCTCTCTCCCTGATTTATTGTTACTGTAACCGTATAGCATTAAGCGGGTTGAGGCAGGATACAGATATCGTCAATTGGTTCGAGATGAGGGGAATGCGCAAGGGCGAGTGGCACCACTTGGCGGTGACGTGGGACCGCACCGCACTGCGGACTTACCTGGACGGCGTGCTGGAAACAATGAGTACCAAGCCGCTGCCAGCCTGGGCCGGGGCGCCTGTCGAGGTTTGGATGGGTTCGGAGTTCCCATTTTACGGTTGGGATGGCATGATCGATGAAATCCGCATCTCGAAAATCAAGCGATATGGCCCCTTCACGCCCAAAGGCGCCAAGCCCAATCCGCTGCCCGTGGCGGCGTCTCCAGCGGAGGAAAAGCCGAAAGATGTCGCAAAGCCGAAGGTGGACTTCACTGAGGCGCGCAAGAAACTCCTGGGGTCCATTCCGCCAACGCAGCCCGGGAAATTCGAGACTGTCCCGAACGCCGAAGGGGATTACGTCTACGAGGCCACCTCCGCCAGGTCCTTGGTGGAGGGAATAAAACTTGAACTGTCGCCGGACATGTTCGTCAAGGGTCTGACCACGGCGACGGCGGACCGCACGTTTGATTGGGGCCCCAGACTTGGCGGCGTGTATTGGCGGCTGAAAAACATCCAGCCGGGCCGGTATTGGATTGGCGTCCTCTACTGTGCCAGCCACCTTACGGATGGTGTATCCGAAGCCAACCCAAACGCAAACAACTTGCACTTTTATCTGAACGGCCGCGAAGTGCAGGGTGTCACATTTGGCGATCCGGTACAGGTTGCACCCGGCGTATGGTTCGCCGAGATGCAGTCGGCCGGAGCGGAGGAATTGAAGGAAGGCGATGAGATCGCAACCTTGGAAGTCGAATACTACAACCATTACCAGACGGCGCGTTTGATTCTGCACGCCCGAGAACCCCGGCACGGCCCGCTTCCCTTGTGGAGCAACCCGGGACCGAGCGGGTGGAACCCCGGCACGACGCTGGGAATCAGCGTGGAGACGAGTTTCCTGGCGGCGCCGGGCAAACCGATCGCCAACACCAGCTCCGAGGGCTGGCGCCAGCAGCAATGGATGGAGACGCCGGATGATTTCCTGCGCGGATCGGACGGGGGTGCGGTCGCGCGCTGTTGGCTGGCCAATCCCCTGCCGGTGCCCGTCGAGGTGGATTTTGAATGCGTAGTGAAGGGGTATTATCTTCAGGAGGCCGGGCGCGACGTTGCGCGCCTGACTTTGGCGCCGCACGCTTGTGTGCCCCGCGACGTGTCTTTTAAGACGACGCCGGACGATCCAGAGTACTCGATCACGGCCAAGGTGAAGGCGGTGAAGAAGCCGGACCTGGGCTGGCCCGCTTACGACGAGTTCGCGTTCTTTCCGGGCTTGCGGCACCTGACGCCGTGTCCGACCCCGGACTCGTTCGAGTATTGCGACCGTCGGCAGGTCTGTTTCAAACAACCAGCAAAAGATCTGCGGCAACGAGTGGCGTTGGATGGTCAATTTGAAAAATGGGGTCAATGGGAGATGGCGCTGACCCACGACCAGAATCCGCCAATGCCGCCGCCGGCGGACCTGAAATTCGAGCCTTGCCGGGTGCTGGGGGATGTGTCCAGGGAAAAGGATCCGAAGGCCCACGGGGTGTACTTCCGCCGGAAGTTTGTCCTGCCGGAAGGCGCGGCGTCCCGCGTCGCCAGGCTGATCGTGGACAGCGTTTGCAGCGAGGGCACGGCCTACGTCAATGGGCAAAAAGTCGGCAACGTCCGGGGCTGTGGCGCCCCGTTGGTGGGCGAGGCGACCAAGGCGTTGCGCCCCGGCCAAAACGAAGTGGTGCTGGTGATCCGGGACAGCCTGGCGGTCATGAATCCCCAATATGTGAATCCGGCGGACCCGGTTGAGAACTGTAGGGTGCAGGATGCACCAACACTCCCACAAAAGCTGGGAATTACAACCTGTTGGGGAGGCGAAAACGGCGTTTGGCTGGAATTGGCCCCCGAGGTCGCTGCGCGCGAGGTGAAGGTGGAGACCTCCGTGCGGACGAAGACGATCGGCGCGGGCTTCACGGCGGTCAATGGCGGAAAGAGCGAAATGCGCATCCGGGCCAGGGCCGTCGTGGAGGATGCGCGCCAGCCCGTCCTGACGGTTGGCGAACAGGACCTGACTCTGAAGCCGGGCGAATCGAAACCCCTTGAATTCACAAAGAAGTGGGCCGCTCCCCGGCTGTGGAACTGGGGGGAGCCGAATCTCTATGTCCTGGCGGTGGAACTCACGGATGCGTCAACCGGCCAGCGGCTGGACCTGGCGCGCGCACGGTTCGGATTCCGGGAGAGCTGGATTCAGGACGGCCAGATTTATCTGAACGGACAGCCGGTCAGACTGAAGCAAACGGGGCACTTGCCTCCTTTTATTCCCGGGATGGTTGATGCCCGGGTGGGACGCGGCGCGACATTGCCCGATTACTACGATGAGGCCGGCATCATGGCCACGCAACTCATCACTTGTTTGGTGAATCAGCCCAGCAAGTACAACGTGGAAAGCGACCCGTTTTGGGAAGCGGCGCGGACGAACGCGCTGACCACATCGCGGCGCTTGTGGAACCATCCCTGCATCATCGCCTGGGATTTGTCCAACGAGTGGTACTGTTATGCCGGCTACTTTGGCGCGGACCCGGATTTGATGAAGAAACGGTTCAAAAGCGTGAGCGATGCCGTCGAGAAGCGGGATTCCACCCGCTGGACGTTTTTCAGCAGTGACGGAGACATCGGCGGTTGGCACAACACCATGTCCACCCACTATATGCAGGCGCACAGGGTGGAAGCGGGAGGCTTCGATTTCGACGGCCACTCGGCGTACCTACCGGATGGCTCGTTCTTCCGTACCCTGGACCGAGATTTCCGGCCAGGGGAAGAGATAGCCGCCTGGCCCGACAAATATCGCCTGGGTTCAAAACCGCTCATGGACACGGAGGACGTCTGGGGGGTATCGGGCGAATTGCCTCCTGGGACGTCCAGATTCGTCGGGGAGGATGCCGTCCTGTCACCCAGCGTGGGAAGCGCCGGACCAATCATCTGGATGTGGAAGCAGAGATTTGACGGCCAGCGGGACCTGGGCATGGCGATCCATAATTTCCATGAACACGGTGCAGGAATGCTGACCCGAGGCTACGCTATTCAGACCTTTATAATGCCTGACGTCGTGCATCATGGATTCTCAGGCCGGAAGATGGTCCGTTTGTACTCCTTGCTGAACGATCTGTTCCATCCGGCTAAGCTGGCGCTGAAGTGGAAGATGGTTGGTCCGGACGGCAAGGCGGCGGACGGCGCGAACGGTACGGACGAGCAAACGCTCGGCTCCGGCCAGACCGGACGGGGCGCCCTGACGTTCACTCTTCCATCCGTGACGAAGCTGACCAAATTCACGCTGCAATTGCGCCTGGAGTCGGACGGCAAGTTCGTCTGCGGTGAAGACCGGGACATCGAGGTTTGGCCGGACAGTCCCATTCCGGCGGGGCCGTTGGCTCGCAAGCTTACGTTGTACGATCCCAAAGGTGACACGGCCAAGGCGTTCAAATTCGCCAACGTGGAGTTCGCCTCCGCGGCGGCACTGGCATCGCCGGCCGGCGACGCCTCGGCGAACGCACTGGTGATCGGCGAAGGAGCGCTGGACGCGACCACTGCGCGCCAGGCGGCCGTATTGGGCAAGTTCGTCGAGGACGGCGGTCGCGTGGTGATTCTGGCGCAGACGGTGCTGCCGCTGGGATTGCCGGCCGCCACCATGCTGGAAAACCGGGAATGGTCGAGCCAGCCGTTTGTGCGCCTTCCGATCCATCCGGTGCTGGCGGGAATCACGTCCTGGGACCTGCACTTCTGGGCGCCCGACCGCGTCTCCGCACGCGGGGCCTATTCCAAACCGGAGGGCGGCGCGGCCGTCCCGCTGGTGGACAGCGGAGTACATTGCCAGGACCAGGACACAGGCGGCTTGGAATGGGTCCAGATGATGGAAATGTACCGCGGCAAGGGGCTGTACCTGCTCTGCCAGTTGCCCCTGGTCGCCAATCGCAACGACGAACCGATGGCGCGTGAGTTGCTCTCACGAGTGCTGCGGTACACAGGGGGAAAGGATGCGTTCCGCGCCCCGATTCGGCGTTTCCGCCTGGTGGCTGCGAAAGACAGCCCGCTCGAACGCAAGTTGCGGGACTTGCGCATCGCCTATGACCTGGCGCCGGCGGAAGCACCCCTGGATGCGACGGTGCCGGTGCTGGTGGCAAGCGGTATCGTTCCGAACGCGGTCCAACAGACGGCGTGGAAGAAAGGCCTGGCGGACGGCGCTACGCTGGTTATTACCGAATCGCGGCCGGAGGACTCAAACTGGCTGAGCGAACTGGCGGGGCAACCGGTGCGTATCACGGTGCCGCGTTACCGGAGTTGGGAAGGACGCGGCTGCCGGAACGGGTTCAACCCGTTGACCGCCGGACTGAGCCATCTGGACCTGTTCTGGAAAGGTTACATGTGGAATGATATTACCATCGAAAATCCGGAGTTCATCATTGAGCAGTTGCAGGACGCCTCGGTGGAATGCGCCGGCAGCCGCGAATTGGTTTACCCTGGCGCGCTGGTGGAGATCAAGGTGGGGCAAGGGCAGGGCCGCTTGATCCTGGACCAGCGGCGCTGGACCACGAACAACGAAAAACTGTTGCGGTTGGCGAACCGCAACCTCTGTGCGTTGTCGTTGGGCTTGAATGTCAACGTTGGGCCGATCATACCGTTGCGGGGGTTGCCGGCGGATATCGAGTGCCGCCCCATTGACCTGACGCCTTATGCCAACCGCGCGCTGGCAGATGATGTCGCGGAGGACGGCAAGGGCGGCTGGACGGATCAGGGGCCGACTGGGGATCTGCGCACCTTCCCCACAGGAAGACAGACATTCCAGGGAATTCCCTTTGAAGTCGGCAAAGGCAAGAAAAGCATCATCGTCCTGGACACCCGCCCGGACAAGAAAGACCGCCTTTTGGAGGCGACGATCCCTGTGGGCCATCCGGTGGAAGGCTTCTATTTTCTGCACGGCGCCGCCTACGCCGGCGGGCAAGTGGGGCTATACCAAGTCCAGTACGCCGACGGGACGACGGCGGACATCCCATTGGTGGCTGGTGAAAACATTCGTGACTGGGCCGACTGGGCCGCCGCCAGTGGCGGCTTTCCAGGCGAGCGCTGGACGAGGACGGTTGTGGCGTGGACGGGAAGCTGCCCGATGTTTCCGAACGGCATTGCGATCTACCGCACGCTCTGGGTCAACCCGCGGCCCGAGGTGAGCGTCAAGGCTGTGCGGTTCGCCAACCCGGCGAAAGCGGCCGTTCCCGCCCTGATCGGTCTGACGGCTGTGGTGAAGAAGGACCAGAAAGATACCAACGCCGACATGGCCAAGGCGCAGGAGTTCTTCAAACAGGCGAAAACCGCATTGGCGGCGAACAAGCCGGAAGAAGCGAAGACGCTGTTGAAACAAGCCGTCGCAGCATGGCCGTCGTTGGACGCTGCGCACCAGGCGCTGGCGGACTTGTGTGAAAAGGGCGGCAAGGAAGACGAAACGCTGGAGGCATACCGCCAGTGGACGAAAGCCGGCGCGCGGACTCCCCTCCCCTGGAACCGCTTGGGCGAAATCCTCGAAAAGCGCAAAGACTACAAGGGCGCGCTGGATGCATACACCCAGTCACTCAAGATCGAGTGGAACCAGCCGCCCATCGGCGAGGCCAAGACGCGGATGGAAAAACAGCTCAACCAGAAATAGAAGTCGTGATATTTCAAGTTTCGTCCATGGCCTTGCCGGCGATTGCGGTCACAGGTATCATTCCTCACCACCATGACCTGGAAACCACTGATGTTTTTCGCGGTGACCATCGCCGGCTGGATGAACAGACAAGATGCTGCAACAGCGAAAGGCACAACCAGACTGCATCATCTGGAGTGTCACCCTAAGACCGCTTGCGTGCGAAAGCCAGATCGAGCTCTTTGCCAGCGGCGTCCGCCCCTGGGTTGGCGTCACCGGTCACTGAGGGAGCCAGCATGCCTTCATCGCCTCCGAGGAAGGCCTCCAGGTCACCGGCAGTCACGTAACGACCGCCAGCGATCTTCAGGGTCTTCAACTTGCCCGACTCGATCCAGCGATAGATCGTGGGCATGGCCAGCGTCTTGCCCCTGCGTGATGACGGGATCAGGGCAGGCAGGCGGTGAATGGGAATCAGTTCGTCCTTCAGTGTTTCGTTGCGGATCAGATTTCCGAGTGTTGTCGTCGTGGCCACACGGTCTCCCTTAATGTCCATGCGACCATTAGATCATAGCTCGGGCGTTAGGGCAGGCCGACCACGGTTCTACCGACAAATCAGCCGTTATCCAAAGCTGTGGGTCTACGCAGTTCGGTGGTAAACCGTTCAGCTTTGTAAAGAGCAAGCCCAAATGGCGTCGGCCAATAACCATCCCTGCCAGACATGAGCAGTTGCCACCTCACCATCTCAGCGCAGAGACCTTTCCGCACCCCACCGTCACAGCCGTCAATTCCGAGGGCCTTGGCAATCAAATCTTCCTGTTTCAGCGGGGCCTTGTTCTCCAGGAGTGCCTGGATGATGTACTGCCCGTAGGGAGGCAGTCGATAGGATCTTGCGATTTCGACCATGTCCAACATGGCGTCTTCGGGTGTTAAGCCTGGTACAAGTTGCTTCCTTGTCGCGATCCACTCCAACTTCAATTCCACAGTCTTCGCCTGAATGGCCGCAGGTCCAAGATCCGAGAAGGATCGCAGGAAAGCTGCGTACTGTGCCGCTCGGTCAGCCACCTCGCCGGGTTCCTCAGCCGTATCAATCCAAGATGCCAGCATCAACTGGCCAGTCCCAAGGACTGACATCAAGGCCGTGGTGTACGCTTTCCCAGCCCATGTCACAGGGGTGATGCGAGTGACGGCCGCCAGAACAAGCCGCTCAACACGCGTCCAATTGGGATCCGGCATCTCTGGAGGCAACCGTTTGCCCAAGAGATCAACTGCACGCTGCAATATCGCCCCCGGCTGTTGATCCTTGTCGTTGACGCAAGGGTGATCGAGCCAATCAAGCGATTGAACAATAACGTCGATGCCGGCCAAAATCTCGGTGGCCCAGTAGAATACCGCGTCCAGTTCTCGGAGGTTGGCCACGTTGGAGTCATCTGCACCACCTGCCGGATAGTCATTCACGTTCAAATTCCTTTGTTTTGTCATCCTACCGCCGCGGCGACCTTGGCCGCAAGGCCGGCGTCCAGTTCAGCGTATTCTTCCGCTTGCGACAGGGATCGGTGTCCCATCAGTGCCCGGGCCGCGTCCAGGCCATGCACCCTGCGGATTTCAGTGCCAAAGGTGTGGCGGAGTTGGTGAGGATGCCAATGCACATCCGGGGCCAGCTTGCCCATCTTCTTTGCCCGTTTGATGGCGTACTTCACCGCATGGCCGTAGCTCATCGCCGTGAACTGCTGGCCGGGTTGCTTCTTGGGATTGTGCTTTCTGCGATTACACTGGGACGGCTGCACCTTGGTCTTTCTGTCCGCCCTCTTGATCTGATTGCGTTCTTCCTGGGCACGATCCGGGGCAAAAAGCAGTTCGCACAGGTTGGTGCGAAGGAATGGCCGGAGTATCTCCTGGGCTTTGGGGCCAAGGTGAACCTGTTTGTCGTGACCGTGGTGCTGTGTTTTATGTTTCGACGGTCGGTAGAT
>Ga0181520_10012582_pt1 | contig 10844 bp, 11 predicted proteins | sample PEATcosm2014_Bin_29_FD_132451 | JGI IMG/M metagenome (GOLD analysis project Ga0181520, IMG submission 132451) | Peatland microbial communities from MTU Mesocosm Facility, Houghton, MI, USA - PEATcosm2014_Bin02_30_metaG | ecosystem: Environmental > Terrestrial > Soil > Wetlands > Peat | place...
GCAAATGCAGTCTTTGATGTAACTGGACCTAAATCAGTGAATCTATACACTTGTCAAGGTCAAGCATTGGGGTGTTCAGCAAACGGTTCACTACCCCCAGTCGAAATCAATCTGGGTCCAATGCTTGAATTCTCTGGTCCTGGAATTCTCAACGGTATGATGTTTACCGCCTCTGACGATCCAGCTTCTCCGATCGGCACATTTTCATATGTCCAACTGCTTAATTACTACAACGCAGTGTACACCTATAATCAAGATGTTTATACTGCGCCTCCATGCACAGCTAATTCTGGTTCGGGGGGAGTTTTGGATAATTATTATCCTTACCCGTTATTCCAACCAGGTTCTGCAATAGACAACCCAGACGTTCCACTATTTTTGGACGATACAGAAGTAACGGCGTCTTTTCAGGCAGATATGTTTCTTCTCTGGACTTCGTCCATATCTGGTTCAATCCCCGTTCCACTTGGTTATATTGAATGGGGATGGTATGGGGATGCCGTGCAAAACCTGATTACCCAAACTTGGTCAATCAACCCAAACAATGAAACAATAAGTCAGGGATATGCTGGATCATTTGTTCAGAGTTCAATTTATCCGCGATGGACAGGTGTTTCATTGAAAACAACACCAATGCCTTGTGTCCGTTAAAAGCGATCAAGCGATGTAAGATCGAAAAAGAAGGAGATCGATTTATGAGACTGAGCAAAATCGTCATAATTGCAATTGTCACGATCATGGCCGCCACCGGATATTTTGGAGCGGCGGAAGATAACAAACAACCCTTTACAATCACTATCAGTGCATACAAAGATACAGTCAGAATTGGCGAGGAGACACGTCTTCACGTGGTCTTAGCAAATATTTCCGATCAGTCACTTGTTTTTAGAAGATCAGTAAGTCCAATTACAGCCGAACATCATTACACAGTTCTGGTTCATGACAAACGCGGAAAGAATACCCAAGAAACCGAATATGGTCGCCATACTAGGCTTCATCAATTAATCGGGAGCGACTCAGCGATTCTCTTGAAGCCTGGAGAGAAATTGGAGGAAGATGCCATTCTTTCAGATGTATTTGACCTTACATCTCCCGGGGAATACGAAATTCAGTTCTTGCGACCAGTATCGGAGGATCCGAACGAAAAGGAGATTGTGAAATCCAACACAATCACAATTACTGTGATCGAATAAAATGATAAGCCGTACAAGCCAAGAGAAAGGAAGAAACAGATGAAGAATATGCTAATCAGAAGTGGATTTGTAGTTTTCATTGCATTGCTAAATGTGGTAGCAGCGCGCGCAGATGCGACACTGACATTTATAAATCCGTATGCCTATATAACGCCCGGTGGAACAATTGAGTTTGACGGCACGCTCACAAATACCGGGGACACTGATCTTTATCTGAATGGTGATATATTCAATCTTCAATCACTTGATCTGACAGTCGATGATTCGCCCTTTATCTTTGAAGGACCTACTTTTCTGGCGGCAGGAGACTCATTTTCCGGAGCATTCATTAATGTAACTGCGGATAATGAAATACTTCCTGGGGAATATCTCGGTTGGTATACCATTCAAGGTGGCGCAGACACAAATACCTATGATGATTTGGCTACGGAAGATTTTTATATTTATGTCGCTTTTGACACCAATCCTTCGAGCACGACTCCCGAACCGACTACATTTTTACTTATGATTTCTGGATTTTTAATATTTACAGTGTTGCGCCTGGTTACCCGGGGGTAATATTCAAAGATTTTGGGCGGGTGGCCCGCACATCAAACATGAAAAAACATGAGTGATACGAAGCTGTGCCCCGTTCATCGCGTCAAAAAAGGCAGAATTGCAAAATAGTTTTGCGCGATGAGCGGGCGGGTGTTTTGAGACCATCTCAAAGCCGGTTAGGATACTCGAAGTGCAGTTGGAATTGAGTCAAAGTGGACGGCGCATCAGCGACTCTCGCAATAAAACTGCGATGAAAAGGGCACAGCTTTTCGTTATGGCTTACTTTGAAAGAGGATTGAATCATTAACCCGCCCACCTGCCCAGAAATCGGATTCGCCGAATAAGACACTTCCACATCCTGATGATTTTGTGGTACATCTTTCATAAAGGCTGGGAGTTTCCCCAAGAATGCTCCCTGGAGGTTTTTCATGTTCAAATTCAAGTCCCTGGTGGGGCTCGTGTCTCTTGTGCTTGTGGGAACTGCGGCGATGGCCGCGCCCGCGTCGTCGAATATATCCGCCTGTGTCAATGGTTCGACCGGAGCGGTGCGTATTGTCGCTTCCACCTCGCTCTGCGTGGCCGGTGAGATGGGCACGAGCTGGGCTTTGACTGGCCCCGTTGGGCCCGCCGGCGCGCAAGGGCCGCAGGGGCCGGCAGGTGCAGCCGGTTCGCAGGGACCGCAAGGCCCCGCCGGCGCACAAGGGCCACAGGGTGTGCAGGGGCCTTCAGGCGCTGCCGGCGCACAAGGACCGGCAGGGCCGACCGGCCCCGAGGGAGCGACCGGCCCAGCCGGGGCGACAGGCCCACAAGGCGCCACCGGACCGGCCGGGTTATCGACAATCAGCCTGATTTGCCACGCCAACTGCTCGCAGTACCTGCTGGAGACCACTGTGGGGGGAAATCCAAATATCTGTGGCAATTATGGCGGCTATGGTCCCTGTGAATTCCCCCTCTTCGGAGTTGGCCAGGAGGCCTTTGTCAACGACGCCAACCTTGGCAACGTTGTCATTGGCATCAATATGTCGCCGGGCGGAGGGGCCAGCAACGGCGGGCTATCGACCGCCGGCCAGACCGTGCAGATTGCCACCACTGGCGCGGCATTGTGCGCCTTCGACAGTCAGACGAATGCAGGGGACTTCTTTGTGGTGAGCATCTATAACAGCGGATATTGCCACGATGCGGGGGGTGCTTACCCAACTTCCGGCCAGGTTTTAGGAATTGTTCTTGCTCAGAATACAGAGAGCAGCTTCGGATGGCCCTATCCGGTGCCGGTCCTCCTCTTTGGCGGCGGGAACTTCGGCCACCCGTAGAGATTTTTGCGCCACGCTCTTTGGGCAGGTGGCCCGATCATTGACCCTGAAGAATCACAATGAGTTACAGGGAGCCGTGCCCCGTTCATCGCGTCAAAAAAAAGGCAGAATTGCATAATCGTTTTGCGCGATGAGCGGGCGGGTCTCTTGCAACCGTCTTAAAGCCGGTTAGGATATTCGAAGAGCAGTTGGAATTGAGTCAAAGTGGACGGCGCATCAGCGACTCTCGCTCATCGCGATAAAACTGCGATGAACGGGGCACAGCTTTTTGTTATGACTTACGTTGAAATAGGATTGAATCGATGACCGGGCCACCTGCTCATGTATTGGATCTGCAGACTGGTTGAAGGGTGACTAACGGTGGAGGCTAAGACAGTGGAAAAAACATTTCGGCGTATTGAAAAATACCTGAAATTTTTCGTGCTAATTATCTCATTTTCTGCGATAGTTGGATGCGAGTACTTTCCTGAGTCCAACTTTGAACTTGCAAATAAATCGCGGCTACCAAAATGGATCACTCCTACAACGGGACTCACTCGTGATGATATTTCTATTACGATGAGCTATTACGTTAAGCCTTGGGGTAGAAGCGCGAAATTCATATATCGGGACACGAAAGGGCAAATACGAGAAATACAGTATGGTAAATTAAAAGGTTATGAACCTTTACATTTGAAGAATCCTCCTCAAGGATTTGCTCTCGGCTATCCATCCTATGAAATAATTACTGTAAAAGGCATAACTGAAATTATCGAACATAGAAAGATGGAACCAATATTTTACATCACAGATGATCCTGCTGTTTGGAAAGAACTTATGGGCCGAGAATCCTACCATTGATTCGGCTGATAGCCAATGTTCCAATTAAGAATGAACAAAAACAGGGTGCCTCTGGTCTCGATTTTGAGATGTGGGAACCATGAACCTCAACCCGTTGTTTTGATCTTTGAGTTCCAGGTTTCCCAAGTCTCAAAATCGAGAGCTGGGGCACCCAATCATAGTGGTTGATTGAGATGTGCGCGGCGTGCCGTTTCTCCATGTATTCGCCTTGCGCAGCAGAAACCTGCGAAATTCTATATTCTGTAGACAATCCCCCAGAAGGCGAGCGGAGTGCTTTTTGCCGCTGGCGTGCGGGGAGTTTTTCAAATGGCGCCACGCCCGCGTGGGAGACGCCGAACCAGAATCAGCCGACCCTGGATTGGGCCGCGCGAGAGAGACAAGACGAGAGGCAATAAAATGAGTGTGTTGGACGATACACCCCGAAGCTATTCCGGTGCGCTGCTGGCGGCGGTTGCGATTTCACTGCTGGCCGGCGTGGGCAGCCTGATTTGGAGTTACAGCCTCAGCGGTCGGCTGGAGAGCCAGAAAACTGAATTGACCGAGGCTCGCGAGCAGAACAAGAAGCTGGCCGCAGACTTGCGAGAGACGGATGCGCATCTGAAGGTGGCCACCGAAGAGCTGGGGCAGTCATTGAACATCACCCAGACGGAGATGGACAAGCGGGCGCAGGATATTATCCGCCGCCAGGAGGCCGCCGAAGCTGACAGCCAGCGGCTGGCCAACGCGCAGAGGCAGAATGCGCAGCAGACCGCGCAGCAACTGAGCGCCGTCTCCAGCGAAGTGTCGAATGTGAAGAGCGACGTGGGCGGAGTGAAGAACGATCTGGGCAAGACGCGGGGCGAACTGGCCACGGCAATCAGCCAGTTGATGACGATGAAGGGGGATCTGGACGGGCACAGCACGCTGATCGCCAGAACCCACGATGAGCTGGAGCTGCTCAAGCACAAAGGTGACCGCAACTACTATGAGTTCACGCTGAGCAAAGGCCAGCGGAAGACGGTGGGGACGGTGAGCCTGGAGCTGAAGAAGGCTGATCCCAAAAAGAACATCTTCGACCTGGTGGTGGTTTCAGACGACAAGCCGGTGCAGAAGAATGGCAAGGGCGTGAACGAGCCGCTGCAATTCTACAGCGGCAAGGACCACCTGCTCTTCGAGGTTGTGGTGAACTCGGTGGATTCAAAGAACCTGATTAAAGGCTATTTGACCACGCCCAAAAACGCGCCGGTTCCGCCTAACGTTCCGTAACCGGGCTGGAGGGCGTGAGCACCAGGTCTTTCTGGTACTGGATGGCGAACGTAAAGTTGAGGCCGAACTTGGAACCCGGGTCGTCGTGGTCCGGGTCCGGTTGCCACTCTTTGCGCGCTTGCCAATGCGGGCGGTCCATGCGAAAGACCCAGAGCAGATTCCCTTCCAGCTTCTCACCGGGTTCGAGGGTGGCGTGCGGAGAGAGTGGCTTTCCTGCCGGGGGGACGATCTCCGGATAGGCCAGCAGCGCCACCTGATACTGCGCGATGTTGCCGGCGGAGACGGAGAGCGGAATTCCGTCGGCCTGCCGCACATTGGCCAGCACATTCTGCACCTGCATCGGATTCTTGCTGGTGTTTTGCAGCTTGACGTGGGCGAAGACCAGCACCTGATCAAAGACATCCTTGGCCATGGCGTCGCCGTTGGCGTCCAGGCCGGAGGTTTCACCGTGGCGCGGAAAGGCCCATACCTGGACCACTTCGCCACTGGCTACGGGCGGTTTGCGACCGGACAGCAGGGTAATCCCCACCACGGCGATGACCAGCACGGCGGCAATGACGCTGGCCAAGATCACATGACTGCTTCCCTTGGTGAACTCTTCGCCGAGGGCGGCATCGTCAATCTCTTCCGGAGTGTCCTGATGAAGTAAGCTCATAGCGCCCTTATCTTACCCCGTATGGCGCGGTTTGGGCTATAGATTTTTGATTTATTTGAAGAGATTTTGAAGTTGACGCAGCTTCAATCGGCTGCAACAAGCAAGAGGACCAATTTGAACGCACTCCAACCACGCGCCCGCAGGCGGCTGTTTCTTCACGCTGATTCATCAACGCTTCTAGGCGGAAGTGGCCGCGACGTCGCGGAGCCGAATGACCGCATCGGCCTGGGCGCCCTTTTGCCCCTGGACGATGTCGAACTCAACGTCATCGCCCTCTTTCAGAGTTTTGTATCCGTCCAACTGGATCGAAGAGTAGTGAACGAATACATCTGGCCCATCTTCACGACCAATGAAGCCGTAGCCTTTGGCGTTGTTGAACCACTTGACTTTCCCTTTGTATTGAGCCACGGGCCCCTGCCTTTCTTACAACCTCTCAACTCCGGTAAAGAGCGTACTGGGGAATCTCAACCGGTATGTACTAAGACGCAAAAAAAGCTTCTGAGGTTGCAAAATATTTGTACGCCGACCCGGAAGACGCGGCGTTGCCGCCGAGCGAATACCGGGCCGGATTGGAAGAGAGTGAGCAAGGATTGCAGCCCATCTCTCAGCTACTTGCCTTTCTTGGCGTCCAGCTTGCGCGCGTACAACAGCACGCTGGTCAGCGTTTTGCCGTCCAGAATGGCACCCTTCTCAATCAGCTTGACAATCTCAGAGAGCTTGACCAGGCGCAGTTCAATCTTCTCGTCTTCTTCAGGATGAGCGTTGCCCGCCACCAGATCTTCGGCCAGAAAGACCTTCATCGATTCGCCCAGGAAACCGGGGCTGGCGTAGTACTCGACCAGCGGCTTCCACTTTTTGGCGCGGTAGCCGGTCTCTTCTTCCAGCTCGCGCTGCGCGCCGGCGAGCGCGTCCTCGCCCGGTTCCAGCTTGCCGGCGGGCAGCTCCCACAGGAAGCGCTGGGCGGCGTGGCGATACTGGCGCTCCATCACGATCCACGGATTGCGCTTGTTTTTGGACTTGTCAACGGCCAGGATGACCACGCTGCCGTTGTGGCGGATAATGTCGCGCAGGTTCTCATGGCCACCCGGCTCAATCAGCCGGTCGCGCAGCACCCGGAAGAGCGGCCCCTCGAAGACCACCTCGGAGCTGAGGATCTCGGCAGTGCCGGCGGCTGTGGGCTTGGGAGTCTTCTTCGCCTTGGGCTTCACCGCACTGGCCGCTTTGGGCTTGGCGGCTTTGCGGGAGCCGGCCGGCACGGGCTTCTTGATCGTGGGCTTGGCAACCTTGGCAGTCTTTGGCTTGGCAGCCTTCACGGCTTTCTTCTTTGGGGGCATCGTCTTTCTCCTTGAAGCGCAGTTTGGGCGCAATCAACATTCCGCGCGATTCAGATTGAGTATACGCACGTTTTGACCCTCTTGTTGCAACGAATTTTCCTATCTGCATCGAACCTGTATGGCGTAGCATCCTAAACAGGAGACGAATTCTTTTACAGTCCGCGCGGCGCGAGTTCGCCCTAAGATTCCAGTCAGAGTTCTTAAGAGAATGAATTGTTGACCACCGATTGCCATCCGATTACCGTTGTTCCGGGACTGCACCGGCTCTTTCTGGACGCCTGCTCCGGGGCTGAGGAGGCGCAAGCCTTTTATCCGGCGTTGTCGTCGGAGAGCGGCTGGCAGGCTCGTCCGCCTGTTCCGGCGCATTGGCCGGAGTTGCTGCGCCTGCTGGGCGAGCAGAATGTAGCGCCCTCGCCTGCCGCGGCCGCCGCGCTGGAGGCACTGCGCGGCGGCGCGGGAGTGGTGGTGACCGGGCAGCAGGTGGGCCTCTTCGGCGGACCACTCTTTACGCCCTTGAAGGCGGCGACAGCATTGGCGCGGGCGCGGGCGGCGACGGCGGAGGGGCGTCCGCACGCCGCCATCTTCTGGCTGGCTACTGAAGATCACGACTTTGCCGAGATCAATCACGTGGTCTTTCCCGCCAAGCGCGAGCTGCGCAAGCTGGTGTATTCGTCGTTTCCTGAGGCTCCGAGGCCGGTGGGCGGGGTGGTGCTGGATGAGCCGATTTTGCCGCTGGTGGAGCAGGCGTGGGAGCTGCTGGGCGGCTCGGAAGCCATGGAAGTTTTGGCCGCCGCCTACCAGCCGGGGCGCAGCTTGGCCGAGGCCTTCGCCGAGTTTTACCGGAGAGCGTTTGCCGCCCAAGGGCTACTGGTGATGGATGCGAGCGGTCGGGAGTTTCACCGCCTGGGCGCGCCGGTGTTGCGTGCAGGAATAGAGCGGGCCGACGAACTGCACGCGGCGCTCACCGAACGCAATCGGTCGCTGGAGGCGGCGGGCTATCACGCACAGGTGGCGGTAGGCGAGCAATCGAGCTTGCTGTTTTTGATCGACGCTGAGAGTGGGGCGCGGGTGGCGTTGAAGCGGCTGGCGCCGAGCGTGAACGAACCCGCCGGCTTGTGGCAGGCTGGGCGGGACCGTTATACGACGGCGGATTTGGTGGGGATTTTGCAGGCCGAACCGGAGCGGATTTCTCCTTCGGCGCTGCTGCGGCCGGTCTTTCAGGATTATCTGCTTTCAAGTTCAGCGATTGTGGGCGGACCGGCGGAGATTGCTTATTTTGCGCAATCCGCCGTGCTTTACGAGCGGATTCTGGGACGAGTGACGCCGGGGCTGGCGCGCCTCTCGGCGACGCTAATTGAGCCGGCGGTGGGCGATTTGCTGCGCAAGCATCAGCTCACCCTGGAACGGATCATTGAGGAGGCGCCGGGTGAACTGACGCAGCTTCTGGCCGCCCGCTCGATTCCTCCGGAGGGCAAGCGGCGGCTAGCGGAGACGGAGTTGTCGCTGGAGGATGAGTTGCTCCCGCTGCTGGATTGGATGGGCAAGCTGGACGCCGGACTGGGCCGCTCGGCGGAGACCGCGGCCAGCAAAATGCGCTACCAGATGCATCGGCTGCGGCGGCTGGCGGCCAACTTCCAGTTGCAGCGCGAAGGGCAATTGGCGCGGCAGGCCGAGGCGATCAGCCAGGCGCTGTATCCCGGCGGCGTACTGCAAGAGCGAGTGCATGGGGCGGCGTATTATTTTGCGCGCTATGGCTTTGAGCTGGCCGAGGATTTGACGCAGCAGGCAGCGCAGTGCGCGGGGCACGCGGCGATCTGGCTGTGAAGGGCAGGGACTAGGGACTAGGGGACTAGGGGACAGCATCAATGCCGGGCCATTGACCGTTTTCTAGCTACGGCGCAGAATAATCAGAGGGAGCTTTCCTCTTATGGCTACCATCGCAATCAATCCGATTGAGCAAACACGCGAGCTTCGACAGCAGGCGCATGAACTCATCGATCGCATGGCCGCCAGCCAGGTCTCCGCTTTGGTTGGCCTGATCAACACGCTGCTTGATCCTGTCTCGCGCGCGATTGCCAATGCTCCCTATGATGATGAGCCTGTCAGCAAAGCGGAAGCACGTGAGATCGCCGCCGCCCGCGCCTCGTTCGCCCGTGGAGAAGTGATCTCCCATGAAGAAGTCCTCTCTGATTTTGGTCTCAGCATGGAGGATTGGGAGCGCATGGAGCGCACGCCGCTGGAAACCATCGCGCCGGGCCAGTAGCCATGCCCAAGAAGATTATCTGGAATGATCGGGCCAGGAATGAACTTCGCGCTATCGACCAAGCCACAGCCATGCGCATTCTCAATGCGCTCGCCCGGTTTTGCAGTTCCAGCGAGGGCGATGTGAAGCGCCTGCAAGACATTGAACCTCCTGAGTTTCGTCTTCGCGTCGGTGATTATCGCGTGCGCTTCCACGACTCCGGCGAGGCTCTTGAAATCACCGGCGTCAAGCATCGCCGCGAGGCCTATCGGTGAGTCGCGCTTCTGGTCGAGGGCTTATAATCTTCCCGACGTACCATGAGGCTTTGGATGAAACAAATTTTAGTGATTGCGGCGTCGGTTTTTCTGGCTCTTGGTCAGGCGCGGGCGCAAAAGCAGCCTTGTGCGGCCCCCGGCGACAACAATGCATTTTTGGGGATTCAGACCGTTCGGCTGTGGCCGGGGGATGCGCCGCACGCGCTGGGCAAGGCCTGCGAGGATGTGCCGACGCTGACCATCTTTGAGCCGCAGAAGGGTCACGAGAACGGCTCGGCGGTGGTGATTCTGCCGGGCGGCGCGTACTTAAATCTGGCTGGCAATCTGGAGGGGAGGCAGGTGGCCGATTGGTTCACTGCGCGTGGCTTCCGCGCTTTTGTGCTCAGCTACCGGCTCAGCTCGAATGGCTACCTGCTGCCGATTCCGCTGTATGACGCGCGGCGCGCGGTGCAGACCGTGCGGGCGCGGGCGGCCGATTACAAGATCAATCCCAATCGCATTGGAATCATTGGCTTCTCGGCCGGTGGCCACCTGGCGGCGTTGGCCTCGACACAGTTTGTTCCGGGCAAGCCCGAGGCCGAAGACCCCATCGAGCGCGTCTCCAGCCGTCCGGATTTTCTGGTGCTGGGCTATCCGTGGATCGGGGCGATTCATGAGGGAAAAGTACCTCTGAGCTACTGTGACCTCTTCAAGATCGGCGAGGCCTGCGAGGCGCTGCGCAGAGCGTATTCGCCGGATTTGTTTGTCACCAGGCAGACGCCGCCGACCTTCTGGTTCCATAGCGCGAGCGACGGGCTGGTTCCGGTGGAGCAGGGGCTGCGGTTTTATGAGGCGCTCGTGAAGGCGGGCGTGCCGGCCGAGGCGCACATCTTTGCCAATGGGCCGCATGGCTTTGGGCTGGGCAAGGGCGATGAGGCGCTCGATCAGTGGCCTGATTTGCTGGAGGTCTGGCTGCGCGCGCAGGGGCTGCTGACGCCGGATGCGGCGGTTAAACCGTAGTGGATTCTACTCAGGGTTCATGGTCTCCCACCCATTCCGCAAAGGACGCGGAATGGATGGGGCACGGAGTTGGCTTACACGGAGTTCATGGTCTCCCACCCATTCCGCAAAGGACGCGGAAAAGATGGGGCACGGAGTTGGCTTACACGGAGTTCATGATCTCCCACCCATTCCGCAAAGGATGCGGAATGGATGGGGCACGGAGTTGGCTTAC
>Ga0181520_10012583_pt1 | contig 10843 bp, 7 predicted proteins | sample PEATcosm2014_Bin_29_FD_132451 | JGI IMG/M metagenome (GOLD analysis project Ga0181520, IMG submission 132451) | Peatland microbial communities from MTU Mesocosm Facility, Houghton, MI, USA - PEATcosm2014_Bin02_30_metaG | ecosystem: Environmental > Terrestrial > Soil > Wetlands > Peat | place...
CAAAAGTGCGCACCTGCAGGATCAGCGGGTCGATGAGCGTGCGCGCGATGCGGATTCCTTCATTCGCAGCGAGCGAAGCGCGCAATGTCTCAAGATCGTCGAGAAAATCCTGAACCGAGCAGTAGGCGGGCAGCGCCTGCGTCAGCTTTTCATGCCCGCGCGCAAGAGTGTAGGGCATCACCGGCAGCGTGCCGGCTGAATTCGGCAAATCTCCCGACCGCTCCAACGTGCGCTGAATGCGCGCCTTGATGCAGATCACGAAGCGGCGATAGTACTCGAATTCATATTGCGCGCCGAAGACCTGCGCCTCAGGCGTGTGCATCTGCGCCACGTAGGCGCGAAGGCGCTCGAGCAACTGCTCGCTGACGGGGCGCTGCTGCGCGCTGGTGGTCAGCAGGTCGATAATTTCGTCGAGCTGGCGCTGGTAATGAAGGAGCAGATGGCCGCGCGCCAGAAGAAGCGCGCCACGCGTTACTTCGGGAGTGACGAAGGGATTACCGTCGCGGTCGCCGCCAATCCAGGAACCGAATCGGAGGACAAGGGGCAATGCAAGGGGCTCAATATCGAGATCGTAGGAAGCGCGAAGGGATTCGGAGATTTCGCGGTAGAGCTCAGGCAAGGTTTCGAAGATGGAGACGTCGTAATAGTCGAGGCCCATCTTGACTTCGTCGAAGACGGTGGGGCGACGCGAGCGAACCTCGTCGGTTTGCCAGAGGCTGGTAATTTCGGCCAGGACACGTTCCTCGAGACGCGCCATATCCTGCTCTGGGACGGGGATGCGATCGAGCGCTTCGAGAAATTCGCCGATACGGCGCCGCTTGAACATGACGGTACGGCGAGCCGCCGCAGTGGGGTGCGCGGTGAAGACAGGAATGATGAGGACACGGCGGAGCCTGTCGAGCGCTTCTTCGGCGCTGATGCCGACGCGGCGCATCTCGCAAAATGTGCCCTCGAGCGAACCGCGCTGGCGGCCAGCCTGGCCGCTTAGGCGCAGAGCGATGCGGCGCCGCTTGCGATGGTTGGTTTCAGCCAGGTTGATGAGCTCGAAGTAGAAAGCGAAAGCACGCGTAAGCAGGATGGCCCGCTCAGCCGGTAGCGCATGAACGAGTTCGAGGGCGGCGCCGGCGTGCCGGTCGGCTTCCTCTTCGTGGCCGCGGGCTTCAGCATCGCGACGGCGGATCGTGCCCTGCCGCAGGGCTTCGACCTGCGCGAAAAGCTCTTTGCCGGCCTGCTCACGCAGCACTTCCCCGAGCAAAGTTCCGAGAGAGCGCACATCGCGACGTAGCGGCGCCTCTTTCAGGTCGCCGGTTTGCGCTTCAAGCTCTGCCAGCCTTTGGGACCAGCTTTCAGGGTTCCATAAGAGAGCCATCGTCTTTTGATTATGCACGACGCCACCGCGGCAATCCGCGACCGGCCAAACCGGATTATCGAGAGCGCCGCTTGCGGGTATGGATGCGCGATTGTCTGGGTGGGTCAGAAGGAAGAGGTGGCAGGCCGGCGAGCGCGAGCAGCACGTTATTGGCGGCCTTGAAGACATTGAATTCCGATTCGGAAGGGCCGTCTGTGGCGGCGAGGAAAATGGCAGTATGGCGGGACTGGCTGATGGCGATGTAAGTGGTGAAGCCCGCCCCTCCGCCAGTCTTTTCGACGATGTGCAAGGGATCGCCGGGAGGCAGCAGATGGAGCCATCCGAGGCCGATGCTGGTGGGGCGCCCGGCATGGTCAAGGCCGGTGTTGCTTTTGAGACTTGAAGTAAGGATGTAGCTTTGTTGCGCGGCGGGATTCTGGGTGGGGATTGCAGGACCCCCGGTGCCCAAAAGGTACTTGAGCCAAATTGCCATATCAGCTGGAGTGGAATAAAGGCCGGAACTCCCGTCGGTAGCCTCGGTAGAGGCACAAGAGCCTTGATCATGTGCGCCGATAAGGAGGCGGGCGCACTGAGCAGCGCTGGGGAAGAATGTGGTTTGGTACATTTTCATCGGGCTAAGCGTGCGCTCGGCAAGGAGCGTCGAGTAAGACTTGTGCGCCGCGGATTGCAGGGCGTCGGCTAGAAAATCGTAGCCCACATTGGAGTAGAGAGCCGCCGTGCCTGGAGTGCTGCGGAGTTGCTGGCGGGGAAGCCAACGCCAGCGGGTGCGGTAGTCGGGGTAGGTGAAGTGCGGTGTGCCGCGAGGAGCGATCCCAAGTTCGCGCGGGAGACCCGAAGTATGTGTGGCCAGGTCGGCAAGAGTGATGGGCATGATGCGTTTGGGCACGACCGTGCGGGGCGGAGCGAAACTCTGAAGAGGGTCGTCCAGGCGGACGGCTCCGTCGGCGACGAGCTTCGTTAGCAGGTCGGTCGTGAAAATTTTCGTTAAAGAGCAGAGACGCACCACTGAGTCTGCGGAGGGAAGCTGGTGGGAGTTTGGGGCAGTCTCGCCGTAACCGCGAAAAAAGATGTCGTTGTTGCGAACGACCACGACGACCATGCCAGTGGAACCAGAGTTTTGGAAAAGGTCGGCACCAAGGGCTTCAGCCCATTGGAGGTTAGGGAGGGAGGGCTGAGCAGGTGATTGCGCGAGAGCAAGGGTTGCGCTCATGGCGAATAGGAGGACGAGCGGTTTGCGAAAGAGCCCAGGTTTAAGAAAAGCAGAGAAATGAAACGCGAAGCTCGCTCTGCGAAATGGGCTATTTTGACCCCAGGGCCTGTTCCAAGCCGGCAAACTGCCACCGCTTAAGTTATTCACAACTGTCAATACCCTATCTCCGCGGCGACAAATGTTCATTGCAAAAGGGGTGAGAAGCTTTAACTGAGTTTTTTCACGCGGAACCAGACGCTCTCCAACTGAATTATCAACTGTTTTAAATCGATGGTGAGGGTAGCGAGTTGCATACCGAACCTGATTTGCTGGAGCCAGGCGCTCAATCAACCGTTGCCTATCAGCTTTAGATGATCGGGTTCGTCGGCGATGGATTGATAACGAAAGCCACGTACGACTTTGCGATCTTTCAGGAAAAATATACCGGGCATTTGATGGGCGTCTTCCTTGAGCGCGCCGATTCCGTATTTGAACATTGCCCCTTTGAGCCAGCCTTTCCAAACCGCCGGGTTGAACACCTGCAAATAGGGGTTGCTTCGCCCCAGAGCGAACGCGGGATGCTGATAGAGCGACGCGTCAGGATTGCTGACGCGCTCCACGTCTGACAGATGGTAGTAGTCGAAATAAGGCTTGGCCCGCTCAGGCGAACCGAGATGGACAAAGACAGGATTCGTCCGCCTGGCTGCAATCTGCCCGCGAATCTGCGAAACCTGATCGAGAGCCTGCCGGCAAAATGCGCAACCAAAATGGCGCAGAAAGATGAGCAGGACCGGAGACGCGTCAACGACCTCAAGAAGTGATCGGCCTGACTCGGTTTGGAACGCGCGCAGGGCTGCGACGAGATCCTCTTGTTCAACGGGTTGGGCTGCACCGGCAGGCATTGGACAATTCCAGCATAGCCCCTGAGGAGGGGGCTCATCGTTCAACTTTGCGGAACACGGTCTCCGCGTTTGTTATAGTTCTCCACGAGAGCAACGATGACATCCGGCTTATTTGAATTTTCTTCGCGCCTGGCAGGCAGAAAACTCGCAACATTCTTAATTGGCGGTTGTTTGTTCGCGGCCGGCGCTGTAGGCCAGACCGCTCACTCAACGAACAAGCGCCCCCTGGATTATGTGAACGGGCTGGTAGGAACCGCGCCGCTCGACAGACAAGAACTGATCGGCAATGCGCCGCCGCCGGGCGAACGCCTCTATTCAGGCATGACGTCGCCTGGAGCGGCGCTGCCGCATGGCTCAGTCATCCTTGCGCCCATTAATCGGAATGTGGATCTGACTTATGGCGCGGGCGTTCAGGATTCCTATTACTATCCCAACCGAACCATGATTGGTTTTTCGAGCGGAGTTGGGCCGATCCTGATGCCGGTCGTCGGGAATTGGACGGTTCCACCGGAGCGCAGCGCCTCAGTCTACGACAAAGCCAGCGAGAAGGCTTCGCCCGGATATTACTCGGTTTCTCTTGACGACTCTAAAGTCAAAGTGGAGATGACTGCTGCCGCGCGAGCCGGAATATTTCGATTCACCTTTCCCGCCGCGGAGAATACGAATCTGCTGCTCGATCTGGGGCGTACCGGTGGAACCGTCGAGATTGTGGGCAACGATACTGTGCGCGGGCAGATGGCGCGAGGCAGGGGCGGGCGCGGAGCCCAACCCGGAGGCGCATATTTTGTGGCGGAGTTTTCAAAACCTTTCAGTGGATTCGGAGTTTTCCGGCAAATTCCGCCAACTGGCTCGGGTTCATTGATTGGAGGCAAGGATGTTGACCCGGATGCCCGAACAATGAATGGGAATTATGCCGGAGCTTATTTGCGGTTTTCCACCACAGAGGGCGAACAGGTTTTGGTGAGAGTCGCATCGGGACCGAGCTATGCGGCAGCGCAAGATCGTCTGCGCGCCGAGGAGGCGGACTGGGGCTTTGAGCGTATCTGGCATGAAGCGGACGATGCATGGGCAAAGAAGCTCAATCTGATTGAAGTGACCGGTGGGACCGAAAAGGAGAAGATGCTTTTCTACTCCTGCCTGTATCACTCGTTTGCTAGCCCGAGGCTTGTAGCGGGCAAGGGCGAACAGTTCACCGGCGCAGACGGCGAAGCGAAGACCGCGACGTATGACCGCTATGGCCCCGTACCGTTCTGGGACACCGGCCGCAACCAAATCGTGCTGCTCACACTGATAGAGCCGAGTGTGATGGAGAATGTTTTGCAGTCGCAGCTCGAGATGGCGCGAGAAAGCGGCTATATGGGCACGTCGTTCCATGGCGACCACGCGGTCTTCATGTATCTAGGCGCGTGGGAGCGCGGCCTGAACTTTGACTGGGCCGGAGTGTACGAGTATCTGCGGAAGAACGCGATGGATGTGAACGGGCCCAGACATTACCTGGCGGAATATCTGAAGCAAGGCTGGATTTCGGATTTCATTCCGGACCGCGATCCGAGCCCGCCTTATGCCGATGGGAAGGCCGGCGCGGCGACGACGCTCGAATATAGCTGGGACGACCATGCGATGGCGCTTTTCGCAAAGAAACTCGGAAAAGACGAAGACGCGCGAATGTTCCTGAGTCGCGCGCACAATTACCAGAATGTTTTCGACCCGTCGGTCGGGTTTATGCGCGGCCGTATGGACGATGGCAAATGGATCTCCCCGTTCGACCCACGCGAGCCCTATTACAACTTCATGATGAAGGAAGCTTCCGGCTGGTCAACACTGTGGCTGGTGCCGCACGATGTGCAGGGCCTGGCCAATCTGCTGGGCGGACGAGAAAAATTTGCGGCCAAGCTCGATGAGTTTTTCAGCACGCCCTACCACCCCAAAGGAATTTGCCGCGATTGCACGGGAATGATCGGCCAATACGTTCAGGGCAACCAGCCCGATCAACAGGCAGCTTATTACTACGACTGGGCCGGGCAACCATGGAAGACGCAGGAATTGACGCGCAGGATTCTCAAGCTCATGTATGGAAGCGACCGTTATGGCCTCGCGTTCCCCGGCATGGACGACCAGGGCTCAACATCGTCGTGGTATGTGATGAGCGCGATGGGCTTTTACCCGGTCGACCCGTCAAGCCCCGATTACATCATGGGGAGCCCGATCTTCGACGACGTGACCATACACATGGAGAACGGGAAAACTTTTGAGATCATCGCGCACAACAATTCGGAGAAGAATATCTATATCCAGTCTGCGACCCTGAACGGGAAGGCCTGGAACAAGCCTTGGTTCAGCCATGCCGACATCGCAAGCGGCGCGAAGCTTGTGCTGGAAATGGGCCCGCAGCCAAATAAAAGGTGGGGTGCTGCACCGAATTCCGTGCCGCCTTCGATGTCGGAGCCACAATAATTCGAGGGGACCAAATCGAGCCCGGCCGGAGGGCCTATAGTTTCGCCATCAAATCTTCCCATTCGGCATTGGGAGCCGCGAGCAGCGCACACAGGTCTCGGCAAAATCTTTGTCAGGGTATAGAGAGAGAACGGCATCCTACCCGAAACCTTTGGCGTTGCGATGAAAACAACTGGGGCTGTGATCGTTGACCATGCCGGCAGCCTGCATGAAGGCATAGACGATGACAGGGCCAACGAATTTGAATCCTCGGCTCTTGAGTTGCTTCGACATCTCGACAGCGAGCGGAGTCGTTGCTGGGACGGGCCCTTGGGTCCTTAGGGGCTTGCCGCCCACGATTCCCCAAAGAACTGCGGAGAAGTCTTCTCCAGCTTCCTGCATTTGAAGATAGATGTGAGCTGCCTGGATGGTAGCTTCGATTTTGGCGCGTGAGCGAATAATGCCAGAATTCTGAAGCAGGCGCTCGACATCGGCTTCGCGGAAGCGTGCAACCTTCGACGGCTCAAATCCCTTGAATGCTTTTCGGAAAGCATCGCGCTTTCGCAACACGATGATCCAGGCCAGCCCGGCCTGGAATCCTTCGAGCATAAGCAACTCCCAGAGCGCACGGCTGTCGTGCTGGGGAACGCCCCATTCCTTGTCATGGTAATCGCGAAGGAGTGAATTGCTTTCGGCCCAGGTGCATCGAGATTTGGGTATTTTGTTCATTGCTTCGATCGTACGCGGGTTCGCGCCGTTTTACTTCCGAGACGAATTCATGCTAACCTCACACGCTTTCCAGCTGCGATATCAGATCTTCCCACTCGGCAGTGAGGGCTGCGAGTTGAGCACGCAGATCCTCGGCCAGCGTGGTGAGTCGCTGAGTTTCAGCAGCAGAAACGTAAACGCCGAGTTGTTCCTCAGTGTGCGCGATGGAAGCTTCGACGCGCGGTATTTCTTCTTCAAGGAACGCGCAACGTTCTTCCATCTGCTTTTGCTTGATGGGATTCAGGCGATGGGGTTTTTCTTTTTGCGCAGCACCGTTCGAGGATTCGAAGCCTCCTTCGATGACGATGGTGTTGCCGGTTGAAGGCCCGACTGGCGGCGACGAAAAGGCAGATCCTCCAACTCGCGCGGAATCCGCGCCGCGCGGAGATTCTCCTCTTGGCTCAGGATGACCGGTCGAAGGAACGGTACCGGGAGATTCGGCGACTGCATTGAGGGCGGCTTTGCGGCGCAAATAGTCTTCGTAGTTGCCTTCGTATGGAGTGATGGCTCCGTTCTCGATTTCAAGCACGCGCGTTGCGAGACGATCGATGAAGTAGCGGTCATGGGAAACAAAGACGACTGTGCCGGTGTAGCCAGCGAGCGCTTCAAGCAAAACATCCTTGGCGCGCATGTCGAGGTGGTTGGTGGGCTCGTCGAGCAACAGAAAGTTAGAGGGGGACACCAGAATGCGGGCCAGGGCGTAGCGATTACGCTCGCCACCGGAGAGAACTCCCAGCGTTTTGAAGACATCATCGCCGGAGAAGAGAAAGCAACCGAGGAGCGAGCGAAGGGTGACGTCGGGTATGCGGGTGGCGGCGCGATTGATGTCGTCGAGTATGCGCGCCTCGGGGTCGAGAACTTTGTATTGATCCTGCGCGAAGTATTCGGTGACGACATTGTGGCCGAGATGGATAGAGCCCGCCGTGGGCACTTCGTCGCCCGTGAGCAGCTTGATGAGCGTGGACTTGCCTGCGCCGTTTACGCCAACGAGAGCGACGCGGTCGCCGCGCTCGATGGTGAAGCGCCCGTTCGCGAAGACGTGCTTCGCGCCATAGCTCTTCGCGAGCCCTTCTGCCTCCGCAGCAATTCGCCCCGAGGGCGGCGGCTGGGGAAACTTGAAGTGAATAACGGGCTCTTCTTCGGGAATCTCGATGCGCTCGATCTTTTCGAGCTCCTTGACGCGCGACTGCACCTGTTTCGCTTTCGTAGCCTGGTAACGGAAGCGGTTGATGAACGCCTCAAGGCGCTGGATTTGATCGTGCTGGTTGCGATATGAAGCAATGAGTTGTTCGCGGCGCTCGTCTTTCTGCTTGAGATACTTTGTGTAGTTGCCCTGGTAAATAGAAAGACGCTTGTTCCAAATCTCCACGGTGCGATCGATCGTGACATCGAGAAAATAGCGATCGTGCGAGATGAGGATGTAGCCGAAGGGATAGTGATTGAGATAATCCTCAAGCCAGTTGCGGGTTTCAAGGTCGAGGTGGTTTGTGGGCTCGTCGAGAAGCAGAAGGTTGGGCTTGGCGAGCAGCAATTTGGCCAGCGCGATGCGCATCTGCCACCCGCCGCTGAATTCGCCAGTCTGGCGCGCCCAGTCTTCCTTAACGAAGCCGAGGCCGGTAAGCACGGTGCCCACCTGAGCGTCGACCGCGTAGCCATCGAGAGCGTGGAAGCGATCCTGCAGGAGGGAGTAGCGCTCGGCCACGGACTGATACTCCGCACCCTGGTGGTCGAGTTCGGCAAGCTGGCCGGTGAGACGCTCGATTTCCTGTTCGATTTCGCGGAGCTCGTCGAAGACGGTGAGACACTCCTCAAAGACGGTGCGGCCCGAGAGGCTGAGGCCTTCCTGAGGCAGGTAGCCGATGCTGATGCCGCGCGTCTGCTCGAGGGTGCCGTAGTCCAGCGATTCCATCCCGGCGAGGACTTTCATTAGCGTGGATTTCCCGGTCCCGTTGGCGCCGACGAGCGCGGTTTTTTCGTTATTCCGTATAAGCCAATTCGCTTCAAGGAAAAGGACGCGCGGGCCAAACCGCTTACCGGCATTTTGCAGTGAAAGCATTCACCTCTATTTTCGCAGAGGCGCGGGACCGATGCGCGAAGATGGCATCCGGCCATGGTTCAGCTAGTCCGCGTGGAACACTTCTTCGAGCACCTTCCACCAATCGCCTGGCTTGCGATCGGGCATGGGTTCCTGCATAGGCATCATGAGAGCCCACCACTCCTGCGTGGTTTTATCGGCGCCCATGCGCGCCATGTCGGCGGCGTAATCGGTTCCGTGATATTCGAAGTAACTGAAGAGTGTGTGATTGTGAAGATAGATAGAGTAATTGCGAATATTGCAGGAGCGAATCGTGGCGAGCACGCCTGGCCAGACAGCCGCGTGATGTTCCTTATACTTTTTCTCGGCTTCGGGCTTGAGGCCGATCACCATTCCGTAACGCTTCATTTCATCTCCACAGGGATTGAAAAGCCTAGAATTTGAAGAGCCATTTTAGCTTCCGGCGCCGAAGTTCGGAAGACAAATTCCCGTACACGAGGAAAGGCCGCTATGATCAATGTGCGCAAAAGAGGAGCTTGTCACTTGAGTCCAACTTGCGGAACGATCGGGCGGAGGAAAAATGAAAACGAATTTTACTGAGCGGCGCGAGTTTCTAAAGCGCGCGGGCTGGATGGGGTCGGCAGCCATGATGGCTGGATTGCCCGAAGGCGCCATGGCATTCGGCGGCGGAGCGGCAAGCATTGTGCAAGATGCGGTGAAGCCTGCGCCGGCCGAAGCCGCGCCGAAGTATCACATCAAGTTTGCCGTTTGCGGCATGAGCCATGACCATATCTTCGGCATGATTGGGGCAGTGCAGCGCGGCGGCGGCGAGCTGGTGGCGGCGTGGGGCGGCGAGGACGACAAAATCGCTGGCTTCCGGAAGAGGTTCCCCGACGTGAAGGTCGTTAAGACGCAGGATGAGATTCTTAACGATCCCGCGGTGCAGTTGGTTCTGACGTCGCAAATCGCAAGCGAACGCGCCGGCTTGGCAGTGCGCGCGATGAAGAACGGAAAGGACTTTCTCTCAGACAAGCCGGGAATAACGACGCTGGAGCAGCTGGCGGACGTGCGCAAGACGATCGCCGAAACCAAGCGCGTGTACGCCATCCTCTACAGCGAGCTGCTGGAGGTGAAGGCGGCCGTTTACGCGGGCGAGCTGGTGCGCCAGGGCGCGATCGGAAAAGTGATCCAGACCATCAATATTGCTCCGCACCAGATTTTCCAGCGCGGCGGAGTAGCTGGAGGCGCCGGCGGGCGACCGGAATGGTTCTGGAATCCGGACCAATATGGCGGAATCCTGTGCGACATTGGCTCGCACCAGGTGGACCAGTTTCTGTATTTCACGGGATCGACAGAGGCTGAAGTTGTTGAGTCGCAGATTGCGAATGTGCGTCATCCCGATCGCCCGAAATTTCAGGATTTTGGCGACATGGTGCTGCGCGGCAACCGCGGTTTCGGTTATGTGCGGCTGGACTGGTTCACGCCAGACGGCCTGGGAACATGGGGAGACGGCAGACTGTTTATTCTCGGCACGAATGGGTACATCGAGATTCGCAAATACGCCAATATCGGGGTCAGCCATGAGGGAAACAACCTGTATGTGGTGGATGGCAAGCAGGCTCGGTATATCGACTGCAACGCCATGCCGTTACCGTTTGGGCCGCAGTTTGTAGCCGACATTGTGAATCGCACGCACCTGGCGCAAAACCAGGATGAGGCTTTGCTGGCCGCAGAGCTGGTGATCAAGGCGCAAAAGAATGCCAAGTGGGCAACGATAGAAGATTGATGGAAGGGGCTGCGGACCGAAAAGTGTTCCTTTTCGACTCATTCCTGCAATCCGTTCCAAAAAATCCCAATGTGTTTGAAAAGTCGAGCCGGCCGTGCGCAGCGATTTAGCACGGCCGCTCGCTATATCTGAGTAAGAGTTGGCCCGCGAAGAACGGCCGCACTCATGCGCGGTATGGTTACGGTTCCATCGCCGAGTTTCTCTTTGCTTTTTTGCTTCCATCGCCCCGATTCGTCCACCGCGGCGCCGGCGAATGTAACGCCAGCCGTGCTTTCAGCAGCAGGCGCGAGGAGGCGCAGGACGGACGCGTGCTTCATTCCCAAGTCTGCGACCGAGACATGCGCATCGTTCGCGGTGTCTG
>Ga0181520_10012584_pt1 | contig 10843 bp, 8 predicted proteins | sample PEATcosm2014_Bin_29_FD_132451 | JGI IMG/M metagenome (GOLD analysis project Ga0181520, IMG submission 132451) | Peatland microbial communities from MTU Mesocosm Facility, Houghton, MI, USA - PEATcosm2014_Bin02_30_metaG | ecosystem: Environmental > Terrestrial > Soil > Wetlands > Peat | place...
CATCCAGATTCTCCTTGATGTGTGCTTGGCGGCTCACTCATGGAGTTTCTTGGATGGACTCCCGGAAATGTCAAACTGCTACTGCCTCCCCGGCAGAGCCGGGGGAACTCCCAGTAGATTAGGCGGATCCTCGCATGCGCGGTTTTCTGCTGGTACTGGGTTCAAGCGGCCTCCGATCCAACATCCATTCGACGCGGTCCCAGATCTCCTCGAACGTCTTCGGTTTCACCGGTAACGGACGGTACCAGGGCTGATCGCATCTCTCAGTCGTCATCGACGGGTCCCGCAAAGAGCCGAGTTCGCAAAGCGGCTCTGAAATTTGCTTGCGACCAGCACCCAATGTATCGCATGCTCAATCGAGAGCGTCCCGGTGCTGGACTGCTTCCGAGAAAACCTTGAATGAATGATTCCCAGATGAACTCGCTCGTCGCAGCGATCCTCGAGGGCGATTGCGCAGAGTCGGTATTGCGAGCCGGACAGCTCCGTGCTGGTGGTGTGAGCGCCCAGAGCATCGTCATGCATGGCATTGAGCCTGCCATGTCGGCGCTGGACGGCAAGTGCACGCTAGAGGAATTCAACCTGCTTGAAATCATGCTGGCGGGCCGGGCCGTCACGGAGGTCATGAAACTCCTGTACCCCTCCGGCAGCGCTACGACTATCACCAAGGCAACCGTCGTCATCGCCTCCCTGGAAGGCGACGTGCATGACCTGGGCAAGAACATCCTCAAAATGGTGCTCACTGGCAGCCGCTATCGCGTGGTGGACTGCGGCAAAGATTGCCCTTTGCCAAAGCTCATGGAAGCGGTGGAGAAAGAACAGCCTTTCGCGATTGGGATCAGCGGCCTCATCACCCATATCATTCCGCTGGTCAAACAGGTGAAAGAGCTGCTGAGGATTCGAGGTCTGGAGCGGGTTAAAGTCCTGGCTGGAGGCGCGGCTTTAAAGCAATCTTCCCCCGAGAAACTTAATGTCGATTTTGTAGCCGAGTCCGCTTTCGACTGCCTCCACTATCTCGAAGCGTTAGCCGGAGACGGCCAATGAACAGCCTGCAACGGATCGCCGCTGCGATACGGTTTCAGGAAACCGACCGGGTACCGGTCATCGCACAGGTATTCGGCCATGCCGCCAGGATTGGCGGCGTGCCGCTGGCTGACTACGTGCGTGACGGCGAAACCCTCGCCCGGTGCCAACTCAAGGCCTTGCGTCATTATCGTTACGACGCGGTCTTTTCGGTGATGGACGCCAATGTGGAAACCGAAGCTGCCGGTTCCGTCTTGCGGTATCCGCGAGATCAGTATCCGGTGATCGAGCGGTACGCCTTGCCTGAAGGCACCCATTGGGATGGCTTGGCTGTTCCCGATCCACTATGTGCTGGACGCATGCCGGAAATGCTGAAGGCCTTGACAATCCTCCGGCGCGAACTCGGGGACGAGGTCGCGGTGATCGGTTGTATTCTGGGCCCATTCACCCTTGCTACCCAGTTGCTGGGCATGGAACGCACTCTTTATCTGGCGCTGGATGATCCTCCCCGATTGGCCCAATTGATGGATTTTGCCACCGAAGTGGTGATTCGATTTGGCTTGGCCCAGCTCCAGGCCGGTGCGCATCTGTCGATGGTCTTTGATCCTTCCGCCTCTCCGGCGGTCATTCCCCCGAGTTTCTTCCGGGAATTTGAATTGCCCAGACTGCAACGGGTTTTCCGGGCCTTGTCCGAGGCCGGAACGGCAGCCAACTGGCTGCATATCGCTGGTCCGGCGGCTCCGATTCTGCCCTATTACGCAAAGGCCGGGGTCCAGATCGCAAATTTTGACTATGTGGTAAGCGTCGATGAGGCAGCGACTCAGCTTCCTGGCACCTGCTGCGATGGGAATATCAAGCCGCTCCTGTTCGCGGAAGGAAGCCCTGCGGATGTTGAAAGGGAAGCCATCCATCTTCTGCGCGCGTTCCGCAACCGGCGAGGCTTTATTCTCTCCTCGGGCTGCGAGATTCCCCCCGAGGCCAAGCCGGAGAACGTTGCCGCCCTGGCAACGGCTCCAAGCGGCAAAGGGCAATAGAATGCCGAAGCTAACCGTCACTGTCAGCGGTTCCGTTCAGGCAATTCAGTTTTCGCCGGGCTCATCAGTGAGGGAAATCCTCGAGGGCGCCGGCATCGGGGTTCGCGCCGGTTGCAGGGGAAACGGGGCCTGCGGCCTCTGCCTGGTGGAGATCGAAACAGGCGAGACGCCTCCGCCGACGAAGAACGAACGCTTCACGCTTCCGCCCGAACAACTCGCGCGGAACGTTCGTCTGGCCTGCCAGCTCTTGCCGGCAAACGATCTCCATATAAGGATCATCAACACCGTCTCGAAGCCGGCTTGGCGCGACCTCGCCCCGGACTACCTCCCGTGCACCCCTTCGCACTTCGTCCCCACGGACGGGAAGCTGCAAGCGGAGACCGCTTACGGTCTTGCGATCGACCTGGGAACTACGCAAATCAGCCTCTCGCTCTGGGACCTCAAGCGCGGCCATCGCCTCCACGGCCGCGTCGGGCCGAATCCGCAATCGACTTACGGCACAGATATAGTGGCACGTCTGATTATTGCCGGCGATTCGCCGGAGAACGCGCGGTGGCTGGCCCGTCTTCCCCTAGATGCAGTCGCGGAGGCGCTACAGGAAATGTGCTCCCGGAGTAGTGTCCCTCCGCAGCAGGTCGTCAAAGTTGCCCTCGTCGGAAACACCGCTATGCTGGCCCTGTTAACGGGAGCAGATTCCCGGCAACTGCTACAACCGCAAAACTGGACACGCCCAGTGGAGTATAGGGTTGAGCAGGCGCAGGCCTGGGTGAGCGTTTTGAGAATCCACCCGCAGGCTACAGTGGAAGTCATCTCTCCTCTTGCCGGTTTCGTCGGTTCCGACCTCTTGGCCGGAGTGGTGGCGACCCGCCTCGCCGATCAGCCGGGTAGTTTATTGATCGATTTCGGGACCAACTCAGAGATGGCGCTATGGGACGGACGGACGCTCTGGGTGACCTCCGCCGCGGGCGGGCCAGCCTTTGAAAGTTGCGGAATGCAATGCGGCATGCCTGCTGAGCCCGGCGCGATCTATCGCTTTGGAGGGCCACCAGGCTCCGACGAACTCAATTTTCAGGTGCTGGGCGGGGGCGAAGCCAAGGGATTCTGCGGCTCCGGCCTGGTCGACCTTATTGCCTGCTTGCGTGATCGCGGAGAGCTGACAAGCACAGGCAGCTTTTCCAGCCCGCGGCATAAAGACGGTTATGCCATACCTCCGACGGATCCAGCCATTCGTATCGTAAAGAAAGACGTAGACACCTTTCAGCGCGCGAAGGCGGCGATTGGCGCCGGAATTAGCACCCTGCTCGCCCGGGCGCGTCTGAGCACAAAGGAGCTGAGCCGCATCTGCGTGTGCGGAGTGTTCGGCCAGAACCTGGAGGTCCGCAATGCCCAACGCATCGGCCTCCTGCCGGACACTCCACCCGAGCTTGTCGAACTCTGCGGGAATACCGCGCTGGCCGGGTGCGAACGCCTACTTCTGTCACCAGAAGGAACCGCGGAATTGGTATCATTGCGAGAACAAGCGGCCATTATCAATCTATCCCAGGCCTTCGAATTTGATTCCCTGTTCCTGGAGAACCTTTACCTCCAGCCGCTGCGAGTGGAAAAGCTATGAAGTACGTTCGATCCGGCGAACCTCAGGTGTTTGAAGCCTTCCTCAAATCGGTCCAGTATCTGGTTGGTCTGCAGAGCCAGCAAGACATCTGGGAGCATCTGGGGAAGTTTGTTTTGACGCACTTCCCTGCCCGATGGTTCGCATTCGTTGAGCGGGATTCCGGCAACAACCTTTCGCTCGGCTACTGCACACTTCCCGGCGCCGCTGCCGCCCAATATATCCTCACGAATGAGGTTCGAATGCTCGTCGCCGACGTGCTGGAGAGCGGCTTTCTGGCATCACGCATTCTCCTTACCCCCGCGTCCTCGATGACGGCTTTCCTTCCCATTGTCGAGAATGGCCAAGCGAGCCGGGCTATGCTGATTGGCCATGCCGATGCCCAGCCGATTCCGAAGGAGTTGCTGGGAATCTATCTTGCCCTTGCCGGGCTGGCGGGCACAACCACCGAGCGCAAGCGGGCCGAGGAAGAAGTCCGCCGGTTGAACGCGGAGTTGGAGCAGCGCGTAGCCGAGCGCACGCTGCAACTCCAAACCACCAACGACGAGTTACTGAAAGAAATCGTCGAGCGCAAGCGGGTGGAGGACGCGCTGCGCGAGAGCCGGGAGTGGTTGCGCGTTACGCTCACCAGCATCGGCGATGCGGTGATCGCCGCCGACACCGATGGCCGGGTCACTTTTCTAAATCCCGTTGCTACGGAGCTCACCGGCTGGCAGCCAGAAGAGGCCGAAGGCCAGCCCGTACAAAGCGTCTTTCAGATCGTCAATGAGCAGACACGGGTTCCTTCGGAGAACATTGTCACCCGGGTATTGGAAGAGGGACACGTTGTAGAAATGGCCAATCACACGGCGCTGATCACGAAAGATGGCCGCGAAATCCCCATTGAAGACAGCGCTGCACCGATACGGGATCGCCTTGGGAGAATCTCCGGGGTGGTGCTGGTCTTCTATGATGTCACCGAGAAACGGCGGGCGCAGGAAGAAATCAAGCAGCGGAACGCTGTACTGACAGGCATTAACACGATCTTGGAAGACGCGCTCCAATGCGAGACCGAGGAAGCGCTTGGAAATACCTGCCTGCGGGTCGCAGAGCAGATCACCGGCAGCAAGTTCGGCTTCATCGGAGAAATCGGCGCGGATGGATTGCTGCACAACATTGCGAACAGCAACCACGGCTGGGAACTCTGCGCGACGTACGATCGGACGGGATATCGCCCTCCGGAGAATTTCAAAATCTCCGGGCTGTATGGCCAGGTTCTGCTGGATGGCAAGAGCCTGTTGACCAATACTCCCGCCGAACCTCCAGTCAGCGTTGGCACCCCTGCCCACCATCCCGCATTGACCGCCTTCCTGGGCGTGCCGCTCTTTGACGGCATTCGAGTTCTCGGCCTTGTGGCGATGGGCAATCGCGAAGGTGGCTACGAGAAAAAAGAGCTTGAGGCGCTGGAAGCCTTGGGCCCGGCAATTGTGCAAGCGCTGCACCGGAAACGGGCCGAGACCGGGATGCGGCGCGCCAAACATGAATGGGAGCGGACATTTGACAGCGTACCGGACCTGATCGCGATCCTGGACAGCCAACATAAAGTCGTACGTGTGAATCGGGCAATGGCACAACGATTGAATACGACACCTGCAGCTTGTGTAGGTCTAAGTTGCTTTGAAAGTGTGCATGGGACTTCCCAGCCTCCAGAGTTTTGTCCGCATACGCTAACGCTGCGGGATGGACGGGAACATGTCACCGAAGTTCATGCCGACCGGCTCGGCGGCGACTTCCTGGTTAGCGCAACACCCCTGAAGGATGAGCAGGGACGGATTATGGGCACGGTGCATGTCGCCCGCGACATCAGCGACCGCAAACGAGCGGAAGAGGCGCTCCTCCGCAGCGAGAAGCTTGCCTCGGTGGGCCGAATGGCCAGCACCATTGCGCACGAGATCAATAATCCGCTGGCGGCAGTAACCAACACTTTGTTTCTTATCCGGGGCATTGCCGAACTCCCCGAATCTGCCCGCGAGTATCTGGATATCGCCGACGCCGAACTGAGACGGGTAGCCCACATTACAAGACAGACATTGGGGTTTTATCGCGAGTTTGCGGCGCCGGCAGTAGTTTCTGTAGGTGCAATCATCGACTCCGCGATCGAACTGATGAAGAACAAGATTGCGGCGAGGTGTACCACCGTCGAACGGCTCTACGACGAACACTCGCAGATCACAGCCGTTGCCGGGGAACTACGCCAGGTCTTTTCCAACCTCTTATCGAACAGTCTGGATGCGATCGTCGGAAATGGCACGATCAAACTCCGGGTTTCCCGTCTGCGCTATCTCCACGAGGGCCAGAGTTGCCTCAGGGTTACGGTGGCGGACAATGGCAGCGGCATTGAAGCGGCCGCGCTGGGGCACATCTTCGAACCTCTTTTCACTACCAAAATCGACGTCGGGACCGGGCTCGGCCTTTGGGTGAGCAAGCAGATTATTGAGAAGCATGGCGGCTCCATCCGGGTTCATTCCCGTGCCAGCGGACCGCGCCGTGGAACCGCGTTTGCAGTTTTCCTGCCCGCCGTGACAGAGCACAACCCGACCTTTGCGGCTTCTCACGCTGGCGACGAAAAACTTAGCCCGCTGGACGGGCTGCGAGCGCGCACTGCCACAGCTTCGAGCAACGACTGATCTCACCTCAATTCTGACCGCTTCGCAGAAGGGAGCGGCGCGTCACGAATAAACTTTCGCGGCTCCGCCAAAGAACGATTTACGCTCGGACGGAAGAATGCCGATAAGAAGGCCCGAAGCGATGTCCTCACTCTCTCCTGAGGTGACCATCCTAAATTCGTTCTTATACAGCCTCTCTTGACGGCTGACTTCTCGCAGTGCAAGGGAATCGATTCACTGCGCTGCCGGCCGCGGCCCCTCAATTCTGAGGTTATGAGCGTATTGGATACCGGCGACATGTCCCGGCGAGCGCGTTCCAGCGATTAGAACTGCTTTCGGACGGACGCTGTCCAAGTCCGCTGAAAAATTCACGATACGACGAGAATTGGGGAAAACATGAAATGCTCCAGCTATGCTCTGGCGATCCTTCTCAGCGTGACCTTGACCGCATGCGGCGGAAGCGGCGACAGCCCTCAAGGGAAACTGCTTGCGGCCCCGAATGTAATCGCAACAGTAAGCACAACACAGCTTGACGCAATCACCGCGGGGAGCGGTTTGCAGCCATTGACGGGCAAGGCCAATTGCGACGTTACAATGGCGCAAATCAATTACCAAACATCTGGAGCGCAACCGTGGGAACTGAGCAATGCATCTGCCGCGGTCTTGATTCCCGGCGGAGCCAATTGTCCAGGACCGTTTCCGCTGATTGCTTTTGCCAGAGGCACAAACCTCGAAAAGTCACATACGAATGCGGACCCTACAGATCCTACAGCCGAAATATTGATGAACTTCTTCGCGGCGCAAGGCTACGCCGTGGTTGCGACCGACTATCTTGGTTATGCGCTGTCCAATTATCCCTACCATCCCTACATGCATGCGGATTCGGAAGCCAGTGCGGTCATCGACTCGATACGCGCAACACGCCTGGCGGCCTCGTCGTTGGGTCTGACTCTGAACGGCAAGGTCATGGTCTCGGGCTATTCTCAGGGTGGCCATGCTGCAATGGCGACACAACGCGCAATCGAGAGAGAGAATTCGGGAGAATTCAATCTGGTGGCGTCCGCTCCGCTTGCCGGTCCGTACAACGTGTCGGGAGCGCTGATTGACGGAGCAACGAACCCTATCATGGGAGCGCAGGAGTTCGTTCCGTTCCAGATCACTGCTTACCAGAAGATTTACGGCAATGTGTATCGCCAGACGTCGGACATATTCAACGCACCCTATGACGGCTACATCGCAAACCTGTTTCCAGCAACCGTCGACGCTGCGACCCTGGCCAGCATGCTGCCGGGAGGCACGCCGACTCAAGCTGAACAGGCAATGTTCAAGCCCGCTTACCTGAATGACCTCGCCACCAATCCGAATAATGCCACGATCGTTGCGGCGGCAAAACAGGATCTGCTGCTCGGATGGGATCCGAAGGCGCCGACCAGACTTTGCGGAGGTTCGGGCGATCCGACCGTCAAATTCCTTATTAACGCACAGCCGGCCTACGACGGCTTCCGAAGCCGCGGGGATACCAACGTTACGCTCGTAGATGTTGATCCGGAGATTCGGCAGGTATTTGGCCACCTTGATCCTGCCACGTACAACAGCGAATATCATGGCCAGCTCGAGTCGCCATTTTGCGCTCAGGTTGCAAAGCAGTTCTTTGACCTGTACAAGTGAAACTGACGGCTGCGAGCGGGTGATTCCAGAAACCTCCTGCCACGTCGAGGGCTAACGGCGCAAGCTGGCCTCAGGAAAAGTCGCCGGGATGCGGGTTACTGGTCAGAATGGACCATTGCTGCGGGAACCTCCTGCGGAGTGCGGGCTAGCCTGGCGGCAAAATGCTACCCAGGCTAGTTTCCGAACGCCAATCCTATGTCCTCTAAGTCCGAGCGTTACCTTTAGAGAATCAATCATGAAGACCTCGGACATGCGGCTCAGTTCCTAACGGTTGAGACCAGAGGCGAACGCGGTGATTTGTATCACCATCGCAACGTTCAAACGATTCGTGCCCCGGATGATTCGGACCCGCCGATTGAGCGGACAAACTCCTTGCGCAGCCGGTGTTATTGGCGGCAGCTCTACGTTGCCACAAGCGCTATCGAAATTGAAAAGTGAGCGTAGCGCAAACCTGCCAAATGTGCAAAACAACTCTTCCACTCGGTCGCACGAGGGAGCTTCTGGAGCCTAACCCGCTGGCTGCGAATCGTAGCGTGACCGCTGCCACCGATTCCGACACCACGCCGACCACGGCCTACAAACGTTGAAGGAATTGGGATCGAGGGCCAGTTCTTAGTCTGGCGCAAAACAAGCGGGCAAGTGGATGAGCAAATCGAAGAACGCGTCCATACGCCTTTTGAAGAATGTGAGCAATATTGAACAGACGCTTGTATGTGGACTCGGTAGGGTACTGAGGTCGCATGGCTTTTGACTGTTACCGTGACTGGGTCGATGAAATCTGCCATTACACTCGCATACTGCTTGCCTGGGCCTCACTCATCATGTTGGCCGGAGCATGCTCGGTACGTTACTGGTCTGCTGCCCAAACACACTCTAGCTTCTCGGTATACTACATAGCTGCCTCCCTTGTCCGTAGCAATATGAACTCGGACCTCTATGACGGAGTTAAGCAAGGCGTTAACCCGCAGCTTGAAGTTGCGGACCCAACAACGGTTTTTGCCCTGACTGCTAAAAACCACGGTATCCCTAGCGTCATGCTGTACCTTTACCCGCCGACTTTCGCTGATCTCTTGGTGCCGCTAACTGCTTTCTCACCAACCGTCGCTTTTATCATATGGGACATCCTGAACTTGATAATGCTACTTGCTACGAGCGCAATCCTGACGCGATTGTTCAAAATTCGAGCGCCTGGCTGGACTGGCTTAGTCACAGTTTTCCTGATCCTCTTTCGTCCCACCCTTAATTGCTTTTACTTCGGACAGGTTTCAATCCTTCTACTCTTTCTCCTCATTGCAGGGGTGAGTTTTTATGTCCATGGACGCAAGAACATCGCCGGACTTTTGTTCGCTCTGGCTGCCGCTATCAAACTCACGCCGCTGATTGTGATTGTTCCGTTTCTTGCGTGGAAAGATTGGAAGATCCTGCGAGCAATCGCACTATGGTGCATTGGTATCCTTGGAGCAACCTGGATTGTCAATGGCATTGGCACACTGAACTTCTACTTCCTGCACGTGATGCAGTCGATGTCGGGCGGAAACTTGGGTGTTGACAAATATAGCGAAAATAACCGGACCTTGGGCGCTATTTTCTATGAGTACCTGCGCGGACTTGATCACAGCACCACACCGGTCGGTTTGGTGTGGGGGTGAGATTATTGTCCGTCATCGTCATTTGTTATGCCGGCTGGTTAACCCAGGTGAAGAAAGATGATGAACTTTCAGATACTTTAAAGCTCGGAACGATCTCGATCTTCTTGCTGCTTTCCTGCTGCCTTTCTCCTTTCTCATGGCTCTATGCCTGGGTCCTCAGTGCACCAGCGCTGGTGCTGCTCGGGAAGCGGATCTCCGAGCGACGCTCAACCGCATCTGAAATAACACTTCCGATGTTGTTTTTGCTTTCTCTATTGACCAGTAAATTTCACCTAGGTCTCGCAACTCCTCCCTTGGGAGTGATGCTCGGGCTGATCGGGTTGCACGAACTAAGGCTTGAGCGATGCTTGAGTGAACGAACGGTTTCGCAACTGCCGACATTCCCGCCACACATCGGGACGATCTCCAGTTAGCTGGCTCACTCACTATCCGCATTCGGGGAATTGCCCAGCCGCTACTCATGAGCCTCTGAGCGCCTGGCGGGTAGCATTCAGAGTGTTAATCAGTGATTCCTTGGGTAGCACCTGGATAATTGGTTCTATTAACCATCCAAGACCGAACGGAACGTTACGCGAAAGCGAGATCGCTCGGCACTCCACAAATACGCCGCCCTCTTTCTCCTGAAACTTCCAGTACGAATACAAACGCCAGAGAAAGCCGTATCCTGTGTCGGGCGGCATGATCGTTTCGTTCCTGCTTCCGGCTCCCTCAACCTCCATGATCCGTGTCGTATAGGACCGACAAAGCCAGCGCGTGGGGTCCAGCGAGGAATAGTGAACGTCATGGTATGTATCGAGGACCACAGTGATGATTTTCTGCTTGAGGAGCCGTAAGTAGATCTTAAAATCGCTGCCCCGATGGCTCAACAACCTTGAGTCCATCACCTCAGGCCTGTAGATGTTCTTGTGGTTGTTGTAGTCCTGCACGAGTCGTAGAGTCTGCGCAACGGTGGCACCGGGGATCGATACACCACCGATCCAGTCATGAATTAAGCCATTCGCCACTCTAACCGGCCCCTGTCCCGACCAGAACTGCGCGGGAATCTTACCCTTGCGAACCTGCTCTGCTCTTTCAGAACGGTCGTCAGACCACAGGAATGGGTTGCTGCCGTTTAGAGCCTGCTCCATTCCGGCTTCGGCGTCGTGGATATAGGCCTCGAACGCCTGCAGAGTTTCTGGCTTCAACTGTATGTAATTTGCAGTCTGCGACATAAGCCTC
>Ga0181520_10012585_pt1 | contig 10842 bp, 12 predicted proteins | sample PEATcosm2014_Bin_29_FD_132451 | JGI IMG/M metagenome (GOLD analysis project Ga0181520, IMG submission 132451) | Peatland microbial communities from MTU Mesocosm Facility, Houghton, MI, USA - PEATcosm2014_Bin02_30_metaG | ecosystem: Environmental > Terrestrial > Soil > Wetlands > Peat | place...
CCCTTCAAGGGCAGATCGCTTGCCTGTCTGGAATTCATGGGCCGTCCTCCACAAAATCGTGAACCGACAACCAACGATACCACAAGCTTCAAAACAATTCATACACGCTTGCCGGAACGACGCAGTCGAGATAGGCGAGCATGAGCCCGGGCGGGGACAGGGAACCGTTGAGTCTGCCCACTTGGGCACGGAAGAGCCGGTCCCAGTTCACGGCACTTTCGGGTTTGGAGGCGAGCTGTCCGCCGCTTTGCCCGTCACCCGCTCCTGTTGGTTGGCTACCCTGTCGAGGGACCGAATTGACCTTCGGGATCTCTTGGAGAGAATTGTCGGCCGGGGCAATCGGAGGGGGTAGCGAAGGGGCGAGTCCTTCCGGGCCGAGGGATTGGGCAATTGACATGGTTGGTCATCCTTTCAAGCTTCGTGCATCAGGCAGCGCGAAACCAATCCGGTCGTGGTGTAGGATCGGACTACCTGCGCATCGCTCGCGTCCTTGTTTCGAAAACTGAGCGGATCAGGCCGCCTGCGGATGCCATCCAGCGTCTATCCAAAGATCGCCGCTCATTGCCGAGTCGGAAATCATGAAACAGACGGCGGCAGCAATCTCTTCCGGCCTAACGAGACGCTTCAACTGCGTCTGCGGCAGGATCCTCTGCCGAATGTACTCGTCTCCCAGGGCTTGGACCATGGGAGTGTCCGTGAACCCCGGATGAATCACGGCGCAACGCACCCCGTGGAAGATCGCTTCTTGCGTCAGCGTGGCGCTGACGCCGTCCAGGCCGGCCTTGGTCGCCGAATAGGCGATCTGCCCGGCGATTCCATGCGAGGACACAGAACCAATAAAGATGACGGTGCCCTCGACGTGCTCCGGCGGCGCCCAGCGTTTCAGTCCCCGGGAGTGGCGGCTCTCTGCGATCTTTCCTACTATCTCCAGTGCCCAGTAAACCGGGGCTACCAGGTTGACCTTCAGAACGGAAATGAAATCCTCCACCGGATAGAGCATTGCCTTGCCCGTTTCCTTGTTCAGTCGCACCGCCAGCTTGTCGCGGGTAATCCCGGCCGCCGGCACACAAATGGTAGGTGTACCACATTTCCTGGCAATCTCGTCGATCACCGCTCGACGGAAATTGCCATCGGTGACGTCACCGACAAATGGCAGGAGGCAGACCTTCTTGCCTGCGGACTCGTCGAATCCTGCGGCCGCCTCCTTGACCGCATCACAACGGTCGACCATGGCCACAGCGGCAACGCCGCGATGAACCAGTTCCGCGGCGACCGCGCGGCCGATGCCACTGGCCGCGCCCGTCACAATCGCAACTTTGTCTTCGATATTCATGGGTAATTCTCCTCTTCTCTAAATGACAGAGACCGGTCGCTGAGCTTCAGCATGGGCCGAAATGCACGGGCGATTGGTCATGCCGGCTTGGGGCCCCAATACGCGCCCAAGACGCAACCTGTCCATCTGTATTCTCGCTCGATGCAACTCCTGTTCCGCTGACCGGCATTTGGAGCCGAGGGCCTTGAGAGCATTCGAAACGGTCCGGCGGCCAGCCCGGTCAATCAAATTGAACGACGCCTGTCAAAATGATGCGAGACCGAACGGACGCTAGACGGGAAGGGCTATCTTTTGCTCGACAGCGAGAGACGCCACGCGAGGGCATCAAATTTGCGGGTCCCTTGTTTCGTGGCCCCTCCTCCCAGCCAAACTGCCTGCGGAGATGACGGCCCGCTTGTAGTACGCGCAGGCACGCCTTCGCCACTTGGAACAGCGAAGATGAAAACCATTATTTGGACCACGGCACCGCTGATCATTGCAGCGGTTGAAACGTTGGCGGCAACAATCCGGCATCGTCGTCAACCGCGTGCGGTCATTGGCCACTGCCGAAAGATGGTCGAACATGCCGAGGCCCGTTGCACGCAACAAGATCCGGAAAGGACGCAAGAGGTGTTTCGCCTGGCGATCAAGAAGCTCCACCCGGTTCGCTCCGCGATCGCCAAGCCAGGCGGAGGAAAAAGCGGCAGCGACAGGATCATCGCGTTCCTGATGAGACCCGAGACGGCGCGGCTACCTGTACGCACTGGCCCGCGCGTACGAATCGGCCGGCAGGAACAAAGAGAGCCTCACCGTGATTCAATCGGCAATCAGCATGGCCCCCGGCGTCGACGACTATTACCGGCTGCTGACTGATGTCGCCTGGAAAATGGGGGCCTATGAGCTGTACAACCGGGGCCTTTTGGGAATGGTCGAGACCAGCGGGCACGGCCGCGGCGGCGGCCGGAGTTCATGTTCTGTGTGAGAAGAGAAAGGTGGAACGAAGATGGTGGCAGCAGGGAATCCCGGGCAGGAACACGACGCGCGGAAAGAGTTGGCCGAGGTCAACCGGCTGTACTATGCGCTGGTAAAATTGCAGGGTAGCGACCTGCACTTGAAGGTCGGTCTGCCGCCGCTGGTGCGCGTCAGGGGGGACCTCCGGCCGCTCAATCGGCCCCCCATCGGCCACGAGGAGATGCTGCGACTAGTGCTTCCCATGATGAACGAGCGCAGCCGGCGGATCTACGACGAAGACGGCGGCTGCGACTTCGCGCATACCGTCGAGGTGGACGGCGTCACTTGGCGGTTTCGCGTCAACGTACTTACGCAGATGGGACACATCGGCCTCGTGGCGCGGCGCGTCAACAATCGCATCCCCGGCTTCGAAGGCCTGAACCTGCCGCCGATCCTTGAGGAAATGTGCAAGTTCAGCCAGGGCATGATCTTGCTGGCCGGCGTAACCGGCTCGGGCAAGAGCACGACGATCGCCTCCATGCTCGACTGGGTCAACCGCCATTATCGCCGGCACATTCTTACCCTGGAAGACCCCATCGAGTTCGTCTTTGCCGAGGACAAGTGCGAGATCAACCAGCGGGAAATCGGCGCGGACGTCAAGGACTTTGCCCTGGGCATGAAGCACGCCGTGCGAGAGGACCCGGACGTGATGCTGGTGGGGGAAATGCGCGACAGGGAGACGTTTGAGACGGCACTTAACGCCGCCGAGACCGGACACCTGGTTTTCGGCACGATCCATGCCTCGTCGGCGCCGACCACGATCGGCCGGATCCTCGACCTCTTCCCACAGGGCATGCACCGGGCGATCCGCAGCTCGCTGGTGTTCAACATGAAGGTGATTGTTGCCCAGAAACTGCTGCCCTCGATCAAGCCGGAGGTGGGCCGCGTACCGACCGTGGAGATCATGATCTTCAACCCCACGGTTCGCAAATTGGTCCTGGAGGGAAACGACGAGAAACTGGCTGATGCGATCCGTCTGGGCGCGGGCGAGGGAATGCAGGACTTCACGATGAGCCTGAAAACGCTCGTGGACAAAGAGCTGATCGACCGTGCCACAGCGTTCGAGGTGGCCCCCAACCCCGAGGCCCTAAAGATGGCGCTGAAAGGTATCGAAGTCAAAGAATCCGGAATCCTCTAAACGGCCGCGGTCCCGTCGGCGTGAACCGATCCCCAAATTACACGATGAACCAATGGATCCCATGGATGCAACCTATCGAGAACGGCTGACCATCGGGCTGCGGGTGATGGTCTGGGCGGATCTCCGGCACGTCCTGCGAATTGAAGCGGACTCCTTCGGGCACCCCTGGTCCGAGGCAAATTTCCTCGAGCACTTGGAGAACCCGAACGCCGTGGCGCTCGTTCTCGAGCGAAGCGGCCTGGTGGTGGGTTACGAGGTTTTCGGAATCGACCATCCCCGGATCCGTTTTTATTCCTGCGTCGTCCGTCCCGCGTTTCGGCGGCGCGGCGTCGGCTCGAGCATGGTAGCGCATGTCGTGCGTCTCACCGCCGACCGAGCGAGCGGAGTCCTGACAAAGGTCCCCGAGAAAAATGTTCGCGCACAACTCTTCTTCCGCCAATGCAGGTTCTGGGCAGTTAGAGTCCTTCCGGCCTGCCTGCTAAACGACGAGGACGTTTACGTGATGGAGTTCTCCCCGCTGGAATGGACATTTCCCGCTTTCGGCTCGGGCGCTCCCTTGGACGAATTGATCCCACTCTAGGAAGCGAAGCACGGCTGTTCGGACTTTCGCGTAAGTGGATAGCGTTCTCGGGTTAATGCCACCCCGGACAACGACGAGCAAATCGGCAGGTCTCTCACAATGATCGACGAGCCACTCACAATGATAGGTGTTCCGGGTCAAGTCTCACGCGAGAATGCAGATTCCCAGGGCAATCGTAGGGCCGATCTCGCAAAAGATCGGCGCGCGAGCCGGTTGGTACGAGGAGTGCTTGGGTTCGCATGATCATCGCTAGACCGAAAGGAGTAATCCATGTCGAACCATAGGTCAAGTCTATGAAAACTTCGCCCCCAGAATCCGCTATTCCGCAAACCCCAACGTCATCCAGTACTCTTGCGTCGACTCCCCCAGCACCCGCAGCGACAGGAACACCCGCAAGCGCCACGGCCCCCGCGGCTGCGGCAAAACGGCCGTCTCGCACGCGGTGGATCGTCGGCGGCGTGGTTGTCGTGGCGGTCCTGGTCATTGTATCGTTCCGGCAAGGCTGGATTGGCCCCAGCCTGTTACGATCGGAAACCGAAGACGCGTTCATCGAGGCTCACATTGTTAATGTGGCTCCTCAGGCCGTCTCTGGTCGCCTTTGCCATTTCCTGGTTGAGGAGAACGATTGCGTCGCACAGGGACAAGTGCTGGCAGAGATCGATCCGGTCCTCTATCGCGACAAGGTCAACTTGGCCCGAACCAAGGTCGATGAAGCCGCGGCCGAATTGCGGCGGCAGGAAACCAGCCTAGCGCGACTCCAAGTCGAGGTTCCGATCCAAATCGAAATCACCAAGCGAACGCTTGCCGCCGCCGGAGCAGACGTGGCCCGGGCGAAGGAAGCCCTGAAACTGACCGCCGACGAGGTGGAAAAGTCGATCCAGGAGGCTCGGGCCGGGCTGGAGCTTGCCCAAGCAGACCTCGTGCTCGCCCAACAGGAATACGACCGCTTCACGGCTTTGTATCAACGAGAAGTGGTACCGTTGGAGCGATCCCAGCAAGTGACGCGGGCCCGCGATGTGGCCGTGGCACAGAAGAACCTGGCGTCCGCCAAACTCGCCAAGGCCGAGGCGGGCCGCACCGAGGTGTACGTGGCCCAGAAGACCGTGGAAGCGGCCGAAAAGCTGGCCCAGAAGGCCGAGGAAGGCGTGAAGCTGGCGGAGACGGAAAATGATCAAATCAAGGAAATGGAGCATCTGACCGCCCTGAAAAGGGAGATGGTCAAGGAGGCCCGACAGGGGCTAGCTGCAGCGGAAGATGAGTTGCGCTACACGGTGATTCATGCACCGTTTCCCGGCGTGGTCGTCAAATGTTACCGGCACGTCGGCGACTTTGCCTCGCCCGGCAGCCCCGTGCTCAGCATGTACAACCCCGAGTTAATGTACGCGACCGCCAACCTGGAGGAAACGCGCCTACCCGGGGTCTCGCCAGGGAACCCGGTGACCCTCTATGTCGACGCCTTTCCACGACCTTTCCGGGGTCGTGTCGTCTGGATTAACAAGTCAACCGGAGCCCAGTTCGCCCTGATGCCGCGCAACGTCGTTTCCGGAGAGTTCACGAAGGTCGTGCAGCGTGTGCCTGTGCGGATCTGGATCGAGAAGGACGACCGCTGGCCACAACTACAGGCGGGGCTCTCGGTCCGGGCAGTCATCGACCATGGGCTAGGCGACCCCGAATGGGCGAAAAAGGCCGCTCAAGAGTTTGCTGATCTCGAAGGCCGCTATAGCGGGCCTCAGAGCAACGAGCCCGATTCCATGATACCGATGCGTTTCAAACCTTAGGAGGAGCAGAAGATGCTTGTTACACAAGACCAAGTACTTGAGAAAGTCAAATCTTGTCTGGTCGACGCCTTGGGCGTCGAAGAAGAAGACATCAAACTGGATGCCACGCTCGTGGGCGATCTGGGTGCCGAATCGATCGATTTCCTGGACATCGTGTTCCGGCTTGAAAAGGCCTTCGGCATCAAGGTCTCCCGCGGCGAGCTGTTTCCCGAGGACGTCTTGACCGACGCCACGTACGTTCGGGACGGCTGCGTCAACGGATTGGGGTTGGCAGAGCTGCGCAAGCGGTTGCCGTTTGCCAACCTCGATAAGTTCGCCGAGAACCCAGTCGTCCAGGATTTCGCGAACTTGCTCACTGTCGCCGACATGTGCCGGTTCGTGGAAGGCAAGTTGAACTGACAAACCGGGAACTCGTTTCAAAACTCGCTCGAATTGCCGTTTCCCATGACTCAGCCGACCCAGCAGCCGACAGACAAATCGCCGCCCTGGCTGGCGGCGATAGCCATCGTGCCGATCTTGGCGACCGTCTTCCAGACGTTTGTCCTGACGGATGTGGTCGATGATGTGATCCGCAAGAGCCTCGAAGCCGAACATTACAGCATGATCTGGCCCCAAATCCTTTGGGGGATCGGATTGTTGTACGGAGTGTTCGGCGGCATTTGGGTTTCGTCTCGATATGGCGCCCGCGACACGCTGTTGGTCGGTCTCGGCTTGTTTGCCGTGGGCAACGTGATGTGTGGCGCCGCCGTGGACGTCCCGAACATGGTGGTAGCCAAGTTGGTGGAAGGAATCGGCAAAGGCATGGTGATTGTGATTTGCCGGTCCCTGCTTCTTCGCCAGTTCGACCGTCTGACCATCATCGGTATCGGTTTCTACGGCATCGTTGCCTACGCGACCCGCCCCACGACTCCATTCTTGACGAGTTTCATTTATGATTCTGTAGGTTGGCGGTGGATCTACTGGATCAATGTACCGCTGGCCCTCTTGGCGTTTCCCCTGGTCTTGCGCTTCATCCGCCCCGACCGTCCTGCTCAGCCGCGTCCGCTTCCCATCGATTGGCTTGGGCTTAGCGCGGTGGCGGGCTGGGCCGTGAGCATGATGTTCACGGTGGCATGGTACCGGAAATGGGGCGGTTTTACCTCCAGCGCCTTCAACGCGTGCGTCGCGATTGACCTGATCGTGCCCTTTCTAGTGATTTTTCGGCTCGGCGGCCATTTGGCCATAGACGAGCACATTCGCAGGATGTTCCACGTCCGCGTCTACGTCTTGGCGATGGTAACGCGCGTCCTCCTGCTCATTCAACTGCTCATGGTACTCTCGTTACTGGCAAAGTACTGCGTGGATGTTCGTGAATACCCGCGGTCGGTGGCCGGATCGGTCCTTGTGCCGGCGACATTCACCATGGCGCTGTCCACATTTCTGACGACTTATTTCCGTCGTCGCCGACTGCGCCACTTCTGGTTGCTGGTAGGCGTTGTGGGCTGCGCCGCCTGCTTATGGTGGATGTCGTCCATCGACGGCTTCACGAGCAAGGGGCGTCTCGCCATGATGGTTGGCTGCTGGGGGCTGTTCGTCGGGCTGATTCCGCCCAGTTTCCTCCAGGACGAGGTGGAAGGGCTCGATCCCAAGGACTTCCTGTACGGCGGCCCGCATGCGGCCGCTGTCCTGATCTTTGCCTTCATCTTGATTCCTTCCCTAACGACGACGACCATCGCCGCCTCGACCGATCGCTCCCTGGAAATGGAGCGCATGAACGTGCGCGAGAACCGTCCGGAAGTTCAGGAGGCATCTCTGCGAATTGCGGATTACTACCAACAGCACGGGATCGTTGGGCCCGAGCTTGCACAAATGACATCCACGGTCCTGGGAAGCTTCGCGCGATCCGAGGCCGTGGCCCAAGGAATCCAACACGGATTGCAATTTCTGAGCCTGCTTGTCGTGAGCATGGGGCTGCCGGTGGTCCTATTGCTCCGCTTGTCTTCAAAGTGCGGTCCGGTCGCCGCGCCCCACGCGATCATTCCTGACAGACTATCGAGCTAAAAGGCCCGGGTGTTGGGTGCATGACGATGGGTCGACGATCGCCTTGGAAGCCCCTCAACGATGGTCGGTTCCAGTCGCGTGCTGCCCGGGGTGCGGAGGGGTATCGTTAGCCGGGTTGTCCACGGCCCAATACCAACCCGAAGCGCCTATTCGATCGCACCAACGGAGGAATCTCAATGTCTAGCTTGCAAAAACAACTAAGACCGTTCTTCGAGATCATGGACAGTGTGACGTCAGAAGTCGCCCGGCTTAAGCAACTGCTAAACTATTTCGACCTTCTCTCGACTGGCAGCGATGCCCGGTTCCTCGTCGGAGGGCAACTTTCGAATTTGGCGGAGGAACTAACAAGTCTGTCGAAAGAAATCGAGAACTAGAAAGAACCAAGTTGGAGCGACAGAGGTTCAGGCAGCCAAATCACAACACTTGCTCCGTCTGACCCTCGCGCAAACGCCGGTAAAGGGTGGCCTCGCCGATGCCGAGAATTCTTGCGGCCTCTGCGCGGTTCCCGTTGGTCACCGACAAGACCCTTCGAATGTGTTCCCACTCGATATCTGCCAACGACATAAGCGGAATGAGCGTTTGCTCTCTCTCATCTCTCCCTTCAAGTCCGCGACTGGGATGCAGTCCCAGTTCGCGCAGCCTGCACTCCAGGGACTTGGGCGATATGCCCAACCTCCGTGCTGCGTCGTGTTGATCCCCGCCGGTAGCTTCCAGGACACGGATTGACAGAACGCGGTCCAACCGGTGGTGGGCTTCGGCGTATTGGTCACCTCCCTCGCACGACAGGCAGCGGCGGACGAAGGCATCCAAGTCGGCGTCTTCTCCGCCGAACCGTGGCACCGGGACGAGCCCACCATCGGCTGGCGTCAGCTCCGGCAAGTCAGTCGGGAGCAGCGTGGCACCGCGTGCGTGCAGAAGCGCCTGTTTCAACACGCTCTGCAACTCCCGGATATTCCCTGGCCAGGAGTAGTCTCGCACGTGTTGGAGTGCCTCGGGGGCGATCTGCTGCACCTCCCGACCCAGTTCGCGGCTGAGACGCCGTAGGAAATGGCGCACCAGCAGCGGCAGGTCGTCACCGCGCTCGCGCAACGGGGGCAAGTGAATAGTGAACACCCCCAGCCGGTAGTACAGGTCCGGCCGGAACCTGCCTTCTTCCGACCAAGTCTTCAGATCGCGGTTCGTGGCGGCGATCAGCCGCACGTCGGTCTGAATAGTCTCGTTGCCGCCGACACGCTCGAAGGCCTGCTCCTCGAGCAGGCGCAGGATTTTGGCCTGCAAGGCGAGCGGCATGTCGCCGATCTCATCGAGGAATAGTGTGCCCCCGTTGCACTGCTCGAACTTCCCGATGCGGCGGCGGTCGGCGCCGGTGAAGGCGCCTTTCTCGTAGCCGAACAGTTCGCTTTCCAGCAACGTTTCCGGGATGGCAGCGCAGTTGAGGGCCAGGAACGGGGCCTTACACCGGGAACCGTGCTGGTAGATCGCGCGGGCGACCAGCTCTTTGCCCGTGCCGCTGTCGCCGGTAATCAGCACCGGCACGTCTTGGGCCGCGACGCGGCCGATGGCCTTGTAGATCTCACGCATGGCCGGGCTGGAGCCGACGATAACCCCCTCCACCTCCGAATCGGCTTCCGTTTCGGCAATCGCCGTCGGCTGGCGCATCCGTTTGGCCACTTCAAAGGCCTCGCCGACGACACGCTGCAATTGGTGCAGGTCGAGGGGCTTGAACAAGTAGTCGTAGGCGCCCTGTTTCATCGCCTCGATGGCCGCGTCCGCCGACTTGGTTAGCGTGATAAAGACAACGGGGATCCTGGCATCGAACTTGCGGATCTGCTCGTAGACTTCTAACCCGGACTGGTCAGGCAGCCGCAAATCGAGGAGAATAACGTCAGGCGTCAGTCAGTCTGAAACGAGAATGACCGTGGACCGCGGCTGGACCTCGTATCGGGCCACCGCTATTCGCACACCGGAGTGCCACTCACAAATGTCGTGGGGCGATTCACACCCGGTGTCGATCCATTGCCGCCACGGACCTCGGCAGCCCTCGGACACGGGCGGAAGCTCGAAGCTCAGCGGCTCCCAATAAGCATTCACTATCCAATGCAGGTTCGCTGCTAGATGCGGCACCCGTGCTGTGGCTGCCAAGCTGTGGGAATGGTGTCCTCAGTCGGCTTTGTCGAGTTCCATTCCGTGCCATCGCACTGAAGCGCTGTCGAGGAATTCGAGCAAAGTGGTACCCGAGTCTGCGGAGTTGCGATGGAGATCGAGGCGGCAGGCCAAGAGGAGCTTGGCAAACCGACACAACCCCGCATGCTTTTCCACCAACGACCAGTCGAACCAACTGATTTCGTTATCCTGGCAATAGGCGTCGTTATTGCCTTGTTGCGTCCGCCGAACTTCGTCTCCGGCCAGCAGCATCGGCGTGCCAATCGCCAGCAGGTTGAGGGCCAGGAAATTCTTGACCTGGCAAGTGCGGATGCGTTCGATCTGAGGGTCGGTGGTCGGCCCTTCCGCTCCGCAATTCCAACTGTAATTTCCGTCGGTCCCGTCGCGGTTGACCATAAGCTCGTCCCCGGCTGCAAACACCGTTCCCTAAATGGTTGTGTTTGCCGTGCCAGGTTGTTGTCTTTTTGCTCGCCGGACTAAGACTGGCTGATCTCTCAAAATGATCGACAAGCCGATTAAAATGACAGAGGCTCCGAGCCAGTACCTCAGATTCGCCCTTAGTGCGTCTCTGCACGACCGTATTGATCAGACGGTGCGGTGGTATCGCGAGAACGGATGGCTGTAGCGGTCGCATTGGCACAGGATATGCGTATTCGCAATGCGGTCGAATACACCAGAGTAACTGCGGCACCTCCCTGCTAAGCACCGACCGAAAAATAACTTCCTTGGTCTAGTAGGGAGTTGGTTGGATGATATAGTTCCAGTCAGGTAAGAAATCATCGAATTGAATAGGGAATGCTTCAAGGAACCGAGCCGTGGC
>Ga0181520_10012586_pt1 | contig 10841 bp, 8 predicted proteins | sample PEATcosm2014_Bin_29_FD_132451 | JGI IMG/M metagenome (GOLD analysis project Ga0181520, IMG submission 132451) | Peatland microbial communities from MTU Mesocosm Facility, Houghton, MI, USA - PEATcosm2014_Bin02_30_metaG | ecosystem: Environmental > Terrestrial > Soil > Wetlands > Peat | place...
ACCGGGCTAGCCGGACGGGTCAGCTACGTTTTTTCGCCTTACCGCCTTGGAACAGCTCACGCCAATCGTCGGCTTCGAGCGCGACGTCGTGCTTGCGCGCCGCGGCCTTGATCCTCTTCCAGGCTTCGTCGCGCTCGGCGTCTGTGACGCCTTCCACCTGATCGAAGCGCGCCACTGCGTTGCGCACATGGGAGGCATCGGAGAGCGGCTCCTTGCGCTCTTTGGCGAAGGCGAACTCCTTGTCTGAAAGGTCGTTCTTCTCCGCCGTCGTAAGGCCCTTGTTCCTAGAGGTAACCGAGGAGCCGTGGGCTCGCGAGCTCTGCGCCTCCCGCGCCTTGTCGAGGTTGCGGCGTGCTGCCTGCTTCTGCTTTGTCGTGGCCATGCGCGTGCCATACCCGCGTCCTGCGCCTTGCTAACAGGGCCACGACGTCATTCGTCGCCCGGGCGCGTGCCACTGGTAGAGGACTGATGACGACAGGCGTCGACAGCTAGGTCAAAGGCGTCATCACGTGCTTGATCTGGGTGTAGTCCTCGAGGGAGTACATCGACATGTCCTTGCCGTAGCCGCTCTCTTTGTAGCCACCGTGAGGCATCTCCGGCGTGATCCAAAAGTGCGTGTTGATCCACACGGCGCCGTACTGCAACCGGCGGGCGACACGCAAGGCGCGGGAAATGTCGCGCGTCCACACTGAGGACGCCAAGCCGTAGTCGACGTCGTTGGCCCAGGTGACCGCTTGTTCCTCGTCGGAGAAGCGCTGCACCGTGACGACCGGCCCGAAGACCTCTCGCTGCACGATCTCGGCCTTTTGGTCCACGTCGGTGACGACGGTCGGCTTGTAGTAAAAGCCCGACCCTGACAGCTCCTCGCCGCCCGTGAGGACCTTGCCACCCGCGGACTCCGCCCTCTCGACGAAGCCCTTGACGCTCTCGCGCTGGCGCGCGGAGACGAGCGGCCCCATCTCGACCTCTGGGTCCTTTGTGTCGCCGACCTTGATCGACTCGACCGCCGGGACGAGCCCCGAGAGCAGGTCGTCGTAGATCTTCGGGCCGGCGACGACGCGGCAAGACGCTGTGCAGTCTTGGCCCGCATTGGAGTAACCGGCGAACTTCAAGGTCTCGATCAGGGCCTCGATGTCCGCGTCATCGAAGACCACGACCGGCGCTTTGCCACCGAGCTCGAGATGGGCGCGCTTTACGGTCTCCGCACACGCTGCGGCGATGAGCTTGCCCGTCGCCGTGTCGCCCGTGACTGACACCAGCCGGACGGCCGGGTGACGGGTGAGGGCGTCGCCGATGACAGCGCCCCGACCGGTGACGACGTTGAACACACCGGGGGGGAAGATCTCCGCCGCCAACTCGGCCAGATAGAGCGTGGAAAGGGGCGTGATCTGAGCCGGCTTGATGATCGAGACGTTGCCGGCTGCCAGGGCTGGGCCGATCTTCCAAACCGCCATCATCAAGGGGTAGTTCCACGGGCAGATGCCGACCGTGACCCCGAGGGGCTCGCGCCGGATCATGCTCGTGAAACCCCTCTCGTACTCCCCGGTGGACTTGCCCTCCTGGCAGCGCGCTGCTCCTGCGAAAAAGCGCAGGTTGTCCGATATGAAGGGGATGTCGTTTTGCGAGACGGTGATGGGCTTGCCGACGTCAATCGACTCGAGGCGCGCGAGCTCGGCGCCATTGGCGTCGATGGCGTCGGCGAGCTTCAAGAGCATGCCGGCGCGTTCTTTCGGCGGCGTGTCGAACCAGACCTCGTCGTAGGCCTTCTGCGCCGTGGCCACGGCGCGGTCGATGTCCTCCTTGGTGGCGACGGCGATCTTGGCGATGGTTTCCCCGGTGGCCGGGTCGATATCCTCACCGGTCTCGCCGGTCGCGGGCTCGGCCCACTTCCCACCGATGAACAACGGGCGGTACTGCTCGAGCTTGTCCTCCATGGTGCTGCTCCTTTCGCCAATCGTGTCCCTGGTAGGTGGCAAAGGTAGCCCGCGGGCTATCGTCTAAGGGCCAGGCCTTCGTTCACCGTCTGAACGCCGAGCCGGCCATCAAGCCGGGCCGGCGTCGGAGTCGTCCTCTACTTCTACTCCGTGCGCCTCGGCGATTGCCGGCGCGAGGGGCAGGGCGACACCTTCGGGGACGAGAGTCGGCGTCGAACGGTTGAGAGTCTCCCCCCGGAAGAAGGCGGGTCCTGCAAAGCGCCAGATCACACAGCAGATGAGTCCGACGATGGCGCTCAGCAGGAAGATCATGAAGACTCCGCCGATGTCCCAGTGGGGAGAGAAGGGCAGCTTGAACGATGTGTAGCTCTGGTTGCTCGAGAAGAACCAGTCCTCTTTCAAGCTCCACGCGCCTGCACCGAACATGATCACGCCACCGAGACCGGGCAGGATCCCCTTCATGAACAGCTCGCGGGTGTTGCGCGTGAGCACCTTGCGGTAGTACCACAGGCAGGTCCAGCCGGTCAGCCCGTAGTAGAAGGCGATCCAGACCCCGATGGCGGTCACGGAGTCGGCGATCATGTGGCCGCCCGACATGTAGTTCATGGCGGCGTACATCACCATCGAGATCCCGCCCATTGCCACCGTTGCGGCGGTAGGTGTCAGGTACCTCTTGTGCATGTGGCCGAACCTGTCGGGTAGCGCCTTGTAGACGCTCATGGAGAGCACGGTGCGAGCCGTGGGCAGGATCGTCGTCTGCGTGGAGGCGACGGCCGAGGAAAACACCATGAGCAGCAACAAGTGCGCGAAGACAGAGCCGATCCAGCTCGAGCCGAACACGGCCGTGCCCTGCACGGAGAGCACGTCGGTAAGGTGCGCCGGGTTGGCAAGGCCAATTCCCGTCGTGCCGACGCCGGCGAAGGCCTGGGCGGCGATGGTGACAAGCCCGTAGGTAGCCAGCAACAGCACCGTGGCGATGATCCCGGCCAGGCCCGGGAGGCGGTCCTTCTCGGAGGTCTCCTCGTTCACCGACAGCGATGTGTCCCAGCCCCAGTAGATGAACAGCATGAGCACGAGCCCGTCTACGAGGGCGGTCGGAGAGACGGTCGTCGGGTTGAACCACGACAAGCTCGGCACCATGTGACCGGGCGGGGCGTGGCCCACGGCGACCCTCACCAAAGCGACGGCTGCGTAGACAGCCATCATGACGAGCTCGATGGCCAAGAGTATGAACTGGAGCTTGGCGGAGACCTCGATGCCTCGGTAACAGACGTAGGTGAGGGCGACGATGAAGAGCACGCCAACGAGGAGCACCCAGGAGCTGCTGGCGTCGTTGCCAATCCCCTTGGCGTTGAAGAGCAAGAACAGGTACTGGCCCGAGATCTCGGCGAGGCTCGCCATGCCGAGCACGTCAGAGGCGATGATCCCCCAGCCGCCGGCCCAGCCTGTCTTGGGGCCAAAGGCGCGCGTGGCCCAGGTGAAGGTCGTCCCGCAGTCGGGGTCGGCCTTGTTGAGCTCGCTGTAGCCGATGGAGATGAGCAGCATCGGCACGAAGGCGAGGATGACCACGAGCGGGGCGTGCAGCCCGACCGTGGCGGCGATCAGGCCCAGGGTCGCCGCAAGGCTGAAGGCGGGAGCAGTCGAGGCAGTGCCGATGACCACACTCGACACAAGACCGAGTGCCCCCGACTTCAAGCCTTTGTCAACGCTGTCCCCCGGGGACAGCGAGGCGGCGTCTGGAAGCATCAGATCGTGCTCTCGTCCACCATCGCATCCGCCACCTTGACGAAGCCGGCGATGTTGGCGCCGAGTACGTAGTCGCCGGGGTGCCCGTACTCTTCGGCCGCGGCACGCACGTTGGTGTGAATCGCACGCATGATGTGGCGCAGCTTTTCGTCGACCTGCTCCCGGCTCCATGCCAGGTGTTCGATGTCCTGGGTCATCTCCAGCCCAGAGACCGCGACCCCGCCTGCGTTGGCGGCCTTGCCCGGCCCGTAGAAGATCTTGGCGTCGAGGAAGCGCTCGACCCCTTCTGGCGTGGTCGGCATGTTGGCGCCCTCGGCGACGAGCTGGATGTTGTTCGCGACGAGGTTTCGGGCGTCGACGCCGTTGATCTCGTTCTGGGTCGCGCTCGGGAAGGCGCAGTCAGCAGGGACTGACCAGAGCGGGTTGTAGCCGAGGTCGCTCACCGGCGTGAAGCTCGCACCGGGGAACTTGTCGGTGTACTCGCGGATCCGGCCCCGCCGCACGTTCTTGAGCTCCATGACGTAAGCGAGCTTCTCAGTGTCGATCCCGGCCGGGTCGTGGATGAAGCCGTCAGAGTCCGAGAACGTGAGCGGCTTGGCGCCGAGCTCGATCAGCTTCTCGGCGGTGTACTGAGCTACGTTGCCACTGCCCGAGACGAGGCACCTCTTGCCCGACAGGTCTTCTGAGCGCGTGGCGAGCATCTCTTCTGCGAAGTAGACCGCGCCGTATCCGGTCGCCTCCGGGCGGATCTCCGAGCCTCCCCAGTTGAGTCCCTTGCCTGTGAGGACACCCGTGAACTGGTTCGATATCCGCTTGTACTGCCCGAACAGAAAGCCGATCTCCCGGCCTCCGACGCCGATGTCGCCAGCCGGCACATCTGTGAACTGGCCGATGTGGCGGTACAGCTCGGTCATGAACGCCTGGCAGAAGCGGCGAACCTCTCCGTCACTCTTGCCCTTAGGGTCGAAATCGGAACCGCCCTTCGCCCCGCCCATGGGCAAGGTGGTGAGGGAGTTCTTGAGGACCTGTTCGAAGGCGAGAAACTTGAGCAGTCCCAAGTAGACGGTCGGGTGGAATCTGAGGCCGCCCTTGTACGGTCCGATGGCACTGTTCATTTGGACGCGAAAACCGCGATTGATTTGGACCTCACCATTGTCGTCGACCCAGCTCACCCGGAACATGATCACCCGCTCGGGCTCGACCATGCGCTCGAGGACCTTCGCCTCCCGGTACTTGGGGTAGCGGGCTATCACTGGTTCGAGAGAAGTCAGCACTTCGCTGACTGCTTGCAAGAACTCCGGCTCATGGGAGTTTCGCGCTTCAAGATCGTTCAGAATCGCTTTGACGTTGCTGCTCACTGCAGTTACCTCCTAGTGCACGCCGTTGTGCATGCCTCGCCAATGGTGACGAGGGCTTTTTTGCGATTGTCCCACTACCAAGAGGCTCTGAATAGGGACTTTCGGCCTATGGAGGAAACGGGGGATTCCTCTAGACTCAAACGGTGGACCTCCGAAGTTGCTTTTGCCAAGAGGCACTCATTTCCGCTCTGTTGATCGGATTGCTAGAAAGGACCGTGCCGTGCGCATTCTCGTAGTAGGAGCCGGTGGTGTCGGGAGCGCGTTTGCCCATATAGCGGCGCGCAGGGGCAACTTCGAAAAGGTCGTGATAGCCGACTACGACCGGGAGCGCGCCGAGAAGGCGGCGTCGGTCTCTGACCGCTTCTCGGGCGTCAAGATCGATGCGTCAAACGAGGCCGCCATAACCGAGCTGATCGAGGCGCAGAACTGCGACGCAGTCCTAAACGCAGTGGACCCGCGCTTTGTCATGCCGATCTTCCGTGGCGCCTTCGCGGCGGGGGCCACCTACTTGGACATGGCGATGTCGTTGTCTCACCCGGACCCGCTCGATCCGTACTCAAAGACCGGTGTCAAGCTGGGCGACGAGCAGTTCGAGCTCGCCCCGAAATGGGAAGAGCGTGGCCTGCTGGCGCTGGCCGGCATCGGCGTCGAGCCAGGGCTCTCCGACGTGTTCGCTCGCCACGCCGCTGACAAGCTTTTCAGCTCCATAGACGAGATCGGTGTCAGGGACGGCGCCAACCTCGTGGTCGAGGGCTATGAGTTCTGCCCGACCTTCTCGATCTGGACCACGATCGAGGAGTGCCTGAACCCGCCGGTGATTTGGGAGAAGGGTCGTGGCTGGTTCACGACCGAACCGTTCAGCGAGCCGGAGACCTTCGAGTTCCCCGCCGGCATCGGCCCGGTCGAGTGCGTGAACGTCGAGCACGAAGAGGTCCTCCTTGTCCCGCGCTGGGTGGACGCGAAGCGCGTGACGTTCAAGTACGGCCTCGGGGACGAGTTCATCGGCGTGCTGAAGACCATCCATATGCTCGGGCTCGACTCGACCAAGGTCGTATCGGTAGGCGGCGAGAAAGTCTCGCCACGCGATGTCGTTGCCGCCTGCCTGCCAGACCCGGCCGAGATCGGCGATCTCATGCACGGCGTCACGTGCGCCGGCACCTGGGTTACGGGCACGGGCAAGGATGGCGCGCCACGTGAGGTGTACTTGTACCACGCGGTCGACAACGACTGGTGCATGACGGAGTACGACTCGCAGGCCGTTGTCTGGCAGACTGCCATTAACCCGGTGCTGGCCTTCGAGCTACTCGAGTCGAAAGCCTGGTCCGGTGTCGGGCTCCTCGGTCCCGAGGCGCTTCCCGCTGAACCGTTCCTCGAGCTGCTGTCCGACTGCGGAGCACCCTGGGGCCTCGACGAGCGCAAGCCGGCGGGCGCCTAGGCCCAAAGAAAGGCTCACCTAAACAGGCCGGCGAAACTCGCCCCAAGAGCTGGGCGCATTCGTAGAGCCGATTCTTTATTTCCCGCCCCGGGTCTCTCGGTTGCGCTTTGAGCGCTTTTCGAGCGGCCCGGGGCAGTCCTTTTTGGTGGGCAATAGGTGGGCAAGGTGGAGCGGATTGAGGTCCACCGAGTCCGCAGAGGTCATCGAGCCTTTGGCTTTTGGACCCCGGCCGTGTCGAGGCGTCGGATGCGGTACCGCGCGGCGGGCGTCGGCACCGACGTGGCCGCGTCGGCCCAGGCTCTTTTGTGCCATCGTCGTGACGCTGGTGCTGTGGCTACCTGACCTCTACATCTTGTACAGGGGCCAGCCACCGCCCGCGGTAGCCGTGCTCATGGTCATGCACCTGGCCATCGCCGTGGTCACCTACAATGTGCTCGTGCGAGCAGCCCCAGTAGGCCCGCTCTTGTCGCGGGGCGACAGGTCTCCCGAGCGATCAAAGACGGTCGGGAAGGTTCTGCAGCTTGTCGGCCAGCGAGGCGCAGCGCTGCACAACGAAGCTGCGAGTTGAGCCACCAGAAAGGGTGAGAACGAGCGATCCCGCAAGTGGCGCGGACGATATGGGGTGAAGGCTGACATTCCTCATCTGGGTCCAAGTGATGCTCAAGACGGGCCCCTGGCCTGTTTGCTTTGGCGTGAAGGTCAGGCCGCGTTGGTCCACCAGCAGTTCTCCAGGAACCGGTCTGGCATCAAAAGAGCCGGGAAGGCTTTCAGCCCGGGCCGGGCCGACGTAGATCACGTCACCGGGAAGGCTCGCGAGCTGCCGCTGTTCGAGCCGCTGCCATCTCCTTTTCAATAGTGGGACCTCGATTGCAGCGATCACGATGACAGCCCCCAGGCCCAAGACCGCCTCGATCATGCCCTTTTTCGTGTTGCCGATGGCCCACACCATGATGAGCGCGATCGCGGCCACCAGGAAAAGGCGCTTGAAGACGAACCCCCAGAGGCCCTGCGGCGGGACTATCTCGGTGGTGGGAAGCCTCAGGCCAGCGGGCTCTGGCGTCACGCAGAGCACGCTAATGGATGGCGGCTCAGCTGGCGCCCGGCAAGCTCCTCGGCTCGATGCGCTGCTCGACGACGCCGTCCGAAACTCGCCGGACTGAATATGCCCCCTTGCCCTTGATCTCGGTCACGGCCTCGACGAGATCGGTTCCCCGGTAGACGAGGCCGACACCGTCGTCGGTGGCGTAGCCGTCGGGCAGCTCCCCGTCCGCTATGAGCCGCTGCAGGAGCGGCCGGCGACGGGCTTCGGAGTCATAGTGGACGCCGTTGGAATAGGGCAGGAAGGCAAGAGCGTCTCGGACCGGGCGCAGCTCGGGACCGAACGAGTCCGTGGTGCCCCCCACGTGCCAGCAGACTGACCCGGCGGAGACCCCGGCGAGGACGACACCCGCCCGCCACGCCTCGGCAAAAATGTTGTCGAGCCCGTGCAGGCGCCAGAGCGCCAACAAGTTGGCCACGCTTCCGCCTCCGACCCAGACCACGTCCTGATCGAGCAGGAGACCCGCCATGTCGTCGACGCTCGGCATCGGGAACAGGTTCAAATGGACGAGGTCGATTCCGGCGGCGCACGCGGCCTCGCTCAAGTGTGCGTTCCACGAGCGTTCGTCTCCGTTTGCCGTGCCCAAGTGGCACATACGAGGGCGGCGGGAGCTGACGCCGGCCAGTTCGATGGCATGCAGGACGAGGGGAGCGAAAGCCAGGTCTGAACGGTCCCCTCGTTTGAAGCCTCCCGAGGTGGCGAGGATCGTGGGTGCGTCAGCGGGCATCGCGTGAGCGTAGCGGGAGGCCGGAGGTCAGGAGGGGCGTACAGAGTCCTCGGGCGGATCTTGAGTCGGAGCAACTTTCTGTGGCGCGGCACGGTTCGGAAACACGACCAAGACGACGAGCCCGGCTCAGCCGACGACAATCGCCGCCACCGTGACGGCGAGGTCCAAGCCGCTCACGAAGCTCTGGCGAGCGATACCGGCGAGGCCGGCGCCGAGCGTGCCACCGATCTTCTCGCTCACGGCGAGGGCGCCCCCGAGCGAACCCGTGATCAGGTGCAACACCGAGGCAGGCATCGGGTGGTGAGCGAGCACTGGGGCCAGTCTGTCCTGGTAGCGGGTGTTGAGAAGGCTGCCGAGGATGCCAACTCCGAGCGCTCCGCCTGTTTGCAGGGAGGCCCCGTTCGTGGCCGACCCCACGCCGGCCTGGTCGATGGGGAGGGACCCCATTACCGATTCAGTGCTTGGGGCGAAGGCGAGGCCCGTGCCGAGGCCGATCAGCAAAAAGGCGGGTAAGACGTCCATATAGGTGTCGTGGACGGTCACTTGCGACAAGAGCCCGAAGCCAAGAGCCACGAAAGCCATCCCCGTGAACACGACGGCCTTGGTGCCGACAAGGCGCACCAGCAGGCTCGAGAGGGGAGCGACGACCAAGAGCACGCCAGCGATGGGCGCGATCCGCAGACCAGTCTCAAGAGGGCTGTAACCGAGGGAGAACTGCAGGTATTGAGTGAGGAGGAAGAGTCCTCCCATCAAGGCGAACATGACGAGGCCCATCGCGCCCACGGCGCCAGAGAACCGCCGTGAGGAGAAAAATGAGATCTGAAGCATCGGGTGGCTCGAATGCCGCTCCCAGGTTGCGAACAGGGCGAGCACAACCACGGCGGCACCGAGCGCGCCGAGCACGAGCGGATCGGTCCAGGAGCGATCCGGCGCTTCGATGATCCCCCAGAGCAACAAGCCCATTCCGACGATAGAAAGCGCCGCGCCCACCGGGTCCGAAGCCTTTGTGTTGGGATCCTTCGAGTTGGGCACGAAAAAGACGGTGGCCAGCATGCCTGCGAGAGCGATAGGCACATTGACGAGGAAGACCGATCCCCACCAAAAGTGCGCCAGCAGCCATCCCCCGGCCACGGGCCCGATGGCGACACCGAGCCCCGTCGTGCCGGACCAGATCCCGATAGCCCGGGCTCGGTCATGGGCCTCAGTGAAGGTGTTGGTGAGGATCGAAAGGGTCGAGGGCATGATGCCGGCCCCGCCGACGCCCATGAAGGCCCTCGCCGCGATGAGCCGGTCCGGGCTTCCCGAGAAGGCGGACACGGCCGACCCCGTGGCGAAGATCAGCAGGCCCGCCATGAAGACCCATTTGCGCCCGAGGCGGTCACCGAGGCTACCGGAGACCAAGAGCAAGCCGGCGAAGACGATCGCGTAAGCGTCGACGATCCATTGCAGCGAGCTCGACGAGGCGTGCAAGGTACGGACGATCACCGGCAACGCAACGTTGAGGATCGTGTTGTCGAGGCTCACGATCAAAAGGCTGATGCAAAGCACGGCGAGTATGACCCGACGGTTCGGGCGCCGCACCGGTGGGTTGGCAGACGGCCCTGGCGGGCCGATGACCATCACCGAAGGTGTGGAGTGAGGCACAGCAGTCTCTACTCTAGCCAGCCGTTTCCGCCGCGATTTCTAGCAAATGACATTGGGGCCGCCGATTGGTTTGAGACTGACCGCAGCCGGGAATCTCAGCAACCGCGTAGGCACAACTCAGGAAATCCTCAGGTAAAGCCGATGTACTGAACGTGTGTAGCTGCACCGGCGCTACCGTCCCTTGGAGGAGAGGACGATGGACGAGGAACACGAGAACAGCGAACCCACGATATCCGGCAACCTGCCCACTGCCCCCGGCTCGGTAACCCCGGGACCGGAGGCGATTTCCGGACAGCCTGAAGATGGCGAAGTGCCATTGAGCCAAGAGCAGTCCGACTTGTCGGACGCGCCCGGCGGCACTGGCAGCGGAGCCGCTGGCTGGCCTTGGGCGTCCCCCCCACCTCCCCCACCTCCCCCACCTCCCTCTGGCCCCTCGACGAACCCGGCCGGTCCCGGCAGTTCAGCCGGCGGCTGGACCTGGGCGTCCCCTGTGCCTCCCTCGACGAACCCGGCCGGTCCTGGCATCGCAGGCGGTGGTTGGACCTGGGCGAGTCCACCTCCGCCCCCTCCGCCCCCTCCGAGCTCTCCAGGTGGGACGCAGTGGGTTTATCCTCCAGGGCCCTACTGGGTCACGACGACTACTCCGCAGCCCAAACGGCGTTGGGGACAGACAGTTGTTGCTGTGGTGCTTGTTGTCCTGATCGCCATGGCCGCCGGGTTCGGAGTTGGCCGCGCTGCTTGGCGGACGAGCTCCGGCGGATCGACCCCGCCGACGACTGTGCCTTCCTTCGGCTCGGGCACTTCGCCTTTCGGCTCCGGGGAGTTCCCCTTCGGCTCGTCCGGCTCCCGCGCCTCGCTCGGCTGGCGCTCCTCCGCCTCGGGGGGCCCCGCGGGGGCC
>Ga0181520_10012587_pt1 | contig 10841 bp, 14 predicted proteins | sample PEATcosm2014_Bin_29_FD_132451 | JGI IMG/M metagenome (GOLD analysis project Ga0181520, IMG submission 132451) | Peatland microbial communities from MTU Mesocosm Facility, Houghton, MI, USA - PEATcosm2014_Bin02_30_metaG | ecosystem: Environmental > Terrestrial > Soil > Wetlands > Peat | place...
GCCGTATTCATCCAGGGGAACGTCGATGGCACTGATGGTGCCGCCCTCGTAATTGGCCACGATGAGTTGCTCGGTGGCCTGGACGTACTCCGCGTAGATTGGCCCCGAACCCGCCGGAAGCTGGATGGTCTGGTGGCAGGTGATCCATTGCCCGTTTTGATTCTGGAAGGGCGTGCAGGCGTCGAGCGTGTTGTTCCGGGTGTTGATGACCGAGATGGTGTCGTCGCCCCGGTTGAGTACAAACAGGCGCTGCTGGTCGGCGGACGGCACGGCATAAACCGGGCACTTGCCTACCGGGATTGCCGGGTCCGTAGTATTGCTGGAAATCTCGATCGGGGTCGCCACACCCGTCAGAGCCACCGTTCGGGGCGTGAGGTTGCAGGTCATCGGCGCGTTATTCGCAACGTTCTGGCTAATGACGTATTCGCGCTGGCCGCTAAGCGACGGCGACCCGGCGATAAACATCGGCATGGTCGCGGGACTCCCGGTGGTCGCCACCGGAATCGCCAGCTTGAAAGCCTGCGGCGATCCTTGAAAGAGATCGACCACATCGCCGTTCAGATCGGTGGCCCAAAGCCCTGAGGAAGGCGGCATCAGGTTCACGATCTGCGAGGTCGGCGACAAGGTGGAGAAGGAAACATTCTTGTTCTGCAGCGAGGTGGTGATGGCGAAGTTGGAGAGCGTGCCGTCGCTGTCCACGGTGTAGCCGGTGGCGCCGATCTCATCGAGGGTGAACGCGGTTGGCCCGGGACCAATGGCGGCCTCGGTCAAGATCGAATCGCCTGAGTAATCGATCAGGGTGACCACGCCATCCGTGCTTTTACCCGTGGAAGAAACCACGACCACGTACGACGTGGGCTGTGCAGCCGGGCCTGGGCTGTATATCGGGGTGACCGTCGGCCTGTAGTTGTCGCCACAACCTGCAATCAATGCGGCAATTGCAAGTGCACCGCCTGCCTGGGCCAATAGCGCGCGCCCCTGGCCTGAAATCATGGGAAAAAGCCTCATTCCGAATCTTTCCTGCTTCCTTCGTGATTGTAAATCAGCCGGGCGGGTAACTGCGGTTCTCCAGTTGCTGCAGGACAGAGCCGCAACTGCCAAGTGGCTTTTTCCTCAAGAAAAAGCCACCTTGCTCAGCTCTGGATATGCCGCACACGAACTGGAGAACCGCTCGAAATCCTGGCCCCGGCGCCCTCACTTTCTTGCGACGCGTGAAGAAGGGAATGGTTATCGGTTTCTGCAGCGCGCTTATTCGCGGGCGCGGCCCAGGGGATACGATGAAGCGTGGCTGAAAACAAGCTGACCTGGCAGTCCAAGCTCGTGTTGCTTGCCGTGTTGCCCTTTGCGGGCACCGAAGTGGTGCTTGACTGCAATTGGTGGGCCTCGCATGCGGCTCCGGTCGCCATTTGGATCATCGGACTGAGCGCCTTGCTGGGGCTGGTGACCTGGAGGTTGCGGGCGACCACCGCGGCAGCCGCAGTCACCGGCGTGCTGATCACGGCCAGCCTCATGTTTTCCACCGTAGTGGTTCCTTATGCGCCCTGGCACACAGCGCTGGTTCCCACCATCGCCGTTTTCCTGCTGGCATTCGTCGCTACGCGTGCCGGCCGGCGGCAAAAGGAGCGGCTCGGAACCGCAGAGGGGCACCGGGGACGGTCCGCCTCTCAAATTGCGGCCAACCTGGGCCTGGCGGCGCTGGCTTCAAGCAGTCCTGTGCAGTCCTGGCTGATGGACTCCCGCTGGCTGCCCCATCATGCCGCCACGCAGACCATGCTGTTTGCCCTGACGGTGGCAGCGCTGGCCGAGGCTGCGGCCGACACCGCTTCCTCGGAGATCGGGCAGGTGCTCGGCGGGCGTCCGCGCATGATCACGTCGTTCAAGGCGGTCGACCCCGGCCGCGACGGCGCCATCAGCCTGGCCGGCTCCCTGGCCGGGGTGGTGGCCGCGGCCATCGTGGCCTACGCGGGAATGTGGGCGCTCGGCGGCGGCTGGAGACTGTTTGAGGTGAGCTGTGCAGGAGCTGTCTTCGGTCTTTTCTTCGACAGCCTGCTGGGAGCCACGCTCGAGGAACATGGCTTGCTGAACAACGACGCGGTGAATTTTCTGTCGACGGCCAGCGCCGCGGGGTTTGCGCTGGCGTTGCTGTGCGCGATGCGTTGAAGCCGCGGTTCTCACGGATTTCTCGACGGGAGGGGGGATGGCCCATTTTCAGCCGTCGCCTGCTATGCGGGGGTCTGGAGACCCCCGCTACAGCCGGTCTGGAGACCGGCGCTACAAATTCTCGCCATGTGCGAGAAATGCGGGCCGAAGCCAGCAAACCCTCGCACACACACTCACACTCACACTCACACTCGGTCGTTGTCTTAGTACAGATGCAACCGCCAAAGCGTGTAGCTGAGAATCTCGTGGGCGATGCGCTCGCCTTCCTGCGTCTTTTCCTCCGTGGCGGGGCGCGGTCGCGGCGAAGTCAGGACCTCCAGCCCATCGGCGGCGCAGATAGCATGAATGCGGAACATGTGCGTGTCGTCGCTGACGACCACGAGGCGGTGCAGGCCGTTGGCTCGCGCGATCACGACCAGGCGGCGCGCCGATTCCTCGGTGTTGCGGCTTTCGGTTTCCGCAATGATGTCGCTTTCGGGAACGCCCTTGCTCATCAGGTATTCGCGGCCCACCGAGCCCTCGGTGTATTGATCGCCGCCGGGGCCCCCCAGGGTGACGATCAGCGGTGCAATCCCGCGATGGTAGAGCTCGAGCGCGTGGTCCAGGCGGGCACGGTAGACCGGAGAGGGCCTGCCATCGTACTCCGCCGCGCCCAGCACTCCAATAGCATCGGCGGGCGCAGCCTGATCCTGATGTGCGTAGCGCTCGATTTGCGCGTAGACCCTGCAGATCCAGCCCAGGCCGCCGGCCACCAGAAGCAACACCAGCACCGTCGTAATGCGTAGACCTGTGTGACGACGCTTCGGCTTGGATTGGGCAGACATTGACAAGGCGCCAGGTTTCAGGTGTCAGGTTTCAGGGGCCGGTGATCAGATCGCAATTCACAGTTCTTAGTTTCGCACCCCGCGACACCCTTAGTCCCTTAGTCCCTGTCTCTCTCACCGCTGCAGGACCATGACGATTTCGTGGGTGGGAATCGCGCCCTCGCGCAGAATCTCCCATCGTCCCGCTCCCAGCGTGAGATCGACGATGGTCGTGGGCTGCGCCCGGCCGGTGGGACCGCCGTCAATGATGAGCGGAATGCGATCGCCGATCTGATCGCGGACGCAGGCGGCGTTGGTACACTCCGAGGCGCCCTGCAAATTGGCCGAAGTGGCCGTGATGGGCAGCCCGAAGCGCTCCACTACCGCGCGTGCAATGGCCGCGTCGGGCACGCGCAGCGCCACGTTGCCGGTGTTGGCCGTGGAACGCAGCGGCAGCTTGGTTCCGGCGCGGACAATGATGGTGAGCGGGCCGGGCCAGAAGCGATCGGCCAACTTATCCAGCTGCGGATCGGTGTCGCGCGCCAATTCATAGGCCTGGGCCAGACCCGAGATCAACAGCGAGAGCGGCTTGTGCTTCTGGCGGGACTTGATCTGGTAGATTTGCTCGACCGCGTGCAGGTTCACCGGGTCCACGGCCAGGCCGTAAAAAGTGTCGGTGGGCAAAGCAACCACACCGCCTTTGCGCAGGCAGGAGACGATGTAATCGATCCGGTCCGGTTGGGGTTCATCGGGATGAACGCGCAGAATTTCTGCCGACAATAAGGCCTACCTCGTTCCCGAATAGAAAGAAGACGCTACAGAATCGGAAACTATCACAGCACTAGCCGTGGTGCAAGTTCCTACATAGCTTCCAGCTACTAGCTTCTAGCTCTTAGCTGCCGGTTCCCAGCCTTGCGCGGTTGGGATCGGGTCGGCTTGTGGCGCAAAATGCGCCTCGAAACGCCGATCAATTCATCGCACGAAGGGCTGGAGGCTAGTAGCTAGAAGCTGGTAGCTGCTCTTAGAATCGGCACAGCGCTTAGAGGGGCCATTCGATGCCGGTTCGCGTGGTGGAAAGCAAGGACAATGCGCGCCTGAAAGAGCTGCGCAAGGCGCTGGCCGCGGCAGGCCGCAGTGCGCAGGGCCGCGTGGGTATCGAAGGGCCGCATCTGCTGGAAGAGGCGCTGCGCGCGGGTCTGCGGGTGACCACGATTTTTGTGGCGCAAGGAGCAGAGCGCCTGTTGGAGACGCTGCCCGTGCCGCAGGAGACCGAAATTCTGCGGCTGCCGGCGAAGCTGCTCGATTCTGCGCTGGCCACCGAGACGCCGCAACCGATTGCTGCGTTGGTCGAGCCGCCCGATTGGTCCTGGCCGCACATTCTGGACGCCCGCCGCAAAGGCGCGACGCTTATCGTGGTGCTCGCAGGCATTCAGGATCCGGGAAATCTGGGCACGATCCTGCGTTCGGCTGAGGCTTTTGGCGCCGACGGCGTGGTGAGCCTGCCGGGGACCGTGAGCGCGTGGAATCCGAAGGCGGTGCGGGCCTCCGCGGGCAGCGTTTTCCGCGTTCCATTGCTTGCTGTCAGCGAACGCGAGTGCCTTGAAGAGCTGCAAGAGGCTGGAGTAAAGATTCTGGCTACAACGGTGCACGCCGCGCAGCCGGCCGAACTGGTCGACCTGGCGGGTCCGGTGGCTCTCATCATCGGCAACGAAGGCAACGGCGTGGCCGACGAGTTGGCGGCGAAGGCCGACGCGAGAATTACGATTCCCTGCCCCGGTCCGGTGGAGAGCCTGAATGCCGCCGTGGCGGCCAGCGTGCTTTTGTATGAGGCGGCGCGGCAGAGGGCGACTGGGAGTGGCGGACCGGCGGGCCATAGAGGTGCGCGGCGATGAGTCTGTTCGACAACGCGCCGCATCTTTCACTGCCCTCCTCCAAAAGGCTGCTGCATGCAATGCCGCTGGCGGAAAGGATGCGCCCGCGCAGCCTGGACGAGTTGGTGGGCCAGGAGCATCTGGTCGGTCCCGGCAAGCCGTTGCGCGTGCAGATCGAGCGCGACGATGCCAGCTCCATGATCTTCTGGGGTCCGCCGGGCGTGGGCAAAACTACGCTGGCCAAGATCGTTGCCGAAACCACCGAGGCCACCTTCATCGAGTTTTCGGCGGTCACCAGCGGCATTAAAGAGATCAAGCAGGTGATGGTGGAGGCCGCGAAGGCCGCAGAAATGCACTCGCGGACAATCCTGTTTGTTGATGAGATTCACCGCTTCAACAAAGCGCAACAGGACGCATTTCTGCCCTACGTGGAGCGCGGCACCATCCGGCTGATCGGCGCGACCACCGAGAATCCGTCGTTCGAAATTATTTCGGCGCTGCTCTCGCGCTGCCGCGTGTATGTGCTGCAACCGCTCAAAGAGGAGCAGATCGTAGTTTTGCTGCGGCGCGCATTGACCGACAAGGAGCGAGGACTGGGCACGCTCGACCTCACGGCCGATGACGATGCGCTGGAGCTGATTGCGAGCTACTCCAGCGGCGATTGCCGCAGCGCCTACAACGCCCTCGAAGTCGCCGCGCAGCTCGTCCAAAACGAGAGAAATATCACCAAGGCCATCGCGGCCGAAGCAGTGCAGAAACGCGTGCTGATGTACGACAAATCAGGCGAGGAGCATTTCAACCTGATTTCGGCGTTGCACAAGAGCGTGCGCAACTCCGATCCCGATGCCGCGCTCTACTGGCTGGGACGCATGCTGGCGGGCGGCGAAGAGCCGCTGTATCTGGCGCGGCGCATCGTGCGCATGGCGGTTGAGGACATCGGCCTGGCCGCACCCGAAGCGCTGAACCTGTGCCTCTCCGCCAGGGACACCTACGATTTCCTCGGCTCACCGGAGGGCGAGCTGGCGCTGGCCGAAGCCGTGGTGTATCTCGCGCTCGCGCCCAAATCGAACGCGGTGTACACGGCCTGGGGTGCGGTGCAGGCGGAGATCGAGAATACCCGCCAGGAGCCGGTGCCGCTGCATCTGCGCAACGCGCCGACCAAGCTGATGAAGGACCTGGGCTACAGCGAAGGCTATCGCTACGCCCACGACGAAGAGGGCAAAGTGGCCGACATGGACTGCTTGCCCGACTCGCTCAAAGGCCGCCGTTACTATCAACCCACCCAGGAAGGCCGCGAGAAACAGTTAGCCGCGCGGCTGGAGGAGATTCGGCGCATCAGAGCCGGCAAACGCGGCGAGACCTAGGAACTGGCATTTCCCCGTCTGATGGAATTTCACCCCAAAACAACAATGGTGTACAATTTGTACATACGAAGAGGCAAGAATGAGCTTCGAATGGGACCCCGATAAGGCAGAAGCCAATTTCACGAAGCACGGGGTTCGCTTCGCCGAGGCAGAGCCGGTCTTCGCGGACGATCAAGCAATCACGATCACGGACGACGAGTCGGACCCGCATGAGCAACGATTCGTTTCGATTGGAATGGGAGTAAGGGAGAGGGTTCTGGTGGTGGTGTACTGCTATCGCGGCAGAAACATCCGCATCATCTCGGTGCGGCTGGCAGAGCCGCATGAGCGCGCGCAATACGAGGAGCACTGATGAAGCAAAAATACGATTTCCGCCGAGGCAAACGCGGGCGAATCGCCGCACCCGAGCCTGAACCGCGCGGTAAAACGCGCATCACCATTCGGCTCGACGAAGACCTGGTGAATCATTTCCTGCGGGAAGCCGATGCATCGGGCGGAGCAACAGGCTATCAAACGCTGATCAACGAAGCCCTGCGCCGGCACGTTGAGGGTAAGGCACCAAAACTCGAAGAGACACTGCGCCGCATCGTGCGCGAAGAGATGCGCGCGGCAAGTTGAGGATCAAGAAAAATCCCAGGCCTCAAAGCGAGACCTGTGGCGCCCTGTCAAGGAGTTTTTCTTTCCTTGATCTCCTGATTCCTAGTGCCCCTCCCAGGGATTCACCACCGACTTGGCGATGTCCTCGAAGTGCTTCGTGTTGCGCGTGGCGAGGATGGCATGCGAGGCAAGCACGATCCCGGCGATCATGGTGTCGCGAAGTTCGCCTGTCCGGCCGGATCTCTTTCGTTCGGCTGCCAGCGACGCCGCTGCTCGGGCCGCCTGCTCGTCATAGGAAAGAATTCTCTGCTGAACAACCTGGCTGAGCCAGTTCTCGAAGGCGGTTGTCAAAGCTGTCCGGCGTCTTCCGGCAGGTGCCGTCTCAATGCCGAATCGAACCTCGAAGATCGTTACCGATGTTGTCCAAAGCGACGAAGCGGGCTGGCGGTCGAGCCACTGGGTAACACGGCCGTCCGGCCTTGGAAGCATGAACTCGGAGACGACGTTGGTGTCGAGGACGATCATTCGTCGAACTTGATGGGCTCAACAGGGTAACCGCGCCACTCCTGAATTGGCTCGTCGAGGTAGACACCGCTCCCGCTAAACAGCGCCACGGACGCCGTTCCGAACCCAACCGCGGGAGCCGATTCTTCCCGAGTCAGCGCGTTATGAATAATCTCGCGCACCTCGGCCTCCATGCTGCGGCCATTACGTTTGGCGCGGCGCTGCAGGCGGGACTTCACCCGTTCGTCGACCTTGCGAACCAGAATCTGCGCCATCCCGTCCTCCACTGATAGCATGATAGCACAAAATGAGAATTGGCCTTTGCGGGCTCGACAATTTGCCCGCTGCAGACCTAATCGTCGTGCTGATTTTGACCGCTTTTCCCCGCGTTGCCAGTGTCCTTCTCTTCCGTATCGTCGGTGCCGGTAGAATCTGCAGGATCGACGGTGCCCAGCGAATCGTTGACTACGCCATCATCTTCCGTGCATTCGGTTTGACCGCCGGGCATCTCGTGCGTGGCTTGCGTTTTTTTGCTCATCACGCCTCCTCAAGGAGTTGGATGCGAAGCATTCGGGCGGCGTTTGGCCGTCGGCTGCCTTGTTCGCTTCGCATCCCCTGCTCAATTTAGCTTCGTCGCAGCTTTAGCCAATGGCCGCCGCTCTCGCGTTCATACCGGCATGCTCGTTTGTCGAAGGGAAAAGGACACCAACGACACGGCTTTGGGGCCGCAGCGCCCACGATGCCACGGTAAGCCCCGCAATGATGAGAGGGGCAATCACGTGAAAGGCGTATGCGCCGTACCCGCCGACCGCGGCACAGGATGCGGCCGCGCCTGTCAGGTCAAAGAAGATGCCGGCATACGCCCATTCCTTGAGCCGCGGAAAGCGCGGCACGAGGATGGCAATGGCTCCCAACACCTTCCAGATTCCGAGGATGAGGAAGAAGTACATAGGGTAGCCGAGTTCGGGCACGGTGCCATGGGGTTTGGCGCGGAACTGCAAGATCTGCGCGACACCGCCGCTCATGAAAAACGCTGCGAGTATGGTCGTTGCCCAATAGGCAATGCTTTTTGCTCTCATGGTTAATTCAAACCTCCAACGACGTCTTCGAGTTTGCCAATGAAATTCGTCCACCCGTACTTCGCACCCTTGTAGCTGGCGCTTTCCTCCGACGGGAAGCCGGAATGCTCCATGCGAACATGCGTGCCGCTCGCGGTCGGCGTCAATGTCCATGTGACAACGCTCTCCATTCCCATCGTGCCCCAGCTATAAGAGAGCCGCGAGACCGGTTCGACAACCAGGACTTGGCTGTCTATCACTCCGTCCCAGTTCGGCACGGGAGTGGATCGGAATTTGAACCGGTGGCCGACTTGCGGCTGGAAGTCGTTCCCCATCAGCCACTCCTGGATCAGCGAGCTTTCAGTGAGGGCTCGCCACACCTTCTCTGGCGGATGTGGCAGTTCGCGCTCGATGGTCAGAGTGCGGGTTATTGCAACGGTCTCGGTCATTTGTCCATCCTTTCCAGCAGATTTTCGAGTTGGTCGAGCCGCTCATTCCAAAAGACGCTGTACCGGCTCACCCAGTTGGCCAGTGGCGCCAGGGATTGCGGCCGCGCAGCGTAGTGCGTCTCGCGTCCTTCGCGGCGATGCCGAACCAGCTTCGCCCTCTTCAGCACCGTCAGGTGCTTGGAGACGGCAGGCTGAGACACGCCGGCATAGCGAGTCAATGCGTGGACGGTCTGCTCGCCCTGCCGGGTCATTCGCTCAAAGATTGCCCTGCGTGTGGGATCGGCCAGCGCTCTGAAGATGAGGGACTCTACGGCTTGCATGATCAATTCATAACCAAATGGTTATGGTTTGTCAAGCGCAATATTTCACGGTCCGGAAGGAAAAACCGCGATCGTCCCGCTGGACTCAGTTCGCGTACTTCACCGAGCAGCCGTACGACCGCGTGTAGGCGTGCGCCACGGGCTTGCCCGCCATGGCTTCCATCAGCGCGTCGTTCAGGTAGTTATCCGCGCCCCTGATGTCGCTCGGGTCGGGTGTGGCGTGGTCGTCGATCGCGCCCTCGTAGATCAACTTGCCCTCGGGATCGATGACGTACATCTCTGGCGTGGTCTTGGCGCTGAAAAGATGGCCCAGCTTGCCCTGGGGATCCATGAGCACCGCGGTGGGCGCGGCGTGCATTTCGGCCAGATACGCGTTCTCCTCGGCATCCGTGACGTATCCCTGCTCGCCCGGCGCTGAAGAAATCACCGTGAACCAGACCACGCCTTTCGCGGTCCATTCCTTTTGCAGCGACTGCATGTTGCCGCTGACGTAGTGCTTTTTGGTGTATGGACAACCCTGGTTGTGCCACTCGAGGACCACGTATTTGCCGCGGTACTCGCTGAGAGTGTGGGTTTGACCGTGCGAATCGGTCGCGGTGAAGTTGGGCGCGGGCGAGCCCACCACCGCTTGTGCGCCGGCGGCAACGGGCGCGAGCACAACTGCAAGAGCCGCCACGCTTGCAAGACAAGAGAGTGATTTCATCAGAGTTGACCTCCTGATTGTGGGGAGTTCTGACTTGCACTGGATGGGGAATGGTGATCGGCCCGGAGCCGATATTACGGCCGATCACGCACCCAGTTTACTGCTGTTTGGACGGAGAAGCGCCGGCTGGGGTTGCAGTTGCAGCGGGGAGTTTGTCGATCGCGTCCAAAACGATTCCGGGCGTAAGCACCTGCGGCAGGAGCCGTGGGCTCGTTTCCCCTTGGACATACAACGCGTAGACCGGCACACCGCTGCGGCCCAGCGCCGTAAGTGCCTGGGTAATGGCGGGATCTTCGCGGGTCCAGTCGGCTTTGAACAGAGCCACATTCTTTTCCCCAAATGCCTGCATCACTTCAGGTTGGCTCAGGGCGACGCGTTCATTCACCTGGCAACTGAGGCACCAACTGGCGGTAAAGTCCACAAAAACCGGCTGCCCGGCGGCGAGCGCGTGCTGGACGCCGTCTGCCGACCAGGGCTGCCATGCAGCACTTCGTGCCGTGGGGTCTTTGGAGGAGGGCTGTGCCGGTGCCTCAGCGAGTTCTCTGGGCGCGGTGATGCAGGCAGCAAGCACCGTGAGCAGAAGCAGTGCGGCAACGAGGGTGGCCCAGCGCTGCGCCGGCCAGCGGCCCAGGAACCATCCGGCGATGGCGAGGAGCAGGAAGATGGAGAGCAGCGCGAGCAGGAGGGCCGCGCCATAGGCGTCGGCGACGACCCAAGTGAGCCAGATGACCGTACCGAAGATGGGAACCGAAACGGCCTGCTTGAGAATGTCCATCCAAACGCCGGGTTTGGGCAGCACGCGGGTCCATGCGGGCTGCAGGGTGAGCGCAACATAGGGCGCGGCCAGGCCGAGAGCCAGCGCGGTGAAGATGGCGAAGGTGACGGCGGCAGGTTGAGCGAGCGCGTAGCCGATGGCCGCTCCCATGAAGGGCGCCGTGCAGGGCGTGGCGACGATGACCGCAAGGACTCCCGTGAAAAAGCTGCCCGCGTAGCCTTGTTTCGCGGCGAGCGA
>Ga0181520_10012588_pt1 | contig 10840 bp, 5 predicted proteins | sample PEATcosm2014_Bin_29_FD_132451 | JGI IMG/M metagenome (GOLD analysis project Ga0181520, IMG submission 132451) | Peatland microbial communities from MTU Mesocosm Facility, Houghton, MI, USA - PEATcosm2014_Bin02_30_metaG | ecosystem: Environmental > Terrestrial > Soil > Wetlands > Peat | place...
GAAACTCCGCCGGTGATGAGGATGCGGCGTGCGCCCAGGGCTTCGGCGGCGGCGAAGGTCTTCTTCATCAGGTCGCCCACCACCGCGTGCTGAAAGCTCGCAATGAGGTCCAGAGTCGGCTGGGGACAGAGGGCCAGGGCTTCTTCTTTGGTTTTGGGGGGCTTGGGAAAGGTGGAGGCCGGTTGAGAGCTGAGGTTTCCCACCCTTTCCGCCAAAGGCTGCGGAAAGGATGGGGCACGGAGGCTCTGTGCGGCCGCGGAAGACGAAGACACAGGTCCTTCGTCTCGCTGCGCTTGCTCAGGATGACATGCCGTTAAGTTAGGAGCCTGCTCGGCGTTAGGGGCTTCCTCGGCGTGACTGCCTTTTCTGGGGAAGAAGCGGGCGGCGCGGGCATGGGCCTCGGGGCGCAGGTCGTGGAGCTCGACGTAGCGGAGGACGGCCGTCTTGATGCCCGAAAACGAGAAAAGAAAATGGGGGTTGAGGCTGGCGATGGGAGAAGTTTTGGCTCCCTTGGTGCGCGGGGCCTTGCCCGCCAGGTGGAGCTTGGGCTTGATCTGGGAGAAAGCGAAGGGGACCGCTTGCGGGTTGCCGTAGCGGGCCAGGGCGTCGATCCAGGGGCCTCCGGGATAGGGCAGGCCGAGGAGCTTGGCCACCTTGTCGTAGGCTTCGCCGGCGGCGTCGTCGAGCGTGCGGCCGATGAGGGAGTAGGTCCAGGAGCCGTGCGCCGGCCGGGCCAGATAAATGTGCGTGTGGCCGCCGGAGACGACCAGCGCCAGTGCCGGCTCGGGGGACGGTTGGGGAGAACCCTCGGCGGGTGAGTTTGCTTCAGAGGTTTCCCAGGTCTCAGAAACGAGACCTGGGCCACCCGTCGCTGGGGCACCCGGTGTGGACTCGCGCTCGTTGAGCAGGACGGCGTGGATGTGGCCTTCAAGATGGTTGATGGCGATCAGCGGGATGTTCTGGGCGAAGGCCAGCGCCTTGGCGTAGGTAATCCCCACAAGGAGGGCTCCGGCCAGTCCGGGGCCGCTGGTCACGGCGATGGCGTCGAGGTCGGCCAGGGTGATGTTGGCCTGGGCGAGGGCCGCGCGAACGACCGGGACGATGGCGCGCAGGTGCTCGCGGCTGGCCAGCTCGGGGACGACTCCGCCATAACGGGCGTGGGTGGGGATTTGCGAGGCCACAACCGAGGAAAGTGTGCGTGCGCCGCGCTCGACAACCGAGGCGGCCGTTTCGTCGCAGGAGGATTCGATGCCGAGGATGAGGCCGCGTCCGCTCATCTATTTAGTTTAGCGGGTGGGGTGGGTGGGCGAATGCTGCGGATTCCCGGGAGTGCCGGTCAGTTGGCGTTTGCGGTGCCCCATCCTTTCCGCGAAAAGCTGCGGAAAGGATGGGGCACGGGGGCGTTTGTGGCTCGGGTAGAGTGCGAAACGGGGGGCTGTGGAGGTTCTTGGTTTCCCACTGGAACGCGAAGCGGGCGAGAATAGAAGCAGCCATGTTGCCGGTTACGCGCCAATTCGATGCGGCTTTGCGGATTGTGGGAGAACTGCGCGAGGCGGGGTATGAGGCGTACCTGGCCGGCGGGTGCGTGCGAGACCTGCTGCTGGGCCGCGAGCCGGTGGACTATGACGTAGCCACTTCGGCCACGCCGGATGTGGTGTTGCGGCTGTTCCCCCGGACCTTTGCCGTGGGGGCGCATTTTGGGGTCGTGCTGGTTGCCACCTGCGGCGCGGCCACCTGCGGTGGGGCTGACTCCGCTGACGCGGGATCTGAGCCCCGGTTTGTACTAACCGAGGTGGCGACGTTCCGGTCCGATGGGGTGTATTCCGATGGGCGGCATCCGGATGGGGTGCGGTATACGACCAGCGCCGAGGAAGATGTGCGGCGGCGGGATTTTACGATCAACGGGCTGCTGCTGGACCCGGCGGGGCTGTTCCGTTATGGATTGGAGGCGGCCCACCCTAGCCACAAAGACAAAGGCGTGGCGAGGGTGGGGCACCCAGCGGAAGTTCCGGGAACAAACGACGATCTGCGCTCGGCGGTGATCGATTACGTGGGTGGGCTGGCGGATCTGGATGCGGGCGTGGTGCGGGCCATCGGGCGCGCGGAGTTGCGGTTCGACGAGGACCACCTGCGAATGCTCCGGGGCGTGCGATTTGCGGCGCGGTTCGGGTTCGAGCTGGAGGCGGGGACCCGGCTCGCCATCCGTGAACTGGCTGCCAGGACGGCACTTGTGAGCCGGGAGCGGGTGCGCGACGAGTTGACCAAAATGCTGACGGAGGGACGCGCTCGCCGGGCCTTCGAGCTGCTGGATGAGACCGGGCTGCTGGCCGAGGTGCTGCCGGAAGTGGCGCGGATGAAGGGCGTGGAACAGCCGCCGCAATTCCACCCCGAGGGAGATGTTTTGACCCACACGCTGCTGCTGCTGGGGCAGTTGGAGGCGGGGTGCTCGGAGACGCTGGCCTGGGGCGCGCTGCTGCACGATGTGGGCAAGCCGCCCACCTTCCGGCGGGCTCCTGACCGTATCCGGTTTGACGGCCACGCGGAGATGGGCGTGGCCATGGGAGCGGAGATATGCCGGCGGTTCCGCTTTTCCAATGAGGAAACACGGCAAGTTCTGGCCCTGATCGGGAACCACATGCGGTTTATGGACGCGCGGCGCATGAAGGCTTCCACGCTGAAGCGGTTTTTCCGGCTGGAGGGGTTTGAGGAGCATCTGGCGCTGCACCGGATGGATTGCCTGGCGGGCGGCGGCGGCCTGGAAAACTGGGAATTTGTGCGGGATAGCTACCGGGCGATGCCGGAAGAAACGGTGAGGCCGCGGCCGCTGATTACGGGCCGTGAGCTGATTGCGGCGGGATACGTGCCGGGCGCCGGGTTCAAGGAAATGCTCAGGACAGTTGAAGATGCGCAGTTGGAAGGGGCGATCGGGACGGCGGAAGAGGCCCTCATGCTGGTGCGGGAACATTTTCCGGTCGCTTAGCGGTTTGGATGTGACGCGGCTCACTGCCAGGTGTGATGGTGGGTGAGATAAAAATTGTATGGATTCTCTGTCGCCCGGCGACTTTTGAGTCCTGCGGAAAAAGGCCACGATTCGAGCTGAATCCGCGAAGGGTACACCTCAGGGGCTGAATGGGGGGGAACTCATAGAAGCCCCCGTTTGTTTTGCTGGCCTAATGTCAGGGCGAAAGCCCGGACCTGCCGGCCCCGAACCACCAGCCGTGAAACACCGAGATCATCGGTTGATTCGCAGGCCGTTCATACCGAATCCATTCCTGAAAGTGAGAAAGACCATGACCACCGAAGCCGGTGTTGACCCCGTTGTCGATTTTCAGGCCTGTTGGGCGGATTTCGAGCTGCCCGCAACTGTGCGCGAAGTGCTGAGCGCGGCGCCGCTGGTACAAACTCCAGAGACGCGGCAGCAATTGTTGGATTGGGCGCTGGGCCGGGCCACGGGAGAGACCGACTGGACTCTGGGCAACCGCGAGGACCACGGCGTTTATGAGGCGGTATTCCAGACGCCGGGGATGGGAAGGATTGTGGAGGCGGTGATTACGAAGGCCAGGAACGGCCTCGCCATCAACTTTCCCGATCCGGCCATGCGCCGGCGCGATCCGGAGGCGATGGTCATTGGCGACGCGCTGCCGACCGACAAGCCGACCTATGAGCAGCGGTTTGGCGAAACCTTCGATAAGACACGGCAGCAAACGCTGGATTGGCTCAAGACTCAGGAACTGGTGGCCATGCCGTTCTACGCGGGAACGGATGCGCTGAAGTACGGGGCGCTGCTGATTGTGCCCCGGCAGGCGGCATTTTTTGCGGCGGCGCTGGGCGATTTGCAGGGAATGATTCCGCGCAGCCAGGTTCCGGCCGACTTCAGGATTACCGGCGGAGTGCTGTTTGTTGCTCCTCCCTTCCGGCATACTCACTTTGGCGGACGGCAGGTGGTGGTGCACGAGCGGATGGAAACGCACCAGGAGATTTTTGCCTACAACCTGTATCCGGGGCCGAGCGCGAAGAAGGGCGTCTACTCCATGCTGCTGGACAAGGGCGAGCATGAAGGCTGGACGACCAACCACTGCTCTGCGGTGGCCGTGGTCACGCCGTATGAGAACCAGCTGATCCTGATGCATGAGGGTGCTTCGGGTGGCGGCAAGAGCGAAATGACCGAGCACATCCACCGCATGGACGATGGACGCCTGCTGCTGGGCCGCAACGTGGTGACCAAGGAAGAGCGGACGCTGAATCTGCCCGAAGCCTGCCACCTGCGCCCGATTGCCGACGATATGGCCTGCGCTCATCCCAGGATCAAGGGCAACAGCAAGCGGCTGACGGTGGCCGACGCCGAGAATGGCTGGTTTGTGCGCGTGGACCACATTCACAGCTACGGAACGGCGCCGAGCCTGGAACGGCTGTGCATCGATCCGCCGGAGCCGCTGATTTTCCTGAACCACTACATTGTGCCGGGCGGAACCTGTCTGACGTGGGAACACGTGGAAGACGCGCCGGGCAAGCTGTGCCCCAATCCGAGGGTGATTTTGCCCCGGCGGATGCTGGATGACATTCTGGACGGGCCGCAGCGCGTGGATGTGAGGAGCTTTGGCGTGCGCTGCCCTCCCACCCACCGCGACAGCCAGCTTTATGGAATTCTGTCGATGCTGCATGTGCTGAGCCCGGCGCTGGCCTGGCTGTGGAGACTGGTGGCTCCCCGTGGCCACGCCAACCCGAGTATTCAGGCGCAAAAAACCAAGGAAATGCAGTCCGAGGGCGTGGGTTCATACTGGGCGTTTGCCACCGGCCGCCGCGTGGACCAAGCCAATCTGCTGCTTCAGCAGGTTCTGGATACGCCGGATACCCGCTATGTGCTGATTCCCAACCAGCACATTGGAGCCTGGAAGGTGGGCTTCATGAGCGAGTGGATCGCCCGCGAGTACCTGGCCCGGCGAGGCAGCGCAAAGTTTGCCCGCGAACAGGTGGGCGAGGCTCCGTTCCCGCTGCTGGGCTACATTCCGCACCAGTTGCGCGTGGAAGGCTCGATGATTCCGCGCGTGTTCCTGCAGGTTGAAGAGCAGTTGCAGGGCGGCATGGATGTCTACCAGGAAGGCGCACGGCAATGGAAGGAATTCTTTGCCAAGGAACTGAAGCAGTTCCTGGTGCCGGACCTCGATCCGCTGGGAAAGAGAATCATTGAAGCCTGCCTGGATGGCGCGCACCAGGAAGACTACCGGCGTCTGATTCCGCATCCCATGTTCCGCGAAGACGGAATGTAGAAAAACAGGGAATAGGGAACAGGGAATAGGGCCTGCGGCTTTCGTCCCCGCAATGAGATTCATTGCTCTCATTGCGGGAACGAGGGCGCGGGCTCGTATTCACTGAATCGGCAATGGCTGGTTCGGTATACATCGATTGGAAGAGCGCGATAGTATTTCCTTCGATGAAACCTCTCGATGTTCATGCTGGATTGACGCGCAGGGAATTGCTTCGCCTGACAACCGCCGGAGCCGCCTTTTTAGGCGCCGGACTGGCTTTTCCCCGGCTGGCCTCGGCGGCCGGATCGCTCGCGGGCTCCACTTCTTCCGCTCCGCAAACCGCGGAGAAAAAACTTTACTCAGAAACCTTGCAGTCGTGGTGCGACGGGCTGCTTGCGCATCAGGTGACCGGCCTTGCCGATCCCGCGCTGCGTGGAGGGCTGTTGTGCCCTGCCTGCGGGCTGATCCATGGGCGCTGCGGCGATGCGGTTTACCCGCTGCTGCGGGTGGCTCACTCCACCGGCGACCAGAAATACCTGCGCGCTGCGCTACTCGTGCACGAGTGGTCAGAGCGTACGGTGAGCCGCGCCGACGGCAGTTGGATCAACGACGTCTCGCTGAGCACATGGCAGGGCATCACGGTGTTTCACGCCATTGCGCTGGCCGAGGCGCTTGAGCATCACGGATCGATTCTGGATGCGGCGACGCGGCGGCAGTGGACCGACCGGCTGGCGCGGGCGGCCAAATTTCTCGACGGCTTTATCAGCATTGAAACCGGCAACATCAATTACCCGGTCACCTCCAGCCTGGCTTTTGCGCTCTGCGGACAGGTGCTGGGCGACGAGCACTACACGGAGCGCGGGCGCAAGCTGGCCCATACGGCGCTCGATTACTTCTCTCCCAATGGATTTTTGTGCGGAGAAGGCCACCCGTTGAAGGGCGTGACCAAGAAGGGCTGCCGGCCCGTTGACCTGGGATACAACGTGGAAGAATCGCTGCCGTCCCTGGCGCTTTATGCCTTGCTGACCCACGACCAGCCGGTGCTGGATCAGGTGATTGCCGCGATGAAAACCCACATGGAATTCATGCTGCCCAATGGCGCATGGGACAACAGTTGGGGCACGCGCAACTACAAGTGGAGCTGGTGGGGCAGCCGCACCAGCGATGGCTGCCAGCCTGGCTTTGTGCTGCTGGCCGGGCATGAGCCGAAGTTTCGCGAGGCGGCGCGGCGCAACCTGGAACTGATGGCCGCATGCACCCACGACGGCCTTCTCTACGGCGGGCCGGACTACTTTGAGCATGGAGACCTGGCCTGTATCCATCACACCTTTACGCACGCCAAGGCGCTGGCGACGGTGCTGGACCGGGCGAGCTTCAGCGCCGAGACCGCCAAACGGCCAACCCTGCCGCGCGATGAGGCATACGGGCTGAAGACATTTCCCGAGATTGGCACACGGCTGGCCGCGATTGGCCCCTGGCGCGCCACGGTGACCGAGAACGACTGGGAATATGTGGAGCACGTGCAGGCGGGCGGCGGCGGAGCGGGCGGCGGACACGTTACAGGCGGGGCGCTGTCGATGCTGTACCACCGCGAGCTGGGACCGGTTCTCGTGGCCAGCATGACGGAATACCAGATGATCGAAATCTCGAATCAGCAGGTGTTCCGCGATGCTCCGCACATGGCGCTGACGCCGCGGATCGAGTGCGTGAACGGACAAACCTACACCAGCCTGAACGATTTTGAGGCTGTGGTGACGACCAGGCAGGCGGCGGGAGAAATTGTGTTCGACGCACAGGGACGGCTGCTGACTACGACACGCCAGGGGCTTGAAGGCGGCGAGGTTCGCTATCGGCTGGCTTACCGGATGAGCGAAGCGGGCGTGGAACTGGTGGCGAGCGCTTCGGGTTCCAGCGCGGCGCCGTTGCGGCTGATTGTGCCGGTGATTGCGCGGGCCGGGGAGCGGGTGGAGATCGACGATGCGCAGACGGTGCGGATCGCCAGGGCCGGGGGAACGCTGACGGTTCATACCGATGCGGCAGGCGGGTTTGAGGCCGTGCCGAAGGAGAGGACGTTCAATCTTGTGCCGGGATTCGAGGCGGTTCCGCTGTCGATCGTGCTGCAGCCGGGCAAGGAAGTGCGGGTTCGGCTGGAAGGCGCGGTAAAAGCGTAGGCTGGCTAAATTTCCTTGGAATCCCAGGTCCCAAAATCGGGACCTGGGGCACCCGACTGCTTTGTGAGCGTGTGTGGGTTCGTGCTTTCCCACCCTTGCGCCAGAAAAAAGGCGCAAGGATGGGGCACGGAGCATTTGTGGCGAGCCATTTGTGCCGGGCTATGTGTGCCCAGCCATTCGTGTTTGGATGGGCAACTTGAACCCCGGTCCAGGTGCTCAACTGACGACTGATCTCTGATCTCTGATCCCTGACCCCTGACCCCTGACCCCTGAACCCTGATCTCTGATCCCTGACCCCTATTCCCTGCTTTTCGCCGCCCTTGCGGCTATCCTGAATAGCAGACATGAATGCAGAGCCGCGTCAGTTCGATGTGATTGTTTTGGGTGCGGGCGCGGCGGGGCTGATGTGCGCTGCCGTAGCGGGACAGCGAGGGCGGCATGTGGCGCTGCTCGACCACAACGGGCAGCCGGGACGAAAGATCCTCATCTCCGGCGGCGGGCGGTGCAACTTTACCAATTTGCACTGCGGCCCGGGCAATTTTCTCTCTCAAAACAAACATTTTGCCAAGTCCGCGCTGGCGCTCTACCAGCCACGGAATTTCCTTGAGATGGTGGAGCGGTACGGGATTCCGTGGCACGAGAAGACGCTGGGACAACTGTTCTGCGACGGATCGGCGCGGGCCATTCTGGACATGCTGCTGGCCGAATGCGAGCAGGGCGGCGTGGAAGTGATCCTGAACGCGCACGGGATTCAGGTGGAGGCCGCTTCCGGCGGCTTTCGCGTGTCGTCTTCGCAGGGCGAGTTCGCGGCCGGGGCGCTGGTGGTGGCCACCGGGGGGCTGTCGATTCCCAAGTTGGGAGCCACGGGGCTGGGGTACGAGCTGGCGCGGCAGTTCAAGCTGGAGGTGGTGGCGCCCAGGCCGGCGCTGGTTCCGCTGCTGCTGGGCGGCGATGAGGCTGGCTGGACAGCTCTTGCCGGCGTTGCGGCGGAAGTGGAGGCCTGGGCCGAGGGCGAGGATCGAGCCGCTGCAAAAGGCCGGAAGGCGCGCAAAGCAAGAGAGAAGCAGGCCTCAGCACCGAATGGCTCCATCGACCTCGCCAGATCGGCTGCCGGGGCTCAGGTTGCAACCGGCCAGCTTGCGACTGGCCCAGCCGATTCGAGCCTGCCCGTCATCAGGCTGGAAGGGCCTCGTTTCAGGGAAAAGATGCTGGTGACGCATCGGGGGCTGAGCGGGCCGGCAATTTTGCAGGCGTCTTCCTATTGGCGGCCGGGAGCCGATCTGATGGTGGATTTTGCGCCGGGATTTGCCGCCCAGGCTGACATTCTGGGGGCGCTGCGGCAGGAGGGGGCGCGGCGGGATGAGGCGGCGCTGAAACAGGCGTTGCGTGCGCTGCTGCCGCAAAGGCTGGCCAACCATGTGGCGGAGGCTGGCGGTCCCAAAGGCTGGTCCAATGCGGCGCTGGAGGCTCGTGAACTGGGGCTGCGCCGGTGGACGTTTCACCCCGTGGGGACCGAGGGCTTCGATAAAGCCGAGGTGACCGCCGGGGGCGTGGATACCTCCGGTTTGCAGGCTCGAACCATGGAAGCAAGGGCGGTTCCGGGACTGTTTTTCATTGGCGAGGCGGTGGATGTAACCGGGCAACTCGGTGGATTCAACTTCCAGTGGGCCTGGGCTTCGGGAGTGGCAGCGGGACGGGCGGTGTAGCGCTGCCTTACTGCTCCGGTGGAGCGCCGGGTTTGGCGGGCGGGGTGAGAACGAATCCCTTGCGGACCAGAGCGAAGCCCTGCTGGGGAAGTTCGGCCTGGAGAAGCTGGTTTTCAGGGCCGGAGAAGAGGTCGGTGTGTGTGCCGGCGATGGTGGCCACAAGATGGTGCACTGAAACGGGCTTGCCATCGAGGGTTCCCTGCTCGTCGGCGTAGGTGGCGAGCTGGATCGGCGCGATGGAGCCGGCCTGCTTGGGAACGATGGCCCAAAGGTCGCGATTGTTTTGCGTGACGGCGAGGGCCAGCAGAGTTTCCAATGCGCCGGGGTCGAAATCGGGTAGAAAAACAGCGGCTTTGTGCAGGGCCAGGCGGGTGGTGGAGCTGCGGCCGTTGGCTGAGATGTTGAGGAGGATCTGGGCGGGGTCCGGCGCGCCAACCACGGTGACCGCCGAGTTGTTGACCGTGGCGCTCAACTGCACGTGCCTGAGTTCGTTGGCTGCCGAAAGCCGCTCGGTCTTGGAGAGGGCATAGTCGAGGCCCTGCATGGCGACGCGAACCAGCGAGGTGGAGTCGTAGCCGCCGCGGGTAGCCGTGAAGTTGAAGCTCGCCGTGCCTACGGCGTGCCCGTGCTGCGCGACGATAAAGCTGCCGGACTGGGCAGAGGCCGGAACCGCAATCAAGGCGAGAAATCCCAAGAGGGGCAAAAGAGAAATTTTACGCAAAGGAGTCCGCATCCCTTCTGCCTGATTAGACACGGGATGGAGGAAAGAGTTGTGGAGAAGAAGGGGTCAGGGATCAGGGAACAGGGAACAGGGAACAGGGAACGAGGGAGTAACTGGATTGCTCCGTGCCCCATCCTTTTCGCGCTTTTTGCGAAAAGGGTGGGAAACCACTACAGATCGAGTTCCCGGCAGGGTGAGGTTCGTGCTTTCCCACCCTTACGACAGAAAAAAGTCGCAAGGATGGGGCACGGAGCTTTTGTGGGGAAGCGCGAAAGAGACTGCGCTCTTTTGCGCCGGAGTTTGCTACTCCCTACTCCCTGTTTCCTGATCTCTGACCTCTGATCTCTGACCCCTGATCCCTGATCCCTGTTTTTCTACCCTTTCGCAATGGCGAAGCGCTTGTTCACTTCTTCCCAGTTCACGACGTTCCACCAGGCAGCCAGATAGTCCGGGCGGCGGTTCTGGTACTTCAGGTAATAGGCGTGCTCCCAAACGTCGTTGAGCAGGATGGGATAGAGGCCCTGGGTAAGGGGTGACTCCTGGTTGGGCGTGGTGAGCACCTTGAGCTTGCCGCCGGTGAAGACGAGCCAGCCCCAGCCGGAGCCGAACTGCTTGGCGGTGGTCTCGTTGAAGAGCTTCTTGAAGGCGTCGAAGTCGCCGAAGTCGGCTGAAATCTGCTTGGCGATGGCGCCGGAGGGATGGCCGCCGATTCCGGGGGCGTTGACCGGACCCATCAGGCTCCAGAAGATGCTGTGGTTGGCGTGGCCGCCACCGTTATTGCGGACTGCGGTGCGAACGTCCTCAGGCACTTCGGCCAGGCCGCGAATCAGGTCGTCGACAGGCTTGGCGGCCAGCTCGGGGTGGTTGGCGAGAGCGGCATTCAGGTTGTTCACGTAGGCCTGGTGGTGCTTGTCGTGGTGCAGGTGCATGGTCTCGGCGTCAATGAAGGGCTCGAGAGCGGTGTAGTCGTAGGGAAGCGGTGCGAGTTCATAAGCC
>Ga0181520_10012589_pt1 | contig 10840 bp, 7 predicted proteins | sample PEATcosm2014_Bin_29_FD_132451 | JGI IMG/M metagenome (GOLD analysis project Ga0181520, IMG submission 132451) | Peatland microbial communities from MTU Mesocosm Facility, Houghton, MI, USA - PEATcosm2014_Bin02_30_metaG | ecosystem: Environmental > Terrestrial > Soil > Wetlands > Peat | place...
GAGCCCGCCTCCGCTTCACCGGCCGAGGCCAGAATCAATCAGAACCTGGCTCTCGGCATAACCAAAAACAGCAAACAGCAAGTGCGCCAAACAGAAACTGTCTCAACTTAGGGGGTCACCCCAACGCTTTTTGCGCTGTTTTGGCGTGTTTTTTGCGCGTTTTTGCTCGCTGTGGGGCTGGAAAGAGACTGCCGAGACCAGGGTCAGCCGCCACAGACACCAGATTCATCAACTTTTGCCATCGTTAAGGAGTCGCTATGCCTCGCTCTTGGAAGCTCCATTTCGCGGCTGTTGCGCTTGCTGTCGCTACAACTCTTGCTATGCCTCAAGCGCGCGCTCAGAAAGTTCCCGAGCCGGGTTCGCGCACCATGATGGACGCGCACAACTGCTATCCCTACGGCGAGTGGTGGAGCGACCGCATCGATCGCGCGCTCTCCGCCGGAACGCCGCTGGCCATTGAGCAGGATCTAGGGTGGTACACCGATGCGCAGACCGGAAAGAGCTGGTCGGCGCTGACGCACGATGAACCCATGAGCGGCGATGAGCCCACCATGGAGCATTACTTCTTTGCGCGCGTGCGGCCCATCGTGGAGAAGGTGCTGAAGGAAGGCAACCGGGGAGATTGGCCGCTGATCACGCTCAATCTTGACTTTAAAGACAACAAATCCGAGCACGTGGCCGCCGTGCTCGCGCTGCTGCGCAAATATCAGGCATGGATCACCTCCGCCGCGAAGGGCGCGCAAATCGACCAGGTGCAAGCGCTCGATGTTAAGCCGATCCTTGTGCTTGGCGGCGAGGCTGACGAGCAGCAGACCGTCTTTTACGATCAACTCCACGACGGCGACCGCGTGCTTGCCTTTGGCGCGATCCACAGCGGCGACAAGGACCCGCAGGCCGCGCCTGAGGTGATCGACACGGAAAAAGCAAACAACTATCGCCGCTGGTGGAACAATCCGTGGAATGTGGTGGAGGCAGCCGGGCAGCCCCACGCCGGCGCCTGGACGCCGGAAAAGATGAAGCGCCTGCAGGCATTGGTGAACAGGGCGCATGCGAATGGCCTGTGGATTCGCTTTTACACCCTGGACGGCGCCGCGAAGTCCCAGCTCAGTTGCAACGGCTGGTTCCACGATTATGATTTCGGATCGCTTGCAGCAGCCCGCATCCGCTGGCGAGCTGCCATTGCGGCGCATGTGGACTACATCGCTTCGGATCAGTATGAATTGCTGGGCAAGTTTGTACGGTCCACCGAGACTGGAGTCTCACGGTGATTGCAGCAACCTAAGCCGGACACGTCCTGCTCTTCAAGATCAATCGCGAACGACAACGCTGGTTCTCCGGGATGCGCATTCTCTGAGGTCGAATGCCCTCAAACCAGCGGCCTGCGTGGTCCGCAACACCTTGAAGGCGCATTGCGCTGCACCCGGCCCTGAAAGACGACAGAGAGGTTCGCACTTTCCCACCGATTCGACAAGAACAAGTGCGTCGAATGGGCCCCGGTTGGTTTGGGGACAGGGATTTGCCTGGTCCTGGAACGGGGACCCATTCGGCTACGCTCGGGGCAAGCTCAGGGACAATCGCTTTATGGGCGATGGCTAGAGGGCGGTTTCGCCTCGCTCGTCGTTGCGGATGCGGATAGCTTCGTCGACGCGGCTGACGAAGATTTTTCCGTCGCCGATGCGGCCGGTGCGGGCAGCGGCGATGATGGCCTGTATGGCCTTCTCCTTGAGATCGTCGTGGAGAACCAGTTCGATTTTGACCTTGGGGAGAAGATCGACCGTGTATTCGCGTCCGCGATAGAACTCGGTGTGGCCCTTCTGGCGGCCATGGCCGCGAGCTTCGAGAATGGTCATGCCTTCGATGCCCGCTTCAAGCAGCGCATCCTTGACGGCGTCCAGCTTGGAGGGCTGGAGAATAGCTTCAATTTTGAGCATATGCAAAATGCCTCGTTTGACAGCGTATCAGGCGGGGCAGGGGGTTGGCCTGCAACGCGGTATCTATCTTGAGTACCATACGCGACATGTATTCGATGTGACGAATGGCCATAAAAATCAGGAATTGAGGTCGTAGCCTTCCTCGCCGTGCTGGGAGAGGTCGAGACCGGCGGCTTCGTGCTCCGGAGAGAGGCGCAGGCCGATAAGCTTGTCGACGGCAAAGAGCAGGACGAGGGTACCGACAATGGAGATGGCCCAGGAAATGGCGACCGCGGCGAGCTGGTTGAGGATCTGGGCCCAGTGGCCGTCGATGGCGCCGGTGGGAACGCCGTTGCCGTAGATGGCGTTGATGGCGCGGGTGGCGAAGAGGCCGGTGAGCAGGGCGCCGAGGGTACCGCCGGCACCGTGGACGCCGAAGGCATCGAGGGAGTCGTCGTAGCGGAATAAGTTCTTGACCTGGAAGACCATAAGGGAGCAGAAGAAGCCGGCGGCGAGGCCGATGAAGAGGGCGGCGAAGGGCTGAACGAAGCCGGAGGCGGGGGTGATGGCGACGAGTCCGGCGACGGCGCCGGAGATGGCGCCGAGGGCGGTGGGCTTTCCGTTGTGGAACCACTCGAAGATGGTCCAGCCGAGGGCAGCGGTTGCAGCGGCGAAGTGGGTGTTGACAAAGGCGCTGGTGGCCAGGGGCGAGGCGGCGAGGGCGCTGCCGGCGTTGAATCCGAACCAGCCCACCCAGAGCAGGCAGGCGCCGATGAAGCTGAGGACGATGGAATGCGGGGGCATAGGGGTATGGGGGTAGCCGATGCGCCTGCCGAGGTAAATGCAGGTGACCAGGGCGGAGACGCCGCTGGTGATGTGGACGACGGTGCCGCCGGCAAAGTCGAGGCTGGGAATGTGGCCGGCAGTGGCGTTGAGCAGGCCGCCGACGCCCCAGACCATGTGGGCCATGGGGCAGTAGACCAGGAGGGACCAGAGGGAAAGAAAGAGGGCCATGGCGCTGAACTTCATGCGCTCGGCAAAGGCGCCGGTGATGAGGGCAGGGGTAATGATGGCGAACATGAGCTGGTAAATCATGTAGGTTTGCTCTGGAATGGTGGCAGCGTAGTCAGGATTGGGCGCGAGGCCGACGCCGCGGAGGAAGAGGTGCTCGAATCCGCCGATGAAAAGGTTGCCGTGGCCGAAGGCGAGCGAGTAACCGACGACGGCCCAGAGGATGGTGACCAGTCCCATCATGGCGAAGCTTTGCATCATGGTGCCGAGGATGTTCTTTTTGCGGACGAGGCCGCCGTAGAAGAGGGCGAGACCGGGCCCAGTCATGAGCAGGACGAGGGCGGCGGAGGCGAGCATCCAGGCGTTGTCGCCTGAGGATTGGGCGCTCTGGACGGCCTGCTGAAGGGCGGCGATCTGGGCTTGCGTCACCGGGGCCTGAAGGGTCGGTGCGGCGGCGGGCGACTGGGCAAGGGCGAAGGCAGGACAGGCAAGCAGGGCGGGCAGGAGGAACAGGCGACCGGCGTGGTTCGGCATGGTGGTTGGGCTCCGAAAAAGGCGTCCCCGCGCGGAGGCGAGGAGAAAAAACAAGTGCGCGATTTAAACGAACGGCCAAGGACTGAGAAGATAACTTGCTGAGCGCACACCTAACCGGAAAGGCGGCTGCCCGTCAGCGAGCATTGCAAAGGATAATTGCGCTTGTGAAACATTTTCATAAAGATGGACAGAGAACGCAAGTTTATTTCGGATTCTTATTGCTTCTTTATAACTTAGCTGCATTTCGAACGACTTCGAGGCGAGCGGAAGGCAAGGGAGTGGGCGAACGTTGGGCGGAGACAAGGGGATATTGCGCTGGTATGGCCCTTCGGCGCTTATGAGAATCACGTTATAGTAAAGACATGGCGGCAACGGCAGAGAGAGACCACTATCTATTTGGCGCGCTGGAGAGCAGCGCAAAAAACCGGATCAAGCTCAAGGAAGTGAGTTACGGCTACGAAGAGCCGGAGGGCGTTTTTTTGACTTCGCTGGATTACGCGGTGAATTGGATCCGGAAAAATTCAGTTTGGCCGATGACGTTTGGACTGGCATGCTGCGCGATCGAGATGATGTCGATGGGGGCGTCGCGGTTTGACGTGGCGCGGTTTGGGGCGGAGGTCTTCCGGCCATCGCCGCGGCAGTCCGACCTGATGGTGGTGGCAGGGCGGGTTTCGCAGAAGATGGCGCCGGTGCTGAGGCGGCTTTACGACCAGATGCCGGAGCCGAAATGGGTGATTTCGATGGGTGCCTGCGCGACATCGGGCGGGGTGTTCAACAATTACGCGCTGGTGCAGGGCGTGAACCAAGTGGTACCGGTCGACGTGTATGTGCCGGGGTGTCCACCGCGGCCTGAGCAACTCATTTACGCGATTACGCTTCTACAAGAGAAGATACAGCGGGAGCAGCGCAGTCTGCTGAAGACGCTGAATGTCGGCTGAGATGCGGAGGGATGGTCTTACAGCGAGACTTGCGGTACTTTTAAGTACTTAAGTAACCTCCCAGTAACTTTGCCAAACTGGCTCAAAATCCTTGTTATGAAGCGGGTAACCTGTTGAAAAAAGTGTTCTGGGGTAATCGCCCTATGGTACGTTTGAGAGTGCTGTACAGAGTCTGGAGCTTCGCAACAGTTGCGGAGCCGACCTTTTCGAGCCAGGGGTAGTGCTCGCAAGCAGCAATTTTCTACCTGTAAATCAGCTTTCATTTGGAGGGTAATCGTATGCATGCTCGTGTTTTGAAATCGATGAGCCGGGTAATCGCCCTGGCGTTTGTGGGGTTAATCCCTGTTGCCCTGGCGGGGCAGTCACCAGCCGCGTCGACTGCAAAATCGGCGCCAGGCGATTCTCCGTCGAGATGGGATATTTTTGCGGGCTACAGCTACCTGGCGCCTAAGGGATCGGTGGCAACGACACTGCCCGACGGTTCCACTGCGACAGAGAATTACGATTCAGTGAATGTGGGCGGACTTTTCAGCGCAGCGTATTTTTTCAATCGCCACATTGGCCTGCAGGGCGAATTTGGCGAGCATGAGTGGGGCGATCAGTCAAGCCTTCCCGTCGGGACGCCGGGCTCGAACATCGGCACACATGGGAACGACGACGGTTTTATGTCGGTCGCGGGAGGCCTGATCGCACGCTTTCCCAAGGCAAATGTCACTCCTTTTCTGCATGCGTTGGTCGGCACCGACCAGGTGAACGGTCCGTTTTTCCAGCCCAACAAGTGGGGCGTTGCGCTGACGGCCGGCGGCGGTCTGGACTATGAAACGCCGTGGCTGCACCATCATCTGGCGATTCGGATTTTCCAGGCCGACTATGTGTACACGCATGAAGACTGGGGAACAGGTCTATTTGCGGGCCGGGCTAATATCGATGCGGCGCGGTTGAGCGCCGGCATTGTGTTTCATGTGGGCTCGATCACGCCTCCTCCTCCGGTGACGCTGGCCTGCTCGGTGAGCCCGGAATCGGTTTTCGCGGGTGAGCCGGTCACAGTGACGGCGACGGCCGGCGATCTCGATCCGAAGCTGCACGCGATTTATTCATGGAGCGGCACCGGCGCGACGGGGACTGCGGCGACGACGACGATCGCCACGACTTCACTGGACCCGGGCACCTATACGGCGAAGGCTGAAGTGAAGGAAGGCAAGCCCGGCAAGGAAGGACTGAAGCCGGGCCAGACGGCGGATTGCTCGGGTACCTTCACGGTGAAGGCATTTGAGCCGCCGACGATCAGCTGCACGGTGGATCCGACCACGATCAAGCCAGGGGACAGCGCCAACGTAACTTCGGTGGGCGTGAGCCCGCAGAACCGTCCGCTGACCTACAGCTACACGGCGACGGGCGGCACGATTGCCGGCAGCGGCACAACGGCAGCGTACTCGTCGGCCGGGGCGGCGACGGGAGCAGTCGGAATAACGTGCAACGTGTCAGACGACAAGGGCCACACGGCCAGTGCGACCACGAGCCTGACGATCGTGGCGCCGGTGGTTCCGCCGGCACCGAAGACGCAGGCACTTTGCTCGATCACCTTCTCGACCGACACCAAGCGTCCGACGCGCGTAGACAACGAAGCCAAGGCCTGCCTGGACGAAGTGGCGCTGGATCTGCAGCGGCAAGCAGATGCGACGGCGGTGGTTGTGGGCGAGTCAACAGACGCGGAGAAGGCCAAGACCGCGAAGGAGGAAAAGGTAGCTGCGAGGCACAAGAGGGCGAAGGTTGAATATTTCGCCGCGCAGCGCGCCGTGAACGCCAAGGACTACCTGGTGACGGAGAAGGGCATTGATGCATCGCGCATCAGCGTCGCGACCGGCTCCACGGATGGGCAGACGGTGGAAGACTACCTGGTGCCCGCGGGCGCGACGTTCTCGAGCGATATCTCGGGAACAACGCCTGCGGACACGGCGACCGTTCAACCCCAGGCGCGCAAGCCGCTGGCGGAACGGCACCCGGCCAAGAAGGCTGCGAAGTAGGCCTGCCGGCCAGAACGCGCAGTAAATCGCCAAGTCAGTCCTCCCACGTTTGGATGAGTGGGAGGACTGATGAAAGCAGAAGCATGCGACACCTCCTGCAATCCTTCGAGGCTGACCGGCAAGCCGGTCAGCCTTTTCAATTTTTTACGGCCCTTTTTGCTGAATTTTTGCTGTGCCTGGGAGCTTTTTGTTTGAAGAAGCGAGTGGGAATTTTTCTTGATCATGGTTGCCGGCGCGTGGTTATGGCGCTGGCTTTTCCGGTTTTATTTCTTGTATTTTGCAGGGGAATTGGGGCTCAGCAATCGCAAGCGGCGGAGAGTCGGGCTGAGGGTGAGGCTGCGCAGGCATGGACCGCGGTGGGCCCGGCTGGGGGCGACGCGCGGGCGTTTGCATCTGTGCCTGGGGAGCCCGGCCATCTGTACCTGGGCACCACGGCGAGCTGGCTGTACGAGTCACGGGACGCGGGCGCGACATGGCATCGCCTTGCCAAGCTGGACACGGCGGACGACCTGATCCTCGACCACATTGTGGTGGACGAAAACGATCCCGAGACCATTTATGTGGCCGGTTGGAAGCGGGCAGACGGCGGCTTGTGGGTGAGCCACGACCGGGGAAAGAGCTGGAGCGAAGCTGTGGGCCTGAAGGGTCAATCGATCCGATCGTTTGCGCAGGCGCCGTCGAATCCAAGGGTGCTGGTGGCGGGGACACTTGCCGGCGTGTTTCGCTCGACCGACTCGGGCGCCACGTGGAGTGAGATCAGCCCCAAGGGAAGCCGGGAGATTCATGAGGTGGAATCGCTGGCCGTGGAACCGGAGGATGCGGAGGTAATCTATGCGGGCACGTGGCACCTGCCGTGGAGGACCACCGACGGGGGCAAGAGCTGGAAAAACATCAAGCAGGGCATTATCGAGGACTCGGATGTGTTTTCGATCATTCTCGATCCAGAGATGCCGAAGACGGTTTTTCTGAGTGCGTGCAGCGGGATCTACAAGAGCGAAAGCGGAGGCGCGCGCTTTCGCAAGATTGCGGGAATTCCTTCAACGGCGCGCCGGACGCGTGTGTTGAAGCAGGACCCGGCGCATCGGGAGATTATGTACGCGGGGACGACGGAAGGGCTTTACAAGACGGTGAACGGAGGCAGGACGTTCAAGCTGATGACGGATCCGGACGTGATTGTGAACGACATCCTTGTGGATCCGCGGGATTCTCGTCGGGTGCTGCTGGCGACGGATCGCGGCGGGGTGTTGGCAAGCAACGATGGCGGAGCGAGCTTTACGGCGTCGAACGAGGGATTTTCAGAGCGCAAGGTGGAGGCGCTGCTTGTGGATCGGAACAATCCCGCGCGGCTGTATGCGGGGGTGGTGAACGACAAGAACTTCGGTGGCGTGTTTGTTTCAGACGACAGCGGGGCCACCTGGAAGCAGATCGACGCCGGTCTGGATGGGCGCGACGTGTACGCGCTGGGTCAAGCGAAGGATGGGACGGTGCTGGCCGGGACGGGCCAGGGGATTTTTGTGCTGGATCCTCCCCCGGGAGCTGATCCGGCGGCAGGGAACGCGGCCTCGGCCCTGAGCTGGGAACCGCGGAACACGATTGCCAACACGGTGATGAAAGTCTCGACCGAGACGCTCTACAAGACGAAAGTGAACGTGGAGAAAGAGGTAAAGGCCGCGGTGGTGGAGCTGGGGAGCCGCGTGAGTGCGCTGGATGTTTCGGGAGACGTGTGGCTGGCCGCCACAGATCTTGGTCTGCTGACGAGCCGGGACCAGGGCGCAAGCTGGCAGGGGCGACCGGTGATGGGCTTCGCCGATTACCTTTCAGTGACGGTACACGGAGCGTTGATGGCTGCGGCGCGGGGCAACAGCGCGGTTCTCTCCAAGGACAGCGGGCAGACCTGGTGGCCGATTGGACTGCCCAAGATGCTGACGCAGATTCACCGGGCGGTTTTTTCAGAGGACGGCACGCTGTGGATAGGAGCGCGGGAGGGGGTTTACTTTTCCCGGGACGAGGGCAAGACGTGGCTGTGGATCGGACGGCTTCCGTTCCGCGATGTGGACGATCTGGAGATTGACGAGGCGGCCCACCGGGTATTGGTGAGCTCGCGGACGAGCGACCAGATATTCTCGATCGATCCGAAGACGATGAGCTGGAAGTGGTGGCGCACGGGTTATCATAACGCCCTGATCCGCTCGGCAGGCGACAAACTGGTGGCGGCATCGCTGGACGATGGCGTGGTGGTGGGGCCGCGGGCAGCAGGGGCAGATGGCAAATAGCTTCCAGGGTGTATCGACATATACGGGCGCACACCCGTATATGTCGATACACCCTGGGGATGAGAGAGCAATGTTCCGCATCGAGAATCAAGTCTTTTTTAGCTCAGATTTGCTCTGAACCAGGCCAGCAACCACACCGGGCCAACAGCCACAAGTCCATCCAAGGGTCACTTTGAGGCACGGGCCAACCAGCCGTCGAAATGGCTGAGAATGGCGCTTTTCTGGAGCGGATTGCTCAAAAGCAACCGCGGATCTCTCGACCGCGCAGACCGCAAAGAGCGCGGCCCGCTCCGCTCAAGATGACAGGCTTATCGCTCAGGAGGATAGGGCAATTTTTGATGTGAACTTCAGGCTTCAGGAGCCGGGAGAACCGATTTCTGTATCATAGGACTATGGGCGCTGAGACCTTCGATTCCCGCAAAGAGAGCAAGTTCCGCAGTCATGATCCGCGGCTGGAGGCGATCGCCGTCAAGGTGCTGGCGGGCGAACGGCTGGACTTTGACGATGGGCTGGCGCTCTATCGCTCATCCGACGTGCTGGCTGTGGGCTGGCTGGCCAACCATGTGCGCGAGCGGATGCATGGCGACGTGACCTACTTCAACGTGAATCGCCATATTAACCCGACCAATGTGTGTGTTGCCGCATGCAAGCTTTGCGCGTTTGGCCGCAAGAAGGGCGACCCGGCGGGCTATACGATGGCGCTGGAGGAGGCGTGGCAGACGGCGGCCTCGGGCTATTCCGAGGCGGTGACGGAGTTTCACATTGTGGGCGGACTACACCCCGATCTGCCACTCGAATATTTTCTCGACCTGGTGCGGGGATTGAAGGAGCGGTTCCCGAAGGTTCACATCAAGGCGTTCACCATGGTGGAGGTGGCCTACCTGGCGCGGCGGGCCAAGCTCACGATTGAGCAGACACTGGTGAAACTGCGCGATGCGGGCGTGGATTCGATGCCGGGCGGCGGAGCGGAGATTTTTGCGGCGCGGGTGCGGTCAATCATCTGCGACCACAAGATCGACGGCGAGGAGTGGCTGGAGACGGCGCGGCTGGCGCACAAGCTGGGGTTCAAGTCGAACGCGACGATGCTCTACGGTCACATTGAGAACGATGAAGATCGCGTGGACCATTTGCTGAAACTGCGTGCCCTGCAAGACGAGACGGGCGGCTTTCAGACTTTCATTCCCCTGGCTTTTCACCCGGAGAACACGTCGCTGGATCACCTTCCGGTGACGACAGGCTTAACGGACATCCGGCAGATCGCGGTGAGCCGGCTGTTGCTGGACAATTTTCCGCACATCAAGGCGTACTGGCAGATGATGACTCCGAAGATCGCGCAGATCGCGTTGCGGTTTGGCGCCGACGACGTGGATGGGACGGTGATCGAGGAGAAGATCTACCACGATGCCGGGGCGACCACGCCGCAAGGGATGACGCGGAAGGAACTGTGCCGGCTGATTACCGAAGCGGGGCGGGTTCCGGTGGAGCGGGATACGCTGTACCACGCGGTGACGCGGACAGAGGAAAGCTTCACGGTGGCTGTGTAGGGCATTTTGTGCAAAGCCAGACGCAGCCAAGGAATCGTTATACCTGCCGTGAACATCTTCGAAGCCAAGACTCAGGTTTAGTTGATAGTTTTGTTTGCGGCTCGCGATCAGGACCGGGTATCCCACGTATCCGGCATCGACGCAGAGTGTCTCGGTAGGCAGTTTCCGAGGATTAGGGCGAGGGCAGACGATATCCTTCAGGGTCTGTTCCAGCAACTTGGAGTCGTGCACGTTGGCTCCGTTGCAGACGAGCGATAGCGGGATGCCATCGGCTTGCGACCCGCTCCCGCATCGCGCTGGTAGTTGCGGCCCTTCGCCCTCTCGCGCAGCGGAACCAACTGCTCAAGCTTGCTCCACAACGCGTCCGAAACGGTCCACAATTTGATCTGAGCCATCTTGAGAAAGATCTTCACCAAGGCTCGAAGCGCACCAGAAACAAAATCAACAGAAGGAATCGAAGAAAATATTATTTACAGATAAGGTCTAACCGCCATTTCTCACACGGGTCGATTCTGTTGCGAGCGGCGGGTCTTGGCTGGGGCGGAGCGCCATTTATGGGTTGAGATCGGCTTCGCTTCGGGTCCGTCAAGAGCGTGGGGGAGCTGA
>Ga0181520_10012594_pt1 | contig 10837 bp, 8 predicted proteins | sample PEATcosm2014_Bin_29_FD_132451 | JGI IMG/M metagenome (GOLD analysis project Ga0181520, IMG submission 132451) | Peatland microbial communities from MTU Mesocosm Facility, Houghton, MI, USA - PEATcosm2014_Bin02_30_metaG | ecosystem: Environmental > Terrestrial > Soil > Wetlands > Peat | place...
CAATCCGCGCGCGTCTGCTCGCTCGCGGCCACAGCAGAGGGCAAGACTCCCAGCGGGTCTTAGGAAGATATGCGATCGAACGATTCCTGTTCCGGCTGGGCAGCTCGACAGTATGTCCTGCGGCCATCAGTTCTGCCGTGACTGCCGATCCGATAAAACCCGTTGCACCCGTAACGAAGACTCGCATTGGACTTCTCCTTTTCTGTGCCCGACCGCTTCTGGTCCGTGGTCCGATGGGCTGTTTCCCGTCCACTGAAATCAACTTTAGAGCTGGGTTTCTGGACTGTATATGCTTAGAAGTCCAGTCTCGATTATCAGGAGTCCAAATGGATCCGTTGTCACAAATCATCGGGCTCCTCAAGCCGCAAGCAGTCTTTTGGCGGGTCGTTGAGGCACATAATGCGTGGACCATCGGCTTTCGCCCGACCAACATTGTGGTGTTTGGCCAAGTCATCGAAGGGGCTTGCCGCGTCGAACGGGACGACGGCATCAGTCTCGATCTGGAGGCCGGCGACTTTCTGCTGATGGCGGCGCCGCCGAACTGGACGATGGCAGCCTTCGGTGGGGGAGCCGCTGCAATCGACTTCGGAGCTGTGGTTGAAGATCCGGGCATCCTGCTTTCGCCCGAGCGCTCGAATCAAGTCACACGTTTCATGGCGGGCAACTTCGCGTTCTCAGCTGCCAATCGCGATCTGATCTCGACTTTGATGCTGCCCATTGTTCATGTACGGAGTATCGACGTCGCTGCGTCGCGGTTGCGCGCCCTGCTGGCGACGTTCGGCGAAGAAGCGACCAGCGACCGGCCTGGCCGTTCGCTAGTGCTGGATCGCCTTCTGGAACTCGTACTGATTGAAGCGCTGCGATACCGCCCCTCCGACATCGGCGATGGCGGAAGCAGCCTGCTGGCTGGCCTGGCCGACCCACGCATTGGGAATGCGCTACGGATCATGCATTCGGATACGAAGCAGGCGTGGACTCTTGCTTTGCTTGCACGCAAAGTGGGGATGTCTCGGTCTGCGTTCGCGTCACGCTTTTTGCAGCTTGTCGGTGTACCGCCCATTGAGTATTTGGCCACCTGGCGGATGAGGCTTGCGAAGAGCGCCCTCGCGTCCTCCGAGGCGCCGATGATCGAGATCGCCGAGATGGCTGGCTATCAATCGGTGAGCGCCTTCAGTACGGCATTCAAGCGTGAAACCGGCCTCTCGCCCACGCTGTATGTGCGGTCTCTCCAGGAATCGAATTGAGGGTTGTGCGAGCTTGCCAACTCAGTCGGGTCAAACTCAACTGAAGCCGGGAGGAATTCTGGCTGCACGCACACTCGCCTGTGCACTCGGCAAACGGGTATGGTCTGGAAACGCGCATTGGCCTGATATCGGCAACTGACGGGTTTTGTGCGTAGCCCCTTTTTTCGGGCGCCAACTCGATGCAGCCATGGCCGCGACTCGGATCGAACTGCCAGAGACGGAATACCCGCTACGTCTTCGCCCCGGCGGCGCCTGCCTCGAGTTGGATCGCGCGCGGAAACAGGATGTTGTTCTCCAGATGGATATGCTGATGGAGATCCTGCTCAAACTCGCGCAGGCCATCATAGAATGCGTGGTAGGTGGGGCACGCGCCCGTCGGCGTGGTGAAGTGATGGCTGAGGTCGCGGAGCCCGGCCATCAGCCCGCCCGCGGCGTCATGTTCCGCTGTCATCCTTGCGATCGGGTTGGCCACGGTGCCGAAGCAACCACGCGGCATCGCGTCGCCATTGCCCAACGAGCGTTCCAGTTTGACGATATAGGGAAAAAGGATCCCCTCTTCCTTCGCCAGATGCTGGGTCAATTCCTCGTCCAATTCGCCCAGCTTTGCCTGAATTAACGGCAGCTCGGCCTGCGTATCTCCGTGGCGGCGGACTACCTTCTCTGTCAGGACAGCCAGCCGTGGCAGTTCGTTCTTTACATACGCATGATGCGAGGCCACGATATGGCCAATTAGCGCCTCCAGCGAAGCCCTGGACCAGTTTTCTGTGGCCGGTGCCGAGCCCCGCACCGCACTCTCCAACGCCGCCAGCACCGCGTCTACTTCGATATCGTTGGCTGCGCATGCCTCGGCGAGCGGCTTGCGTCCACCACAACAGTAATCAATTCCAAAGTGCTCGAATACGCGGATCGATGTCGGCTGTTCCAGCGCAATCTCGCGAACGGTCCTTGTGGTAGTTGCCATGGTGTTCTCCTTGCAACCACCCTACGAGCCGCAACGCCGCGCTACAGCGACTTTGGTCACTCGGAGAAATGATTCCTCCCGAATCCTGGGACCAGGCTCCAGCAGGTTGACGTCCGGCACTGCTAGACTTTCCCCCATGGGCGTGGAACGTATTGATCTGCCGGCCGTTCTCGCAAAGACCACGTTGCTGTCCGGCCTTACTGCGGCCGAGTTGCAACTGCTTTCAGCGCGCACGGTGCGCAAACAGCTCCAAGCCGGGGAACTGCTCTTCTCGGAGGGCGAGGTCTGCCACGGTCTGCACATCATTGCACGCGGCAAGGTCCGAATCTTCAAGACATCGGTGGGCGGCCGGGAACAGGTACTGGCCGTCAACACTCCCGGGGAATCGGTCGCGGAGCTGCCGGTCTTCGACGGTGGCCCCTACCCGGCGTCGGCTGTGGCCACTGAGAACTCAGAGATCGCCTTCATCTCCCGGCGCGACTTCCAGGCGTACTGCATGGAGCACCCCGAAGTTGCGCTGAAGGTGCTGGCCACGGTGGGCGCCCGCCTGCGCCGCCTAGTTGGTATCATCGAGGAGCTCTCCTTTACCACCATTCGCCAGCGGCTGATCGCGACGCTGCTGCGGTTGGCGGAGAGCGACGGCCATCAGACCGAGCGCGGCCTCGAATTCCTATTGCCCGCCAGCCATCAGGAGCTAGCTAGCCAGCTTGGCACGGTACGCGAACTCATCTCGCGAAATCTGATGCGGCTACAGGCGGAAGGTCTGCTGGATGTGGACGCGCGCCAGATTGTGGTGAAGGATATGAAGGGTTTGAGTGGGCTGTTGAACGCGGCGCCTTAGTTGAGCCTCTCCTGATGGCCGTAGTCGTCCGCGTGGGGCACCAGTTGCATATAGACTTCGCGGGGGATGTTGGTCTGCCAGTGGCCGGTTGCACGGGCCAAGCCGATCAGTCCGAAGAAGACAAGCGCCAACACCGCCGCAACGGTGCGTGGCTGTAGCGCGCGATTCCGCCAGCGAGTTGCAGGCGCGCCTGCCTGAGACGCAAGTCGGCGCGGAGGTAGCGCGAGTTGTAGCGCGTTCTCGGCCGGGCACACCGCGACGCATTCCATGCAACTGGTACACTCCGCGGATCGAATCTGTACTAACCGCCCTACCGGCAGGCTCGACGGGCAAGCCTTTGTGCACTTCCCGCAATCGATGCAGGCTTGTGCATCCCGCCGAACCCTCACCGGGCTCAACGTGGAAACCAGCCCCATCAATGCGCCGTAGGGGCAGAGGAAACGGCACCAGAAGTTTTGGATGAACACAGAAAGCACGACCAGCGACCCAAGCACCGCAAGCCCTGTGATGCCGATTTCGCGGAAGAAGTTGAGCATCTTGACGTCTGCGATGATGCCGAACGGAGCGAGCATGAAATCGCTTAGCGCCTCTGCCGACATGCTGACCACAATGAAGAGGAAGAAGGCCATCAATATGTACTTAAGGCTGCGCAGAGGAATGTCCAGCCAGCGTGGCACGGTGAAGTTGCGCCGAAACAGCTTGCGACCGAGCTTCCACAGAACCTCGGAGACCGAGCCGATGGGGCAGAGCCACGAGCAGAATGATTTTTTCAGCAGCAGGCTCGACAGCAAAAATACCGCCGCAAGTACCATCGCGGCCGGATGAACGGCCGAGACTTGATGCGTCTGGAAGAAATATTTCAGGTTCATCAGGCCCGCGATTGGCAGCCAGCCATCCACGCCGGAAGGCCGATCGAAATAGTGAGTCCGTCCGCCACTCTCGAAGTAGCGCGTCCACAACAGGAACTTGATTGCCAGCCATGCATTCAGGCCAAGGAACGCGAGCTGGATCGCGTGACGCAACTGCTGCGACCGGTCACTCGCGAGCCTGCGCACGAGGGGCTTCTTCTGTTTCATCTGTTCCCTTTGGGCATCGGCAACTGCAACGGGAGACGCAACTCTGGTCAGCATGGCTTCCTTCCACTGTCGACGATACCCAACAAGTGGGCGGCACCAATAGGACTTAGGTCACAGCGGAATCAGCCACCCATGGCTGGGATCACGAGGGAGCGTCAATCCTCCACAGCGGGTAAGGGATGCCAGCAAGCCGATTGATTGCGAAAGCTTGTACCGCAAGCAGAACCACGGCGACCTCAAGGATGACTAACTCTTTGGGTTGCGGGATGAGGCCAAGCGAAACAATGCGGGGCGTTGCGCCCGCGGGCAGATGGCTCCAGCCTTGGGATTAGGAAGTGTATCAATGTCGTCGGCATCGCTCTGGTTCAGGCACGCAATGTCCATCTCCACGCTGAGACTCAAGATCCCATTGAGACAAAGATTGGCTGTGGCATAAACCCCACCTGGCAGCTTCCCGCCCATGCTTCTGCTTCTTCTTGGGGCAGGGCGATCACGATTTCGCGCACCGTGTATCGAACTTGCAGAGGCATCAAGCTAAGTGGGCCGGTGGCGAAGGGCAGGCGGATGGTCTCTAACCGGCCACCCGCCCGCGGCTCCGCGCCTCTGCTCAGGCCGCCGCAGCCGACGCATCCGCGTCATCGGCATAGATTGCTTCCTGGTCCGATACGACGTGAACGCGGCCGCCGGAGCCGACCCAGGTTTTGGTCCAACTGCGTGCTACCACGCGCATCATGATCAGAATGGCGAAGGCCAGCGCAGCATAGCAGATCCAGCCCAGGCGATAGCTGCCCGTGTGCTGCTTAGACATGCCGAGAACGTTGGGGAGGATACCGCCACCGAGCGCGCCGATCTCTCCAATCATGCCACCAGCGACGGCAGTCGTGATAGGCCAGCGCAGCGGGACGAGTTGGAAGGTGGCCCCATTGCCGGCGCCGAGCGCCGCGAAGCAGAGCATCAAGAGCAGCGTGGTAACCACCAGCGTGGGTGTGGTCATGAGCCCGAAGAGCGCGGCGATGGCGATGAGGAAGACGATCGAGAGAGTGGTGATGCCTCCAACTTTGTCCGCGAACCAGCCGCCGAGCACCCGGGTAAGGCTGCCGGTGAGGGTGGCGAAGACAGTGAGAGTTCCGGCCTGCACCTTGGTAACGTGGAACTGGCTGTAATAAAACGAGGGCAGGAAGGTCGCAAGCCCGATGAAGCCGCCGAAGGTGATGATGTAGATGAGGTTGAAGTACCAGCCATCTGCTTCAAAGAGGCAAGTGAGGTGCTGGCGAAGGGTCTGATGCTCGACGTCGGGCGGCTCCTTGGCGAAGAAGATCATGACCAGCAGGGGCAGCAGCATGGTGGCAGCGGCGAATCCGTAGACAGTCTGCCATCCGAAGTGCATGGCGAGGCGCGGTGCGAAGAGAGCCGCGAGCGCGGTGCCGCTGTTGCCTGCTCCGGCGATACCCATGGCGAGACCCTTGTACTGGCGAGGAAACCAGCCGGAGCCAAGCGAAAGAGCGACGCCGAAGCTGGCGCCAGCGATGCCGAGGAGAACGCCCATAGCCAGCACATTGTTATAGGTGTGGACGAAGACGAAGCCGTAGAGCAGCGCGACGATGATGGCGGACATTTCAAAGATGGCGGCAAACTTGCGGCCAATGTATTGCGACAGCACACCCAGCGGGAAGCGCATGAAGGCGCCGGCGAGGGTGGGGACCGAGACCATGAAGCCGATCTGCGCGGGCGACAGGTGGAAGGCCTGGCTGATGAACGGCCCCATTGCCCCGTTGAGCACCCAGATTGCGAAGCTGAAATCGAAATAAAGAAAGGCGGCGAACAGTGTCGGCGGATGGCCGGACTTCATAAAGGCTTTATAGCTTGCCATGGAAAATTCCTCCGAAAGAATTTGGTGGTGCTGATGTGTCGGGCCATCAAAGCAACGTCATGGTTGTTCGGATAACTGAAGACACGGTGCTGGCAAACACCGGCTGCATGGCCGGAGGAAAATGGCGCCGCGTCATACGGCGGCGGTCTTCTCCACGCGAACGGCGCATTGCTTGAAGTTCGGCTCGCGCGAGATGGGATCGAATGCTCCGAGCGTGACCAGGTTGGAGTTGGTCTCGGAGAAGTGAAAGGGCATAAAGATCTGGCCGGGTGCGACGATGGCCGTGATGCGCAACTCCAGGTTCGCCACCTTGCTGCGGCGGGACACGACAGTGACGCGGTCGTGCGAACTAAGCTTCAGGCGCTGGGCGTCGATGGGGTTCATCTCCAGCCAGGCGTTGGGCACCATTTTGTTCAGCATGTCGACCTGCGCGGTTTTGGTGCGGGTGTGCCAGTGTTCGACGGTGCGGCCGGTGTTGAGGATGAAGTCATACTCCTTGTTGGGCTGTTCAACGAACGGCTCGCAGGGAACGAGATGCAGTTTGGCGCGACCGTCGGCGGTGGGGAAAACGCCATCGGTGTAGAGGCGCTCGCCGCCCCACTGCATGCCGCCATTGGTTTCGATCTCTTCCCAGGTGAAGTGGCTGTAGTCACACATGCGGCCGGCGGAGACGCGCTGCCACTCGCGGAAGGCGTCGCGCGTGGTGGACCAGCCGGGATAGAGGACCTGGCGCACGCCCATGCGCTCGGCGAGATGGAGGAAGATATCGAAGTCGGCGCGGGCTTCGCCGGGCGGGACGACGATGCGATTCACTTTGCTGACGCGGCGTTCGGAGTTGGTGTAGGTGCCCTCCTTTTCGCCCCAGATGGCGGCGGGCAGGACGAGATGGGCGAAGTCGCTGGTGGGCGTGGGATGAAAGCCATCCTGAACGACCAGGAATTCGACGCTGCGCAAGGCTTGTTCAAGGACCGAGTAGTTGGGGAACGATACGGCAGGATTGGTAGCGATGAACCAGAGGGCCTTGATCTTGCCGGCGACGGCGGCCTCGATGATGTCAGGATAGGCAAGGCCGCGGGCTTTGGGGATGTAGCGGGCGTCGATGTCCCAGAGGTCGGCGAGAGCTTCGCGGTCGGCGGGATTGTCGAACTTGCGATAGCCAGGGAGGGATGAGGTGAAGCCGGCCTCGCGCGTGCCCATAGCGTTGCACTGGCCGGTGATGGAGAACGGCGCAGCCCCGGCGCGGCCAATGTGGCCGGTGATGAGCGCGAGGTTGTTGATGGCAGTGACGGTGGCAGCACCCTGGGTCGAGTGATTGACGCCCATGGTCCAGCCGATGAAGGCGGCTTTGGCACGGCCATAGAGGGAGGCGACTTGCTCAATCTGCGCGACGCTGAGGCCGGTGACTTCGGAGACATGCTGCGGGGTGAACTTCATCACGAAGAAGTTCAGCTCGTCAAAGCCGCTGGTGTGCTGGGTGATGTAGTCGCGATCGATGAGGCCGTCGCGGATGAGGATGTGGGCGATGCCGTTGATGAGCGCGATGTCGCTGCGCGGCTTTACCGGCAGATGGATGTCGGCCATCATCGCGGTTTTGGTGACCCGCGGGTCTACGACGATAAGGGTGCGCTTCTTATTGCGCTCAAGACGATTGCAGAGGATGGGATGGTTGTCGGCGATGTTGGCGCCGATCAGCAGGATGACATCGGCTGTCTCAAGGTCGGCATAGTTACCAGGAGGGCCATCGCTGCCGAAGGACAATTTGTAACCGGAGACGGCGCTGGCCATGCAGAGGGTGGTGTTGCCGTCATGGTTGGGCGTGCGGAAGCCGAGTTGCACCAGCTTACCAAGCGTGTAGAACTCTTCCGTCAGCAGCTGGCCGGTGCCGACGACGCCGAGCGATCCAAAGCCGTGCTTCTGCTGAATCAGGCCGATGCGCTCGATCATGGTTTCGAGCGCCTCGTCCCAGGAGACGGGTTCGAGCTTGCCATTCTTGCGCAGGAGCGGGTGAGTGGCGCGGCCGGGAGCGTCGAGGATATGGTGCTCGCTGAGGCCCTTGGGGCAGAGCTTGCCGCGATTCACCGGGTGGTCGGGATTGCCGCGCGCGGCGACGGCTTTGCCGTCCTTCACGCCGATCAGCATGCCGCAGCCGACGGAGCAGTAGCCGCAGGTGGTTTTGACCCAGGTGTCGGCAACGCGGGATTCCGAGACATAGCCGTAGCGTTCGTCTTTACCGTAGGCGTAGCGGGATTGAGCGGTATCGATGCCGGCCATGCGGCGAAGTTTGCTGAGCATTCTCATGCGGACCTCGTGCGAACGAAGGTGAGGGCCATGTTGAGCGGCACGACGGAGACGAAGAAGAGATAGCGGGCAAGCAGCAGGCCCAGCCAACCTGCCGCGAGGGCGAAGAATGGATGTCCGGCAAGGAGCATTACGCAGCTGAATGGAAGGAGCAGAGCGGATGCGGTGACGCGCTGGCGCAGCAGATCGCTACAGAGCAGAGAGAACGATGCCCGCGCTTCAAACAGCGTGGATCCACGCAAGCGGTAGAGCCGGATTGCCTGATTGGCGGCCCAGACCAGTGCGAAGATTCCTGCCAGCAGCGAAAGCAGTCCGGCTGACACGAACGCGGATGGCTGCGCGGCAAACTTTAAATGACGAAGAAGGACCTGCGGCAGATCGCACAGAACCGCGGCGAGAAGGCAGCCAAGAAATGCGCCACTCAGCACGAAGTCCACGGGAGTGTGCAGCATGTTCCAGGAGGGCCGAGCGGGTACCAGGTAGATGTAGGCGCTGGCCAGGTTTCCAGCCAGCCCGAGCAATGCCGTGATCCATGCGAGTCTGAGTGTCTGGACAGGCGGCACGATGGAATGGAATTGGGCCATGGCGATGCATGCCGCGTACGCGGTCAAGGCAAGCAAAAAAAGGGTGAACAGCAGGACCTCGCGGCTAAGCCAGGAGCGCCGCCACATCTTGAGCGCGCGCCACGCGTACGCCGGCCGGCCGAGGTGCAGGGTCGAGATGGTGAGAGCGATGCCCGCGATCGTGAGCAGAAGGCTGAGCGGAACAACGCCGAGACGGCTACTGACGAGAAGAACGATGAAGGCACCGGCGACGGCCTGCATCATGGTGGTCATAAAAACCAGCGAGAGATGGGCGTGTTCGGGACGAATCTGTCCAGCGTCGACGCGCTCCAGTACAGACTGCGGGTTGGAGGGCAAGGTGATCCGAGTGGTGGAGATGGTGTGGACGGCCGCAGGCATGCCGGGGCTCTCGGCGGCGGAGAAGTCCTCGCGCCACTCGGCCATATTCACAATTTCTATTTCGATTGCGGCTTCGGGACACGCGTTGACGCAGGCGGGCTCGAAGCCATCTTGCAGACGGCCTTTGCACATGTCGCACTTGCCCACGACGCCGCGCTCGGGATTGAACTGCGGAACACTGTAGGGGCAATTCCACACGCAGTACTGGCAGCCGATGCAGGCGTCTGCGGAGTGCAGGACGATTCCCGTCACCGGGTCCTTGGTGTAGGCATCAACCGGACAGCCTTTGACGCACTCCGCGTCGAGGCAGTGATTGCAGCCCATGGAGAGGTAGTGGCGTTGCGTTGCCGGATAGCTTCCGGCTTCGAGCTCGCCGATGCGCCGCCACAGAATGTCGGCCGGATTGCCATTCTGCTCGTTGCACGCGACCTCGCAGGAGCGGCAGCCGATGCACTTCGTCATGTTGAAGTGGAAGCGATATTGTTCGCCTGCCGCCAGCGGCCGGCTGGGAATCAGCAGCGGAAATGTTGCGGGTCCAACCAGGTCGGGAAAGGGCATCGCGGCCGCTTGTGCCGGCTGCGCTGGCCCGAAGACGATTCCGTCCTCGGTCAGCCGTACGAGTGCGTCGCTGTGACCATCGATTGCACGTTCGTGGAGTGGTAGTGCCAAGCGGGCCTCTTATCTGGCGCTCTTCCAAGTGGTTCTGGGAGTGCTAATAGACGTCGCGGTGATAGCGATGCTCGTCCTTCATGCTCTGCATATATTCCTGGGCGGCGTCTTCACGCATCCCGCCATGTTGCTCAGCGATGCGATGGAGTGCGGCGTCCACATCTTTTGCCATGCGGCTGGCGTCTCCGCACACGTAGATGCTGGCTCCGGCCTGCATCCAACTCCACAGCTGCGCGCCCTGCTCGATCATGCGGTCCTGGACGTAGATCTTGCGCTCCTGATCACGCGAGAAAGCAGTGTCCATGCGGGTGAGGTGTCCATTTGCGAGCATCGATTCGAGTTCCTCGCGGTAAAGAAAATCTGTGGACGCGCTGCGCTCCCCGAAGAAGAGCCAGTTCTTTCCAGGCGCTGCCAGCGCGCGCCGCTGGTGCAGAAAAGCGCGGAACGGGGCAATTCCGGTTCCGGGGCCGATCATCACGATCGGCGTTTCGGGCGTGGCGGGCAGGCGGAATTTCTTGTTGGGATGGATGTAGATGGGGCGGCGTTCGCCGGTGCTGGTGCGATCCGCCAGCAACGTAGAGCACACTCCCCCGCGCTCGCGATCATGCGAACGATAGCGCACCACGGCGATGGTGGTATGAATCTCTCCAGCATGGGCGAACGGGCTCGACGAGATGGAATACAGGCGCGGCGCAAGCTTCGGGAGCATGGCGACCAGATCGGCCGGATTGTGCAGCACGTCAGGGTAGTCGTGGATGATGTCGATGAGACCGCGGTCCCAGGTGTACTTGTCCAGCAGCGGTTGCTGGTCCGGCGCCAGCAGAGCGAAGAGTGGCTGGCAGCTTCCGATGGTCGCGTAGGCTTCGATCATCTTGCGCGTAAGCCGCGTGATCTGGAGATGATGAGTGAGGGCATC
>Ga0181520_10012595_pt1 | contig 10837 bp, 6 predicted proteins | sample PEATcosm2014_Bin_29_FD_132451 | JGI IMG/M metagenome (GOLD analysis project Ga0181520, IMG submission 132451) | Peatland microbial communities from MTU Mesocosm Facility, Houghton, MI, USA - PEATcosm2014_Bin02_30_metaG | ecosystem: Environmental > Terrestrial > Soil > Wetlands > Peat | place...
CAGGGCAGCGGCGCCATCACCACTCTGGCCTCGTTCAACGGCACCAACGGGAACGAGCCTTTCGCCGGGCTGGTTCTGGACTCCTCCGGCGACCTCTTCGGCACGACCTATGCGGGTGGCACCGCGGGATATGGCACCGTCTTCGAGATCGCATACGCAAGTGGGGTCATCACCACGTTGGCCACACTCAACAGCGCCACCGGTGAAAACCCATATATGGCTGCCTTGGCCATGGACTCCTCCGGCAGCCTCTATGGCACGGCCGAGAACGGCGGCGGCAACGGCAATGGCACAGTCTTTGAACTGTCTCGCGTGACGCTTACATCTACCGCCGTCACCTCCAACAACGCCTCGCCTGTCTACGGCCAGGCTGTCACGTTTACGGCGACGGTCACGCCCGGCAGCGGCGAGACTGGAACCGTGCAGTTCCAGATCGACGGCGCAAATGCCGGCACCCCGGTGCCCCTCAGCGGCAACACCGCTGCCTTTACGATCTCGACGCTGAGCGGCGGCACCCATTCAATCACGGCGGTCTACAGTGGTGATGCCAACTTCGCGGGCAGCACCTCACCGACCTACACGCAAAATGTAACGATCGCCACAACCACTGCCGTCACGTCCAACAATGCCTCGCCCACTTTTGGCCAGAGCGTCACTTTCACCGCGACGGTCACCCCCTCCAGCGGCAGCGGTGAAACTGGCGCGGTGCAGTTCCAGATCGACGGCGCTAATGCCGGCGGCCCGGTGTCCCTCAGCGGCAATACCGCAGCCCTTGCAACAACGGCGCTCGGCGTCGGCACGCACTCGATCGTGGCGGTCTATAGCGGCGACAGCAATTTTGTAGCCAGCACCAGTCCGACTTTTGCGCAAAACGTCGCCCAGGCCGCCACGACCGTCGTCGTTACATCCAGGAACATCGGAGCCACTCACGGCCAGTCGGTGACCTTTATAGCAATGGTAACTCCTGCCAGCGGCGTTGGGCCAACCGGCACTGTGCAGTTCCAGATCGACGGCAGCTCTGTGGGCGGCCCCGTCGCCGTCGTGAATAGTAGCGCTGCCTATACGACTGCGACACTGAGCATCGGCAGCCATTCAGTCGTGGCCATCTACGGTGGTGATGCCAACTTCACAGGCAGCACTTCACCGATCTGCACACAGAACGTCGCGATAGCCCCCACCGTCACGACCGTCACATCCAACAACGCCTCGCCCGTCTACGGCCTGCCTATCACGTTCACGGCAACGGTAGTTTCCAACAGCGGCAGCGGGGAAACAGGCACGGTGCAGTTCCAGATCGACGGCGCCAACGTTGGCGGCCCGGTTGCGCTCAACGGCAATACCGCCACCTATGCGACCGCGACGCTCAGTGCCGGCACGCATTCCATCACGGCCGTCTATAGCGGCGACGCCAACTTCGCCGCCAGCACTTCGCAGGCCTACACACAAGAGGTCACGACGGCCACAAGCACCGCCGTCACATCGAGCAACGCGTTGCCAAACTACGGCCAGAGCGTCACGTTTACCGCAACAGTGTTCGACGCCGGCGTCGGCCCCACCGGAACCGTGCAGTTCCTGATCGACGGCAACAGCCTGGCCAACCAACCCCTCGTCAACAACACGGCCATGTTCACGATCTCGACGCTCGACGCCGGTGCCCATTCCGTCGTCGCCGTCTACAGCGGCGACATCAATCTCGCCTCAAGCACCAGCCCCACCTTCATCCAGAGCGTTGCCCAGGCCGCGACGACGATAGGCATCACTTCCCTTGCGAATCCAGCGCCATATGGCCAGTCGGTGACTTTCCTGGCCACGGTGACTGCGGCCAGCGGCTACGCCGACATGGGTACCGTGCAATTCCAAGTCGACGGCGGCAACGTGGGCAGCCCGGTGACACTCAGCAGCGATACCGCCATCTACACCACCTCGGCGCTGGGGGCCGGTGGCAATTCGGTTGTGGCCGTCTATAGCGGTACCAACAATTTCGCTGCCAGCTCCTCGCCGATTCTCACGCAGAACATCGCGCGGGCAGCCACGACAGTGGCTCTTGCATCCAACAGCGCGTTGCCCGACTATGGCCAGCCCATAACGTTCACCGCGACGGTAATACCCTCCAGTGGCAGTGGTCCGAGCGGCACCGTGCAATTCCAAATCGACGGCAGTAACGTGGGGAGGCCGGTAATGCTCAATGGCAATACCGCCGCGTATAGCACCCCGATGCTGACCGCCGGCAGCTATTCAGTCGTGGCGGTCTACAGCGGCGACAGCGAATTTGCCGGCAGCACTTCGCCGACAATGACACAGAGCGTCGCGAAATTGTCCTGGGCCATAAGCACTGAGGCGATGAAACGCGGCTACTCCACCGGCGCGAAGCCCATGGCCGGTTTGATCCGCGACGCCAGCGGCAACCTATACGGGACAACATACGAGGGCGGGCTCTATGGGGACGGCACAGTATTCGAAGTGGCGCCGGGGGCGCAGGCCCTGACGACCCTGGTTTCCTTCAATGGCGCCAACGGAGCAAATCCCCAGGCCGGTCTGATCTTCGACGCCGCCGGCGACCTGTACGGGACGACGTACAATGGCGGGCCGGGCAACGACGGCACGGTGTTCGAAGTGGCGCCGGGGACGCAGGCCCTGACGACCCTGGTTTCCTTCAACGGCGTCAACGGAGCAAATCCCCAGGCCGGTCTGATCTCCGACTCCGCCGGCAACTTGTACGGAACGACTTACGAGGGCGGGTCCAGCAACGACGGCACAGTGTTTGAAGTGGCGTCGGGGACGCAGGCGCCGACGACGTTGGTTTCCTTCAACGGCGCCAATGGAGAATATCCGTATGCGACTTTGATCTTCGACACTGTCGGCAACCTGTACGGGACGACTTACGGGAGCGGGTCCAGCAACCTGGGCACGGTGTTCGAAGTGGTGTCGGGAACGCACGCCCTGACGACGTTGGTTTCCTTCAATGGCATCAATGGAAACCATCCGTATGCCGGTGTGATTTTCGACTCCGCGGGCAACCTTTACGGGACGACTAGCGGGTCCAGCTACGGCACAGTGTTCGAAGTGGCCTCGGGGACGCAGGCCGTGACGACGTTGGTTTTCTTCAACTTCACCAACGGAGACTATCCCGCGTCCAATCTGATCGTCGACACTGCGGGCAACCTGTACGGGACGACAGCCAATGGCGGAACTCGAGGCAACGGCACGGTGTTCGAAGTGGCCTCGGGGACGCACTTCCTGTCGACCCTGGTTTCCTTCAACGGCGCCAACGGAAGCGACATCAACGAAGAAGGTCCCCCGGCCGGTCTGATCATCGACGCAGCCGGCAACCTGTATGGGACGACTTACCAGGGAGGGTCCAGCGACGGCGGCACGGTGTTCGAAGTGTCGTCGGGGACGCACGCCCTGACGACCTTGGTTACCTTCGACGGCACCAACGGAGAAAACCCCAAGGCCGGTCTGGTCTTCGACGCGGCCGGCAACCTGTACGGGACGACCTACTTGGGCGGGTCCAACGACGACGGCACGGTATTCGAAGTGGCTTCGGGAACGCTGGCCCCGACGACGTTGGTTTCCTTCAACGTCACCAACGGAGGAGGACCCGTCGGCGGTGTGGTCTTCGACGCGGCGGGCAACCTATACGGGACGACTGAAGAGGACGGGGCCTACGGCTACGGCACGGTGTTCGAGGTGGCGTCGGGGACGCACGCCGTGACGACGTTGGTTTCCTTCAACTTTAACAACGGTGGCCAGGTCGAGGCCGGGGTGGTCTTCGACTCCGCCGGTAACCTGTATGGGACGACTGTTGAGGGGGGCGCCTACGGCGATGGTACAGTGTTCGAGGTGGCGTCGGGGACGCACGCCGTGACGACGTTGGTTTCCTTCAATGCCACCAGCGGATATGAACTGTGGGACGGTCTGATCATCGACGCGGCTGGCAACCTTTACGGGACAACTGACTGGGGCGGGTCCAGCGACGGCGGCACGGTGTTCGAAGTATCGTCGGGGACGCACGTCCTGTCGACCCTGGTTTCCTTCAACGGCACCACCGGAGTACATTCATCGGCCGGGCTGATTTTCGACTCCGCCGGCAACCTGTACGGGACGACTTCCGGGTCGAGCAGCGACGGCGGCACGGTTTTCGAAGTGTCGTCGGGGACGCACGTCCTGTCGACCTTGGCTTCCTTCAACGGCACCAATGGGAAATGGCCCTACGCCGGTCTGATTTTCGACTCAGCGGGCAACCTGTATGGGACGACACTGTATGGCGGGTCCAGCAACGACGGCACGGTATTTGAGGTGGCGTCGGGGACGCACGCCGTGAGGAATTTAGTTTCCTTCGACGGCAGCAACGGAGAAAATCCCGTGGCCGGTCTGATTTTCGACACCGCCGGCAACCTGTACGGGACCACAGAATACGGCGGGTCCAGCGGCAACGAAGGCACGTTGTTTGAGTTGATCGCGGCGGGCACGACCGTCACCTCCAGCAACGCCGCGCCTGTTTACGGCCAGCCGGTCACTTTCACCGCAACGGTGACGCCCGACGTCGGCGTCGGACCGACGGGTACCGTGCAGTTCCGGATCGACGGCAGCAATATGGGCAGCCCGGTCGCTCTTAGCGGCAACACGGCCGTATATATCACCTCGACGCTCGATGCTGGCAGCCATTCGGTCGTGGCCGTTTATAGCGGCGATGGCAACTTCGTCGGCACGACCAGCCCGGCGTTCACGCAGGTTGTCAACCCGGCGCCGCTGGCTGTTGCCGCCGGCGCGACCTACATCAAGCTCGATCCGGACGGCCAGCATGTGGATGTGTGGAACAACTCGACAGGCGCAGGGACGCCGGATCAATGCCTGCCCTGTTGTGACATCTGCGATGTCACCTACACCGGGCCGGCCGGCGGCGATCTGGTTGTTATTGACTATTCCAACGGCGATCCCCTGCCCGCCGGGGGGATTTCCCTCACGGGCGGGGCGGGTCAGAATACGTTGGAAATCGTCGGCGATCCGGCGGGCGATAGCGATGCGGTGGCCATCAACGGCGGATCGTTTACCATTCCGGCCGGCACGCCGGGGGCGGGGACGACGAATTACACGCTGGGCACGGTTTCGATTGCGGCCGGGGCGAGTTTGGCGCTGGGGCAGTCGGATTCGCAGGCGGATCAGACGGTCTTTGCCGTCAATGACCTCTCTGTGGCCGGGACGCTGGATATTGGCAATAACACGCTGTTGGCCAATGAGACTAACCTGCCTATCTCACAACTCACAACGCTGGTGCAGAACGCCGGGGCGGGGGCGAGCATTTTCAGTTCGCTGGTCACCGGGCCGGATTCGCAGGCCAGCCGGGCGGTGGGGTATGGCGACTCTGACGAAGATCCGCTGAGTGTCCCGGCCGGGGATGTGGAAGTGAAATATGTGCCGTTTGGGGATACGAACCTGGACGGTACTGTTGATATCACGGACCTGACGCGGGCGATCAATAATCTGGGGTTATCGCCGGGATATTACGGCGGGGATGTCGCCAATCAGGGCATGGTGAACATCACCGATATCGCGGACATCATCAACGATCTGGGCGCCCAATTGAATGCCGGCGGCGACAGTGCGGGCGTGGCGGCGGCGATGGCGCCGGTGAAACCGGCCGGCCGGGCCATTGCGCCACCGGCCGTGGCCGCGGCGGGTGCGTCGCCGTTTTCGGACGCGCCAATTCAGGCCGATTGGCTCACGGACGGCGGTTCGATCTTGTCGGAATGACAGCATTGGCAGCTTGGGGCATCGTAACAATGTTGTGCGAAGAACCCCCACCTCAATCCTCCCCCGGAGTACCAGGGGAGGAGGAAGATGTGGTTGCCCAGAAGATCGGGCACTCTCGCGTTGCAGAAATCGGAAAGTTGTTCTGGCATTGAGCGATTGCCAATGGTAGACTTCCCCACGTCACGTCCTCAGGGAAGCGAACATATTGGAGGCTGTATGAACGATCCGCGAACCGGCATGGGGGCCACTCAGGGCACACACGGCACACCGATTCCGCATTCGGGACCGCCATCCGTACCGCATGCCGGCACGCCCACCATGCCCCATGCACCCGCGATGCCCCAGCGCATGGGAACCGTCCCGCCCCGACCGGCCGCACCCGCTAAACCGGCCGACGATCGCATCGAACTGGTCGATGAACCGGCCCCCAAGGCCCCCGGCGCTCCTGGCGTTGGTGGCCCCGCCAAAGCACCCGATGCGTCCAAGGGGCATGTGCCCCTGTACAACGCCGCCGACATGGCCAAGAAGGAAGACGTCTGGCAGCGGCCGCTGCGCTCCAGCCCGTCCGGCGCCACGCGGGTGCGCTCGTTCCACGGCCGGCTCAGCGATCAGGGCCTCGATTACATGGATCACACCATCAACGAATGGCTGGATAAGCATCCGGAGGTGGACGTCAAGTTCGTGACCAGCATCACCGGCATTTACGAAGGCAAGATCCGCGAACCGGCGGTGATACTGAACGTCTGGTATTGACGGCCCACCGCCGAGGCCGGGCCAATTCTGCCAGCCTGGATTTCGGTTCGGCTTATCGCGTTGGGCGGCTGAGCAGTTTGAGGCGCAGGTCCGATACACTGGCGATTTTTCGGAAATCGTCGTCGAATGTCACCAGTTCCGCGCCGTGGTGAATCGCGATAGCCGCAATCAACAGGTCGATGGAACCTGGGGCGACGCCGATTCGGCGACAGGCCTGCCCAAGTTCCACGCCGATGCTCCACAGATCAGGCGGCGTGGGAATCACCGGCACGTATCGAAATTGTTGCTGCAACCGAGATGCTTCGTCGCCGCTGGCGTACCGAAAAAGCTCAAATACTACCGGCTCAGCCAGAGCAACGTCCGTGGCGAAGACGTACTCTGCGATGAAACGCTTGAGCGTCCGGGGCGATCGTGCTCGCGTGAAGTCGATCCAAAGGCTGCTGTCGATCAGCGTCGCCATTATTTTCTCCAGCGGCCAGCCCGCTCCCGCGCCGACGCACGATCGGCGGCGCGGCCGGCCTCAAAACCGGCCAGCTCCAGGCCCCATTCCCCGGAGACGAACTTCCTGGAGATCTCCCTGCGGCGCTTCAGCATCGCCTTGTCCGCCTTCACAACTGTCGGATATCCAGCCGAACCCGCCGTCAGGCCCTTGCGCAGTAATTCCGCCACCGCGTCCTTGAGCTTTTTCCCTTCATGCACCGCGCGCAGCTTGACCTCTTTGACCAGATCGGCCGGCAAATCCAAGGTCGTTTTCATAGGCCCATTTTACCAGCTTTCCAGCTTCTGGGCCAAACCAATCTCGCCGCTTCAATGCGGTTTGAACCCCTTGCGGCGCTGGCGGCTGTAGCGGTGCAGGGCGTCCTCGATGATCGGGTAAGCGGCCTTGGCCGGCAGAATCTGGTCGACCTCGACCACTTTCCCTTCCAGTTGCTTGTAATCCTGGAAGAACCGTCGGAGCATCGCCAGCCGGTGCGGCGGCATTTCGCCCGCCTCCTGATAGACGTTGAATTCCGGATCGTCCGTGGCCACGCCGATGATCTTGTGGTCCTGCTTGCCGCCGTCGAGCATGGTCATCAGCCCGATGGTCCGCACCCGCGGTATCAGACACAGCGGCACGACCGTCTCCTGACACAGCACCAGCACGTCCAGCGGATCATCATCCTCGGCCAGCGTCTGCGGAATAAACCCGTAATTGGCCGGATAATACACGGCCGAATACAGAATCCGATCCAGCTTGATCAGCCCCGATTCCTTGTCCAGTTCGTACTTGACGCTGGAGCCGAAGGGGATTTCGATGACGGCCGCAAAATCCTGCGGCAGGTTCTCGCCGGGTGTGACATCGTGCCAGGGATGAATCATAAGCAAACCCCGGCCGCGCGGGCCGGCCTTTGATGCAGACTATATACGCGCTGGGGGAAATGCCAAATACGGGCAACCGGAAACGTCGCGCCAGGCGACCGGGACGGGCCAATCATCGGCATTATCGGTCGCGGGAATCGAGGGCCCAGTCACGCGGCGCGTGTTCCGGCGATGGCCTTGCCGATGCCCTGCGGGGTTACGCCCAGCGCCAGGAGCGTTTTGCAGATCAAATCGAGGCTGACATCCTGACCGGCGGCCTCCATCTTGGCCACGCGCGATTGGCTTGATCCTATCCGCCTGGCCAGGGCATGCTGCGTGATCCCCATCTCCTGACGCGCCGCGCGGAGCATCCCAATCAGCCGCACCTTCAGGTCGATCAATGCCATCTCCTCCTCGGAAAGACCCAGAAACTCCTTCACACCGCCCACCTTGAAGCCGGCCGCTTCGAGTTTTTTCTTCTTCTTTACATTCATGGCAACCTCAACGGTTCGATTCGTCATACAGCCGAAACCGGCGCTTGCACGCGTCGATGACGGCCGTGGGTGTCTTTTGAGTCTTCTTCGCAAACACCTCGCCGATGATGATGGCGTCGTTATCGATTCGGTACACAACCCTCCATGTCACGTTCTCGCCGCCGTCGCGAATTCACAGTTCATGGCACCGCTTTCCGATGGCAGGCATTGGCCGGGATATCGGCATCGAAAGCGAAGTTCCCAACTGCAAGAGGCGAAGCACAAACCCGGCCGTTCGACGGGCTTCGGCGGAAAATGGCGGTGTGCGCACCTCTCCATGCAGCCAGACCAGCGGCTTGCCCTGTGCCTCCATCCAGTTACTTTATGTCGCATTTGACATTTACGCAAGTCGTTTGCGCGACGGGATCGGGCGGGCGCAGCGACCAGGCGGAATTATCGCGGCGTGCCAATGCCCGAACAAGAGCCGGCTCCCTTGGGACTGGCGTATCGCCAACATCAGCTCGGCGGTGCGGGATTATCCGGCGGAATCTCCGCCGCCACGGCGGGCGGGTCAGCAGTCGCCGTCTTCCGTCTCCTCGCCGGCGGTCGGCGGCCCTGGATGCGGTCTTCTTCGAGCTGGGCTTTGCGTCGCAGGATGTGGTGATAGTGCTGGGCGAAGCGATGGGCTTCGTCGCGGACGTATTGGAGCAGACGCAGGCCGGCGTTGTTTCTCGGCAGGCGGATTGGTTCGTGCCTGGCCTGGATGTAGACCAGTTCTTCCTTCTTGGCCAGCGAGATCACCATCGGCGGCTTGACGTCCATGCTGCGGAACGTTTCCAGGGCGGCGTGAAGCTGGCCCAGGCCGCCGTCGATCAGGATTACGTCGGGATAAAGCTCCTGGTTTGTCCCGGCCTCTTTGTAACGGCGGGCGACGACCTCCTGGAGGCTGAGGTAATCGTTGTTCCCCTGGCCGTGGCGGATTTTGTAGCGGCGATAGCCATCCTTGAACGGGACGCCGTCGATGAAGCAGACCTTGCTGCCGACCATCTCGCCGCCCTGGAGATGGGCGATGTCGATGCCCTCGACGATGCGCGGCGGCTCCGGCAGGCTAAGCGCCTCCTGAAGTGCGGCCGTGCCTTCCTTGGGGTTGACGATGAACGCTTCGGGCTGCCAGAAGACCTGCTCGCCGCTGCGGCCGCGCTGGCCGAGGCTGGACAGCGACTTGATCTGATCGCGGAGTTTGGCGGCCCGTTCGAAATCGAGTTTTTCGCTGGCCTGGAGCATGTCCGCCTCCATGCCGGACAGGATCGCTTTCTTCTGCCCGCCGAGAAATTTGCCGAGCTGCACGATGTCCTGGGCGTAGGCGTCCTTCGATATCTTCCCGGCGCAGGGGGCGGTGCATTGCTTGATCGCATACAAAAGGCACGGCCGGAAATGCGGCAGATTGGGATCATCCTCGCGGATGTCCAGGTGACAGGTTCGGAATTTGAAAACTCGTTGCAGGAGAGTGACGGCCTCCTTGAGGGCATAGACGCTGGTGAACGGGCCGTAGAGTTTGACGCCCTCGGTGCGCGGCTGCCGGGTGACGAAGACGCCGGGGAATTCGTCGCCGGTGGTGACCATGAGATAGGGATATGTCTTGTCGTCCAGCAGGCGGGCGTTGTAACGCGGCTGGATATCCTTGATGAGACGGTTCTCCGCCAGAAGGGCTTCGACCTCCGAATCGGTTTCGATGGTCTCGAAATCGGCGATGTGCTCGACGAGCGAGATCTTTTTGTGTTCGAGTTTCGTCCCGGCCTGGAAATAGCTCGAGACGCGATCGCGCAGGCTGGCCGATTTGCCGATGTAGATGACGGTTCCGGCCGCGTCCTTCATAAGATAGACGCCCGGCGTTTTGGGCAATTCGCGGGCCTTTTCGGCGAGTTTTTGCACGCGATCATCCATAGGGCTGTCATCTACCTCGTTTGCCGCCGTGACGGGTCGTCCGTACACTGCGGGCTGCTGTTATTTTACGAGCAATCGCGGTCAAACGACGAATCGACATGGTGATAATTCCGAGCATCGACCTTCGCGGCGGGAAAGTGGTCCGGCTTCAGCAGGGCGATTACGGCCGGCAACTGGATTACGACGTCGATCCCATCGCCACGGCCCGATCGTTCGCGGCGGCCGGTGCGGCGTGGGTACACGTCGTCGATCTGGACGGCGCAAAGGAAGGCCGGATCGTGCAGGCCGAGACAATCGGACAAATCGCCCGCGCGCTAACCGGTTCCGCCAATTTGCAATGCGGCGGCGGTGTGCGGTCAACCGGGGATATCGAATCGCTATTGGCCAGCGGCGTCGCTCGTGTGGTTGTCGGGACAAAGGCCGTCGAGGAGTGGCCCTGGTTCGAGCAGCTTTGTCACGAAACGCGATTTGCGGATCGGATCATCCTTGCCCTGGACGCCCGCGACGGCATCGTCGCCAGTCGGGGATGGACGCAAACGTCGGGAATCCCCGCGATCGACCTGGCCGCGCGGGTC
>Ga0181520_10012596_pt1 | contig 10836 bp, 10 predicted proteins | sample PEATcosm2014_Bin_29_FD_132451 | JGI IMG/M metagenome (GOLD analysis project Ga0181520, IMG submission 132451) | Peatland microbial communities from MTU Mesocosm Facility, Houghton, MI, USA - PEATcosm2014_Bin02_30_metaG | ecosystem: Environmental > Terrestrial > Soil > Wetlands > Peat | place...
CTCGCCGCCTCGCTCCCCGCGGCGTCGCGGGCGGCGCGCATCATGGCGAGGCCACCGCCGGCATGCAGCGTGGTCATCGCCGCCGCCAGCGGGACAATGGCGCGCATGGCGCCGGCCACGGTGTTGGGGATGTCGTGCAGTTTGAGATCGAGAAAAATCGGCAGGCCGCCCCGGGCGACGTCGCGCAGTCCGGCGGGGCCGTTGGCGGCGAAAAACTCCAGCCCCAGCTTGAGGCCGCCGACAAAGGGGGACAGGCGACCGGCCAATGCCACCGCCGCCCCGACATCGGTGGTGTCGAGGGCGCAGAACACGGGATTGGCGGTCATGGCGCGCGCGCCTTGCGCCGCCTGAACCGCCCAATCAGCAAACCGAGCAGCAAACCGCCGAGGCCGGCGCCCAGCAGCGCGAGGAACAGCGGCACGGCCAAGCCGTTGACCAGCGGCCAGAATCCCAGCAGCACGGTTTCGCGATTGGATAGGGCGAATACGACGATGACCGCGGCAAACGGCAGGGCAAGGAACCGGCGCAAAGCGGGTCCTCAGCCGTCGGTGTTCAGCCGCTCGCGCAACTGTTTGCCGGTCTTGAAGAAGGGAACGGCCTTTTCGGCGACGTCGACCGCCTCGCCGGTGCGCGGATTGCGACCCTGGCGAGCGTCGCGGCGCTTGACGGAAAACGCCCCGAAGCCGCGCAGTTCCACGCGGTCCCCGCGCGACAACGCGGCAGCGATCTCGTCGAAAATGGTCGAAACGATGCGTTCCACATCCCGTTGATAGAGATGGGGATTAAGTTCCGCCAGACGGGCGATCAGCTCCGACTTGGTCATGCGGCCAGCTCCTGCCTCAAACGGGCTAGAGCGTGCCAAAGTGAGATCGGTGCGTCAAGTGTAAGTCGTTAGGAAAGAAGGAATTTTTCAATAATTCGCGCAATCGGAAAAAAAGCCGCCGGGAGACCCCGGCGGCTGAAGGCAAATTGAACGGGCCGAGAGGTCTATTTTTCCTCGGCCTGGGCCTTTTCCTCTTTCGCCTTGGTAAAGGCGGCACCCAGAATATCGCCCAGCGATGCCCCGGAGTCGGACGAGCCGTACTCGGCCATCGCCTGTTTTTCTTCTTCGATTTCACGCGCCTTGACCGACAGCGTCACTTTACGGGTGGCCTTGTCGATGGCGGTGATCTTGGCGTCGATCTTTTCGCCGATGGCGAACCGATCGGGCCGCTGATCCGAGCGGTCGCGCGCCAGCTCGTTCTTGCGGATGAAGCCGGACATGCCCTCGACGGCGACTTCCAGGCCGTTTTCGGTAACCGCGGAGACCGTGCAGGTGACCACGTCGCCCTTCTTGATCGAGGCGATGGCCTGCTTGAACGGATCGGCGCCCAGCTGCTTGATCCCCAGGCTGATGCGTTCCTTTTCGACATCGACGTCAAGCACCTTGGCCTTGACCACGTCGCCCTTCTTGAAATCGAGAATGGCCTGCTCGCCAGGCTTTTCCCAATCGATGTCGGACAGGTGGACCATGCCGTCGATCTCGCCGGCGAGACCGATGAACAAACCGAACTCGGTGATGTTCTTGATGTCGCCTTCGACTTCGGACCCGACCGGGTATTGGGCGAGGAAGCCCTCCCACGGATTGGCCATGGTCTGCTTCAAGCCCAGCGAAATGCGCCGCTTCTGGGCGTCGACGTCGAGCACCATGACTTCCACTTCCTGCGAGGTGGAAACGATCTTGCCGGGATGGACGTTCTTCTTGGTCCACGACATTTCGGAGACATGCACCAGGCCTTCGACGCCGGGTTCCAGTTCGACGAAGGCGCCGTAGTCGGTGATGTTGGTGACGCGGCCGACATATTTGGCGCCCATCGGATATTTCTGGTCGACGCCGTCCCACGGATCGGCTTCGAGCTGCTTGATGCCCAAGCTGATGCGCTGGGTTTCCGAGTTGAAGCGGATGACCTGCACCTTGACCACCTGGCCGATATGCAGCGCCTCGCTCGGATGGTTGATGCGCTTCCAGGCGATGTCGGTGACGTGCAGCAGGCCGTCGACGCCGCCGAGATCGACGAAGGCGCCGTAGTCGGTGATGTTCTTCACCACGCCGTCGAGGATCTGGCCCTCTTTCAGGCTTTCGATCAGTTCGGACCGCTGTTCGGCGCGGGTTTCTTCGAGCACGGCGCGGCGCGATACCACGATATTGCCGCGCGAGCGGTCCATTTTCAGGATCTGGAACGGCTGGGCGTTGCCCATCAGCGGACCGATATCGCGGACCGGGCGAATATCGACCTGGCTGCCCGGCAGGAAGGCCACGGCGCCGGCGAGGTCGACGGTGAACCCGCCCTTGACCCGGCCGAAGATGATGCCGTTGACCCGCTGGTTGTCCTGGAACGCGCGTTCGAGCTGGGTCCAGGCCTCCTCGCGGCGGGCCTTTTCACGGCTGAGCATGACCTCGCCGTTCTTGTCCTCATAACGCTCGACGAAAACTTCGACATAGTCGCCGGCCTTGATGTCCGCCGCCCGACCGGGGACGGAGAATTCCTTCAGCGGGATGCGGCCTTCGGACTTCAGCCCGACATCGATGACCGCGAATTCGCCTTCAACGGCGACGACCAGCCCGCGGACGACGGAGCCTTCAAAGGTCCCCGCCTCGCCGAACGATTCGTCGAGCATGGCGGCGAAGTCCTCGGTCGCCGTCATTTCAGTGGCAGATGCCATCATTAAGGTGTTCCTTTCGCATAATTCATTTTCGTGCCGCCGGTTGTCTCCGTCGGTCTCGCGGTGAAAACGGGAAAAACAGCCGCCGCTCCCCACCGCAGGGCGTGGCACTGCTGAAATTGCATCAACCGCCGGCATCTCTCCGCGAGATGATGTCCAGGGCGGCGGCAAAGGCCGCATCGGCATCGAGAGCCGAAGTGTCCAGGAGCACGGCATCGTCGGTCGGCCCCAGCGGAGCCACCGCGCGCGTGCCGTCGCGCTCGTCACGTTCTTTGAGATCCCGCAGAACGTGCTCCCATATAGCGGGTTGCCCCGCCTCAAGCAACTCCTTCAAGCGTCGCGCCGCCCGCGCCTCGATATTGGCGGTGACGAACAGTTTGATGTCGGCCCGCGGGCAGACCACCGAACCGACATCGCGCCCGTCAAGCACGGCGCCCGAGGGCTGGGCGGCGAAGTCGCGCTGAAAATCGAGCAAGGCGGCCCGCACCCGCGGCTGGGCGGCGACTTTCGACGCAGCGGCGCCGGCCGCTTCGGCGCGCAGCGCCGGGTTGGTCAGGCCGGCGGGGTCGAGCGCCTGCGCCGCCCGCGCCGCCGTTGCTTCGTCGTCGGGATCGCCGCCGGCTTGCAACACGGCCCAGCCGACCGCCCGATAAAGCAGACCGGTATCGAGATGCGGCAGTCCGAAGTGATCGGCCAACCGGCGCGCCAGGGTCCCCTTGCCGGCACCGGCGGGGCCGTCGATGGCGATGATCAAAGCGGCCGGTCCGCGATGTCGGCGCCCAAACGGTTCATCAGGGCGACAAAGCCGGGGAAGCTGGTGTCGATGGCGTCCCCGTCGTCGATTTGCACCGGCTGGCGGGCCGCCATACCAAGGACGAGGAACGCCATGGCGATGCGGTGATCCAGCGCGACTTCGATGGCGCCGCCGCCGTCCGGTTTGCTGCCGGTGCCGTGGACAATCAGGTCGTCGCCTTCGACGGCGACGCGTACGCCGCAGGCGGCGAGCCCGCGAGCGGTGGCGGCCAGGCGGTCGCTTTCCTTGACCTTCAGCTCGGCGAGGCCGCGCATCCGCGTGGTTCCCTTGGCGAAGGCGGCGGCGACGGCCAAAATCGGATATTCGTCGATCATTGACGGCGCCCGCTCGGCCGGCACGTCGACTCCGCTCAGCGCGGCGCGGCGAACGCGCAGATCGGCCACCGGTTCACCGCCCTCATCGCGGTGGTTGGACCAGACGAAATCGGCGCCCATTTCGCTCAGGGTGGTAAACAGGCCGCAGCGCAGGGGATTGGTGCCAAGTCCCTCGATGGTGATCTCCGAATCGTCGACCAGCAGGGCGGCTACGACGGGAAAGGCCGCCGACGAGGGATCGCCCGGCACGACGATGGGTCGCCCGGTCAATTCCGGCTGGCCAACCAGGGTCACCGCGCGGCCGCCGTGCGCGAGGGTCTCGACCGACAGCTTGGCGCCGAATCCGCGCAACATCAGTTCGGTGTGGTCGCGCGTCGCTTCGCGCTCGATTATCGTCGTCGATCCCGGCGTATTGAGTCCGGCCAACAGCACCGCCGACTTGACCTGGGCCGAGGGTACCGGCGTTTCATAACGGATGGGCAGCGGCGACCCGGTGCCGATGACCGCCATCGGCAACCGTCCGCCGGACCGCCCGACAAAGCTGGCGCCCATGCGGGACAGCGGTTCGGTGACCCGGCGCATCGGCCGCGAGCGCAAACTGGCGTCGCCGGTGAACATGACGGTGAACGGATGGCTGGCGACCAGGCCCATCAACAGCCGGGCACCGGTACCGGCATTGCCCATGTCGAGCACGTCGGCCGGTTCGGCCAAACCGCCAACGCCGCGCCCGTAAAGTTCCCAGGTTCCGTCGGCCAGCCGTGTCACCTCGGCGCCGAGCAGACGCATGGCGGCGGCGGTGCGCAGCACGTCCTCGCCTTCGAGAAGGCCGTCGATTCTGGATCGCCCGACCGCCAGGGCGCCCAGCATGAGGGCGCGGTGCGAAATCGATTTATCACCCGGAACGCGCAGCTGCCCGGTGAGGGCGCGCGCGGCGCGGGAGGTCAAAATGGTCATCCTGGCAGTCTAACTTCTCGTCGTTGGTGGGCGCAGCGTTCCTATTGCAGTCCGTTCGGTTGGGGTCAAGGCCATTCGGCCATTGCCGCGGGGATTGCAACGCTTTCATTTTTTGGTTTTGACACGGGCCGGTGAAAATGGCAAATGGCCGAGCATAGGGGTTTTTGAGGCGGTCCAAGGAGGAACAATCAGTGGCCAAACCGGAATGGGGGCTGAAGCGGACGTGCCATAGTTGCGGCACGCGGTTCTACGACATGATGCGGACGCCGGCCGTTTGCCCGAAATGTTCGACCACGATTGAGCCCGAGGCTCCCTTCAAGACGCGCCGCCAGGCGGCGGCCGAATCCAAGCCCGGCAAGGTCGTTCCGCTGCCGATCATCGACGAGGTGGTCGAGCCCGACGTCGAGGCGGAAGAGGTCGAACTTGTCGAAGGCGAAGACGTCGAGGTCGAGGCGATCGAGGAAACCGAGGAAGAGGAGGGCGATCTGATCGAGGACACCTCCGATCTCGGCGAGGATGACGACGACATGGCCGAAGTCATGGAGCACCTCGACGAGGATCTCGAAAACGAGGGATGAGCGGCCGCCAGATTTCCCTTGCGCCGAAATCGGCAAGTACCTATTTTCCCCGTCCTGCGCGAGGGGGACCCCGCGCCCGGATCCCGGGGCCATAGCTCAGCTGGGAGAGCGCTACAATGGCATTGTAGAGGTCAGGAGTTCGATCCTCCTTGGCTCCACCAAAGATGACGAGGGCTTAGTCAGAGATGGCTAAGCCCTTTTGATTCACGTGCCCGCAGGGGTCGGTCATCGGCAGACCTGTTCATCCCATCCCAGGCGCTGCCACCGGCATCTGGGCGCGCCAGGCTCTCAGAACCTTCTCGCAGCGCTCGTGCAGCATCTCCACCAGCGTGGTCAGGACGGGATGATCAATGCCCTTGTCGCGCAGATCGGCGGCGACCTCCGCGGCAGCGGCGGGTATCCTTTCGGCCATGTCGATGACCTGCTTGACGGCCTCGTCCGTCGGATAGTCGCAGCTCGCGGACATTTGCTCCCAGTGCCGTGGCAGGATCTCCTCGTAATGTCTGTGTTGGCCGACTTTCATCGGCATCCGGATATCCTCGAGCCGCGTCGCATATGGAAGGTAGCTGGCAACGTCGTAAAGCGGGGCCAATCGGACCTCCCATGAAGCCCCTGGTCGTCGTGGCGGGCCAAACAGCAAGGAGTAGTTCTTAGCGTGCGCGTCGCTGCCGTAGATGAGGAAGTTCAGCGCGATCGCATCCATGAAGCGGGTACGATCGGCCCCCGGATTCGTCGACCAGGCCAGCAGACGCATGATAGTCCGGATGCCCGGTCCGCCGTCCCGCTCATACTTGTTCGCTGGTGGAACCGACATCGCTTGGCACATGTCTTCCTGGTGCACGCGGACGAACCCATTTCCACGTGGCGCGCGGTCATAGCGCTTTATCGAGATGGCGATCTCATCCCGGAAGCGCAGCACATCGGCCTCGGCGGCCGCAAGGCCCAGCTTGCGGGCCAGGGCGAGACAAAACACCTCGTTTTCCGCGTGCCCTTCGAGGTCGTCGATCGGGGGCTTAAGGATGTATGTGGTCGGCAGACGGCCCGACGGCACTCCCCATCGGCCGTCCAGGCAGACCAGGGCGGTCTTGGGCTGGGCCCCAGGCAAACTGAAATTGCCCTCGGCATGCCGCCGCTCGACGCCATGACGTCTCAGCTCGGCTAAGCGATCGGCGACCTGGTCCTCGGTCAGCCAGACGATGTCGCCACCCTCGACCAGGTTTCCGATGTTTTCGGGCTCGACGAATTGGGTCGCCCCCGGACAGTCCTCGCCGATCTTCCAGATCAAGGCATATGGGTTGTCCGGTGAGACGTCGTGCGCGTTGGCGACGCGCGCGATGATTCGCTCATTATCCGGCAGCAGCCCCGAGATCCAGTTTTTGATTGTCTCATGTCCATGCGCGGCGGCCGTCAACGGCATGGAGAGTGACAGGGGGAAATTCCTCTGATCCTGCCGCCAATGCTCATCGTAGATGAATGACAATCGGCTGCCGTTGCGCTCCACTCGGCCGACGAGTCGGCCATTCATCAGGATCGCCAGGGCGGGGGGTAGTTTGGGCGTTCTGCTCATGGCTTGGGGCCTCCGCCGACGATGTCGTCGAGGTCGGGATATCCCAGGTCGTCGTGGTAGGTTTCCAGCGCTGCTGGAGCGGGGTGATTGCCATCGTGTTGCTCTGAACTGGTCAGCACGATCCCCAAGGTGGCCAGCGTCCTGAGCACGAGCTCCAACTCGGCCCTCGGATGACCGTTCTCGACTTCCGAGATCCAGGACAAGGTGACGCCGACTTTCTTTGCCAAGCCGGTCTGTGTCATCGACTGCTGCTTCCGCGCATGGCGGATTTGGTTTCCGATGTCCTTGGGCGTCCGAATCTGCATGTGTACCTTCCGTCCAGCCAACATCGCGGTAGGCGTGGCATGCGACGTAATTTAGGCGTTCGCAGAAATTTTGTCAATTTGTGCGAACGCCTAAATTTTGATTTTTCGGCGATCGAAGAAATTTAGGGAATTTCGGCGAACGACCGAATCCAGCATTCGACGAAAAAAGCAATGATCACCGCCGGCGGAAAAAACACGACGATCACCACCATCATCGTCGGCACCACCGATGATGTTCCGACGAAGCCGCAAGCCCCCTGGTTGCACAACCCGCTGCCCCCGACGTCATCCCGCCGCCAAGCCCTTTGCCGTTGCGCCGGGCATGGCGCACAAAGAAAGAGGCCTGACCGCTGCCGGCCAGGCCTCCCTTTCACCTCGGGTCGAACGCCTTACGGATGATAGAACATATCCTTCGGCAGATTGCGGGTTTCCGGGGTCAGCAACGGGTTGTCGATGTAGATGATGCGGCGGTGGGGCAGGTCGGCCTTCTGGAAGGCCTCCCGCAGCCACGGATGGGTGCGCGACACCTCGTCGAACGAGCCATCCGCCATCGCCTTTTTCAGACCACGTTCAATCGCCGCGGCCAATTTTGGTTCGCTCGGCGTGACGAAGAAGAACATTGCGAAAGGATAAACCAGGCATAGATTCTTCTCGACGCCGATATTGACGAGAATGGATTTGTACTGGTTGGTGATCGGAAAGATTTCATTGGCGCCGAGTGGGAAGAAGTCGAATTCCTTGTTTCCCAGCATTTCGAACAACCGGTCGAACCGTTCCGTTTTTACCGTGATGCCGTTGGCCTGCAGAATCTGTACATCGGTCCAGCCGTCGCCTTGGCCGGCGGTCAGCTTGCGCAGACCGGCCAGATCCTGAATCTTGTCGAATTCGGCTTGCCGGCTCGGGTTAATGATCAACAGGCGCCAGCCAAGGATGCCGCGGTCGATCGGCACCCGCACCGGCAACAGGGAATGTTCGAGATCCGGCCCGGTACCCGCCCAGGTTATGTTGGCGACCTTGCCCTCCTTGACCAGTTCCACAGCGCGGGCCTGGGTCACGGCGACTTCGGTGGAGGGTGTCAAGGTGAAGGTGGCGCCGCTCTTGCCCAAAGCCAGCTTGAGAATCTCAACGCCGTAATCGATCCGATCCGCACCGCTATCCTGCTGCGCATAGACGACTTTGAACTCCTCGGCGGCGGCGGTGCGCCAACCAAGCGTCAAACCTATCGCCAAAGCGAAACCAAGGATTGTCACGGGCATCGAACGAGAAAGACAAGTTAAAATCCTGGACATTTTTTTCTCCCGTTCTTAACAAAGGGAATAAATTCTTCACTTCCCTTTTTGTTGCGTTTAGTTGTTCTGGAGAATTCAGAAAGCTATCCGTCAGACCTTGTTCTAATTGCGGTCAGTTCGACGCCTCCGGACGTCAAATTGCAGGGTCTTCTTTATTGATCAATATTCTATCCTTGTTGACGGTACTTGGAAAGGGTGGCGGGATTGCGCCAAGGATCAAACCGACGGGGCGTCGCCGTTCCCACGTCCCCCGGAACCGTCGGCGCGGAACGGCATCACATTGAATACTATATCAGATTTTAGGGGTGGGTGTCACTTGCCGGCGGCTGTCGCCGCCCGCCGGTGGCGAGAGGCGGCCGGCCGTCTCGGCGATCCGCCGTCGTCTGCCTATACTGATGTTTTCGCGCCTGCAAAAGGCGTAACCGATCCGACATATGTCAATGACAGACCCTTCGGCGGCGCGCAAAAGAGCGCCCTGTCACGCAACAAGATTGCGTTTCGTGGCATAAAATTGAGGCAAACGCTGCTATTGACAATTGCAGCAGCGTCCTTAAATTGCGGGCGAAAGCGAACATTGGAAAAAAGAGCCAAAAAAAATCGGCCAAAAAGGATGCCTTTGTCGTCCGACATAAGGTTATAACTAGGTCAAGGAAAAGCGGAGGACGTTGGTCGGGCATACCCCAACCACAGACAAACCTTCGTGGCGGTGGCGGAAACGCAAGAGGATGAAGCGCGGATGAGGTCAATTCGACAAGACGGTCCCGGCTTGGGTGGCGCGCCGCGCTGCCGCCGCGACGCGCGATCCCGCGTTACCGATAAAGCCCACAATAGAAACGTCCAGAATGCGGCACCAGGCGACGCGATGTCCAAGGCGCCAAGCATCGTGCGGGAGTAAGTTGGGATGCGATATGCGCGACCACAGCGCGACCCAGTAAGTCGGGTCATCGGCATTGTTGCTGTCGTGTTGCTTCACGTGGGGCTGGTTTACGCCCTGCTTAACGGTCTTGGACAGCAAGCGATCCAAGTCGTGATGCAACAGTCCGAGACCAAGATCATCGACGAGGTCAAGCCGCCGGATAAGCCGCCGCCGCCGCCGCCGCCAAAGCTGCAGCCGCCGCCGCCGCCGTTCATTCCGATGCCTGATTTCCAGATCAAGACGGCGCCGACGCAGAGTGTGAACGCCATCACCCAATTCTCGAACCAGAAGCCGGTCGATAAGGCTCTGCCGCCGCCCGTCGAACGTCCGGCCGGTCCGGTCATCGTGGCGCCGGTGGTGGATGCGCGCAATTGCTCGAAGCCGGAATATCCGTCCGTGTCCAAGCGCTTGGGCGAAGAGGGAAGGGTCGTTTTGCTGTTCCTGATCGATATCAATGGCCGCGCCATTGAGAGTCAGATCAAGGAGAGCAGCGGGCATCCGCGCCTCGATGAGGCCGCCCGGCAGGCGCTTTCACTCTGCAAGTTCAAGCCGGGGACGATCGACGGCAAGATCGAGCAGGTGTGGATGCCACTCGTCTACAAATTCGAACTCAGCGACCAGTAATATCGAACGCAACGACTGACCGATCTTCGAGCCGAATCTCGATACCGGAATTTTTGGAGGAAATACAATGTCTCTCATCAGCTCTCTTAAAGCCCGGGGCACGGCGATGTTGGTCGTGCTTGTCGTGGCGGTTCTCATGGTTGGCGGTGGCGCCGCATTCGCCGCCGATCCTACCGCCTCGGGCAGCGTGCCGGGTGCGGCCGCGCCGGCCGATACGGCCGCGCCGGCGGCGCCGGCCGCCGCGCCGGTGGCCACCGATGTCGGTGGCGTTACCGTGCAGCAGAACAAGAAGGTCGTCGACAATCCTTACGGTCTTGATGCCCTGTGGGCGCAAGGCGACTTCGTGTCGCGTGGCACCCTGACCATTCTGGTCATCATGTCGGCGTTCACCTGGTACGTGATGATCACCAAGCGGATCGAGCAGACCATGATCGGTGTGAAGGGCAAAGCCGCCAACCGCACCTTCTGGAGATCCAACAGCGTTTCCGACGGCCTGAAGACGCTGGCCAAGAGCAGCCCCTTCTACTTCATGGTGGCGAATGGCCTCGATGCCGTCGAGCACCATGAGGGCACCATGGTCGAGAAGATCGACCTGTCGACCTGGGTCAACATGTCCTGCGCCCGCTCCCTGGAGCAAATCGTCGGCCGTCTGCAGAGCGGCATGGCCGTTCTGGCGACCGTCGGTTCCACCGCGCCGTTCGTCGGACTGTTCGGCACGGTGTGGGGCATCTATCACGCTCTGACCGCGATCGGCATCGCCGGCCAGGCCTCC
>Ga0181520_10012599_pt1 | contig 10834 bp, 7 predicted proteins | sample PEATcosm2014_Bin_29_FD_132451 | JGI IMG/M metagenome (GOLD analysis project Ga0181520, IMG submission 132451) | Peatland microbial communities from MTU Mesocosm Facility, Houghton, MI, USA - PEATcosm2014_Bin02_30_metaG | ecosystem: Environmental > Terrestrial > Soil > Wetlands > Peat | place...
AGCTACGCGAAGCGGGGCTGGCGCAGGCTGCCCGAACCAGCGAAGAAGCAGACGTGGAATCAGAACCGTAAGGGGATCAAATGCAGAGGGAAATCTCTTCGCCGATTGTTCCATCGGCCACCGGGACGGTCGCGTCCCCTTGGCTGCGCTCCGCCGGACTGGTTTTTGCGGGTAGCCTGGTGCTTGCAACATGCGCTCGTGTTTCAGTGCCGCTGGGTTTCGCGCCGGTGCCGCTATCGCTTCAACCCTTCGGCGTGCTGCTGCTGGGTCTGTTGCTTTCGCCGCGGATGGCGGTGGCAACGCTCGTCGCGTATTTGGCCGAGGGAGCTGCTGGTCTGCCCGTCTTCGCTCCATCGCCGCTGAGTGGCGTGGCGCACCTGCTTGGACCGACGGGCGGGTATCTCATGGCCTATCCCCTCGCCGGCGGCCTCACTTCAGTTCTCTGGCGGCGTATGGAACGCGGTTTTTCAAGCGCCCTGCTCAGCGCGGGTTTGGGCGATTTGTTGATCCTGGCCGCCGGCGCTGCGTGGCTGGCTGCCGTCAGTCCCGCAGTTTCGGGTTCAGCGCGGTTCGTGGGAGTGCTCGCTTTTTTGCCGGGGGATGTACTGAAAGTTGTGGCCGCAGGAAGTATCGCGGCTGGCTGGCAGCGAGTCCGCCGGGAACGCCGATAACTGTTGCGTGTGGTTTTGCTGTATTCGCCGAAAGGACCTTGGTGTTTTCGTGAGCAATGAGCAATCAGCAGTAGTCAGCGCGCAGGCCGTGACCGAAATTTCCATCGCGCATAGTCCCGATTCCGACGACGCCTTTATGTTTTATGGCCTCGCAACAAATAAGGTTCGCGTTCCCGGCTATCGCTTCTCGCATACGCTTTCAGACATTGAGACCTTGAATCGGCGCGCTCAGGACGAGGCATTCTTCGACGTCACAGCGATCAGTTTCCATGCGTATCCCTACATACAAAAGGACTACACGCTGATGGGTTGCGGCGGCAGCGTAGGCGAAGGCTACGGGCCGATGGTCGTCTCTAATCGACCGCTGGCTGCGACCGATCTGGATCGCTTCCGCGTCGCCGTTCCCGGCCAACTGACGACTGCTTATCTTGCGCTTAAAATCTTCAACCCCGCGATTGAGACCGAGACCGTCGCTTTCGACCAGATCATTCCCGGAATTCTTTCCGGCAAGTATGAAGCGGGACTCATTATCCACGAAGGACAGCTGACCTACTCGTCCAGTGGACTCTATCGCGCGCTCGATCTGGGCGCCTGGTGGCGGGAAACCACGGGGCTTGTGCTTCCGCTCGGCGGCAATGCGATACGGCGCTCGTTGGGCGCCGAGCAGCACAAGATTATTTCGAAGGCCTTGCGCGACAGCATCCAGCATGCACTCGATCATCGTGAACAGGCGCTCGAGTACGCGATGCAGTTTGCGCGCGACCTCGACTCCACGCTGGCGAATCGATTCGTCAGCATGTATGTGAACGATCGCACGCTGGACTACGGTGTAGACGGCCGTGACGCCATTCGCGAACTGCTCGATGTGGGCCACAAGCGCGGCATCATCCCGATCAAGCCGCAGGTAGATTTCGTGGACTAGTTGAGATCGCTAAATTTCTTCTAATTTCTGCCGATGCATCCAATATCTGAGGAATCCTGGATGCTCTCTGAATTCTCACCAAGAATGCTTATCGCTTCCCGCGATGCTGCATTGCTGGCTCACATGCAACCTTTGCTCGCCGCGACGGGTGCATGCGTGGGGGTTGCGGACTCCGCCAAAGCAGCACTCGCGTCCATGGTGGATCCCCCTTTGCCCATCCTGGCGCTGCTCGACGCGGAATTGCCTCAATCCGAAATCGACCAGTTGATCGCGTCGGTGCATGCGGCAACAGGTACCCACACCTATCCTATTGTCTTGCTCTCGGACACTGTTCGCGAGGAATGGCATCGCCGCCTTGCAGAGGGCGTCTTCGACGATATCATTCCTCGCGCTGTTGCGAATCCGCACTGGCGTCTTCGCCTCGATTCTGTCCTTCGTAATTGCGAACGGTGGCGCAAATTCGATCGTCTGCGTGCAACGTCACAATTGAACGAACAAGTAGACGCGCTCACCGGGCTCGATAACCGCTCGGCACTGCTCTCGACGTTGTTTCGCGAGACAGACTGGGTGCAGCGGCTAAATACTCCACTCAGTCTGGTCCTCTTCGAACTCGACGATTTCGACCATTGGAGATCGCGATTGTCGGCCAAGTCGTGCGATGATCTGCTGCGCGCAATCGCTGCGCGATGCAACCGTCTCTTGCGGAGCTACGACACGTTTGGGCGAACCGGCGATCACGAATTCCTGTTGATTTTGCCGGGTTGCAGCTCAATCAATGCCACCATGCTCGCCGAACGCGTGCGTATGGATGTCTTTGCGTATCCGATTCCATCGGATGGAGAATCGCTCCGGCTGTCGGCGCGCTTTGGCATTGCTTCAAGCCAAGGCCGCTCGCCCATGGTGGTTTTGCGCGAAGCTGAAATAGCATTGCACAGAGCCCAGGAATCCGGACCGGAATCGATTCAGTGTTTCGTCGGCAGACCGGACCCGCGAATGGATCCGATCGGCTTCCTGTCATAAGACCTGACGCTCTGAATTTTTATGCCGCGGATTGAACGAAGATTAGCGCACAGTCAATTTGCAGCCATCTCCTCAACGGAAGTTGAATGGTTGGCGGCAAACAGAAACTCCTGAAACACATCGTTCGAAACCATGCGTCCGCGCGCGGTGAGGCACGCCGTTTTCCCATCTGAAACTACAAGGCCAGACCCAACCAGGCGCTCAACCACTTCAAGAGCGCGTAAGATCCCGTCGTCGCCAAATTCGCGTTTGAGGGCAGCTAGCTGCACGCCACGACTGAGCCGCAACCCCAGGAACCATGCCTCTTCCTGCTGCCGCTCGGGCGAGAGCCACGCAATCTCTGCTGGTTGCGGACCGGAGAGATATTCCTTCAGATCTTCAACCGTCTTCGATCGCAAGATGTACCGCGGTTCGCTTTTTCTCGCCGAGCTGGATGTCGCGCCTTTGGCGCGCAAAGCCGAAGACGCGTCCAGGCCAAGGCCCAAATATGGCCTCCGCTCCCAGTAGCGCATGTTGTGCCGAGATTGAAAATTGCTCTGTGCAAAGTTCGAAATCTCGTATTGTCCTAGTCCCGTCTTCTCAAGCCTTTCGATCGCTGTCTCGTACATCTGCGCGATTGAATCGTCGGTAGGAACCAACCCGGCGTGATAACGCTTCCCATTGCCCAGCAACTCCCGACCTAATCGGGAGTCTTCATCCACTTCGAGCATGTAGATGCTGGTATGGGGCACGCCGGTCTCGATCAGCACAGCCAAAGATTCATCCCATGAGGCGAAAGTCTGGCCAGAGAGACCGGCGATCAAGTCAATGTTGAGGTTCGCGATTCCCGCGGCGCGTAACCGCCGTAGATCGTCGAGAACAATTCGCCGATTATGAAGACGTCCACTGACCTGCGCCTCGCGATCCACAAAGCTTTGCACCCCGAGGCTCACGCGATTCACGCCCGCACGCGCCAGCGCCTCGATTGTCTCGTCCGCAAGTTGGCCCGGCGCGCATTCAACGGTAATCTCCACCGTGCTTTCAACCTTGAATTCAGCTCGAACCGCAGCGAAGAGCCGAGCGATCAGTTCCGGAGCCAGCAGGCTCGGCGTTCCGCCGCCGAGATATACAGTATCGACGGTCCGCGGCAGCTCAACACCCATCTCCGCTGCCCATGTGCCCGCATGCTTCAGGTCTTCAAGAAGCCGCTCAACATAGCGCGCGTGCTCGCTGGCGGGATAAACCCCGGAGGCGAAGTTGCAGTAGGTGCACTTGGAGCGGCAAAAAGGAATCGAGATATAAAGACCGAGCCGGTCGCTTTTCGCGCTTGCCATAGATGAATTCTTTCACGAGATCGACGGTCCGCACCGGGGCCCATGCCAGAATGTAGGAAGGAGACCTGGGTTGAAAGCGTGGCCAACTCTTGGCATTCTCATTGTCCAGGCATTTCTTTGTCTTGCGCATTGGTTCCTTTATTTCACCTGGACCGCATTCTGGTGGCCGATGAGTCCAGCGGCGACACTCGCCCTGAAGTCCGCCCTCATTGGACTTTCAATCCTCTTCATCGTCGGGGCACTCCTCGGTTTCCGTTTTACGAATTGGCTTGTCGCCTTCGTTTATCAGATCGCCGCTGTCTGGCTCGGTTTGTTGAACTTTTTCTTTTGCGCGGCATGCCTTGCCTGGATCATCGACTTTGCGCTCCGCTTCGTATTGCCGGGCACAGCTCATCTGCGTGCAAGGCCTCTGGTTGCGGGAATTCTCTTCATTGCAGCGATTGCTACCGGCATTTACGGCATTTTGAATGCACGTGTGATTCGTATCCGCCGCGTGCCTGTGAAGCTGGAGAAGTTGCCCGATTCATGGCGGGGTAGAACGGCGCTAGTGATGAGCGACCTGCACCTGGGAAACATCAACGGGGTGCGATTTGCCCGCCGGATCGCCGCGATGGCCAAGCAGCTCAACCCTGCCGTGATCTTCATCCCCGGCGATCTATTCGATGGCACCAAAGCAGGGCCGGAGAAAATCGCGGCTCCCTTGTTCGATTTGGCGCCACCCTTCGGCGTTTTCTTCGTCTCGGGCAATCACGAGGAGTTCGGCGGCTCCACGCACTACGCTGAGTCACTCAAACACGCCGGATTTCATGTGCTGGACAACGAACGAGTCACCATCGATGACCTGCAGGTCGTCGGCATTCCTTACGAGATTTCGAATTATCCCCTCCGGCTCCGTCACTTTCTTCTCAGCCTTCATCTGAGCGATGGCGGCGCAGCCATCCTGCTGCAGCATGTTCCCACCCGGCTGCCAATCGTGGAACAGGCGGGCGTGAGTTTACAGTTGAGCGGGCACACGCACGGAGGTCAGGTCTTCCCTTTCTCATGGATTACTCGCCGGGCGTTCGGCAAATTCACTTATGGGCTGCAACGCTTCGGATCCCTGCAGGTGCTCACCTCGAGCGGCGCAGGCACGTGGGGACCTCCGATGCGCGTGGGAACGCATCCCGAAGTCGTCTTGCTCACCTTCGAGTAGAAGTGTTCTGATAGTCCTTCCGATTTTGGGAATCGACTTTTGATTCGAAAGAGGACGGACCATGCACGCTCTCCACAAGCGCAATCTTCTTGTAATCGTCATCGCAGCGCTCATAGTCGTTTCGGCGGCCCACACACAACAAGGGAGTGGCGGCCCGTCTGGAACCGGACCTTACCTCGAATTTCCAACCGTGCTCTACGGCGCGGCATACTACAACGAATACATGCCTGGTGATCAAACGGCCCGGCTCGATAAAGACGTCGCCTTGATGAAGGCTGCCGGCTTGAATGTCGTGCGCATGGGCGAGTCCACATGGAGTCTGTGGGAGCCGGAAGACGGCCAATTCGAATACGCGTGGATGGACCGCGTCGTCGATGCAATGGGAAAGGCCGGCATCAAGGTCATCCTCGGGACGCCTACTTATTCCATTCCTTCATGGATGGCCCACCAGCATCCGGAGATCTTTGCGGATCGGATTCCGCCAGGGATGTTTGGCGGGAAACCTGTGCCGAGTGTCTACGGCTTGCGCCAGAATATGGACACTGATTCGCCCGCATATCGCTTTTATGCGGAACGGCTGATTCGGCACATTGTCGCGCATTACAAGGACAATCCGACGGTGATCGGCTGGCAACTGGACAACGAGACATCCAGCTACGATGCTGCCAATCCAGACGTCTTTATTGGGTTCCAGCACTATCTCGAGAAGAAATTCGGCACGCCGGAGGCTCTGAGCAAGGCATGGTTTCTCAACTACTGGGGCGAGAATCTGCACACATGGGAGGACCTTCCCAGGCGCGACGGAACCATCTCAACTGGGTACAAACTGGAGTGGTCGCGCTGGAGCCAGATGCGCGTCACCAACTTCCTGCACTGGCAGGCGGCGCTGGTGCGCGAGTGCGCCGGAACACGTCAGTTCGTCACTACCGACTACGGAGGGATGATGAAGCGCGACGTGAACGAAGGGGCGGTCGCCGAGGCGCTCGACATCGTAGCTGACAACATCTATCACGGCACGCAGGATCACTACGATGGGTCATTTCAGGCTTTGCAGAGTGACTTTTCTCGCTCACTGAAGCACGAAAATTTTCTGGTGACCGAGACTAATGCGCAGACGATCGGATGGACTTCGCAGAGCCAGTATCCGCCCTACGATGGGCAGCTGCGCGAGGATGTGTACACCTATCTGGCGAGCGGCGCGAACATGGTGGAGTACTGGCACTGGGCATCGATCGCGGCGAATCAGGAAACCTACTGGAAAGGTATTCTGTCGCACGACCTGGAGCCGAATCGCGAATATGCCGAAATGAGCCGGACGGCACACGAGCTGGAGAAGATCGGGCCGCATCTTGTCGGACTGAAGATTCACAATGACGTCGCGATTCTATGGAGTCGCGACTCGGCCAATGCGATCAGTTTTATGCCATATGGGGGCGGCGTGCCGGCGAGGAGCTGGACTGGCGAGCCGGATGGATATGTATCGCTAGTGCAGCAGATGCACAAAGCGCTCTACGATCTGAATGTGGGCTCGGACTTTGTCTTTCCCGAGACGCAGGATTTTTCTGCCTACAAATTGCTCATCGTGCCCGCGCTCTATATCGCCGATGACGCACTGTTGCAGCGGATCTCGGATTACGTGAAAAATGGCGGCCATGTGGTGATGACGTTTAAGAGCGGATTTGCCAATGAGAACTCGGCTGTGCGCTGGGTGCGCGCGCCGGGCCCGCTGCGCGAGGCCGCGGGCATCAGCTATCAGGAGTTTTCAAATCTGGAGCATCCGCTCGCTCTTAAAGACGATCCGTTCCAGATGGGCGAATCCAACAAGGTCCAGTTTTGGGCTGAGTTTCTGATGCCCGAACACGCGAAGGCGCTCGCATACTATGACCATCCTTTCTTCGGGAAGTGGCCTGCCATTACGGAAAATCAATTCGGCGCAGGCACGCTGTTGTACGAGGGAACCTATCTCTCCGATGCACTGCAAACCGTGATGCTGAAGCGGACCCTCGATGAGGGCGGGCTCACGAGTGGCGATCAGCAGCTTCCGCCGCACGTTCATGCACAGCATGGAGTCAGTCGAATGGGCAAGCGCGTACATTACTACTTCAATTACTCAGCCGCACCGGTGCAGTTCAGCTATTCATATGGGGACGGCACGGATCTGTTGGATGGAAAGTCAGCGCCACATGGACAGGAAATAGAGATTGGAGCATGGGACCTGGCCATTGTGGAAGAGCGCTAGATTCTCCTCCGCCCTGATAGGATGATCTGTCCTGAAAAAACGTTTGAGTGAGGTTTTCAATGAAGCAGACTCTTTGCAGCGCTCGCAGTGGGATTGCGGCGCTCCTGCTCCTTTTGTTCGTGTTGATGAGTGGCCACAGTAACGCACAGCGCCCGCAGCGGCCGGCGCCACCGACGGGTCCGTGGATGAACGCGAGTCTTTCGCCCGATGAGCGCGCAGACCTTGTGCTGAAAGAGATGACGCTCGACGAGAAAGTCGCGCTGCTCCACGGAGTCGGGATGCCCACCGACGAACCGGTGACAACGGAAAATGCGCCATCGAATCGCGGCGTGGGCTACGCAGTCGGTGTTCCGCGGCTGGGCATTCCCGGCATCGACATGAGCGACGCGGCGTATGGCGTGCGTTCCAGCGGCGTGAACGGGCGCTATTCCACCGCATTACCCGCAAACGTGGCAGCAGCGGCGAGTTGGGATCTCGAGGCGGCGTTTGAGTTTGGGGCGCTGATCGGGCGCGAACTGCGCGCGCAGGGTTTCAACATGTCGTTGGGCGGCGGCGTGAATCTGACGCGTGATCCTCGCAACGGACGCACTTTTGAGTATTTGGGCGAAGACCCTGTGCTGGCGGGGACGCTGGTGGCCAAGCTCATCGAAGGAACGCAATCGGCGCACGTGATCGGAGACATTAAGCACTATGCGCTGAATGACCAGGAAAGCGGACGTAATTCGGTCAACATCAATATCAGCAAACGTGCGGCGCGAGAAAGTGACCTGCTGGCGTTTGAAATCGGTGTCTCGAAGGGTCATCCGGCTGCTGTGATGTGCTCCTACAATCGCGTCAATGGTGACTTTGCCTGTGAGAACCAATGGCTGCTGAATGATGTTCTGAAGAAAGACTGGAAGTTTCCGGGCTTCGTTCTGTCGGATTGGGGCGGCACGCATAGCGCGGAAAAAGCGTCCGCCGCGGGACTTGACAATGAGGAACCTGGCGACTTCTTCTTCAGCGCCAAATACAAAGCGGCCGTGGAGGCCGGCACAATTTCGACCGCTGAGTTGGATGAGCATGTTCACCGAATTTTGCGTTCGATGTTTGCCGCGGGTGTCATCGACGATCCGCGCCAGCGCAGCGTCATTGATCCCTTTGCGGGATACGAGACCTCGCGGAAAATCGAAGAGAGCGGCATTGTTCTGCTAAAGAACGAGCGTGCCGCTTTGCCCCTGAATGGCGCGAGGCTGCACACCATTGCGGTCATCGGTTCGCATGCGGATGTCGGCATGATCTCTGGCGGCGGCTCGGCGCAGGTTGACCCCATCGGCGGAAATGCGATTGATCCTCCCGGCAAGGGTGCGACACACTGGCAGGAAGAGATATGGTTTCCGACTTCACCGTTGAAGGCGATTCAGGCGCGCGCACCGAAAGCAACGGTCAAATACGATCCCGGCACTGATCCCGCGGCGGCTGCAGCGGCCGCAAAGGGCGCGGATATGGCCATCGTCTTTGCCTACATGTGGGCGAGCGAAGGAATGGATCTGAAAAGCCTCACGTTGCCGCACGACCAGGATGCTGTGATCGCGGCTGTGGCAGCGGCTAATCCGCACACGATTGTAGTGCTTGAAACCGGGAACCCGGTGACGATGCCGTGGGTCAACGCACCTGCCGCGATTCTCGAAGCGTGGTTTGCCGGCAGCGATGGCGCGGAGGCCGTCGGCAATGTTCTCTTCGGGACCGTGAATCCGAGTGGCAAACTGCCCAATACATTCCCGAAGAGCGAAGCGGACCTGCCACATCCCACGCTAACCACGCCGCCCCCAGAATCGGATCATTTTTCCGGACCGGCTTCACCCGAGCAGTGGGCCAAGGGATTGCCGCCATTCCAGGTCACGTACGACGAGGGCGCGAAAGTGGGCTACAAGTGGTATGAAGCCGAAAAGAAGTCTGTGCTGTTTCCCTTCGGCTTCGGGCTTTCCTACACGACGTATCGCTACTCGGGTCTTCAGATCACGACAAGCGACACGGTGAAGGCTACGTTCACAGTGACGAACACGGGCGCGCGCGAAGGATCGGAGATCGCCGAAGTTTACGCAATGCTCCCGGACGCAGCAGGAGAGCCATTCAAGCGTCTGGTCGGATTTACGAAGGTGAAGCTCGACGCGAAAGAAAAGCACGAGGTGACTGTCGACATCGATCCAAAGTACCTGTCGATTTTCGATGAAGCGAAGGATGGATGGACGCTTGTTCCCGGCGATTACACGATCCTGGTTGGCGGATCGTCGCAGGATTTGCCGCTGAAGGCGACGGTGAGCTTGAAGTAGACCTATCCGAAATTGACCGGCGAAAACTGCTCAGCCTCGCGGGTCAATTTCAGCGGACTTACTCAGCCTCCGGGGGCACCTGCTCCAACAGCCTCATCCACGTCTTCTGGTTTCTGCGGAAGCTACGCTTCAGGTCCTCAAGAATGCGCTCGAAATCCGAGTTGGTCCGCAGATTGTTCCACGCCGGATTCTTCTGGAACCAGGGATAATTTTCGTTGCCGAGATAGATGGCGCGGCGCAGCCAATGCAGCGCCTCGCTGGAGTCGCCCTCAACGGCAAAGTAGGTCGCCAGCCGGTAGGCCATCTCGCTGTCGGCTTCGGCGGCAGCCAGCGTGTCGTCCTTCAGCAGCGCCGCAGCGCGAGCACGATTGCCTGCTTGCACGTAACACAGCGCCAATGTCGGTACGGCGATCCGCATGAGTTCGTCGTCGCGGATCACGCCCTCAAGGATTTCAATCGCTTCGGTCAGGTGGCCTGTGCGCATTTGCTGGTATCCCGCCGAAGTGCGCAAAAGCGGATGACGCGGCTCGAGCGCCAAGCCCTTTTCCAATTCATCCCCGGCGAGTTCAATTTGGTTCTGATAGTGATATACACGCGCACGATGGTTGTAAAGAATTGCCGCATTCGCCGGATTCAGTTTGAAAGCCCGGCTGAACTGCTGCAGTGCTTCGTCGTACATGCCGTCGCCGCGTAGCGCGAGGCCCGCCACCATGTGAACATTCCAGTCGTTCGGGCCCGAGGTGAGCAGGTTGGCAATGCCGTGCCGTGCCGATTCTTTTTCGCCGCGCGAGAGCAGCATATAAATACGGTAGAGATTGGCCTCGGTCGCCGCTGGATCGAGGCGCAACGCCTCGTCGAGTGCGCGCCGAGCGTGCATCACGTGAATCTGCCCGCCAAAACCGTGGCGCACGTATTGCAATTCAGCAATGCCAAGGCCGCTCCATGCGGCCGCAAACCTCGGATCCTTTTCGGTGACGCTCGTGAACAATGTGCAGGCACGGTCAAGATCCGAGCGTGCTCCAGTGCGTACCATGAATGAGCTCAACAGCGCGCGGGCTTGCAGGTACTCTTCGCTCACCGGGCCAGTCAGCGACGCGTCGCGAGCCACCGCCCGTGGCGCTTCGGTATTCGCGGTTTGAATTCTGTCAGCACCGCTCAGCCCGTGCAA
>Ga0181520_10012600_pt1 | contig 10833 bp, 16 predicted proteins | sample PEATcosm2014_Bin_29_FD_132451 | JGI IMG/M metagenome (GOLD analysis project Ga0181520, IMG submission 132451) | Peatland microbial communities from MTU Mesocosm Facility, Houghton, MI, USA - PEATcosm2014_Bin02_30_metaG | ecosystem: Environmental > Terrestrial > Soil > Wetlands > Peat | place...
AGGATAAGGTTGCGTCTGCGCGAACATGAATTCCCGAAACTGGTCCCGCGTGAACGGTCGCTCTTCGTAGAAGACCGTCCGGCTCAGGTATTCCTCCAGCGTCAGTTTGCCCACTTCGTAGGTATCAAAGGTCAGGTGATGCCGGTCTTCCATCTCATCCAGGTTCAGATCGAACGCCTTGGCAGCCAATGCCCGGGATTGATGGCCCCAGCCGTTGGTAAGCAACACGCCGCCGACATCCAGAAACAACGTCGTAATTGGGATAACTCTGTTCATTTGGCGTCCTTCATTGTCACTGGCCGCTCTCGAGTGTTCGTTTGTCGAGCCAGAAGTATGGCGCTGGAGCGAGGCCTCAGGTGAAAAGTTTGTGGATCTTCCCAAATCGGTTCCGTGCCCGGTGGGCCATCCACACGGTAAGCATAGAGTTGACCGGGACCGATCCCTTTCACCCAGACGTGCCAGACGTCGCCGGTGCGGTTGCGCGCTCGATCCAAGTCGATAGCCCGGGCGGGTGCCGCGTCTTCGGAATGGTCGAAGAACTCCGGTCGAACTCGGCTGGCGCAACGGCTGAACATGGCGAAATTCACCCCTCCCTCCGTTTCCTGGGTTCCCAGAGGCAGAGGAGAGCCTGCCCGAACGTCAGCGCGCCCGGACATTTCCGAGATACGGTCGTGCAAGTCGCGTTGAGACGTTTTCATCATCGTTGCCATAGGATTCGTGCCTCTTCCAGCGGGATCGCCACCCCATCACAGTGCGGTATCACTCGCGCCGTATAGTCCGCTGGTGGGCGGGCCACAGACACGGCCGTGCTATAAACGTAGCCGCCTGACGCGCCGGTCAGTTGGCCAGCGAGTTTCATCTCCTGCCGCACAGGGGCACCGCCCATGACGCCGTCGGCGCAAAGCTCTACGCGCACCGCCTTGGAGTCGAGGTCATTGAGACAAACTTGAACCTCAAATAGGTGCTGCTCGCCACGAGTCTCAACCTTCACTTCGCCGAAGTGCAGCCCGCCCCATTTCTGTTCCAAGGTGTGCTGCCAATTGACCATCTGGCTGCCCACCGCGCCGTTGTCGGCAGCCCGCCCACGATAAGCTGCCGCGGCCGGGATGTAGCGTTGCTCTGTGTATTCGCGCACCGTGCGGTTCGCGGAAAAACGCGGTGTTAACCGCGCCATGCTTTCACGCATGCGCGCGACCCAGGCGGTTGGAATGCCCTTATCGTCGCGGGCATAGAACTCGGGGATTACCTCCCGTTCGAGCAGATCGTAGAGCGTCTCGGCTTCGGCAGAATCCCAGGCCGGATCGTCGCCATGCTCCTGGCCGTCCCCCAATGCCCACCCCACTTCAGGCGAGTAGGCTTCCGCCCACCAGCCGTCCAATTCCGAAAGATTGATGCCACCGTTGACAAGGACCTTCATGCCGCTTGTGCCACTGGCCTCCCACGGCCGTCGCGGCGTGTTGAGCCAGACATCTACCCCTTGCACCAGGTGCTCCGTCAGAAGCATGTCGTAATCACTGAGGAAAATCGCATGAGGACGGGCCTCAGGCTGGCGAATGAACTTTATCCATTGCTGGATCAGGGCCTGTCCGGCCGCGTCCGCGGGATGGGCCTTGCCCGCAAGGATGAGTTGCACCGGTTTCTGCGGATTCGTTAACAGTCGCAGCAGCCGATCGGGATCGTCGAGCAGCAGGTTCGGTCGTTTGTAGGTGGCAAAACGGCGGGCAAAGCCCAGAGTCAACGCGTTGGGATCGAAGAGATGCCTCACTTTCTCAACCGTCTCGGGCGATGCGCCGGCGGCAGTATAGTGCCGCGCCAGGCGTTGGCGCGCGTAGTCAATCAGCGACTTGCTGGCGGCCGTGCGAAATCGCCATAGGCTGGCGTCGGAGACGCGGCGAATGTCCTGCTCCAGGTTTTCTGTCGGATGCAGCCAGCGATCTTTGCCGCAGGCATTCGTCCAAAGATCATCGGCCGCCTTCGAGTCCCACGTCGGCATGTGAACTCCGTTGGTCACGTGTCCGACCGGCACTTCGTCCTCCGACCAGCGGGGAAAAAGAGGCTCAAAGAGGTGCCGGCTGACTTTCCCATGCAAGCGACTCACGCCGTTGACCGCGCCGCTTCCGCGGATTGCCAAATAGGCCATGTTGAAACTCTCCGACGAGTCGTTTGGGTTTTGGCGGCCCAAGGCCAGCAAATCGTGGGCTGGAATACCAAGCTTCTCTTGGGCGTACCGACCGAGGTATTGCTCGATGAGAGCCGGAGCGAAGCGGTCAAAGCCTGCCGCCACCGCGGTGTGGGTGGTGAAAAGGTTGCCCGCGCGCGTGACGGCCAATGCGGTTTCGAACGGCTGTGCGGTCTCTTGCATGAAACTGCGGGCGCGTTCCAACACGGCAAAGGCCGCATGCCCTTCATTCAGGTGGCAGACTTCGGGCCGGATGCCCAGTGCGTGGAGCAATCGCCATCCGCCGATTCCCAGCACCATCTCTTGCTGTAGCCGCAACTCTGGGCCGCCCCCGTAAAGTTCGCTGGTAATGCCACGGTGAGCGGGGAAGTTCGCGAGGTCATTACTGTCCAAGAGGTAAAGCTTGATTCGGCCGACTTGGACTTGCCAGACCCGAAGCCACACCGGGTAGCCGGGCAAGTCGAGTTGGAGTTGCAACCATTCCCCGCTCGCCTGGCGCAGCGGCGTGATCGGCAATTGTCCGGGATCGTTGTACGGAAAAAGGGCCTGCTGGGCACCGTCCTTGTCAATCACCTGGCGAAAATAGCCTTGCTGGTAGAGCAGTCCCACGGCCACCACCGGCACCCCCAGATCGCTGGCGGCCTTGAGCTGATCGCCGGCCACGTTGCCAAGTCCGCCCGAGTAAATTGGCAAAGCTTCGCTTAACATGAATTCCATGCTGAAATACGCGGCGCAGGTCAGGGGAGATTGTGAGCAGGTCTGCTGAAACCACGCGGGCGTCTCCGCCGCCTGACGGCTAGTCTGCACAAGAGCATCTACCTTCTCGCGGAATGCCGGGTCGGCTAGGAGACGCCGGAGTTCGTCCCGCGAGACCGTCTGAAGAACAGCCCAAGGGTTCTGGGTCAGTTCCCAAAGAGCAGGATCAAGCTGCCGCCACACGTCGTCAGCGTAATGACTCCAGGACCAGCGCATGTCCAGGGCAAGCTCGGCCAGGGGACCGAATCCCTCGACTTCCGTGGGCAGAAGGCTGTAGATTGGGTTACCGACGGGTGTTGGTTTGCTCATGGTCTTTCCTTCACCGTTTCGCCAAGGTCTCCATCAGCTTGTCGAACGGCTGATTAAATTTCTCGACGCCTTGATCCTCAAGCTGCTGCGTCACCTTGTCGATGCAAATACCGAGTTCCGACAATCGTTCCAAGACCCAGTCGGCCTGTTGGACATCTTGCTCCAAGTGGGCCTTCGGATCGCCGTGGTCGCGGTAAGCGTCAAGGGTTTCGACTGGGATCGTGTTGACCGTGTCCGATCCGATGAGCGCTTCAACGTATTTCACGTCGGGGTAGTCCGGATTCTTGGTGCCCGTGCTGGCCCAGAGCAGCCGCTGCGAACGAGCACCCTGGTCGGCAAGGTTCTTGAACCGCGCGCTGCCGACGATGTCCTTATAGATCTGATAGGCCATCTTCGCACTGGCGACGGCAACTTGCCCATGCACTTGTTTGGCGACGTCTGCCTCCCTGTCGCCTTGCACGATGCCAATTGTCTCATCCCTTATTTCCACGGAGGGAGAAGCGGCATGGTCACGAAAAACCCAACACCCAACAGAACCAACAACATCACGCATCCCACGTCAAGCAGAGCCTGGCGGACGCGGACGCGTCTGGTTACCTGCCCACAGTGCAGGCACCTGTCCGCGTGGGCGGGCATATCATGCCCGCACTGCCGACATCGGACATGCGTTATCGGAACGGCCACGCCCGGATCGAGTTTTTCCATCGGATTCCTCCTGCTGGCTGTAAACGTGTTGCGCAATCGAAAATAAAAAAGCCGACGTGGCCTAACACCCGAAGGTATTCAACCACGTCGGCTTACTCTGCAACGCGCCCCCCGGCCATTCGCGCCGAGTTGCACTTCATCTAGTCGTCCGACTAATTCATCAGGGGTATTCTATCGTAATGAACGGAGAATGCAAGAGGCGATGTCGCAAGCCATTGATTCGCATACGGTTGCATCGCCAGAACAATAGCCATACCGAGGCCAGAATTCTCTTGAGAATGCTGGATATGGTCCCTACGCATCCATAAACGCTATTTCATCTTGTTTCACGGAAGTCGGGCGACCGGGCGAGGGTGAAAAGGATTACCTTCTCGCCGGTTATCGTGCTGATGTCGTGGTGCATGGTCACGACTTTGACGCCCGTGACCTTCTCGACCATCGTTTCGAGGAGTGGACGGGCCGTTTCAATCAAATGGCTACGAACTTGCTTCACCAAGTCCCGCCCCTTATCTGCCGAAAGCGACGTGACCAAGTGCTGCTCGGCCGGGGTCAAAATGCCTTTGAGGCGCACGACAAGGAGATCACCGAGCAGGTGAGTGTGAATATCCTTCGGACCCCGGCCCATGTAATCCTGCTCGAAGCGGCTGATCCCTTCGCAAATGGCCGATTCGATCTCTCCCTGGGTTTTCAGGGGAATTCTTGGCTGGGTTCTCATGGAGATAAATTATATAGCCGACGGGTTGCCGGTCGAGGGACGTCGGGCGTACCCGTAACCCGACAGAAAAATAGAGAAGATGCGCGTGATTAGACAAGCATAAAGCTGATGCAATGCAAGAAAACGGCTGTCAATCGCTGTTTTTCGCATCACCTTACGCAGCAAGCAGTTGCGGTCATCTGAAAGACAACCAGAATGAGATGCCTCTCATTACTCAAATGTCGCGATTGCCAATTCGAGAAATGTCGGAATACACGGTTAGTTCTAGGGTTACGTCCTTTGCTGGTTGCCGGCCATGCCCAGGGCTATTGCATTTTCCGGTTCGTGCCTTACGATAAATGCTGTCGGATGACTAGATGAAGAGCAACTCGGCTACGCCGGGAGGCTCGTTGCAGAGTAAGCCGACGTGGTCGAACACCTCAGGGTGTTCCGCCACGTCGGCTTTTTTCGTTCTTAGCAACAAAAGACGTTCGTATTCTTGCTCATGGAGGTGAGATGATGCAGCTTACTGCTAATGAACTCCGAAGAAGAGTGCGAGTTCCGCTGTACCGTGTTGAAGCTGCTCGACCCGGCGAAACACATGGGCGACGCGTTTGACGGCATCCTCTGCGGCACCCGCAAAGGAAAACATGAGTTGAACCTGCCTCTCATCGACCTGTATTTGCCCGAAGATAGCTTCAGCTTTCAATTGATCGACGATTACTGGTTCTGGTTCTGGAACTGGCGATAAGTTTTTGTAGAAAAGGAAGAAACGTATGAAATGGATCTTGCGCGATATGAAGGCAGCCATGCTGGCAAGCATGCTTCTGTGTCTGATGGCCGCACCGACATTTCCCCAGTCTGCAGGTTCGGAGAATCCGGCTGCGCCGCCCCGTCCAGGGGGATCGTCGCCGTCGGCCATACATTATCACTACCACTTCCATAACTATGGAAACATGCCGACGCAGGCATTGACGTACCCTAATTACGCCACGCCGTACACGGCGGCGGCGTGGAACCCTTACAACCCCATGCCGCCTAGCACAGCGGCACCGACACAGGCTCAGCCCTATCCGCCCGGCTACATTCTGGGGCCCTATGCGCCGCTAGGATTCCAGAACGCGGCCCCCGGCGCGCCGCCGGCCCAGGGGGTCATTCATGTCTTCCTGCCGGCCAGCGCCGCCGCGGTGTATCTGAACGGCCAGAAGATGCGAGGCAAAGGAAAGGACCGCAAGTTCACCACACCGGTCCTGCAGTCCAACAAGGAGTATCAGTATTGGGTGACGGCAACGTTCAAACAGAATGGCCAGAGCGTTACCAAGTATCGCAAAGTGGTGCTGGGCGCCGGCGAGTACAATGTGGCCGACTTTACCAGGCCGCCCGAGGAGAACCCGATCAGACTTCCCGCCGGGCCAGTGGATCCCAATACCGTGGCGCCCGACAATAACTGATGCCGTCGTGCATGGCGTTATCTCCCTCCCATCGACTCCCAGCGATTAATCTTAAGTGACTGTTCCAAAAGTCTCAAGCAGGTTGTTTCCGGGGTCGTTTGTAATGGAAGCATTGTTTACCATGTTTCGGTTTCAGTCGTGCAGGTCAACTGGCGATCCGTCGGCCCCGCGCCGGGTCTCACCAAGTTCCGTGGATCGCAATAGTGACGGTGGCACCCGGCGATCGCTACTGTTGCGATATGGGGTGGCCGTGCTTGCCACCCTGCTGGCGACGTTGTTGCGCAAACTGCTCGACCCGGCGTTGGAGGATGCAGCTCCCTTCTCGGTGTATTTCCTGGCCATCATGTTCACCGCCGGGTATGGCGGTCTCGGTCCTTCACTGGTGGCCCTAGTTGTCGGCGCGGTGCTGGCAACGTATCTGTTCGTCGAACCTCGCGGTACGTTCTTGATCCGCGACGTGGAACATCAGGTCAACCTCGGCCTGTTCGTGGTAGTAGGACGCTCAGCCGTTAACTGGCATGAATCGCTTCATCGAGATGCTTTTGAAACGCGATTGCCCCACCTGCATTTGGAAATGCTTCCTTGGTACCGCCCGTCCCGGTAATAATCAAGGTTCCCGCGCCCCAAATCAGCCTATCGACCAGGGTTTGATCGACCTGAATACTTTCAACCTTGTTCAACAGCATTTCATAGGACTGCCGGGCAATGAATCCATGCCGAATCATGATCCTCTTGTTCGTGATAACGAATTGGGAAAGAAAGTACCTTGAAAACGGTCCCAGAAAGACCAGTATGCCAAGCACCAAGCACGACCAGAATCCATATTGTCCATATTCCCAGTCAATCTTCGCGAAAACTATCGCCGCGACCAGGAATACGACGCCTGCCATAACGGGCTTGGCAAAGATCTTCTTGGAAAACCTAGTCGCAAAGACCACTTTTTCGTCAGCATCTGTTTTCATGCCTTCTCCTCAGCACGGATTGACTGGCCTTCTCAGAGGCTCGCAAACTCTGGATTCTTGTCGATTGCCTCGACGCAGATCGCCACGTGCGGTTCGTCGCTCTGCAAAGTTACGCGGATCTTCGTTCCCGGCTTCAGGTCAGCCGCCGTGCAGGTCTTCCCGTCCAGGGTCAGCTTGGCGTCGGCAGTCAATGCGTGGGAATGCTCAATGCCTTGCGTCCCGCCCTGATTGAGGGAGGTCGACAGACTACCTTAATGATTGGAATCCAGCCGCAGTCGCTACTTGCGAAATTGGCACGGACCCCGTGGATAGTTGCCTGGTTTTTCGTTATTCAACCAACTTCAATGGCCGACTCGATCCTATCGCATTGGGATTCCGAGACTTCAAACGCCTCCAGTACCGCGGCCAGCGCCAGTTGTTTAACTTGCTGTGATTCGCAGCGACCGCGGACGATGACGCGCCCGTCAACGGTCTCGACGTGCAGGTTCCGGACGCGATCGCTGGTTCGCCTCGCGATCGCGCATTCGATGTGATCGGTTTGCTCCACCAAACTGAAATGCAGTCGGGGGTGAGTGACTAATGTACGGAGCTTCGCTGCTAATCGATCGGGCGGAAGCGGTTTGATTTGGTAGTCGCTAATCGGAAATCGCGACACGCGGTTCAAGACACGGGAATCGCGGCACGAGGTAAGCACAATCACAGGAATATTCGCTAGTGCGGGAACCTCGCCGATCACTGAGAGAACTCCGTCGCCGCCACCCCAAGGCAACTGTGGCTCAAGCACGAGCACGTCTGGAATGCACTCGCGCAAGCGAGCGACGCACTGCAATCCGCTGAATGCCGCAGTGACTTCAAAGCCCCTTTGCGTGAGAGTCTCTCGATACACCGCTTGAAGCGGCTCGTCAGGGTCGGCGATCAAAACTCGAATGCATTTTGAGCTTTTCGACCGCAGTTGCGCCACAGCTTCTCTGTTCAACATATCTGCCTTCCTTGATCTTATGTGTTCATGGTTTACTTATGCCGACACTCCGGAACCGCTGGCCGGAATGTCTGGCCTGCTTCGGCGCGGATTCCGTTGTGTACCGCCCAAGGTTGCACTGGAAACGTAAGCCCCCGTTACGTCCAGTACCCGGTCACTTTCTTCACGGCCTTCTTGACTGCGCAGGCGGCCTTATGGACTGCCAGCTTGGTCTTTCCGACTACCTGGTCTGTCTTTCCTTCGACACGAAGCTTATCGTTGCCGGTCAGTGCGCCGGCGGCTTCCTTGATTCGACCCTTTACTACATCTGTCCTGCCACCCATGCTGGGGACTCCTTTTCCTAGAGGTTGTTTAGTAACGTCTCGCAACTGGTTATCCCGGCTTCATGCGTGTGCGTCCGCTGGGCTTCGCCCAATGAGGAAGTACAGCCCCATGCCTACGATGGGCAGCAACCAAATCACCGCAATCCACATCAGCTTCCGCATGACCCCGGAGTTGCCGATCAGCACGCTGACCATGGCGAAAATGTCCAGCCCCAGGATGACCGCTCCGGTTAGACTTATTGCTGTTATTGCTGTTGGAATCATGACCTAGTCTCCTCATAGCATCTCAAGATCGTAACCTGGTCGCGCCCACGCCGGATGGCTGGTTGTTGGCATTGATTCGTTCCCACACCTCGGCACGGTGGACGGGAACATCGGCATCGACTTCAAAGCCCAGTTTCACGTTCGCGCCGCGAATCTCCAGCACCTTGACTCTGAACAGGCGATGAAAACCATCCGACCCGCCAACGACCACCGATTCCTGATTCTTCCTCGATAAAACTAACATGGCAAAACGTCCTTTTCTTGTGACTGCTTACCCGATCCGTTCCCGCTCCAACTGCCCGCAGGTACACCCTGGGCGAGCAAGAACACCTGTACCATCGTGCCGGTCGTGAAGACCTGCACCACGGTGCCCGTCGTCGTTTCGACTTCTGTGGTCGCTTCTCGAACCTCGACCCCAGTGATCCGCTTGATCTCCTGCCGCAGCTCGTCGGCGGAGTTGGCGAACAACTGGCGGTGAAACTCCTGCACCTGGGCAGCGCCCGCCGGGCTCTGGGACAGAATCTTTTCGGCTGGCGACAGCGCCCCGTGCAGCGTAATCAGCAGCGTGTCCCCGCTGAGAACCACAGCCACGGATTGGGGCTCGTGACCCGTTCGCTGCTGCTGAAAAGCGATTGCTGCTTGTGCAATCTGCTGCGCCACGCTCGGATTGAGTTTTTCCATTACATGCCCTCCTGGCACCGATTATTAGCATCTTACACGACCAAGAACGAAAAAAGCCGATGTGGCAGAACACCCGCAGGTGTTCTGCCAAATCGGCTTACTCACTAACGAGCCCCTCGGCACGGCCGAGTTGCTCTCTATTTAGTCATCCGACAATTTCACTGGAGAGGCTCGGTCGAATGCGCCGCCACTCTTCCAGCGCTTTCATTATACGCCGCTACGGGGCAAAGGCAATAGGACTGCTTCGGGCGAGCGAATTCGCTCAAGGCTTGTTGCGTTCTTCCTGTTGCAAAGCACATCGCACGCAGTCTGCGGCATAAGGGATGGCGTCCAGGCGATTCTTGGGAATTGCTTCACCGCACTTCTCGCACCGTCCATAGCCGCCGTTTTCGATCCTTTGGATTGCTGCTTCAACCTGGTCGAGAATGTCCTCGTCGCTTCCGAGCAGGGTAAGCGTGAGTTCCTGATCGGAATTGTCGCTCCCAAGCTCTTCCTTGTCGGTCGGTATGCTGATGGTCTTGGCGTGGTCGTGCAAGGAATCCTCTTCCATCTTGGTCATGTCACCCAAAAGTTCTGCACGCAGAGCTAAGAGTTTGTCAAGATTGAGTTTCAAGTCAGTGTTCATCATCATAAGGTCGATTCCCATTTCTTCTTCGCGTTGAAGCACATCGCCGGGATCGTCGATTCGCAATCGCCACATACCTCGATTTCCGCCTCGATCCTGAGGCTGTGTGATTTCGATGCTTCGATCGCTTCGCGCAACGCGGCGACGACCAGTTGTTTGACATGGTACGATTCGGCGCAGCCACAGACGATAATTCGTTCGGCACAGACCTCGACGCGCAAGTCCCGGATGCGGCCGTCGGTTCGCCGCGCGATGGCACATTCCAGACGCCCTTCGCGGTCACCTAAAGTGAAACGGAGCCGGGGATGATCGAGGAAACTGCGAAGCCTTCCCGCCAGTCGATCGGGCGCCAGGGGTTTGACGTGATAGTCGTTCACCGGAAAGCGATCCACTCCCCCGAGAACATGAGGATCGCGGCACGAGGTAAGGATCATCACCGGAACCATCGCCAGGTCGGGCGACTCATCCATGATCGCGAGAACTCCATCGCCGCCGCCCCACGGCATTTGCGGTTCCAGCACGAGCACGTCCGGCACGCGCTCGCGTAGCCGAGCGACACACTCCAGCCCGCTTGCCGCTGTCCCCAAGTCAAAGCCCTCCCGTAAGAGAGGCTCTCGATAAACGAGGGGCAACGACGGATCGGGATCGGCCATCAAGACACGAATGGGAGTCGAGCCGTTGGGCCGCGATTGTACGAAAGCTTCTTGATTCACGATGCTACGTCTAAGAGTATATGGCCCGTCGTCTCACAATTACCTGGCCGAAAGGTGCCCGGATCGTCTCAGACCCGTCTTCTACAGCATATTTCTGTATGTAGTTGCCCTTTATAGATTTATGGCGACGCAATTGGGGCTTGGCACCATGCGCCTGCGGGAAGTTGGAATGTAAGGATCGTCTACTCCTGA
>Ga0181520_10012601_pt1 | contig 10830 bp, 9 predicted proteins | sample PEATcosm2014_Bin_29_FD_132451 | JGI IMG/M metagenome (GOLD analysis project Ga0181520, IMG submission 132451) | Peatland microbial communities from MTU Mesocosm Facility, Houghton, MI, USA - PEATcosm2014_Bin02_30_metaG | ecosystem: Environmental > Terrestrial > Soil > Wetlands > Peat | place...
CACAGGTCCATGCGGAGTTCATGAGCGAGGTGCTGCCCGATGCTCAGGGCAACGTGCATCGGGGCTTCATGGGCTGGGTCAATGGGGCGGGGACACCGGTTGGCATGGTCGCCGAGATGCTCGCTGCCGGGCTGAATGCCAACTGCGGCGGCCGCGATCATATTCCGGTTGAGGTCGAGCGGCAGGTTACGCGTTGGGTGGCCGAGCTCTTCGGATTTCCCGAAGGGGCATCAGGATTGTTCGTCACCGGAACGTCGATGGCAAATCTGATCGCCGTGCTCATCGCCCGCGACGTCGCGTTGGGGTTTAATGTGCGCACCAATGGTGTAGCCGCGGCACCCAGGCGTCTGACCGCGTACACCTCCACGTCCGTTCACAGTTGCGTACCCAAGGCCATGGACATCGCCGGCCTCGGCAGCGATGCTTTGCGCCTCGTTCCGACCGATGGCGGCTGCCATATCGACCTTGCTGCACTTGCCGCAGCCATCCGGAGAGATCGCGAAGCCGGCATGACACCGTTTCTCGTCGTGGGAACAGCGGGAACCGTGAATGCAGGAGCTATCGACGACCTCAGCGGACTGGCCGACTTATGCCAGCGCGAAAAGCTCTGGTTCCACGTCGACGGAGCCTTTGGCGCTCTGGCAAAGCTCGCCCCCGATCTCGCGCCCAAGGTGAACGGGATGGAACGCGCCGACTCCGTGGCCTTTGACTTTCATAAGTGGGGACAGGCACCCTACGATGCCGGCTTCATTCTGGTGCGCGACTTGGCTGCGCACAAAGCTGCATTCGTCGCCCCGGCGGCATATCTGCAACGTGCCGAGCGCGGTCTGGCTGCGGGCTCGCCCTGGCCTTGCGACTTCGGACCGGATCTCTCGCGCGGATTTCGCGCGCTGAAGGTCTGGTTCACCCTGAAGGTCTATGGCGTTGAGGCGCTGGGTGCGTCGATCTCGCGCAGTTGCGCGCTGGCTCGCTATCTTCAAGGCCGCATTGCTGAAACACCGGAGTTGGAGCTGATGGCTCCAGTCGAGTTGAATATCGTGTGCTTCCGCTATCGGACGGAAACGTCAAACAAGGACGGCGCAGAAGACTCCGAGCGCTCGAATCGGGTCAACGACGAGATTGTGATTCGGCTGCAGGAGTCGGGGATTGTCGCTCCATCAACTACCACCATCAGAGGCCGCCTGGCGATTCGCGCCGCAATCGTGAATCATCGCACCAGCCGCGCCGAGATCGATGCGCTGGTGGAAAACACGCTGGCTCTGGGGCGGGCTCTTTAAAACGCACAACAACCTTAAATCGGGGTTCCGGAGGGAGCAGTGGGCTTTAGCCCACTGAATCAGAGCGGGATTACAGGGCTTTAGCCCTGGGCCTTTCCGCTCTTCGACAACTCGAACTCGAAGAGAACACAACTGCCGCAATTAGTTCACGCCCGCTCTTCAAGCCGCGCCACGACTTGCTCGACCATGCGCTCCAACTCAGCCGCACACTCTCCCTGCTCCGAAGAGGCCACCTGAGGAGCGCGCGAGAGACGTGCATCGGGCAAACCCATTCGCCGCTTGAGCGCCAGGATCTCCGAAATCTTCTCCTCCGGAATAACCTTGAGCGGCTGCCCTATCTGCTTCGCAAGTAAATAAGTCTTGCAGCATGTCTCGAAGATTTCCGTCAGCCATTCAGCATGAGTCACCGTATCCGCCCAGCAAACGATGCCGTGGTTGGTCAACAGAATGGTGTTGTGCTCCTCAACAAAGGGCAGCACCGTCTCGGCAAAGGCCTGAGTACCGGGCGTCTCATAAGGCGCGACCGCTGCCGGACCGATGAAGATCTCGTACTCGGTAATCAGCCCGTTGGGCGGCGTCGCGCCAGCCACGGCAAAGGCTGTGGCGTAAGGCGGGTGGCAATGCACTACAGCGCTGGCACGTGGGTTGGCCTTATAAATCTCCAGATGCAACAACAGTTCGCTGGTGCGCGACCGATCCCCAGCAAGGATATTGCCGTTCAGGTCAGAGAGGCAGATGTCGGCGGGCACAAGATCCTCTTTGCTGACCATAGTGGGGGTGCAGAGCACATACTGCGAGCCCAGGCGAACGCTGATATTGCCTCCGTTGCCGTCAACGTACTGCCGCTGCCAGAGCTTGTGGCCGGCGCGAATGATCTCCTGCCGGAAGGCCTCGGCCTCAGGAGAACTGGCAGCGGCAAGAGGCGAATCCTCCGCGAGCTTTAATGGCTGGGGCTTCCAGACAAAACCAATCTCCAGAGCGCCTTTTGCCGCTTTCCCACCGTGCTCCGCAGGCGAATCCGTCGTCTGCTCCATGGTCGACCTCACGCTTTGGCTGGATGGCCGGGCACAGGCAGCCCCGGCGTTACCCTCAGATTATATAGAACACCATTCGGGGAAGCGCTCCCGATAGCCATCGCGGTGCTAGACTTTGTCTTTGCCGTTCCAACGCGTCCCCGACGGCAGGATGAAAGTCTGTCGCCGCCGCGGAACAAGGAGAATTGCAGCGATGCACATCGCGCGCCTAACAATGTACCGGATTTCGCCTCGCCGTAACGCCGTCTGTGTGGCCCTGCTCTGCCTCGCCACCGCACTCAACGCGCAGGCGGGGAAGTGGAAGACCTACAAGTATCCGGCCGATGGATTTCGAGCCTCCTTTCCCTCCGAACCCAAGCTGGAACGTAACCAGAAAGAGGCTAAGTCGGGCGCCATTCTGATGAATTCGTACTGCGCGCAAGTCTCCACCACCTATCTCTGTGCTGCTGTGATCGATCAGGGGCCGGAGGCCACCGGCCTCACTCCGGAAACTCTACTGAATCGGACAAAGCTAGGTGTGCTTGCCGCGCCAAAAGCCCGCAAGCTCAGCCAACGGGAGATCGATCTGGACGGGCACAAGGGCGTCGAAATCGAAACTGCGAGCGATACGGTACACGTATTCACTCGCATCTATCTTGTGGATCAGACGATTTACCAGACGCTGGTCACATTCCCAGTCGACGGCAGCTACACTGACACGAACCGCTTCCTCGACTCTTTCAAATGGATAGCGCGGACACGTTAGTCGGCGCGGGCCGACCGAAAAGTTCCACGCATCTTATCGCGGAAACAGGCTATAATCGGTTGCCCCGAGAAGTTGTAGAAGGATGGATGGCTCGGAGCTTGGTGTGCGTTTTATGAGCCTATAGCGCCAAGGCTCGATCCAACAGCAGTTTGATTACTTCGCGCATGCAAGGAGACAAGTGATGATCGGCATTAAGCAAAGAGGTTTCACGCGAACCATTTCCATTGCTGTCGTGGCGCTCGGGTTTTCCGCCTTGCTTGGCGCGCAGGCGACCGTTACGCCTGCCCCTGTCACGCCCACCTCTCAGGCGCCCAGCACGCCGCCCCCTGCCGCATCCAGCGCCCCAACCCCGGAGTGGAAGGCCTATAGCTATCCGGCGGATGGATTCAGCGCCACCTTTCCTTCCGAGCCCACCATGCAGAAGAAAGATGTTCCGACCTCTGCGGGCACTTTCGAGTTGCGCGCGTATCTTGCGGAGCAAGGCGAGGCGGCGATGTTCGTCGGGGTTTGCGACTACGGCAGCGCGGTCGCGGGCAGAGACCCCGACTCTGTGTTGGATGGCGCACAGGACGGAGCGATTTCTAACGTCAGCGGTCACCTAATCAGCGGGAAACGGATCACATTTGGGATCTACCACGGCAGAGAGTTCGAGGCAGACAATGACACGATGCACTTCACCGCCCGCATCTACCTGGTGGGCTCCACGCTCTATCAGACACTGACCGCCTCACCTCTCAGCAAGCCATTCGGTGCGGCCACCCGGTTTCTCGACTCGTTCCAGTTGATCGCCAGAGTCGCCAAATAGCGCAGAGACGATCAACCCTCTGACAGTGGGCAGGCAGGCATCACCGCCAGAATCCGGCAGCGGTGCTTGCCTGCCGCGCTCCAGGCAAGCGCCATGTCGCTCTCCATATAGGCACAATCGCCCGCTTCCAGGATCTCGCTCATCCCGTCAGTATCCAACTGCAACTTCCCTTCCAGAACGTATACCAAACCATTGGCTCCGTGACAGGCATCCCGAACGCAGGAACTCCCTCCGGCGGGAAACTCCATCATCTGCGCCACCAGTTTGGCCCCATCCGTCAGCGCGTTCAGCGGGGTGACCTTGACCGACTCAAGCCCGCGGCTGTTGCCCTGCAGATGGGCCTTACGTGTAATCGAGAGCGTGTGTTTGGCGGGCTCGGAGAAAAAGTAGCTCATGCCTACGCCGTAGACCCGGCTGATGGTGGCCAGCGTGGGCAGCGTGGGAATCATGCGGTCCGTCTCAAGCTTGGAGAGCAGCGCCGTCGAGAGTTTGGTTTCCGCCGCCAGACGCGAAAGCGTAAGCCGCTTCTGGGTGCGGAGTGATCGCAACTTCATCCCGATGCTGTAGGGCTCTAGAAACCAATGCGCGTAAGAAACAGGCTTGTTCATGGCAATCTCCATTTGAATAGTGTGCCAGCCGGAGGTCTTAAGCTTCCTGACGAATCTCTGAAGTTTTCCTGAAGTCCGCTGTCCTGTCTCCGTATTAACCCCTCATCCTCACCTCATGCTCAGCGACGGACCAGCGTCAATGGAGATACAGCAGTTACGTTCGATAGTCGAAGATAGTTTGGTGGTTACCATTTAATTGCCCACGGATTACTTCTTGAATGAGGAAATGCTCATCCAAACTCTTCCCGTGTCCCTCATAGAAGCGGATAATCAAGGAGTCATAAAAAACTCTGGGCTCATAGAAGCACATGAATTCGTTGGAACCACTGCTTTCATTTTTCCCACTGGATTGTGCCCCACGCAGGTTCCCGCGACCACTTTAGGCAGTCGCCCCTTCTTTGCCCGGATGGGCAAGCGACCGGCAAATCTGCCGCCCAGGATTCGAGGAAGTGCGTTGGATCCGAAAACAGAGCCGTTCCATGTCTCACAAAGCGCCCCTGATGCCGGATCCACGACGACCAATTCTGGCCTCGTGAGTGAAGAGTTGGCCTGTTCTTTTGGCGGATTTCGGCTGGATGCCGATGGGACGCTCTGGAGAGGCAATGCGGTGGTTCACCTGCCTCCCAAGGAGTTGGCGGCGCTGCGTCTGCTTCTGGCCAGCAGCGGACAGGTTGTCTCGCCTCAGCAATTGAAACATGCGCTGTGGGGCGAGGTGCATGTGACGACCGACAGCGTTCTCAAGTGCTTGTCTTCGCTGCGCGCGCGGCTTGAGCCGGACTCCAGTATCCAAACTGTTTACAAGCGCGGCTATCGCTTTACGGCTGAGGTATTGCGCCACGCCGGCAAGGCGGTAGAAACTACTCCACGGTTGGCCATCGTGCCTTTCGCCACTGAGTATTCCGTCCCGGAACATCTAGGGCACGCAATTGCCGAAGAGACCATGGCCCGTCTGTCGAATCTGCGCCTCCCGGCTCTTTCCGTGCTTGCCAGGGATTCAGTATTTACACTAGTCCGCCAAGGGTTCACAGCCGTGCAGATTGGCCTGACCCTCAAAGCCGACCTGGTCCTCACCGGAACCCTTCGCGCCTTCTCTTCGCAATTCCGGCTGCGTGCGGAGATGATCCGCGTCGAGGATGGCGTGCAGATCTGGGTTGAAGACTTGCTTGCAAACCAGCGCGGAATCGCCGGGATGGAATCGGAGTTGGTCGAGCGGCTAGCCTATCGTCTGGCTTCTGGGGTCTCCAGCGACAAGTCTTCGTCGCAGGAGCAGGATGCAGGTCTGCAAATCTCTGCAGCAGCAGCCGACGAGGCAGACGGTGAAAGCCTTGGGCAGCAGCGAGAAGCCTACGACACATTTCTGCGCGGGCACCATGAGTGGCAGTCGCTCCATCGCCATCACATGCAAGACGGACTGCAACACCTGCTGCGCGCCGTCGATCTTGACCCTTCGCTGACCCGCGCGAAGGTGGATCTGGCTCACTTGTGCGTCACACAGGCCATTTTTGGTTTCATGTCGCCTGCCGTTTCAGCTGACCATGTCCATCGCGTCGAAGAGTCGATCCCAGAATTGACCCATAGAGCTCAGAACCTGCTTCCTGCGCTCGGCTGGATCAAATTTCACTTTGATCGGAACTTGTCCGCAGCCATCGAGGCTTTTTCATCTAGTTCGCATCTGCCCTACGATCCGTGGATCACGCGCGAACGCGTGATGTTCACGCTCAGCCGCCACCGCTTTCCAGAGGCAATCGCCCTGCTGCGCGCTGCCATCCAGATAGATCCATATTCGCCTTGGCTGCAAAGCCGCCTTGCCTGGGCACTCCACCTGGATGGACAGGCCACCGAAAGCGTGGAGCAAATTATAAACGCTCTCAATATCCTCGGCGAACATGAATTCACTAAAATCTATGGAGCGCTGATCCTCGCCTATAATGGGCATTCGGAACGTGCCATTCAGCTTGCCCAGGATCTTGCGCAGAGTCTGCCCTACTTTGACCCTGCCACAGCTGCCCACGCCTACGCGTTGGCCTGCGCGGGCCGCAAGGATGAAGCCCGCGCAATCCTCGAACGATTGCAATGGCTGAGCCGCGAGCGCTTTCTTCTCAACTCCTTCAATCCGGCAGTCCATGTCGTGCTCGGCCATCTGGATGCTGCACTTGGGGAGCTTCGCACGGCCAACGAAATCCGATGCCCATGGTTCTTCCAGATGCTCGCCGATCCGCGCCTGAAGCCGCTCCACGGGCACCCGGAATTCGAGCAGATGCGCGCCATCCTCCCCGCCATGGAAGCCGAGGCTGCGCAGCAAACGCAATCGGAAGGCTAAGCCAGGTTCTTCCTCACTACTTCATCTGAAACCAGCCCTTCTCCGCCCTGGTGACTTGCATCACACGGCAACCCGCCCCAATTGCCGAATAATCAAATAGGATGGCTCTAGGGTGTTAGTGCCTTGGCGTGCGGCGTGCTCAGCCGGTCCGCGCGTCGTGTCTGCCCATCTCGAACATGGAGGCAAATCACCTCCAGCCCAGGCCAAATCGGAGTGACGCCACTATGTACAAGATCATCGAGGCCCGTAGTGTCGGCCTCAATATCAAGCAGTTTGTGATTGATGCGCCGCGCATCGCGCGCAAGCAGAGGCCGGGTCAGTTCGTCATTCTGCGCCTGCATGAGAAGGGCGAGCGCATTCCGCTCACCATCAAATCGTCTGACCCTGAGGCGGGCACGGTCACCATCGCGGTGCAGGCCATCGGCAAGACTACCTCGCTGCTGAACTGTCTTGAAGCGGGCGATTCCATTCTTGACATCGTCGGCCCACTGGGCAAGCCATCCGAGATTGAAAACTACGGCACGGCGGTGATTATGGCTGGCAGCGTGGGTACGGCCATGGCGCTACCCACGGCCAACGCGCTCAAAGCCGCGGGCAATCACGTCGTTTTCATCGAGGGCGCGCGGAACACCGAGATGGTCGTCTTTGAAGACGAAGTGCGCCAGGCCAGCAATGAAACATACATCATGACCGACGACGGCAGCTACGGCGAACAAGGCTTGGTCACAAAGAAGCTCGACGAGTTGCTCGCCGCCGGACGCAAGATCGACTTTGTACTCGCTGTTGGCCCTGTGCCCATGATGCGTGCCGTCGCGCGAGTAACAGCGCCACTCGGCATCAAGACCATGGTCAGCCTCAACTCCATTATGGTGGACGGAACCGGCATGTGCGGCGGCTGCCGCGTGCTGCTGGGCAGCAAGAGCCAGTTTGCCTGCGTGGACGGGCCGGAGTTCGATGCCTCGCAGGTCAATTTTGAGGTTCTGATGCAGCGCAACACCATGTATCGCGCGAAGGAGTGCGAGTCTCTCAAGCGCTTCGAAGCGAACAAGGAAGAGGAAGTAGCCGAGCTTCGCGCGGAGTTAGCGGCAGGGGAGACTCACTATGTCTGAGAAAAACACCATCGCGCTGAAAGATCGGATGAAGATTTTGCGCACGCACATGCCGGAGCTCGATGCCACGGTGCGCAGCCGAAACTTTGAAGAGGTCAACCAGGGGCTTGTAGCTGCCGACGCATTGACCGAGGCATCGCGCTGCATTGAATGCGCCAAACCCGGCTGCGTCGTCGATTGCCCGGTGGGCGTGCAGATCAAGCAGATTGTGAACCTCATCTATGCGGGCGATTATCTGGCCGCAGCAGCCAAGCTGCGCGAAGACAACGCACTGCCCGCCATCACCGGCCGCGTCTGCCCGCAAGAGAACCAATGCGAGGGCGGCTGCATCCTGGGCAAAAAAGGCGCACCCGTCGCCATTGGTAACCTCGAACGCTTCGTCGCCGATTACGAACGGACGAGCGGCAAACTCGGCCTGCCCGCCAATGCGCCCGCAACGGGCAAAAGCGTAGCCATCGTTGGCAGCGGTCCAGCCGGCTTGAGCGCCGCCGGAGACCTCATTCAGAAGGGCCATCGCGTCCGCGTCTTCGAGGCTCTGCATGAGCTCGGCGGCGTCCTCGTCTATGGCATCCCCGAGTTTCGCCTGCCCAAGTCCATCGTCAAGGGCGAGGTAGACAACCTGCGCCGCATGGGCGTCGAATTCGAAACCAACGTAGTGGTCGGCAAGAGTGTCACCATCGACGAGCTCATGCAGGACGAGAAATACGACGCGGTCTTCGTCGCCACCGGAGCGGGTCTGCCGGTCTTTCTCGGCGTTCCCGGCGAACACTTCAACGGCGTCTACTCGGCGAATGAATTCCTGACCCGCGTAAACCTGATGCGCGCCTATCAGCACGAAGAGTACGACCAGCCGGTCTACGACTGCCGCGACCGCGACGTGATCGTCGTTGGCGGCGGCAACACTGCAATGGACGCAGTGCGCACGGCCCGGCGGCTCGGAGCGCGCACTGCGACTCTCGTCTATCGCCGGTCGGATGCCGAGATGCCTGCCCGCGCCGAAGAGGTAAAGCACGCCCGCGAAGAAGGCGTCGAGTTCCAGATGTTGACCAACCCGGTCGAGTTCCTCGGCGATGAAAAGGGCTGGCTCACTGGAGCGAAATGTGTCCGCATGGAGCTGAGCGAGCCCGACGATAGTGGTCGCCGCAGGCCCGTCGTGATCAAGGGAAGCGAATTTGTGCTGCCCGCAAATGTGGCCATCATCGGCGTCGGCACCACCGCCAATCCAATGATCCAGAGCACCACACCCGATCTCGCCACCAACAAGTGGAATTACATTGTGGCCGATGAAGAGTCGATGCGCACCAGCAAGCGCGGCGTCTTTGCCGGCGGCGACATCGTCACCGGCGGAGCCACAGTAATCTTAGCTATGGGCGCAGGCCGCAAAGCCGCCGCCTCCATCCATAACTACCTCACCAACGGAGAATGGTAATCAGCAGACAACAGTGACTTGAGCGTGTTTCAAAAATGCGCTTTGTATCAGGGCACGACTTCAGTCGTGCCGAAAGAGGGCCAGAAAACATGGGGCTTTAGCCCCTGCGGGATGTTTTTCGGCGGGCGGCCCCGATCTGACCATTAAGTTGGATGCCCCACATCTCGATTTTGAGATGTGGGAGACGATGAACCCCAATCCGTCGCACTGAATTTCGATCCACGCAAGGAAACCCCTGCGAGCGGCAAGCGAGCGTCCAGCCCCACCGCAGGTGGTGACTAGCTCTCGCTGCGATAGAGCATGTCGCGGATCGCGCGCCGGCGCGCTTCGTTCAATTCGCTCTCGGCCTGGCGCCACGCACTCCGATTGTTCGTCTCGCCGGACTCATCGGCCTCCGGCTCGCTGCACGTGGGACAGCGGTTGGCGAAGCCGGGCTTTCCCGGCCGCAGTTCAAATTCTTCCGAGCAGATCACGCAGGTCTTGATTGGGAAAGTCATAACGACCATGATAATCCAGACCGTTTTTCAGGCAATGCCAGGCTGTGAATTTCAGGTTTCCAAAGTCACCACCCCGCGTCTCCAAGTAACGAGTTCCAAAAAGCTACCGTCACTTTTCAACCTGCTCAAGATTGACCGCCCCAGCCCGGCGGGTTGAGGATAATGGTTGAGAGCGCTTGTTTTATCCGAGAGAGGAGCCGTTTTCATGCCCCAGGAAAACTACCCGCCGAACAAGAGCCCAAATCCCGCAAGCCCAAGTAAATCTGAGCAGAGTGTTGCCGCAGCTACTGAGAGCCTGGAAGAAATCGTCGAGCAGATTGCCTCCGGACTCTACAGCATGGCCTCGATGCTGGTGGGCGAGGGCGAAGACAGCGAACGGCTGGTGGAGAAGGCCATCGCCGATGCGGAGATCTCTGTCTGTCAGGACCCGCAGGTTGCGCGCCAAAGCAGCCAACGGGCACTCTCGGCCGCAGCCCTCGAGCTGCTCGCCAACCGCGATCCGGAGAGCTTGGCTGCTCCCGAGGGACTTGCACCAGCATCAACCTGCATCGATGACGACGACCTGTCCGCGGCCGGCATTTCGAGCGAAGAGTTGAACACCATGATCGCCGGCCCGGACCGCGACCGGGTGCGGAAGTGGCTAGCAAGCCTCCCAATGTGGATGCGGACCGTTTTCGTGCTGCGCGCGGTGGCCGGATTCAACGCCGTCGAAACAGCCACAATGCTGAAGACGCATGGCGGTGCGCAATCCGCCTCCTGGACTCCCGAGGCCACGCGCGAGGTCTTCCGCCAGGGGCTCTGTTCACTCGCTTCGCAACTACTGCAAGCCTCGGCCGAACGCTGAAGATCAAGACCAGAGACCAGGGACCATGGGTCAGCATTGTGCTGGGTGCCCCACCCTCGCCGCGTATTTGTTTCTTGCGGCTAGGGTGGGATACAACGAATCCAAACCCGCCCCAGGCCGCTCGCCCGGCTCGTTCGTTACACTAGATAGTAGAACCCTTCC